>ERZ501041.42-NODE-42-length-28029-cov-9.798813_pt1 | contig 28029 bp, 26 predicted proteins | sample MGYA00248848_ERZ501041 | MGnify/ENA primary metagenome ERZ501041 (study PRJEB25958, sample SAMN03398573) | human skin metagenome | study: EMG produced TPA metagenomics assembly of the Human Skin Microbiome Metagenome (human skin metagenome) data set.
CACGGCGGTGCGCTGCATGAAGTGCTTGACCCCCCGCATGCCCCCCATCTCCTCGCCGCCGCCCGCGCGCCCCGGGCCGCCGTGGACCAGGGGCGCCAGCGGCGCGCCGTGGCCGGTCGAGGATTTCGCGCTGTCGCGGTTGCCGATCATCACCCGGCCGTGGAACGACGCGATCGCGCCGACCAGTTCGGCGGCGACGCAGCCGTCGTTGGTAAAGACCGACGACACCAGTGAGCCCTTGCCGCGCCGCGCAAGCTCGGCCGCCTCGTCGAGACCGTCATAGGGCATGACCGTGGCGACCGGGCCGAATGCCTCGACATCATGGGGGGCGGTCGCGTCCAGCGCGTTCTCGCAGCGCATGAGGACGGGCGCCATGAACGCGCCGCGCCCGGCCTCGCCCGACACAAGCGAGACCTGCGCGGGATCGCCAAAGACGATCTCGGCCTCGGCCGCGATCCGCGCGATCATGTCGCGCACGCCGTCGCGGTCGCCCACCGACGCCAGCGCCCCCATCCGCGAACGCTCGTCGCCGGGCAGGCCGATGGCAGTCTGCCCCAGCCTTTCCGACAGCGTCGCGATCACCGCCTGCTCGTGCGCGGCCGGGACCAGCACGCGCCGGATCGCGGTGCATTTCTGCCCCGCCTTGCCGGTCATCTCGCGATGCACCTCGCGCACGAACAGGTCGAACTCGGGCGTGCCCGGACCCGCGTCGGGGCCGAGGATCGCGGCGTTCAGGCTGTCCGCCTCCATCGTGAAGCGGACCGAGTTTTCCACGATCGCCTTGTGGGTCCGCAGCTTGCGCCCGGTGTGGGCCGAGCCGGTGAAGGTCACGACGTCCTGCCCGGTCACGTGGTCCAGCAGGTCGCCCACGCCGCCGCAGACAAGCTGCAGCGCGCCGTCCGGCAGGATGCCAAGGTCGATGATCCGCCGCACCACCAGTTCCGTCAGGTAGGCGGTCTGCGACGCGGGCTTCACGAGGCAGGGCATGCCCCCGATCAGCGCGGGCGCGATCTTTTCCAGCATCCCCCAGACGGGAAAGTTGAAGGCGTTGATGTGGATCGCGACGCCGCGCAGCGGCGTCAGGACGTGCTGCGCGGCGAAGCTGCCGTCCCTGGACAGCGGCTCGACCGGCCCTTCGGTCAGCAAACGAGCGTTCGGCAGTTCCCGCCGCGCCCGGCTGGCAAAGGTCAGAAGCGTGCCGATCCCGCCCTCGATGTCTGGCCAGGCGTCCTTGGGCGTCGCGCCGGTGGCCAGGCTTTCGGCGTGGAAGTCGTCCTTCATCTCCATCAGCGCGGTGCCGACCGCCTTGAGCATCAGCGCGCGTTCGTGGATCGTGAAGCGGCGCAGCGCCGTGCCGCCCACGTCGCGCCCCCAGTCGAGCGCGCCCGCGAAGTCGAGCCCGTCCGAGGTGATGGTCGCGTGTGTCTCGCCCGTCGCGGCATTCAGCAGCGGCTTGCCCTCGCCCGCGCCCCGGCGCCAGCCGCCCAGCACATAGCTTTCCAGTTGCCGCGCGGTGTGCGCCCGATCCAGCATGTCCGTCCCTTTCCTCAGGCCAGCTTCAGCGCGGCCAGCGTCGCCGCCGTCTCGGCCCGCCACCGCTGGCGCAATGTCTCGTTGTCGGTGTGGCGCAGGCCCATGGCCCGCAGCCGGTCGAAGCGGTCGGATCCTGCCGGGCCGAACGTCTCGGCCACGCGCGGCATCCAGTAGGCGACGGACGCCGCCGCCGCGCCGCGTTCGGTCGCGGAAAGGCGTTCCAGACCCTCCAGCCCCAGTTCCATGTGCCGCCGCTCGCGCGGCAGGACGCCGCGCAGCACCTCGGCCAGCGGCTGATAGGAACAGACGGCGAGTTCGCCCACGGCGTGCAGCGTGGCGGACCCCATCAGCACGTTCATCACCACCGCGTCGGTCCAGCCGGTCAGCGGATAGTGGAACACCGACAGCCGCATGTCGCCGCCCTGCCGGCGCGGGTCCACGTGGCCTTCGCGCGGGCCGCGCGCCGCCCAATCGTGGGCGCGTTCGTACAGCGCCTTGTCGGTGCCGAAGCCTTCCATCAGGTCCAGCACCCGCTCGGCGTGATCCGCCTTTTCCAGCGTGATCCGGCTGGCGGCGATGCGTTCCCTGATCCCCGGCGCCCAGTTGATCGCGGCGGCGAAACCGGCCGACCCGGCAAGCTCGCTGTCCACGAAGGACGACATCAACCGCAGCAGTTCCGCCCGGTAGCGCGGCGGCGCGTTTTCGGGCGAGGTCAGCCGCCCGCCCTGCGCGAGGTAGTCGCCGATCGGCATCTCATTCGTCATAGCTGAGCACCAGACGGTCCGACAGCGGGATGCACTGGCACGACAGGACGTAGCCCGCGCGGACCTCGTAGTCTTCCAGCGCGTGGTTCACCTCCATCTCGACCTCGCCTTCCAGCACCTTGGCGCGGCAGGTCGAACAGACGCCCGCCTTGCAGGAATAGGGCGCGTCCATGTGGTGGGCGATGGCGGCGTCGAGGACGAAGGTGCCGTCCTTCGGCATGGTGAAGGTGCGCGTCGTGCCGTCCAGCGTCACCGACACCTCGCAGGCATGGGCGGCGGCGTCCGCCACGCGCGAGGCGGCGCGGGCCTTGGCGCGGCCGGGCTGGCCTGACGCGAACAGCTCGAACCTGATCTGTTCGTCGGCAAGGCCGTGGCGGCGCAGGCTGTCGGCGATGGTCAGCATCATCGGCTCTGGCCCGCAGATGAAGGCCGTGTCCACGCTTTCCGCGTCGATCCACATGCGGAACAGCATGTCCATCTTTTCGGCGTCGATGCGGCCGGTGAACAGGTCGATCTCCTGCCCCTCGCTTTCCAGGATATGGACGATGGACAGGCGGCCGAGATGAAGGTTCTTGAGATCCTCCAGCTCCTCGCGGAACATGATCGAGCCGGTCTGCCGGTTCGCATAGACCAGCGTGAAGCTGGATCCCGGCTCGCGCGACAGCACCGTCTTGATGATCGACAGCAGCGGCGTGATCCCCGACCCGCCCGCGAAGCCCAGATAGCTGCGCGCCGCGTCGGGGGCGAGCGGGGTGTGAAAGCGGCCCTGCGGCGGCATCGCGTCCAGCGTGTCGCCGGGGCGCAGCGTCTCGTTGGCCCAGGTCGAGAACGCGCCGCCCTCGACCCGCTTGATGCCCACGCGCAGGCAGCCTTCGTCAAGGCCCGCGCAGATCGAATAGGACCGGCGCAGCTCGTCGCCGTCGAAGTCGCGGCGGAAGGTGAGATATTGCCCTTGGGTGAACGCGAACGCCGCCGCGTCCTCGGCCAGGGGGCGCAGGGTCAGGACGACGGCGTCGCGCGTTTCGCGGCGGATGTCGGTCACTTCGAGGGGGTGGAAGCGGGGCATTGGCGGTTCTCGGCCCTTTTCAGTGGCACTTGAAATAGTCGAAGGGCTCAAGGCAGTCGGTGCAGCGGTAGCTGGCCTTGCAGGGGGTCGATCCGAACTGGCTGATGCGTTCCGTCTCGCCCGATCCGCAGCGGGGGCAGGCGACGGTCAGGTTCGACCGCCCCGACAGCCGCGCCGCGCGGGCGGCGGTGCCGCCGTCCGACGCGGTGCCGTCGATGGGCGGGGCGATGCCATAGGCGCGCAGCTTCTCGCGCCCCGCGGGCGTCACCCAGTCGGTCGTCCAAGGCGGCGACAGGCGGCGTTCCAGCCGGACGTGTTCCACCCCGTGGGCGCGCAGGCTGGTTGCGATGGCAAGGTCGATGACGGCGGTGGCGGGGCAGCCGGAATAGGTCGGCGTCACGGCGACGACCAGCGTTCCGTCCTGCCAGCGCACGTCGCGGACGATGCCGAGATCGGTGACGGACACCACCGGGATTTCGGGGTCGGGGACGGCGGCGAGCCAGCCCCAGACCTCGGCTATGGATGGCAGGGTCGTCTGCATCCTACCAGCTTGCGCCGGGATAGGCGCGCTGCAGGAACTGCATCGGCGCAAGGATGAAGCCCAGATGCTCGGTGTGCCGCCCCTGCTTGCCGCCAAGATGGACGTCGAAGCGGACCTCGGGCCGGGTCAACGTCGCCTCGGCCAGCACCTCGTCCACGGTGCGCTGCCAGTCAGGCTTCAGGTCCGAAAGCGCGGGCGCGATCCCGGCCGCCGCGACCGCGTCGTCCACCGCGTCGGCCGCGAACATCTCGCCCGCATAGGGCCACAGTCGGTCCAGCGCAGCCTGCATCCGGGCGTGGCTTTCATCGGTCCCGTCGCCCAGGCGCACCACCAGGTCCGACGAACGTTCCAGGTGGTAGCTGACTTCCTTCAGCGCCTTGGCCGCGATCCCGGCCACGCGGGGGCTCGTCGATGCGGTCAGCTTCTTCAGCATCCCGAACGCCCAGGCGTCGAACAAGAACTGCCGCACCAGCGTCACCGCCATGTCGCCGTTCGGCAGCTCGACCAGCTTCACGTTGCGGAACCTGAGCGTGTCGCGCAGGAAGGCGAGGTCGTCCGCCGTGCGCCCCTGCCCCTCGACCTCGGCCGCCAGCCCCAGCCACAGCTGCGCGTGGCCGATCAGGTCCAGCGCGGTATTGGCAAGCGCGATGTCCTCTTCCAGCGCGGGGCCGTGGCCGCACCATTCCGACAGGCGGTGGCCGAGGATCAGGGCGTTGTCGCCCATCCGGCACAACCAGTCGAAGAACGCGGGCCGCAGCGCCACGTCGGCCAGATGCGGGTCGTGCGGATGGGGCTGCGATGCGGCCGCCGCCTGCGCAAGCGCCATCACGTCGGGCGTCCCCATGTCGGGCAGCGACGGCATCACATGTGGCCCACTTCGTCGGGGATGTCGTAGAAGGTCGGGTGGCGATAGACCTTGCTTTCCGCCGGGTCGAACAGCGGCCCTTTCTCGGACGGGCTGGATGCCGCGATGTCCGCAGACCGCACCACCCAGATCGAGACGCCCTCCTTCCGCCGCGTATAGACGTCGCGGGCGTTGTTGATCGCCATCTCGGCGTCGGGCGCGTGCAGGCTGCCGACATGGCGGTGGTTCAGCCCGTGCTGGCCGCGGATGAACACTTCCCAAAGGGGCCATTCCTTGCGGGTCATCGTCGCCCCCCTCACTCTGCCGCGACGGCGGCGGCCGCGCGGCGGGCGGCCGATTTCTCGGCGTAAGCGTTGAGCCCGTCGCGGAACCACGCGCCGCGATCCCACGCGGTCCGCCGCGCCTCCAGCCGCTCGGCGTTGCAGGGGCCGTTCCCCTTCAGCACCTCGAAGAACTCCTCCCAGTCGGGCTCGGCGAAGTCGTAATGGCCGCGTTCGGCGTTCCAGACGCAGGTTTTGTCCGGGACGGTCAGGCCCAGGTATTCCGCCTGCGGCACCGTCTCGTCCACGAACTTCTGGCGCAGCTCGTCGTTGGTGTTCATCTTGATCCGCCACGCCATCGACTGCGCGGAATGGACCGAGTCCTTGTCGGACGGCCCGAACATCATCAGCGCCGGCCCCCAGAAGCGGTTGAGCGCGTCCTGCGCCATCTCCTTCTGCTCGGGCGTGCCCTGCGCCATCTTCATCATGATCGCGTAGCCCTGCCGCTGGTGGAAACTTTCTTCCTTGCAGATGCGGACCATCGCCCGGGCGTAGGGGCCGTACGAGGTGCGCTGCAACGGCACCTGGTTCATGATCGCGGCGCCGTCCACCAGCCAGCCGACCGCGCCCATGTCGGCCCAGGTCAGCGTCGGGTAGTTGAAGATCGAACTGTATTTCATCGCCCCGGAATGCAGCCGCTCGAACAGCTCGTCCCGGCTGACGCCGAGCGTTTCGGCGGCGCTGTAAAGGTAAAGCCCGTGCCCGGCCTCGTCCTGCACCTTGGCCAGCAGGATCGCCTTGCGTTCCAGCGTGGGGGCGCGGGTGATCCAGTTGCCTTCGGGCAGCTGGCCCACGATCTCGCTATGGGCGTGCTGCCCCATCTGGCGGATCAGCGTCTTGCGGTAGCCGTCGGGCATCCAGTCGCGCGGCTCGATCCTTTCGCCGCGGTCGATGCGGTCCTGAAAGGCGCGCTCCTCGGGCGACATCTCGGCCGCGGCGGTGCCTTCGGATTTGACCATCTGAGCGTACATGGGCGCGTTCCCCCTGATCCGGTGCGGCCAATATAGCGCAGGAAGCGTCACGAGAAAAGTGCTGACCGCAGAATTAGTGTGACGCTTTACGGACCCGCGCGCATGACGGCGGCGCGGCGCTCGGTCTCGGGCGTCGCTTGCGGCAGAAGGCCGGTCGCGTCGGCGAAGTTGCGGCCGACGAAGCGGTCGGCGCCGGGCGAAAGGTCAAGGTAGATGCGGCGGAAGATGTCGCGCGCGCGGTCGCCGGGCCAGTCGGGGCCGAGCGCGTCGCGCGGCAGGCGCGGATCGGCCAGCGCGGCGTGGCGGTATTCGTCGATCAGCCGCAGCCGCAGCGCCAGCGCGTCCTCGTCTGCCAGCACCTCGGCCAGCCCCCGCGCCGCGTGGCGCGCGAAGCGATCGGCGAAGGCGCGGTAGCTGCGGGCGACCTCGGCCAGCGGCCAGTGCTGCGCGGCGACGCCCGGCAGCGCGTCCAGCCCGGCGATCCCCTGCGCGGCCATCACCGCGCCCGCAGGCAGCGCCGCGCCGTCGCCTTGTGGCGCGATCATCACGTTCGGCCCCAGCGTCACCCACCCCGGCGGCGCGGCCGCGCCGGCCTGCACCAGCGCGACGAGCCAGCCCTGCGGTGGTGGCGGCGGCGCGAAGATGATCCGTGACGCCTGCCGGAACTCCGCCTGCGCGGGGTCGGACAGGCGGTAAAAGCTGCGCCGCCCGATCCGCTCGCCCACCAGCCGCCCCGCGCCCACGAGCCGCGAGACGGCGGTGCGGACCAGGCTTTCGCTGATCCCGTGCCGGGCGCAGGTGTCGATCAGCGTGGCCATCGCCAGCGTCCCGCCGCGCGGCTCGACCACGTCGCCGTAGATGGTGACGATGAACGACGCGGCGCGCGGCGCGGTCCCGGCCAGAAGCGCGCGGACCGCGCCCTGCGACGGCGGCTGGACCTGGGGGGTGACGGTCATCTGCTCTGCGGCCCGGTGGTTGCGGGGTGGATCGCGCCGACTGTGACCTACGCGGACGCGGGACGCCACCAGTGCGGGGTTCGACGGGGCGGGGCATCGGCCCTGACAGCACTGAACCGGGGCGCTGCCATGATTGGGGCCGAAGCCCCATTCATCCCGGGATATTTCGGCAAGGAAGAAGCGGCGTCAGAGGTCGTTGTGGCTGTTGATGAGGTCGGCGGTCGTGACCGTCCGGCCGTCGGGCAGCCGGCACAGATCGGCGCGGCGCCCGCCCGACACGCGCTGGATGACCGACCCGCCCATGCCGCTGCAATAAAGCGCCGCCGGATCGACCAGCGCGCCGCTGGCGCCCCCCGAGCGCGCCGCCGGCTGGGACGACCCGCCGCAGGCCGCGAGGGACAGGACGATCACGGGCAACAGGACGCGGCAGGCGAAAGGCAGGCAGTCGAGGCAGGCGGGGGCGCGGTTCATCGGCATGCTCCGTCGGGAAGGGCGCGGTGGCGGCCACAGTGCCAAGCGCAACCGCAACGGGCAACGGATTTCGCGCGGGGCCCGTTCGGCGGGCGGCCCGCGCCTATTCCTCGGTCACGTCGATCACCCCTTCGACCGCGCGCAGTGCCTGCCGCATCTTGGGGGTGACGGGGACGTTCTGGCCGACCTCGATGTCGTAGACCGCCGTCCCCTCGCGCACCCGCATCAGCAAGGGCCCGCGCCCGCGCGACGAGGCGCTGATTTCCGTGCTGACCACGCGCAGCCGGTCCAGCACCGCGACCGCCGTACCCGCATCCGCGATCTCGACCGCCAGCTTGCCGGAGCCCGCGTCCGCCACCGCCTCTTCCAGCGGCTGGGCCACGCGGGCAAGCATCTTCACCTGCTCGCCCGACGGCTCGACGTTGACGGTCAGCAGCACGTTCTCGCCGGGTTCCAGATGCTGGCGCGCGGCGTCCAGCAGGTCGGAAAACACCGTCACCTCGTAAAGCCCGGTCGGGTCCGACAGCGTGACAAAGGCGTAGCGCGTGCCCTTGGCGGATTTCTTTTCCGCCCGCGCCGCCACCGTGCCCGCGATCTGCGCGACCAAGGGGCCGCCAAGCGAGGCCGCCTGCACCTCGGCCAGCGTCATCGCGCCCTTGCGCCGCAGCGCGGGAAGGTAATCGTCCAGCGGGTGCCCCGACAGGTAGAAGCCGATCGCGGCGCGTTCCTCGGCCAGCTTCTCGGCCGGCATCCAGACGCTGGCGAGCGCCGGACGCGGCGGCGGCAGATCCTCGCCGCCGCCGAAGAGCGAGGACTGGCTGGACCGCGCCGCGTCCTGCACCGCAGCCGACCACGCGACCAGCGTGTCGAGCGATTTCAGCACCCGCGCCCGGTTCGCGTCCAGCTCGTCAAAGGCGCCCGCGCGGGCCAGCATCTCAAGCGCGCGCTTGCCGACCTGGCGCAGCGGCACCCGGCGGGCGAAGTCGGTGAGGTCGCGGAACGGGCGGTCGCCGCGCGCCGCGACCAGCGTCCTCATCGCCTCGACGCCCACGTTCTTGAGCGCGCCGAGCGCATAGACGATCCGCCCCTGATCCACGCTGAACATCGGCTGCGAGCGGTTGACCGATGGCGCGATCACCTCGATCCCCATCTTGTCCACCTCGCGGCGATAGACGGCGAGCTTGTCGGTCAGGTGGATGTCGCAGTTCATGACGGCGGCCATGAACTCCACCGGGTGGTTGGCCTTGAGCCAGGCGGTCTGGTAGCTGACGACGGCGTAGGCGGCGGCGTGGGACTTGTTGAAGCCGTAGTTGGCGAATTTTTCCAGCAGGTCGAAGACCTCGCCCGCCTTCTTCTCGTCCACGCCCTGCGCCTTGGACCCGTCGACGAACTTGGGCCGTTCCTTCGCCATCTCCTCGGCGATCTTCTTGCCCATCGCGCGGCGCAACAGGTCCGCGCCGCCAAGCGAATAGCCCGCCATGACCTGCGCGATCTGCATCACCTGTTCCTGATAGACGATGATCCCCTGCGTTTCCGCCAGGATGTGGTCGATCGAGGGGTGGATGGATTCGAGCGCCTGCAGGCCGTTCTTGACCCGGCAATAGGTAGGGATGTTTTCCATCGGGCCGGGGCGGTACAGCGCCACCAGCGCCACGATATCCTCGATGCAGGTCGGGCGCATCTGCCGCAGCGCGTCCATCATGCCCGAGCTTTCGACCTGGAACACCGCGACCGTGCGGGCAGCGGCGAACAGGCGATAGGACGCCTCGTCGTCCAGCGGGATCGCGTTGATCTCGTCGATCGCCGCCGCCGGCGGGTCGTAAAGCCGCCGCCCGTCGGCCGCGATGTGCAGGTGCCGCCCGCCCGCGCGGATCAGGTCCACCGCGTTCTGGATCACGGTCAGCGTCTTCAGGCCGAGAAAGTCGAACTTGACCAGCCCCGCCTGTTCGACCCACTTCATGTTGAACTGCGTGGCCGGCATGTCGCTGCCCGGATCGCGGTACAGCGGCACCAGCTGATCCAGCGGCCGGTCCCCGATCACCACGCCCGCCGCGTGGGTCGAGGCGTTGCGGTAAAGCCCCTCGACCTTCGCCGCGTAGTCGAGCATCCGGGCCACGTTTTCCTCGGCGTCGCGGGCCTCGCGCAGGCGCGGCTCGTCGGCCAGCGCCTTGGCGATGCTGACGGGCTTGACCCCTTCCAGCGGGATCATCTTCGACAGCTTGTCGCGCTGGGTGAAGCCCATGCCCAGGACGCGCCCCACGTCGTGGACCGCCGCCTTGGACAGAAGCGCGCCGAAGGTGATGATCTGCCCCACCTTCTCGCGCCCGTATTTCTGGCAGACGTAGTCGATGACCTCCTCGCGCCGGTCCATGCAGAAGTCGATGTCGAAGTCGGGCATCGACACCCGCTCGGGGTTCAGGAACCGCTCGAACAGGAGGCTGTAGCGCAGGGGATCGAGGTCGGTGATCGTCAGCGCATAGGCCACAAGGCTGCCCGCACCCGACCCCCGGCCCGGGCCGACCGGAATCCCGTTCGTCTTGGCCCACTTGATGAAGTCGGCGACGATCAGGAAATAGCCGGGGAACCCCATCTGCTCGATGATCCCCAGCTCGAAGTCGAGCCGGGCGGCATAGTCCTCGACGCTGACGGCGTGGGGGATGACGGCAAGCCGCGCGTCAAGGCCCGCACGCGCCTGCCGGCGCAGTTCGTCGACCTCGTCATCGGCAAAGCGGGGCAGGATCGGCTTGTGCCTGGCCACGGCAAAGGCGCAGCGGCGGGCGATCTCGACGGTGTTCTCCACCGCCTCGGGCAGGTCCGCGAACAGAATGGCCATGTCGCGGGCGGACTTGAAGTGGTGCTGCGCGGTCAGGCGGCGGCGGGGACCCGGCTGGTCCACCATCGCCCGTTCGCGGATGCAGATCAGCGCGTCGTGGGCGCCGAACATCTCGGGCTTGGGAAAATACACGTCGTTGGTGGCGACCAGCGGCAGGCCCAGGTCATAGGCGATGTCGATCATCGGCCCCTCGGACGCGGCCTCGGCCGGGACCGGCTGGCCATTGTCCTGCATGTGGCGCTGGAGTTCAACGTAAAGGCGGTCGCCGAAGATCGCGTGCAGCGCGGCCGTATGGGCGCGGGCGTCATCCAGCTTGCCCGCCGCCGCCAGCTGCCCCAAGGGGCCGGTCGCCCCGCCGGTCAGGCAGATCAGCCCGGCGGCGTGGCGGGCAAGTTCGTCCATTGTGACATGCGGCGCGTTCTTGACCGGGGTGACGTAAAGGCACGTGGAAAGCGCCATCAGGTTCATCCACCCGCCCTGGTCCTGCGCGAGCAGCACCACCGGCCCGCAGGCCGGGCCCGCATCCAGCGTGACTTGGCACCCGACGATGGGCTGCACGCCCTCGTCCATCGCCTTGACCGAAAACTCCAGCGCCGCGAACAGGGCGTTGGTGTCGGTCAGCGCGACGGCGGGCATCCCTTCGGCGGCGGCGAGGGACGGAAGCTTCTTGACCGGGATCGCGCCTTCCAGCAGCGAGTGCTCGGAATGGCAGCGAAGATGGATGAACTGGGGGGAGGTGTCGGGCATGGACCGGAACATAGTCGCGCCGCGCGCGCGCGCAATCGCCAGTTCGGGCGGCTTGGCGGGAACGGCGGCATGACCGGCGGCCCGACCGGCTTCGCGGCCGCGCTGCTCGCGGCGGCGTTCCTGCTGCAGAACGCGGCCGAGGTCAGGGGCGGCGGGCCGGACCTGCCCGCGCCGGTCGCCGCGCGCCTGCCGGACTGACGGCCCGGACGAAGGTCGTGGCGGTCGCCCTCGCATCGGTCGTGGTTTGCGCCGCGCTGGCTGTGGCCTGGCCCGCGGACACCCGGTGGCGGCAGGCGCTGCTGGCGATGATCGCGGGCGCGCTGGCCGCCAACGCGTTCGTGCAGGCGGCCGCGTCGGCCGTGCAGCGACGGGTGCTGCCGGGAACCCTGACGGGGGCGGTCCTGATGCTGCCGGCGGCGCTGTGGCTGCTGGCGCTGCTGCCCGGCGCCCGGCTGTGGGCCATGGCCGGTATCGCCCTAACCGCGCCGCTGCTGGCCGTCATCTGGGCGCTGGCGTGGGGACTGACGCGCAGTCGGCAGCCGCGACAAGGCGGCCACCGCTGAGCGTTCAGTTCATCAATCCAGGTGACTCAATCCAGGTGGCTCTGCACGAACCACAGGTCCTTGTCGGCCTGCCGCGACGCCTCGGTCAGCACGTCGGCGGTGGACGTGTCGCCCGCCCCGTCGGTCGCGTCGATCGCGTGGCGGACCCGCGCGCCATAGCTGCGCAGACGGTCCGCGATCTCGCGCACGTGGTCCGAGACCTTTGTCAGGTCGGTCGGATAGGGCTTCAGCTGCGTCGTGCGCGCGACCTCCTCGACCGTGCCGACCGCCACGCCGTCCAACTGCTGGATCCGTTCGGCCATGTTGTCGAGCTGTTCGTCCAGCCGGTCCTTCACCTCGTCCATCAGTTCGTGGACGGCGATGAAGGTCGCGCCCTTCATGTTCCAGTGCGCCTGCTTCAGCGCCATCGACAGCGACGTGCCGTCCGCCATCGCGGCCTGAAGCTCGGTGATCGAGGTCTTGCGGGCGTTGTCTTCCAGCCCCTGCAGATTGACGGACATGCGTCTTCTCCTGTCAAAAATCATTGCCGGAACAACGGGCGGGAACGGGCGGGGTTCCGCCGCGCAACCCGACCCTGCACCCGACCCAGCACCGGGCGCAAGCCGGCGACCGGTGGCCGCATAAACGCAGCGCACAAACGCAAACGGCGCCCGCTTGGGGCGCCGTTCCGACGCGATCCGGGGACCGCGCGAAGTCAGGTTCGTCCGATCAGGCGGTCGCGCCCGAGATGAACTTCACCGCGTCGCCGAAGGTCTGGATCGTCTCGGCGGCGTCGTCCGGGATCTCGATCCCGAATTCTTCCTCGAACGCCATGACCAGCTCGACCGTGTCCAGCGAGTCCGCGCCCAGGTCGTCGATGAACGACGCGGATTCGGTCACCTTTTCCTCGTCGACGCCCAGGTGCTCGACAACGATCTTCTTCACGCGATCAGAGATGTCGCTCATGTTCCATCCTCAGTTGCGGGCATCCGCCCAGTGTTGCCGGCTGTCGCCGACGACAGCCGCGGGCGGTTCCCCTGCGGCCTTGGTCCGGGGATATAGCAACGGCCGCGCGTTCTGCAACTGCTTTCCCGTGCGCCCCGCGCCGTGCCGTCACGGCGCGCGCGGGCGTGCGGGAAGCTGCATCAGATCATCGCCATGCCGCCGTTGACATGCAGCGTGGCACCGGTGACGTAGCCCGCCTGCGGGCTTGCCAGATACAGGACGGCGGCCGCGATATCGTCGGGCGCGCCCATCCGCCCGGCGGGAATCTGGGTCAGGATCCGGCCCTTCTGATCGTCGTTCAGCTTGTCGGTCATGGCCGTCTCGATGAAGCCCGGGGCCACGCAGTTGACGGTGATCCCGCGCGACGCGACCTCGTAGGCGAGGCTCTTCGACATTCCGACCAGACCCGCCTTGGCGGCGGCATAGTTCGCCTGCCCCGGGTTGCCGGTCGTGCCGACGACGCTGGTGATCGTCACGATCCGGCCCCAGCGCGCCTTCATCATCCCGCGCAGCACGCCCCGCGCCAGCCGGAAGGACGAGGTCAGGTTCACGTCGATGACCTGCGCCCATTCCTCGTCCGACATCCGCATGAACAGGTTGTCGCGGGTGATGCCCGCGTTGTTGACGAGGATGTCCACGGACCCCATCGCCTCGGCCGCCTGCTTCGACAGCGCCTCGACGGTCGCCGGGTCGCCCAGGTTCGCGGTCACGACATGCGCGCGCTCGCCCAGGCTCTCGGCCAGTTCGCGCAGCGGCGCCTCGCGCGTGCCCGACAGGGCGACGCTCGCCCCCGCCGCATGCAACGCCGAGGCGACGGCGCCGCCGATCCCGCCCGAGGCGCCGGTGATCAGCGCGGTCTTTCCCGTAAGGTCGAACATCAGTGCCTCATCTTGTCTGGAAATATCCCGGGGGTCAGGGGCCGCGCCCCTGCCTGTCCTCAGCCCTTGAGCGCGGCGATGTCCGCGGGCGCGCCGACGTTGCGGGTCGCCGCGTCCGGCGCGATGCGCCGGATCATGCCCGACAGGGCCTTGCCCGCGCCGATCTCCCAGAACTCGGTCACGCCCTGCGCGGCCATGAAGCCCACCGATTCGCGCCAGCGCACGGCGCCGGTCACCTGCTCGACCAGGAACTGCCGGATCGCGCCGGGCATCGTCACCGGCTCGGCCCGGACATTGGCGACCAGCGGCACGGCGGGCTCGGCGATCTCGACCCCCGCCAGCGCGTCGGCCATCACGGTTGCGGCGGGCTGCATCAGCGCGCAGTGGAACGGCGCCGACACCGGCAGCATGAGCGCGCGCTTGGCGCCGCGTTCCTTCGCCAGCGCCGCCGCTCGCTCGACCGCCGCCTTGTGGCCGGAGATCACGACCTGCGCCGGATCGTTGTCGTTGGCGGCCTCGCAGACCTCGTCGCCGGCCGCCTCGCGGGCGATCTCGTCCACGGCGGCGAAGTCCAGCCCCAGCACCGCCGCCATCGCGCCCACGCCGACCGGCACCGCTTCCTGCATCGCGGTCCCGCGGATCTGCAACAGCCGCGCGGTGTCGGGCAGGCTGATCGCGCCGGCCGCGCACAGGGCCGAATATTCGCCAAGGCTGTGGCCCGCCACGAAGTCCGCGTCGGCGATGGAAAACCCCTCGGCCTCAAGCGCGCGCAGCGCGGCGATCGAGGTCGCCATCAGCGCCGGCTGGGCGTTGCGGGTTAGCGTCAGCGTCTCGATGTCGCCCGACCAGATCAGCGCCGACAGCTTTTCGCCCAGCGCCTCGTCCACCTCGTCGAACACGGCCCTGGCGGCCGGATAGGCCTCGGCCAGTTCGCGGCCCATGCCGATGGTCTGGGCGCCCTGCCCCGGAAAGACGAATGCGCGCATGATGCTGTTCCCCCTTGGTCCGTTCATCCGATACCGCCTGACGTGACGGCAGGCAACCGACGCGGGGCGCGGGCCTTGAAGCGCCGGGGACGCGCCGCCATATACCCCCCAGAGGTATCGGCATGAACCACGACCATTCCCCCGGACGCCGCGACGCAAAGGTGAAGCGACTGAACCGGATCGCGGGGCAGGTGCAGGGCATCTCGCGCATGGTGGCCGAGGATCGCTACTGCATCGACATCCTGACCCAGATGCAGGCGGTCAAGTCCGCCCTGGCGCGGGCCGAGGCCGAGATCCTGCGCGACCACGCCGCCCATTGCGTCCGCGACGCGATCACGGGCGGCGACGCGACCGAGACGCAGGCCAAGGTGGACGAGCTGGTCGCGCTGTTCGACCGCGCCCGCCGCTGAAGAAGAGGAATCTTGAAATGACCACCCTTACCGACCCGAGCGCCGCGACGACCGGGGACCGCCGCGCCGTGATCTACCGCATGGTTACGCCCCAGCACATCTGCCCGTCCGGGCTGAAGGCGCTGGACCTGCTGCGCCGGAACGGGTTTCAGGTCGAGGACCGGCCCCTTCGCACCCGCGAGGAAACCGACGCCTTCAAGTCCCGCCACGGCGTGCCCACCACCCCGCAAGTCTGGATCGGCGCCGAGCGCATCGGCGGCCACGACGACCTGCGCCGTCATCTCGGCCTCAGGGTCCACGACCCCAAGGCGCTGACCTACGCCCCGGTGATCGCGATCTTCGGCATGGCTGCGGCGCTGGCCGCAGCCGTCGCCTGGGGGACGGGCGGGGCGGCCGCGCTGGCCACCGCCCACACGGTCCAGCTGTTTCTGGGCTTCGCCACGGCGCTGCTCGCGCTTCAGAAACTGCGCGACATCGAAGGCTTCGTGAACGGCTTTCTGGGCTACGACCTGCTTGCGCAGCGCGTCCCCCGCTACGCCCGCGTCTATCCCTGGGCCGAGGCGCTGGTCGGTCTGCTGATGATCGCGGGCGCGGCGGTCTGGCTGATGGCGCCGCTGGCGCTGGTGATCGGCGGGATCGGCGCGGTGTCGGTGTTCAAGGCGGTCTATCTGGACAAGCGCGAGCTGAAATGCGCCTGCGTCGGCGGGCAGTCGAACGTGCCGCTGGGGTTCGTGTCCCTGACTGAAAACCTCGTCATGATCGGGATGGCGGTGTGGATGGTCGCGCGGATGATGTGACGCGACCCCTTCCGCAAACGAAAAGGCGCACCGCCCGTCGGCGGTGCGCCTTTGTTCATTCCAGCGGGCGAACCCGGTCAGCCGACCAGTTCGAGGCCCGAGAAGAAGAACGCGATCTCTTCCTTGGCCGTCTCGGCGGCGTCCGAGCCGTGGACCGAGTTCTCGCCCACGGACACCGCGAACTCCTTGCGGATGGTGCCCTCGTCGGCGTTGGCCGGGTTGGTCGCGCCCATCACTTCGCGGTTCTTGGCGATCGCGCCTTCGCCTTCCAGCACCTGCACGACGACCGGGGCCGACACCATCGACTCGACCAGCTCGCCATAGAACGGACGGTCCTTGTGGACCTCGTAGAACTTGCCGGCCTGCGCGGGCGACAGCTGGATGCGCTTTTGCGCGACGATGCGCAGGCCCGCATCCTCGAACTTCTGGTTGATCTTGCCGGTCAGGTTGCGGCGGGTCGCGTCGGGCTTGATGATCGACAGCGTGCGTTCGACGGCCATGATGATGTCCTTGGTGTTGTCAGGTGCGGGTTGCGATTGGCCGGGCCGGTATCACGCGACTAGCGCGATGGAAACCCCGGCCCGACCGGGGACGCGGCCCGCAACCCGGTCGTCGCCCGGTCGTCGCACGTCTGTCACGGGACCGTGATCGCGCCGTCGCACGACCGCCATACCCTGCGCGCGTCCCTGCAACCTGTCACCGGAGCTTCAATGTCCCTCGCCCTTCTGCGCGGTGCCGCGCTGATCGCCCTGCTGCCCGGCCTCGCCGCCGCGCAGGCGACCGCCCCGGCCGCCGATACCGCCGCCGTCGCCGACACCGCCGAGAATACCGCCGCCTACGACTTCGCCGGCGCGACCCGGCCCGCGCCGTCCTATGGCCCGCGCCCGTTCTACCTGATCGACCAGCTGCCCGCCGGCGCGCTCAAGGACAAGCTGATGTCCTGCAAGGACCAGACCCCCAAGGTCACCGCGTTCTCGATCGGCCACCGCGGCGCGCCCCTGATGTTCCCCGAACACACGGTCGAATCGAACCTCGCCGCCGCCGCGATGGGCGCGGGCGTGCTGGAATGCGACGTCAGCTTCACCGCCGACAAGCAGCTCGTCTGCCGCCACGCGCAGAACGACCTGCACACCACCACCAACATCCTGTCCACGCCGCTGGCCGCGAAATGCACCACCCCCTTCGCGCCCGCCGCGAACGGCGAAAAGGCGGCGGCCGAGTGCCGCACCTCGGACCTGACGCTGGCCGAGTTCCAGACCCTCAAGCCCAAGATGGACAGCTCTGACCCGACCGCGACCACGGTCGAGGACTACATGAAAGGCAACGCCGCCTTCCGCACCGATCTTTACACCAACGGCGCGCACCTGATGACGCACGCCGAATCGATCCAGCTGTTCAAGGCGCTGGGCGCGAAGTTCACGCCCGAGCTGAAGGAAGCGATCGTGGACATGCCGTTCGACGGCTACACGACCGAGATGTACGCCCAGGCGATCGTCGACGAATACAAGGCGGCGGGCATCCCCGCGTCCGACGTGCATCTGCAGACGTTCGAGATCGAGCACATGGACCACTGGCTCAAGGCCGAGCCCGAGTTCGCGGCGACCGCCGTCTACCTGATCGACCCCGACCGCGTCGAAGGCTTCGACGTGCAGAAGCCGGAGACCTGGGGCGAATACGCGCCGCAGCCGCTGGCCGACAAGGGCATCAAGACCGTCGCCCCGCCGCTGTTCGCGCTGGTGACGCCGGGCACCGGCCGCGACATGGTTCCGTCGGCCTTTGCCGACGCGATCAAGGCCGCGGGCATGGACACGATTACCTGGTCGCTCGAACGTTCGGGCCCGATCACGGCCGAGAACAAGGGCGGCTGGTACTACGGCTCGGTCGGCGACGTCGCCACCGACGACGGCGCGGTCTACGAGATCGTGGACACGCTGGCGCAGGAAGTGGGCGTGAAGGGCATCTTCTCGGACTGGCCCGCGACCGTCACCTATTATGCCAACTGCATGAACATGTGACCCCGGCCCGGGCGGCAGCGCCCGCCGGCAGAACGACGTGGGGCGGCCCGTGCGGCCGCCCTTTCTTCGCCCGGGCGCCTGCCGGCCGCTGTCCCGAAACGCAAAAGGGCGGCCGCTTGGGCCGCCCTTCGTCATCGGATCGACTGAAGGCTCAGACGAACTTGATGTTCGACGCCGATTCGCGGCCGTCGCGGCCGGTTTCCAGGTCGAAGCTGACTTTCTGACCGTCAGCCGGGGCCTGCAGGCCAGCGCGTTCCAGCGCCGAGATGTGCAGGAACACGTCGCGGTTGCCGTTTTCCGGCTGGATGAAGCCGAAGCCTTTGGTCGAGTTGAACCATTTCACGGTGCCGTTGGCCATCGTGATTTCTCCTTCAAACGTCATCCGCGGAAGTGCGATGACCCGGCGCAGTCAGTCATAGCAGCATACTGAAGCCGATGACGGAGACAGAGCAGATAGAAAAACGTTGCCGACGCAATGTAGTGCGCCCGACCTTTTCGATCAAGTCTTTTATCGGACACCGTTTCCAGGCGGCGCGCGATGTTTCCACGCGGCCCGCGATTGACCCGCCAGCCCGGTTGAGGCAAGCCCCCCGCCATGCTGCGCATCGACGACCTTTCATATTCCATCGCCGGACGGCCCCTGTTCGAACACGCCTCGGCGGCGATCCCGGGCGGCCACAAGGTCGGCCTCGTCGGTCCCAACGGGGCCGGCAAGACGACGCTGTTCAAGCTGATCCGGGGCGAGCTGGCGCTGGACGCCGGGTCGATCACCCTGCCCTCGCGCGCCCGCATCGGCGGCGTCGCGCAGGAATCGGCCGCGACCGACCGCAGCGTGCTGGACACGGTGCTGGCCGCCGACACCGAACGCCACGCGCTGCTGTCGGAATCCGAGACCGCGACCGACCCGCACCGGATCGCCGAAATCCAGACCCGGCTCGCCGACATCGACGCCTGGTCGGCCGAGGGCCGCGCCTCGGCGATCCTTCAAGGCCTTGGCTTCCCGCCCGAGGATCAGGCCCGCCCAACCGGCGACTTTTCGGGCGGCTGGCGGATGCGGATGGCGCTTGCGGGCGTCCTGTTCGCGCAGCCCGACCTGCTGCTGCTGGACGAACCGACCAACTACCTGGACCTCGAAGGGGCGCTGTGGCTGGAAGGCTATCTTGCCCGCTATCCGCACACCGTCATCATCATCAGCCACGACCGCGGCCTGCTGAACCGCGCCGTCGGCTCGATCATGCATCTCGATGACCGCAAGCTGACGCTGTATTCGGGCGGCTACGACGCCTTTGCCCGCGCCCGGGCCGAGCGTCGCGCGCTGCAGGCGGCCGAGGCCAAGAAGCAGGAAGCGCGCCGCGCCCACCTGCAAAGCTTCGTGGACCGCTTTCGCGCCAAGGCCAGCAAGGCCGTGCAGGCGCAGTCGCGGATCAAGGCCCTGGCCAAGATGGAGCCGATCACCGCCCCCGAAGAAGCGAAGTTCCACCGCTTCACCTTCCCCCAGCCCGACCAGCTGTCGCCGCCGATCCTGTCGCTCGACAACGTCGCGGTGGGTTACGGCGACCGCGCCGTGCTGCGGCGGCTGGAACTGCGGATCGACCAGGACGACCGGATCGCGCTTCTGGGCCGCAACGGGCAGGGCAAGTCCACGCTGTCCAAGCTGCTGGCCGACCGCCTGCCGGTGATGGAGGGGCGGGTCACGCGATCCTCCAAGCTGCGCGTGGGCTATTTCGCCCAGCACCAGGTGGACGAGCTGCATCTGGACGAGACGCCGCTGGCCCATGTCCGCCGTCTCAGGCCCGACGAGAACCCGGCGCGGCTGCGCGCGCGGCTGGCGGGCTTCGGCCTGATGGAGGCGCAGGCCGAAACGAAGGTCGGGGCGCTGTCGGGCGGGCAGAAGGCGCGGCTGTCGCTGCTGCTCGCCACCATCGACGCGCCGCATCTGCTGATCCTCGACGAGCCGACCAACCACCTGGACATCGAAAGCCGCGAGGCGCTGACCGAGGCGCTGAACGACTATACCGGCGCGGTGGTGCTGGTCAGCCACGACATGCACCTGCTGGAACTGGTGGCGGACCGGCTTTGGCTGGTCGCGGACGGGGCGGTGAAGCCCTATGCCGAGGACCTGGAAACCTATCGCCGCTCATTGCTGGCGGGCGACACGGCGGCCGCGCCGGCCGAACCCGCGCCGGCGGCGAAGCCCGCGCCCAAGCGCCCCAGCCGCGACGCCATCCTGGACCTGCGGGCCGAGGTGCGCCGCAGCGAGGAGCGGGTCGAGAAGATCTCGGACATGCTGGACCGAATCGCCAAGAAGATGGCCGATCCCGCGCTTTACAACGACCCGCACGAGGCGAAGCTTCTGGGCCGCAAGCACGCCGAGGCGACCGCCGCCCTGCCCCGCGCCGAGGCGTTGTGGATGGAGGCGCTGGAGCGGCTTGAGGCGGCCGAAAAGGCCTGATCGTTCCGCTTTCGCCACAGGCGGTGAAAATCGTGAAAATCGGTGCAACATTGGCGCGGTGCGCGGGTTGTCATGCGGGCCCGCCGGGTCCATGTGTCTCGGGAATCGCCTGAAAGGTCGCGCGCCCATGAAATCGCTTGTCCTCGCAACTGTCGCGGCCGCCGCCGCTTTCGCAGCGCTCCCCGCCGCCGCGCAGGACGGCTGGGGCGTCGGCGCCGATGTGGGCCTGGGCGCCAGCCACGCGCCCGACTACCTCGGCTCGGAAGACATGGACACGTCGCCGTGGGTCATCTTCCGCAACATCGACATCGTGCGCCCGGGCCAGTCGCTGACCACGGACGGGTCGGCGGACGGCCTGGCGATCCTGCCTTCGCTGAACTATCGCGGCGACCGCGAGGCGGATGACAGCGACAGCCTTGCGGGCCTCGACGACATCGACGCCTCGGGCGAAGTCGGGCTGCGGCTGAAATATTCGATGGGCGACGCCGTGGGCTACGTCGCGGCGCGCCGGGGCTTCGGCGGCCATGAGGGCGTCGTGGGCGAGTTCGGGGCAAAATACCGCTTCAAGCCGTCCGAACGCCTGACCATGTGGGCGGGGGCCGAGGCCGATTTCGCGAACGAGGAGTTCGTGGACACTTATTTCGGCATTTCGCCCGCGGAATCGATCACCAGCGGCTACGTGCCCTATTCGCCCGACGGCGGCATCTACGCGCAGTCGGTGTCGCTGGAAGGGCGCTACGCCCTGACCGACAGCCTCGCGCTGCTGGGCGAGGCGCGCTACACCAAGCTGACCGGCGACGCGGCGGACTCGCCCATCGTCGAGGATGAGACCCAGCCCTCGGTCCGGCTGGGCATCGTCCACCGCTTCAACTTCCGTTTCTGATCCACCCGGGGCCGCCCGGCGGGAACGACGACGTTTTCCGGCGGCGCGGGCAGAACCGCCGGCCTGACGTGCGGTGATCGGCCGCACCCCGGGTCGGCCACTTCCCTGCGATGATCGCCGCAGCCTGCCCGACCTGTCGCGTTGGTGACACGGCCCCGTGCCAGACACCCCGGCGCGAGAAACTGCCCGGGCAGACGCCCCCCCCGCCAGACGAAAACCCATCGCCAGACGACGCCCCGCAACCGCCACCAACGGAAACAAACGCGATGACATTCCGCCTTGGCTGGGAAGAATGGGTATCCCTGCCCGACCTCGGCCTGCCAGCGCTCAAGGCAAAGGTGGACACCGGCGCGCGCACCTCGGCGCTGCACGCCTTCGACATCGAGCCGTTCGGCCCCGCCAACGCCCCCCGCGTCCGCTTCGCGATCCACCCGATCCCGGGGCGCGAGGACCTGGTGATCCCCTGCTCGGCCAAGATCGTGGACCGGCGCGAGGTGATCTCGTCCAACGGCGACATGGAATATCGCTTCGTCATCCGCTCGGACATCGCGATCGGCGATCGCCGCTGGCCGGTCGAGATGACGCTGACCGATCGCGGCCAGATGGCCTACCGAATGCTCATCGGGCGGCAGGCGCTGACGCCCGACATGATCGTGTCGCCGCTCGACAGCTTCCTGCAACCGACGCTCGGCTACGAGATCTATTCCAGCGCCGCCGTCCGCACCGACGCCCCCCGCCGCAGCCTGCGGATCGCGGTCCTGTCGCGCGAGGAAAGCGCCTATTCGACCCTTCGCATCGTCGAAGAGGGCGAGGCGCGCGGCCACGTGGTCGAGGTGCTGGACACGACGCGGCTGTACATGGCGATCACCACGGCAGAGCCGGCGGTGTTCTATGACGGCAAGCGGCTGGCGCGCTACGACGCCGTGATCCCCCGCATCGGCGTCAGCGTCACCAGCTACGGCACCGCGATCCTGCGCCAGTTCGAGGCGATGGGCACCTTTGTCCTCAACCCCGCCGACGGCATCATGGCCAGCCGCGACAAGCTGCACGCCCACCAGCTGCTCGCCCGCCACCGCCTGCCGATGCCGACGACCGCAGTGGCTTCGTCCCCCCGCGATACCGAGGACCTGATCGAGCTTGGCGGCGGCGCGCCGCTGGTCCTCAAGCTGCTGGAATCGACGCAAGGCAAGGGCGTGGTGCTGGCGGAAACCAGCAAGGCGGCCGCGTCTGTCATCACCGCGTTCCGGGGCCTCAAGGCCGAGTTCCTGGTGCAGGAGTTCGTCAAGGAAGCCGCGGGCGAGGACGTGCGCGCGCTGGTCATCGGCGGCAAGGTCGTGGCCGCCATGCGCCGCACCGCGCGGGCGGGCGAATTCCGGTCGAACCTGCATCTGGGCGGCTCGGCCGAGGCGGTGAAGCTGAAACCGGCCGAACGCGACATCGCCACCCGCGCCGCCCGCGCCTTCCGGCTGGGGCTGGCGGGCGTGGACATGCTGCGCTCGGCCCACGGGCCGAAGATCCTGGAAGTGAACTCCTCGCCGGGGTTCGAGGGGATCGAGGCCGCGACCGACCGCAACATCGCCGAGCTGGTGTATCTGGAAATCGAACGCCGCGTCCGCCCCGCACCCGCACGCCGCAAGAAGAGCTGAGCGGCCCGCCCGGCGCCACCCCGCCGGTCCCCGGCGCGGGCAGGCTTTTCCTGACGGGTTCGACACCCTATATCCTTGATGGAGTTCGACGGGATCAAGGCCACCATGGACGACGCGACCAACACCCCGCAGACGGCCCCGACCGCCCTGCCCGAAGGCGCGCCGCTGATCGCGCCCTCGACGACCGACCATCCGCTGTACGACAGCGTGCTCGAGGCGTGCCGGACCGTCTATGACCCGGAAATTCCGGTCAACATCTACGACCTCGGGCTGATCTACACGATCCAGATCGACGCCGGGAACGCCGTCCGCATCGTGATGACCCTGACCGCCCCCGGCTGCCCCGTCGCGGGCGAGATGCCGGGCTGGGTCGCCGACGCAATCGAGCCGCTGCCGGGCGTCCGGCAGGTGGACGTCGAGATGACGTTCCAGCCGCAATGGGGCATGGACATGATGTCCGACGAGGCCCGACTGGAACTGGGGTTCATGTAAGGCTCAGTCGGTGTCGTCCCCGGCCTGCGCTTCCAGCGTTAGCGGCGCCGCCTCGACCGTCAGATCCTCGGTCCCAAGCCCCGCCTGCGGCCGCGCCAGCCGCGCCTTCGTCACCCACAGCAGCCGGTCCTGCGCCCGCGTGATCGCGACATAGGCAAGGCGCTTCCACAGCGGCAGCCCGGCTTCGGTCCGGTTGGCCCAGGCGGCGGCGCTGATGTCGGGGGCGAAGACCTGCACGTCGGGCCACTGCGACCCCTGCGCCTTGTGGATGGTGACCGCAGCCCCGTGCAGGAACGTGGCCCCCATATGCGCGGCCGACGGGATGAACGGCTCGTCCACGTCCGGCGTCTCGATCTTGATGATCGACGCGGCCGAGATGCGCGGCTCGGGCGCGCCGATCACGTGCAGCCGCGCGAAGCCCGGCTTCTTGCCCGGCCCCAGATAGACCACCTGCGCCCCCTTGATGAGGCCCCGCGCCTCAAGGTCGATGCGCTTCTTGCGGTGCTTCAGCGGCAGTTCGATCCCGTCGCAGATCAGCGGCTCGCCCGGCAGCAGCGCGTCGCCCGGCGCGCCGTGGGCCGCGCGGAACGCCGAGATCAGCCGCACCCGCGTCGCGTTGCGCCAGACCAGAACCGGGCTGCGCGCCATCAGGTCGCTTTCCACGCGCTCGGCCCAGACCACGCGCGGATCGCGGGTCGAGGCATCGCGGACCAGCCGCTCGAACGCGGGGAAATCCACGGCGGGGTCCGACAGCGCGTGGGCCAGGTCGAGGATCGGGTTCCCCTCGGTCTGGCGGTGGATGCGGCTCAGCATCCGTTTTTGGGGCGCGGCGAGGGTGTCGAACACCATGTCGCCCGACTGCCCCACGGGGGCCAGCTGCGCGGGGTCGCCGAACAGGACCAGTAGCGGAAAGATCTCGCGCAGGTCGTCGAACTGGCGCTGGTCCAGCATCGACGCCTCGTCGATCAGGCCGATGTCCAGCGCATCCTCGCGCCGCTTCCACCCCTGGATGAAATCCGACCCGCGCAAGCCCGCCGCCGCCAGCGCGCCCGGGATCGACCCGTGGCTTTGGTAAAAGGCGAGCGCGCGGTCCAGCGCCGCGTCGCTCAACCCCTCGATCACGAGGCGCTCGCCGTTGCCGGCGAGCCATTCCGCCAGCCGCTCGTATTCCGGGTCGTAGACGGGCGTGTAAAGGATGCGGTGGATCGTGGTCGCGGGCACGCCGCGCGTCCGCAAGACGAACGCCGCCTTGTTGGTGGGGGCGAGGATCGCGACCGTGCGCGCATCCTTGCGGCGCTTGGATTCGTAATCGCCGCTGACGACATGGACGCCCGCCGCGACCAGCGCGCGGGTCAGTTCCGCCAGCAGCAGCGTCTTGCCCGACCCGGCCTTGCCCAGCACCGCCATGACCCGTGCGCGGCCCGGCTGCGGCGGCGCGAGTTCCTCGGACAGCAGGTCCACGCCCGCCTGCGCCAGCGCCTCGGCCAAGGCATCCCACGCATCCGCCTGATCGGCGGACAGCTCGGGGCCGGCGGGTGCGGCCGGGGTCGTCATGGAAAGGGATTGCTGCATCGACGCATCCTATCCTGCATGGCGGCGCGGGCAACCCGGGGCGCGGCGCGGGCGTTGCGAAAGCGACCAACGCCCGCCGGGCCCCTTTCAAGGACGCACGCTCGATGCAATCCCACCGCCACCGCAGATACCGCCGCCGCCCGTCCGCTCTGCCCCTGATCGTCGTCGCGGGGGCCGCGTGGCTGGTCTGGTCCGCGGTCTGCGCCAGCGGCGCCGCCAGCCGGGCCGAGGCGGCGGACCCGGATGTCCCCGACCGCGACCCCCAGCCGGTCCCCGGTTCTGGCCCCACGCCCGCCCCGCGTCCCAGCGACTACGTCCGCGCCGCCGGACCTGCGGAAATGCGCGACCGGCCGCGCCGCTGGTCCAGGCTTGACGAGGAACTGGATGAATCCTTCCCCGCCAGCGACCCGCCCGGGAACTACTGACCCCGCAGCCGCGCCTCTATCCTAGTGCCGGATGCGGCGCAGCTTGCGGGCGCGCGCCTCGCCCTCGCGCGCCGCGCGCGCGGGCTTGCGGCGCGGGCCCTTGCCGCGCTTGCCCTTCGCGCCCGCGACGATCCCCTTGCCGTCAAGCTCGACCAGCTCCAGCGTCAGGCCGCCGGTCAGCGGGATCGCCTCGGCCAGCCGCACCTTGACGCGCTGGCCCACGCCCAGCCGGGTGCCGGTTTCGGACCCCACCAGCGTCTGCGCGTCGCGGTCATAGTGGAAATATTCGTTCCCGATCTCGCGGATCGGCAGCAGCCCGTCGGCCCCGGTCTCGTCCAGCTTCACGAAGGCGCCGAAACGCTGGATGCCGCTGATGCGACCCGTGAACTCGGCCCCGATCCGTTCCGACAGGAAGGCGGCGAGATAGCGGTCGGTCGTGTCGCGTTCCGCCGCCATGCTGCGCCGTTCGGTGTTGCTGATCTGCTCGGCCGTCTGTTCCAGCATCTCGATGTCGGCCGCGGACAGCCCGTCCGATTTCGCCCAGTCATGCCCCGAGATCAGCGCCCGGTGCACGATCAGGTCCGAATAGCGGCGGATGGGCGAGGTGAAATGCGCGTAGCTTTTCAGCGCCAGCCCGAAATGCCCGAAGTTCGCCGGGTGATAATAGGCCTGCGTCATCGACCGAAGCGTCGAGATGTTGATGAGTTCGTCGAAATCCGTGCCCTCGGCCTGCCCCAATAGCCGGTTCAGCTGGCTGGTCTGCAGGACCTGCCCCTTTGCCAGCGAAAAGCCCGATGCCTCGGCCACCTCGCGCAGCGCGTCCAGTTTTTCGGGGCTCGGCTCCTCGTGGACCCGGAACAGCAGCGGGCGGCGCAGGCGCGTCAGCTCCTCGGCGGCGGCGACGTTGGCGAGGATCATGAACTCTTCGATCAGGCGGTGCGCGTCGAAGCGGTCGCGGAAGTTGACCGACTGCACCCGCCCGTCCTCGGTCAGCACGATCTTGCGTTCCGGCAGGTCCAGGTCCAGCGGCTGGCGGCGCGCGCGGGCCTGCTTCAGCAGCTCGTAGGCCGCGAACAGCGGGCGGATCACGTCGTCCATCAGGGGCAGCGCCTGCGCGTCGGGGCTGCCGTCCGCCGCCGCCTGCGCCTGTTCGTAGGACAGCGAGGCCGCGCTGCGCATCATGCCGCGGTGGAAGTCGTGGGCGATCTTTTCGCCGCTCGCGTCCAGCCGCATCCGCACCGCGATGACGGGCCGGTCCACGCCCTCGTGCAGCGAACACAGATCGCCCGACAGCACGTCGGGCAGCATCGGCACCACGCGGTCGGGAAAGTAGCTGGAGTTCCCGCGATGCCGCGCCTCGCGGTCAAGCGGCGTGCCGGGCCGGACGTAATGCGCGACGTCGGCGATGGCGACCCAGATCACCATCCCGCCTTCGTTGCGCGGATCGTCGTCGGGCATCGCCGCGACCGCGTCGTCATGGTCGCGCGCATCGGCCGGGTCGATGGTGACCAGCGGCAGCGGGCGCAGGTCCTCGCGCCCCTTCATCGTTGCGGGCTGGGCGGCGTCGGCTTCGGCGATCACCTCGTCGGGGAAATCGTCGGGGATGCCGTGCTGGTGGATCGCGATCAGGCTGACCGCGCGCGGCGCCGACGGATCGCCCAGCCGGTCGGTGACGCGCGCCCAAGGCGACCCCATGCGGTCGCGGGGGCCTGCCTGTTCCGCCTCGACCAGCTCGCCGTCCTGCGCGCTTTGCGTCGCATCCCCGCGCACGCGCCAGGTCCGGTCCTGCCCCTTGTCGATCGGCAGGATGCGCCCGCCCTCGGCTTCCTTGCGGAAGATGCCGACGATCTTGTGGGCCACGGTCCCGATCCGGCGGATCAGCCGCGCCTGATACCCGTGATCCTCGCCCCCGGTCTCGACCAGCCGGGCCAAAATGCGCTCGCCCGCGCCCACGGCCGGGTCGCCGTCGCGGGGCGCGAACAGGATGCGCGGCGCGGCCCCGTCGCCCTGCCATTCGACGGGCTTTGCGAAGATGTCGCCGTCGGCGTCGGGCGGCAGGATCTGGACCACCGTGACCGGCGGCAGCTTGCCCGCGTCGCGATAGGCCCCGCGGCGGCGGCCAAGCAGCCCCTCGCCCTCAAGGTCCTTCAGCATTCGCTTCAGCTCGATCCGCTCGGCGCCCTTGATGTCAAAGGCCTTGGCGATGTCGCGCTTGGCGGTGGCGTCGGGATTGTCGGCGATCCAGTCGAGGATCTGCTGGCGTGTGGGCAACTGGTTCATGGCGCGGTCCTATCATGCCCGCAGGTCAAGCGGCAGGGACAAACGGCGCCCGGGCGATCAGGGTTCGATGCGGGCGGGATGGGTGAAAAGATCGAACGCACCGTCCCGCGCCCGCCCGATGAGCGTCATCCCGGCGGCTTCGGCCCAGGCGACCGCGAGCCGCGTCGGCACCCCGGCCCCGGCCAGCACCGGCGCGCCCATCCGCGCGGCCTTCTGGACCAGATCGACCGAGATGCGCGAGGTCATGGCGACGATCCCCGCGCCGCCATCCGCCCCGGCCCGCGCCGCCGCACCGGCGAGCTTGTCGAGCGCGTTGTGCCGCCCCACGTCCTCGCGCACGACGACCAGCTCGCCGCCGAAGCCCGTCACGTGGAAGTCGAAGGTCGGATAGCCGCCCGCCGAGGTCACCACGCGGTCGCCCGGCGCCACCATCAGCCGCACGGCGAGGCCGAGAAGCCCGTCGATGCCCTCGCCCACCACGATGTTCCCGGCCTCGACGCCGCAATGGGCGGCCAGCGCGGCCTTGAGGTCGTGGTTCGTGGGATCGCCGTATTTCCAGACCTCGGCGGCGGCCTGCCG
>ERZ501041.43-NODE-43-length-27969-cov-11.370889_pt1 | contig 27969 bp, 28 predicted proteins | sample MGYA00248848_ERZ501041 | MGnify/ENA primary metagenome ERZ501041 (study PRJEB25958, sample SAMN03398573) | human skin metagenome | study: EMG produced TPA metagenomics assembly of the Human Skin Microbiome Metagenome (human skin metagenome) data set.
CGGCGCTGACCGTCCTGCCGCACCGGGATCCCGGCCGCGGCAAGCTCGTTCGGCGACAGGGTGCGCGCCTCGGCAACCTTTCGCGCGGCGTCGTAACGCCCCATCTTGTCCCGGTAGACCCGCCACCGCGCATCATCCACCAGACCCAGATCGCGACCCAGCGGAGTCAGACGCTGATCGGCATTGTCGGCGCGCATCGACAGCCGGAACTCGGCCCGGGAGGTGAACATCCGATACGGCTCGGTCACACCGCGCGTCGTCAGGTCGTCGATCATCACGCCGATGTAGCTGGTCGTGCGTGAGAACACGACCGGCGCCTCGCCCGCAGCCAGACGCGCGGCGTTGACGCCGGCAACTAGACCCTGCGCGCCCGCCTCTTCGTAACCGGTCGTCCCGTTGATCTGACCCGCGAGGAACAGCCCGGGCGTGGACTTGACCTGCAAAGCGGAGGTCAGCGTGCGTGGATCGACGAAGTCGTATTCGACGGCATAGCCCGGCTGCAGGATGACGGCATTTTCGAGCCCCTTCATCGTGCGGACATACGCCAACTGCACATCCTCGGGCAGCGAGGTCGAGATCCCGTTGGGATAGACCACGTCGCTGTCCCAGCCCTCTGGCTCAAGAAACACCTGGTGCCCGTCCTTGTCGGCAAAGCGGACGACCTTGTCCTCGATCGACGGGCAGTAGCGGGGGCCGACGCCGTCGATGTGGCCGCCGTACATTGCCGAGCGGGACAGATTGTCCCTGATGATGCGGTGCGTGCGGTCGTTGGTGTGGGTGATCGCGCAGCTGATCTGCGGCGCCTGCACGCGGCTGTTCAGATAGGAAAACAGCACCGGATCGTCGTCGCCGGGCTGCTGGTCGAGCGCATCCCAGTCGATGCTGGCCCGCGACAGCCGGGGCGGGGTGCCCGTCTTCAGCCGCCCCATCGGCAGCCCAAGGCTCATCAGGTCCGCCGCGAGTCCTTGCGACGCCGGGCCGTTCCAGCGACCAGCCGGGCGGCTCACATCGCCCAGGTGGATCACGCCGTTCAGGAACGTGCCCGAGGTGATGACGACCGCGCGCGCCGCCAGCACCGTGCCGTCCGCCAGCGCGACGCCGGTCACCGCAGCGCCGTCGCGCAGCAGCGCCGCGACCTCACCCAGCACGACGTCAAGTTCCGGCTGGGCCGCCACGAGGCGCTGCGCCGCCGCCCTGTAAAGCGTGCGGTCCGCTTGCGCCCTTGGGCCCTGAACGGCCGGGCCCTTTCGCCGGTTCAGCAGGCGGAACTGTATCCCCGCCGCGTCGGCTGCCAGTCCCATCAGGCCGCCGAGCGCGTCGATTTCTCGCACCAGATGCCCCTTGCCGAGGCCGCCGATCGCCGGATTGCACGACATCGTGCCGATGTCATCCGCCCGCATCGTCACCAGCGCGGTCGCACGACCCATCCGCGCGGCGGCCGCAGCGGCTTCCACCCCGGCGTGACCGCCGCCGACGACGATGACGTCATAGCTTTGCTTCACGTGAAACTACTTCCCGATGCAGAACGACGAAAACACTTCGTCTAGATAGTCCTCGACACCCACTTCGCCAACCACCTCGCGCAGCGCGCGCGTGGTCGTGGCGATGGCATCTGCGATAATCTCGGGCGGCGTGGCGGGCGTCAGGTCGAGCACCGCGCGCGCCTGTCGAAGCGCGCCGGCCTGACGCTGCCGCGATACGATCCCGGCAGGCGCGGCACGATCGCGCAAGGTGTCGTACACCCGGTCGAGCAGGGCGGCCACGCCTTCACCCGACTGGGCGGACACATCGCCCGTCCTCAGATCGGCCTTGGACCTGACGACCAGATCGCCATCCCGCAGCAGCGCATCGACGGCGCTTCCATCGTCGGACAAGTGGATGCGCAGGTCGGCGGCGGCAGCCCGTTCGCTCGCCCGTGCGACGCCCATCCGCTCGACGACATCTTCAGTTTCCCGCAGGCCGGCCGTGTCCAGAAACGTCACCGACAGGCCGCGCAGGTCCGCACGCAGCTCGATCACGTCGCGAGTCGTGCCCGCGATCTCGGTTACAAGCGCCACGTCCCGCCGCGCTATGGCATTCAAAAGAGACGATTTTCCAGCATTCGGCGGCCCAATCAACGCCACCTCGAATCCCGCCCGCATCCGCTCGGCCGCCGGAAATCCGTCGAGCTGCTCGTCGATCCGCGCCCGCACCGTCCGCAGGCTCTCGAACACCTCGGCCGGCACCGCGTCCGGCACCTCCTCGTCGGCAAAGTCGATCGACGCCGCCACAAGAGCGCCCGCCCGCACCAGCAGCGCGCGCAGCCCTGCGGCCCAGTCGTGCAGCGCCCCGTCCGCCACCTGCATCGCGAGCCGATGCTGCGATTCGGTTTCGGCCGCCAACAGATCCGACAGCGCCTCTGCCTCGGACAGGTCTAGCTTGCCGTTCAGAAAACCGCGCTGCGTGAACTCACCCGGCAGCGCGGGGCGCGACCCGCGGGCAAGCAGCGCCGCTTGCAGCAGCCGCGCCACGATCGGCGCGCCGTGCAGGTGAAACTCAACCACGTCCTCGCCGGTGAAGCTCGCCCCGGCGTTGAACCGGACGACGAGCGCGCGGTCGATCAGCCGGTCGCCGTCACGCAGCGCCCGAAGATAGCTGAACCGCGCCGCGGGCAGGGCCCCCGCCAGATCCTCGGCAACGACCCTCGCCCGGTCCCCGCTTACGCGAACGACCGTGATGCCGCCGCAACCCGGCGGAGTCGATTCGGCGTGGATCGTGTCCAATTCATCCTCGCGCGACGACGGCTCAGGCGTTCATCGAATCGAAGAACTCGGCGTTGTTCTTCGTCTGCTTGAGCTTGGAGATCAGGAACTCGATCGCGTCGGTCGTGCCCATCGGGTTCAGGATGCGGCGCAGCAGATACGTCTTCTGCATGTCCTTCTGATCCACCAGCAGCTCTTCCTTGCGGGTGCCGGACTTGAGGATGTCGATCGCCGGGAACACGCGCTTGTCGGCCACTTTGCGGTCCAGGATGATCTCGCTGTTGCCGGTGCCCTTGAATTCCTCGAAGATCACCTCGTCCATGCGGGATCCGGTGTCGATCAGCGCGGTGGCGATGATGGTCAGCGACCCGCCTTCCTCGATGTTGCGCGCGGCGCCGAAGAACCGCTTCGGGCGCTGCAGGGCGTTCGCATCGACGCCGCCGGTCAGGACCTTGCCCGACGACGGAACGACGGTGTTGAACGCCCGGCCCAGGCGGGTGATCGAATCGAGCAGAATGACGACGTCGCGCTTGTGCTCGACCAGGCGCTTGGCCTTTTCGATCACCATCTCGGACACGGCCACGTGGCGCGTCGCCGGTTCGTCAAAGGTGGACGACACGACCTCACCCTTGACCGAACGCTGCATGTCGGTGACTTCCTCGGGCCGCTCGTCGATCAGCAGGACGATCAGGTAGCATTCCGGGTGATTGCGCGCGATGGAATGCGCAATGTTCTGAAGCAGAACGGTTTTCCCTGTCCGCGGCGGCGCCACGATCAGGCTGCGCTGCCCCTTGCCGATAGGCGAGACCAGGTCGATGATCCGGGCCGAGCGGTCCTTGGCGGTGGGATCCTCGAACTCCATCTTCAGCCGCTCGTCGGGATAAAGCGGCGTCAGGTTGTCGAACGCGACCTTGTGGCGCGCCTTTTCCGGGCTTTCGAAGTTGATCTTCTCGACCCGGGTCAGCGCAAAGTAACGCTCGTTCTCGCCCGGTCCGCGGATCACGCCCTCGACCGTGTCGCCCGTCCGCAGGCTGTGCTGGCGGATCATGTCGGGGCTGACATAGATGTCGTCGGGGCCGGGCAGGTAGTTCGCCTCGGTCGAGCGCAGGAACCCGAACCCGTCCTGAACGACCTCCAGCACGCCGTCGCCGCCGATCTCGATCCCTTCCTCGGCATGCTCTTTCAGCAGCGAGAACATCATCTCGCCCTTCCGCATGGTCGAGGCGTTCTCGATTTCCCATTCCTCGGCCATCGCCAGCAGGTCCGCCGGGGTCTTGGCCTTCAGGTCGGAAAGGTTCAGCCGCTCGTCGCTCATCAAAGTCACCGATAGGGGCCGGACGTCCCGCGAAACGGGTACAAGGTCGGACCACAGAATTGTTCATGAAGAAACACCGCCGGACGGCGGGTCAAGCGCACATAGCGGCTTGAGGGTCGAAAGTCAAACGGGGCCTAGAACTTCACGATCACCGACAGGACGATCACGACCATCAGCAGCGTCGGCAGCTCGTTCATCAGCCGGTATGTCCGCCCGCTGAGGGGGGCGGGCTGCGTCGCCATGATCTTGCGCTGCGTGGCGAGCCAGTGGTGGAACCACGTCATCGTCAGGACGGCCGCAGCCTTGGTCCAGGGCCAGACCATCGACCAGTCGACGACGCCGGGCGTGAAGACAAGCGCCAGCCCCGCCACCCAGGTCGCGATCATCGCAGGGTTCATGATGAGCCGCAGAAGCTTGGCCTCCATGATCCTGAATGAGGCGACCGGCTCCTTTCCGACCTGTGGGCGCTCGGCGTGATAGACGAGCAGCCGTGGCAAGTAGAACAGCCCGGCAAGCCAGGACACGACGGCCATCACGTGAACGGCTTTGATCCAGGGGTAGGCCGCACTCAGGATATCGGACACGCAACTCTCCTTCTCGAGTCTTCTTAAAAGAAAGATTCGAGAAAAAGGAAGATGATGTTGTTAGGGGCTGTGGATGACTGAATCGCGCGGGTCCGCACGCTTTGTCCACAGTGTTCTCAGGGTGTGCGGAACCGAGAATAAAGCGCAATGCTTCACGTGAAAAATAAACCTTAACAATGAATTATTCACGATCGACGACTGTGCAAAACCCTCACCTTTTCGCCTGTCCTGCCCACCTCTCAGAACTTGTCCCCCTGTGTAGAACCGTCCCTGTCGATGCCCTGAACCTGGGCGAAAATCGCACCCGTCCAGCCGCGACCCGTTGTCCCGAAGCCGCACCCCGCGTTTTCCACAGACCTGTCGACAGGTCGCGCTTGCCCCGTCCTGAAACCCGGGGTCATGATCGGAGAAAGAACCGTTCCGCCTGCCCATGCACGACCCAGAAACGCCCCGAACCCCCGATGCGATCCCCCTGGCCGGGGTGATCGGCTGGCCGGTCGCGCATTCGCGCTCACCTGCGCTGCACAGCCATTGGCTGCGCCGCTACGGCATCGCGGGCGCCTATGTCCCGCTCGCCGTCCTGCCCGAACATCTGGGTCAGGTGCTGCACACGCTGCCCAAGGCGGGGTTCGTAGGCGTGAACGTCACCATTCCGCACAAGGAAGCCGTGCTTGCGCTTGCCGACATCGTCACCGATCGCGCGGCGCTGATCGGGGCCGCGAACACGCTGATCTTCCGCCCCGACGGGCGGCTCCACGCCGACAACACCGACGGCTACGGCTTCATGGCGAACCTGCGCCAGCACGCCCCCGACTGGGTGCCTGAACACGGCCCATCGGCGGTGATCGGCGCGGGCGGCGCGGCGCGGGCCGTGGTCGCCGCCCTGCTCGAGGCGCATGTGCCCGAAATCCGCATCGCCAACCGCACCCGGCTGCGCGCCGACCAACTGCGGGCCGAGTTCGGCGCGCGGATCGTCGTTTACGAATGGGCGCAGGCGGGCAACATGCTCGACGGCGCGGCGACGGTCGTGAACGCGACGTCGATGGGGATGACGGGTCGGCCGCCGCTGCGGATCCCGCTCGACGCGCTGGGAACGGCCGCGCTGGTTACTGATCTGGTCTACAACCCGCTGGAAACGACGTTCCTGGCCGAGGCGCGGGCCCGGGGCTGCCGGACCGTGGACGGGCTCGGCATGCTGCTGCACCAGGCCGCGCCGGGTTTCGAGCGCTGGTTCGGGCATCGCCCCGAGGTTGACGACGACCTGCGCCGGGCCGCGCTTGCATGACCTTTTCGCTGGGCCTCACCGGCGGGATCGGCATGGGCAAGTCGACGGCCGCTGCGATGTTCGCCGAGCGCGGGCACCCCGTGTGGGATGCGGACACCGCCGTCCACCGGCTCTACGCGCCGGGCGCCCCCGCGGTCGCGCCGGTGGGCCGCGCCTTTCCCGAAGCAATCGTCCGTGGGGCGGTGGACCGCACCATCCTCAAGGCCGCGCTGACGGCCGACCCCGCGCGCCTCGCCACGCTCGAGGCGATCGTCCATCCGCTCGTCGCCGCCGACCGCATGGCCTTCGTGCGGGGACACGCTTGCGCGCCCATCGTCGTTCTCGACATCCCGCTGCTCTTAGAAACGGGGGCCGAGGCGCAGATGGACGGCGTCGCGGTCGTCAGCACCGACGAACATATCCGCCGCGCCCGCGTCCTCGGCCGCCCCGGCATGACGGAACAGACGCTCGACCTGATCCTGTCGCGCCAGCTGCCCGACGGCACGCGTCGCGCCCGCGCCGACTGGATCATCCCGTCCCACAGCCTTGACGCGGCGGCCGCGGCGGTAGATGCCATCTGCTCGGAAATCCTCAGCCAGCGGCCGCACGCATGATCCGCGAAATCGTCTTCGACACCGAAACGACGGGCTTCGACCCAGCGACCGGCGACCGCGTGGTGGAAATCGGCGCGATCGAGCTCATCAACCACCTGCCAACGAAGAACCATTTCCACGTCTATCTGAACCCCGACCGCGCGATGCCGGCCGAGGCGCTGGCGGTCCATGGCCTCGGCGACGATTTCCTGCGCGACAAGCCTCGGTTCGCCGAGGTCGCCGACCGCTTTCTCGACTTCATCGGCCCCGACGCGCGGCTGATCGCGCATAACGCCGACTTCGACATCCGCTTCCTGAACGCCGAGCTGCGCCGCGCGAACCGACCCGAGCTGCGGCCGGGCCGCGCGCTCGACACCGCCGCGATGGCCCGGCAGAAGTTTCCGGGCGCGCCTGCCTCGCTCGACGCGCTCTGCCGCCGCTTCGGCGTTGACAACTCTGGCCGCGACCTGCACGGCGCGCTTCTGGACAGCGAGCTGCTGGCGGCGGTCTATCTGGAACTGATCGGCGGCCGGCAGCCCGACCTTGTGCTGGACGCACCCGCGGTGCAGCCCCAAGACGGCGTCGTGCTGGTCATGGCCCCCCGCCGCGCCCGACCCGCCCCCCTGCCGCCGCGCCTGACCCAGGCCGAGGTGGCGGCCCACGCCGCCTTCGTCGCGCGGATGGGCGACAAGGCCCTGTGGCTGCGCTATACCGCAGCGTCCGGCTGAGCATCGGTTGCGTCAGGCCCCCGGACAGGCGATGCTGCCGCAAGAACGGATGTGAGCCGTCATGATCGAGCGGATCAAGGAAATATGGCTCTTCGTCAGCGCCCTGTTCGAGCGCATGGACAAGATCCACATGAGCCTGATCGCCGCCGGCGTCGCCTTTTATGCGATGTTCGCGGTGTTTCCAGGCATTGCCGCGATCATCGCGCTGTGGGGGCTGTGGTTCGACCCCACCATCATCACCCAATACTACAAGGTGCTGGATGAGTTCCTGCCGCCCGGCGCCGCGCAGATCCTGCACGCGCAGGTCGATGCGCTGACATCTGGCGGGCGCACGCAGCTTGGCTGGGCGTCCGCGATCTCGTTTCTGATCGCCACCATCGCGGCGCGGGCGGGGGTGGACGCGCTCGTCCGCGGGCTCAATGCGGCCTACGGGGTGCGGTCGCACCCGACCATTTTCGGCTTCATCCTCGCCTATATCCTCACGCTTGCCATCGTCGGCGTGGTGCTGATGGGGCTTGCGACCATCGTGATCGTGCCGCTGGCGCTCAATTTCCTCGACGTCAGCTACATGCGCAGCTGGCTCATCGGTGCGGCGCCTTGGGGGGCGATGTTCCTGATCGTCGTGATCGGGATCGGCATCATCTATCGCTACGGACCGAACGTGCAGACGCCGCGCACGCCGATCTTCACCTGGGGCGCGCTGTTCGCGGCCTTCGCCTGGGCTGCGGCGTCCTATGCGTTCTCGGCCTATCTCGGCAGCTTCAACAGCTACAACCGCATCTACGGATCGATCGGCGCGGTCGTGGCGCTGCTGATGTGGTTCTATCTGGCGGGGTTTTCCATCATGCTGGGCGCGCTCATCAACGTCGAGCTGGCGCGCCGCCGCCGGGTGGTCGCCGCGCGCCGGGCGCGCGCGCTGGTCAACAAGCCCAGCCCCACGCAGGGCTGAGGCGAAAGGCGTCAGTGCCGGGCGCCGCGCCGCGCGGCGGATGTCAGAACGACCTGCCGCGTCCCTTCGTCGGCCGGGGCGGCCACGTTTTCCTGCATCTGGAACACCAGCCGCATCCGGTAGCGGCCGTCCACGACCTCGGTCGAGACGTCGCCGTAAAGCTGCAGCGCGAATGCCTCAATCAGCTGCCCGCCAAGGCCCGATCCGGATCCCGCGGCTGGCGTCCGGGTCTGCGGGCCCAGCGTGTTCTCGACCACCAGTTCGGCCGTGCCCGACCGATGCCGCGACAGCGCGACGCAGACGCCGTAGCGCCCGTCCGCCGCCGGCTCGGCGTATTTCAGCGCGTTGGTGAACGCCTCGGTCGTCAGCAGCGTCAGCGGCACCGCCTGGTCGGGCAGCAGCGTCACGCGGTCCAGATGCGTCTCGACCTTCAGGCGCGAACGCGGCCCGATGGACGCCAGCACCATCTGGTTGATGATGTCCGAGATCAGCCGGTCCGCCTCGACCGAATCCAGATGCTCGGCCTGATAAAGGTTGCGGTAGATCGTGGCGAGCGACGCGACCCGGTCCTGCACCGACCGCAGGACCTTTTGCGCGTCGCTGTCGCTGACCACCCGGCTCTGCATGTTGATGATCGACGCGATCAGCTGCAGGTTGTTCTTGACCCGGTGATGAACCTCTTTCAGCAGCACCGTCTTTTCGTTGACCGACGCTTCCATCGCCGCCTCGTCGCGGATCAGGATGCGCGCCATGTCGTGGAACGTGCGGCTCACATCCGCGATCTCGGCCGGCGCCTCGTCCAGCACCGGGGGCGGCGCGCGGCGGTCGCCGATGGCGAAGCGGCGCATCTGGCCGCGAAGCTCTCGGATGTGGCGCAGCACCAGCCGGAACACGGCGAAATAGGCGACCGCCAGCGACACGGCCCACAGCGCCAGCGGGAACAGGACGCCGGTGAACCGCGACAGCGCGATGTTGCCCACCCCGGCGTATCGCGGGTTCCAGCTTCCCAGCGCATAGACGAGGTCGGGCACGACAGGAACGACCGTGAACAGCCGCCGCTCGCCGGATTTCGACACCTCGCGGAAGGTCGTGTCGGTCCGCTTCATCAGCGCGTCGAGCGAGGCGGTCACCGGCAGCATGTCGTCCACCGCGCCGCCCGGCAGATCGGTCGAGATCACCTGCCCGCGGTTCGTGAACGTCACGATCATCGCCGACGAGCTGGTCGCCGGATCGTGGGTGGACCGCATCAGCGCCTGCGACACCGAGGTCGCGACATAGCCGATCAGTTCGTTGTTGCTCACCAGCGGCTGCGACACGACCACCACCGGAACGCCAGAGATCGCGCCCGAATCCGTGGCGGTGATCGTGATGCCGGGATTGTCGATGAACGCGCGGTAGTGCGGCGATTCCCGCACGTCGTGGACGATGCCGTCGTCGCGCGACGTGCAGTCCACCATCCCGTCCAGCGGCGTGAACCCTGCATAGACGAAGCTGGCGCTGTTCTCGACGAAGGTCCGCATCATGCGCGAACATGCACCCGGATCGTTCAGCGTTTCCAGCACCGCCGGTCCCAGCGCGTCGGCAGATCCAATCGCGCTTTGCAGCAACGCCCGCTCGCCCGCCGCGGCCGACGAGGTCCGGCCCATCAGCGCCAGTTCGGCCGCCTGTTCGGCCGCTTGCGACAGGTTCAGCGTCTGCATGACGGAGATCAGCCCGATGGGCAGGATCGCCACCGACAGAAGCATCCCAAGCCTGAAACCCAGCCCGCGCATGAAGTGAAGTTGCTCGGGCAGTCGTGTCATGGCCGGCACTACCGAGAGACGGGGTTGTTCGCCATGACTGCCATTGTGGCGCGGTCCGTCATCTCGAACTCCTCACCGTCCTTGAGGTGCAGCAGCTCGGCCAGCCGCTTGCGGCCGCGGTTCGCCCGCGACTTCACCGTGCCAACCGCCACGCCCGTCATCTCGGCCGCCTCCTCATAGGAAAAGCCGGATGCGCCGACCATGACCAGCGCCTCGCGCTGCTCGTCGGGCAGCTTGGCGAAGGCCACGCGGAAATCGTTCATCGCCAGGCGGCCGTCATGTTCGGGCCGGGTCGCCTGCCGCGCGGCATGGATGCCGTCGGTGTCGCTGACCTCGCGCCGGGTCTTGCGGCGCGCCGAATAGAAGGTGTTGCGAAGGATGGTGAACAGCCACGCGCGCAGGTTGGTCCCGACCTGGAACTTGTCCATGTTGGTCCACGCCTTGACGATGGTGTCCTGCACCAGGTCGTCGGCGGCCGCGCCTTCGCGGGTCAATGACAGCGCGAAAGCCCGCAATGCGGGCAGGTGCTGGACAAGCTCGTCTTTCGGATCGGCGACCTTGGCGATCGTCCCGTCCGCCTCGGCGGGTCTGGCCATCTTCATTCCTGTCCGCGAAGCTTTTCGAGGAGGCTCAGGAACCTGTCGGGGACCTCTTGTGATTGATCCTGCTCATATACCCGCCGCAAATTCTCGTCGATCTGCTTTTCCAAGGCGGCGCGTTTGCTGTCTTCACGCCTTATGTTCATTTCGTAGGTTTCTTTCCGGAAATCTTGTGTGCGCCTGCTCCAACCGCTAGTTAGCACCGAAGGTTCCGAGGAACGACCAAAAATTGAGGCCTCCATGTCAGCTGCAGATCTTGCCCAGTCGATCGGTCGCGAGCTGCCCTATCTTCGCCGCTACGCGCGCGCCCTGACCGGGACGCAGCGCGCGGGCGACAACTATGCCGCCGCCACGCTGGAAGCGATCCTGGCGGATCGCAGCATGATTTCGGGCGAAGATACGCGCATCTCCCTGTTCCGCGCCTTCCACGCGATCTGGCAAAGCTCGGGCCAGCCCGTGGAAACCGACGACCAGACCTCGCGCGAGGCGCGGGCCCAGTCGCACCTGCGCACGCTGACCCCGAACTCGCGCGAGGCGTTGCTGCTGCGCACGATCGAGGAACTGCGCTACGACCAGATCGGCGAGGTCATGCAGATCGACCAGGACGAGGCCGAGGAACTGGTGCAGATCGCCCTGAACGAGATGGGGCGCGCGATCCGCGGCCGCGTCATGATCATCGAGGACGAAACCATCATCGCGATGGACCTCAAGGGCATCGTCCAGGCGATGGGGCACGAGGTCACGGGCATCGCGCGCACCCATTCCGCCGCGATCCAGCTTGCCGGCGACCGCCAGCCCGACCTGATCCTGGCCGACATCCAGCTGGCCGACGGCTCGTCGGGCATCGACGCGGTGAACGAACTGCTGACCAGCCTCGGCGACCTGCCGGTGATCTTCATCACCGCGTTCCCGGAACGGCTGCTGACCGGTGACCGGCCCGAGCCCGCGTTCCTGATCTCCAAGCCCTACAGCGAGGAACAGGTCCGTTCGGCCGTCAGCCAGGCGATGTTCTTTGCGTCCAGCGCGGGGATGAACGCGGCCTGATCCGCGCGTGACCGCTGAATGAAGAAAGCCGGCCGCATCGCGCGCCGGCTTTCTTTTTTGTCGCGCCGCCCCGCTCAGACGATCGAGGCGTCCCGCGTCTCGCGCCCGATCAGCAGCGTGACGGCCGCCGCAAGCACCAGAAGCGCCGCGAAGACCCCGATCGCCAGCGCGAAGTCGCGCTCGATCACGCTGCGCAGCAGGCTCGGCGCGGCGATCCCGCCCAGCCGCGCCATCGCGCCCGCCGTGCCCATCCCGGTGCCGCGCAGCGTGGTCGGGTACAGCTCGGGGGTAAAGGCATACAGCGCCCCCCACGTTCCCAAGAGCGCAAAGCTCATCACGATCAGCGAGGCGGCGATCATCACCGGCGAGGCGGCAAGCACGAAGGCCATGCAGCCCGCGGCCGAGATCAGCAGGAACGCCTGCAGCGTCGCGCGCCGTCCCAGCCGCTCGACCCCCCAGGCAGCCAGCGCGTAGCCGGGCAGCTGCGCCAGCGCCAGCACGACGAGGAAACCGTAGCCGCGCACGAAGCCGAAGCCCTCGGTCGCAAGCCGCGCCGGCAGCCAGACGAACACCCCGTAATAGGACAGCGACACCAGGAACCACAGCGCCATGACCGCGATCGTCGTGCGGGCAAGGCCGTTGGCGAACAGCCCTTCGCCGGGGACGGCCGGGGGCGCGGTCACGACCGCATCCTGCCGCAAGGGCGCCACTCCGTTCGCGGTCCGCACCCGGTCCAGCACCTGCCGCGCCTCGTCCGCGCGGCCCTTGCGGATCAGGAACATGGGCGATTCCGGCACCCACAGCCGCAGGAAGATCCCGATCAGCGCCGGCAGCGCCGCCACCACGTAGATCAGCCGGTAAGGCGCGGCGAACCCGGTCGTCGCCGCGTACCACGCCGTCAGCGCCACGATCAGCGTGCCGACCGCCCAGAACCCTTCCAGCCAGACCAGCCAGCGGCCGCGGTTCTTCGGCGGCAGGAACTCGGCCATCATCGCGTAATCGACCGGCAGCGTGCCGCCCACCGCCATGCCGGTGAGGAATCGCAGGATCAGAAGCGCCTCGAACGAGGGCGCGAAGGCCGAGGCGAGGCCGAACACCGCGTCGCAGGCGACCGTCAGCAGCAGGACGTTGCGCCGCCCGATCCGGTCGGCGATGCGCCCGAACAGCGCCGCGCCCACGAACATGCCAAGAAAGAACAGCGTTCCCGTCTGCTGCGCCGCCTGTGGCACCGTCAGGCCGAACCGCGCCGCGATCGACGGCGCGGCAAAGCCCACCGCCACGACCTGCATCGCGTCGGCCGCCCAGACGAGACCGAAGATCATCATCAGCCGGCGCTGGAAGCGCCCGGCCCCCGCTCCGGCAAGGGCTTGGTCTACAGTCGTGTTCATTCGGGCGCGGCCTTTCGTGGCTCACCGGCAAGTGGCGGTCTTTAAACGAAAAAGGGCCGCGCCAGATGGCACGGCCCCATGATCGGGCGATGTGCCCCAAATCAGGCGTTGACGGAATCCTTCAGCGCCTTCGCGATCGTGACCTTCACGACCTTGTCGGCGGGCTTCTGCATCATTTCCTGGGTCTGCGGGTTGCGGACCATGCGCTCGGGGCGGGCGCGGCAGGCGACCTTGCCGATGCCGGGCAGGGCGACCGAGCCGCCTTCGGCGACGACGCGCGACACGACCGACTGCAGCGCGTCAAGCGCGGCGGTGGCGGTCTTCTTGTCGCCGCCCATTTCTTCGGCCAGCGCGGCGACCAGTTGGGTCTTGGTCATCGGTTTCGCGGCGGCGGTGGTAGTGGCCATCGGATCGTCTCCTGTTGTCCCGGTCAGGGTTTCTTGCGGCACCGTGGGCTTTGGCCCGGCATTTCCCTGCTACACAGTGTTTTGACCTGCATTTCAAGCATTTTTCATCGCCGCAGCGCAGCCATCGGCTGCAAGTCGCGGGTCAAAGGAACGCCGTTTCCTGAAACGAGCGCAACTTGCGCGAGTGGATCCGCTCCAACGGGGTCTCGCGCAGCTTTTCCATCGCGCGGATGCCGATCAGCAGGTGGCTCGCGACCTGGGTGCGGTAAAAGTCGGTCGCCATGCCGGGCAGCTTCAGCTCGCCATGCAGCGGCTTGTCGCTGACGCACAGCAGCGTGCCGTAGGGCACCCGGAACCGGAACCCGTTGGCGGCGATGGTCGCACTTTCCATGTCAAGCGCGACCGCCCGCGACTGCGACAGCCGCTGCACCGGCCCCGACTGGTCGCGCAGTTCCCAGTTCCGGTTGTCGATCGTGGCGACCGTGCCCGTCCGCATGATCCGCTTCAGCTCGTAGCCGTCCAGCCGGGTGATCTCGGCCACCGCTTCCTGCAGCGCGACCTGCACCTCGGCCAGGGCCGGGATCGGCACCCAGACGGGCAGGTCGTCGTCCAGCACGTGATCCTCGCGCAGATAGGCGTGGGCGAGGACATAGTCGCCCAGCGACTGGCTGTTTCGCAGCCCCGCGCAGTGGCCCACCATCAGCCAGGTGTGCGGGCGCAGCACAGCGATGTGGTCGGTCGCAGTCTTGGCGTTCGACGGGCCCACGCCGATGTTGACCAGCGTGATGCCTTTGCCGTCCGCGCGCTTGAGGTGATAGGCCGGCATCTGCGGGGTTTTCGCGCCCGTGGCGATCACGTCCTCGGGCCGTTCCAGCACGCTGTTGCCGGGGCCGACAAAGGCGGTGTAGCCGCTGCCCGGCTGCGCCAGCGCGCGGCGGGCGAACGCCTCGAACTCGTCCACGTAGAACTGGTAGTTCGTGAACATCACGAAGGTCTGGAAATGCTCGGGCGCGGTCGCGGTATAATGCGCCAGCCGAGCCAGCGAATAATCCACCCGCTGCGCGGTGAAGGGCGCGAGCGGCCAGCTTCCGTCCGGGTTCGGGCCCGCGATCCCGTTGACGATGTCGTCGTTCATCGACCCCAGGTCCGGCACGTCGAACACGTCGCGCAGCGAATAGCCCAGCACGCCTTCCTGCGGCACGTTTAGGTCGCTGCGGTTGGCGACGGCGAAATGCACCGGGATCGGCGTGTCGCTGTCGCTGATCGCGACGCCGACGCCGTGGTTGCGGATCAGCAGGCCGATCTGTTCCTCGAGATAGTCGCGGAACAGGTCCGGGCGGGTGATCGTCGCCGCATAGCTGCCCGGCACCGCGACGTGGCCGAACGACAGCCGCGAATCCGTCTGGCTGTGGACCGAGGTCGTCAGCCGCACCTCGGGGTAGAACGCGCGATAGCGCGCCTGCGGCGGCGCGCCGCCCAGCGTCGCGAGGAAGCGGTCCAGCAGGTATTGCGCGGCGCGGTCGTAAAGCTCGATCAGCCGGTCCACGGCCGCCTTCGGGTCGTCGAAAAAGGCGCGCTCGACCGGGTCCGGCGTCTCGACCGGCAGCAGACGTGAAATGCCGTTCATGGGCAGCCCCTTCGCGCGCGCGGCGGGCGCGAGGGGTGGCCCGCCTGTTGGGCAAGGACTGTCGCACCGGGGCGCGACACTGGCAAGACGACCGCCGCGAACCTATCTGACCTTCAAACGAAGGAGCTTTCATGGACCTCTCGATCCTCGATCTGGCCCCCGTGTCCGAGGGGTCGGACGCCGCCACCTCGATCAGGAACAGCGTCCGGCTGGCGCAGGCCGCCGAGACGCAGGGCTACCGGCGCTACTGGCTGGCCGAACACCACAACATGCCGGGCATCGCCAGCGCCGCGACCGCGGTGCTGATCGGCCACATCGCCGACCAAACCCGTACGATCCGCGTGGGCGCGGGCGGGATCATGCTGCCGAACCACGCGCCGCTGGCGGTGGCCGAGGCGTTCGGCACCCTGGCCACCGTCCACGGACCGCGCATCGACCTTGGTCTGGGACGCGCGCCGGGCGGCGACGGCGCGGTGATGCAGGCGCTTCGGCGCGGCATGGGACGCAACGACGACTTCCCGAACGACGTGGTGGAGCTGCTTTCGTATCTCGGCCCGGAACGGCCGGGCGCGGCCGTCGCCGCGCATCCGGGGCAGGATACGAACGTGCCGGTCTGGATCCTCGGCTCGTCGCTTTACGGCGCGAGCCTCGCCGCCGCGCTGGGGCTGCCTTATGCATTTGCGTCACACTTCGCGCCGGGCGATCTGGACCAAGCGGTGCAGCTGTACCGCGACCGGTTCGAGCCGGGGCCCTGGGGCGATGCGCCGCGCTTCATGCTGGCGGTGAACGTCTTTGCTGCCGACACCGACGAGGCGGCGATGAAGCTGCGGACCAGCCAGCAGCAAAGCTTCTACCGTCTGCGCACCGGCGCGCCCGGCAAGCTGCCGCCGCCCGTGGATGACCTGTCGCAGGTGGTGCCCGCGCAGTATCACCCCACGCTCGACGCCGCCCTGCGCGTGACGGCCGCCGGATCGCCGCAGACGGTCAAGCGCCAGCTGGACGACCTCGCCGCCCGCTACCGCCCCGACGAGATGATCCTGACCGGCATGATCCACGACCCCGAGGCGCGGCTGCGCAGCTTTGCCATCGCGGCCGAGGTCATGGCCAAGGTCACGGCCGAGGTGGCGGGGTGAGTGACCGACGGCTCGTCACCATCGGCCACGGCTATTCCGCCGGGTTCCTGACCCGGCGGCTGGTGCCGCAGGGGTGGACCGTCACCGGAACGACCCGCGACGGCGCGGCTATGGTCGCGGCGGCGGGGGCGGACCCGCTGGTCTGGCCGGGTGACGATGACCGCCTGCGCGCCGAACTTGCGCGCGCCGACGCGGTCCTTCTCAGCGTGCCGCCGGGGCCGGACGGCGATCCGGTGCTGCGTGCGCTGGCGGGCGACATCGCCGCAAGCCCGGCCGCGTGGATCGGTTACCTGTCCACCACCGGCGTCTATGGCGACCGCGCGGGTGGCTGGGTGGACGAAACCTCACCCCTTGTCCCCACCACCGAACGCGGCCGCCAGCGTGTCGCGGCCGAGGCCGGGTGGCAGGCGCTCGCGCAGGCGCGCGGCCTGCCGCTGCATATCTTCCGCCTCGCCGGCATCTACGGCCCCGGCAGCGGCCCGTTTCAGAAGATCCGCAACGGCACCGCCCGCCGCATCGTGAAGCCGGGACAGGTCTTTTCCCGCATCCACGCCGAGGACATCGCGCAGGTCCTCGCCGCGTCCATCGCGCGGCCGCGCCCCGGCGCGGTCTACAACGTCTGCGACGACGACCCCGCGCCGCCGCAGGACGTGATCGCGCATGCCGCCACGCTGATCGGCGCGCCGGTCCCGCCCGCGCAGGACTACGACGAGGCAGCGATGACGCCGATGGCGCGCAGCTTCTATGCCGAAAGCAAGCGGGTGCGGAACGACCGCATAAAGAATGAACTCGGCGTGCGCCTGCTTTACCCCGACTACCGCGCCGGACTGGCCGCGATCCTGGCGGCCGAGGCGGCCTAGTCGCCGATCCGGCAGCAGCCGGTCAGCATCGATGATTCCTGCCGCGCCCCGTCGAAGATCACCGTCGCGGTCAGCCCGTAGGCGCGGTCTGACATCCCGTCGCTGCAGGTCTGCGGCTGGATCACCGCCGTCATCCGGCCCGCGTCGTCGCCCGCGATCATCCCGCGCAGCGGGCTGCCGGGCACGTCGTTGTCCATGACCGACCGCAGCGCCATCGCCCGCTCGCCCTTGTCGGGGGATGAGAACACGACCTCGTCGCCCCGCGCCTCGATCCCCCAGAACGGCTCGGTCCCGGTGCAGCGCAGCGTCTGCGGCAACTCGCCGTCGGCCCACACATCGGTGCGGTATCGAAGAAAGCGCGAGTTGACCCAGCCCCGTCGCCCGGCCGTGTTTACCTGCGCCCAGCCGGACCGTTCGGCCACGACCTGGACGCCCGTTGCATCGGGGGCAAGGGTGCCGATCACCGCGGCCGAGGCATCTGGCCTTTCGCGGATGTTCAGCGTGTCGCCCGCCGCGACCCCGGTCACGTCGAAGAGCGTGGGCAGCGAGTATTCGGGCGTCGCGAGCGCGGGGCCGGCGATCAGGGCCAGCACGGCCGCGAAAAGACCTGCGCGCATGGGCGGCACTCCTCAGGCAGCGATCCCGAAAATATGCCCGATTCCCGACGTGATTGCCATCGCCGCGCTGCCCCAGACCAGCACCCGTACGATCCCGCGCCCGACCTTCGCGCCACCGGCGATCGCGCCGACCGCGCCAAGTGCGGCCAGCGCCACGAGCGTCACGACCCACACCACCCGCGCGGTGCTGCCCGGCGCGGCCAGCAGCGCCGCCGCCATCGGAACCGCGCCCGCCGCGCTGAACGTCAGCGCCGAGGCGAGCGCCGCCTGCATCGGCTTGGCCGCCATCACCTCGGTCAGGCCCAGCTCGTCGCGGACATGGGCGCCCAGTGCATCGTGTTCCGTCAGCTCGACCGCGACCAGCCGCGCGGTGTCGGGGGCCAGGCCCCGCGCCTCGTAGATGCGGACCAGTTCCTCCAGCTCGATGTCGGGCTGGCTGCGCAGCGCCCGCTTTTCGCGCCGGATGTCGGCCTTTTCGATGTCCATCTGCGAACTGACGCTGACATATTCCCCCGCCGCCATGGACAGCGCCCCGGCGGCAAGCCCCGCGACCCCGGCCACGACGACCGCGCGCGGATCGCTGCTCGCGTTCGTCACCCCGACGATCAGCGAGGCGATCGACACGATCCCGTCATTCGCGCCCAGCACGGCCGCGCGAAGCCAGCCCGACCGGGTGATCCGGTGCGGGTCGTGCGGGTGGGCGAGCGGGTGGGTGTGGATGCTCAAGTCAGGCTCCATCGGCGGAACGCGGGCGGTGCAGGGCGCGACCCATGCACCGCAGGCGCCGGATTTGCAATCCGCGGACGGCCCTCGCGCCCTGGTCAGGCCCGCCGCGCGACCGCCACGCCCAGCACTTCCAGCACCTTCGCCTCGATCTGCGGGGCGTCCATCGCGGCCGCGCGGTACATCGCCTCGGGCGAGGCGTGGTCGATGAAGGTGTCGGGCAGGACCATGCTGCGGAAGCGCAGGCCGTGGTCGAACACGCCCTCATCGGCGAGCAGCTGCGCCACGTGGCTGCCGAAGCCGCCGACCGCGCCTTCCTCGATCGTGATGAGCGCCTCGTGGTGGCGGGCGAGTTGCAGGATCAGGTCGCGGTCCAAGGGCTTGGCGAAGCGCGCGTCCGCCACCGTGGGGGCGATGCCGCGGGCCGCCAGCGCCTCGTGCGCGCGCATGACCTCGGACAGGCGGGTGCCGAAGGACAGGATCGCGACCCGCCCGCCTTCGGCGATGATCCGGCCGCGGCCGATTTCCAGCGGCGTGCCGCGTTCCGGCATCTCGACCCCGGTGCCCTCTCCGCGCGGGAAGCGGAAGGCGGACGGGCGGTCGTCCAGCGCGGCGGCGGTCGCGACCATGTGGACCAGCTCCGCCTCGTCGGCGGCGGCCATGACCACGAAGCCGGGCAGGTTGGCGAGGAAGCCCACGTCATAGGCGCCCGCATGGGTCGCGCCGTCGGCGCCCACAAGCCCCGCGCGGTCGATCGCGAAGCGGACCGGCAGGCGCTGGATCGCCACGTCGTGGACGACCTGGTCGTAGCCCCGCTGCAGGAACGTGGAATAAAGCGCGCAGAACGGCTTCATCCCGCCCGCCGCAAGGCCCGCCGAGAACGTGACCGCGTGCTGTTCCGCGATCCCCACGTCGAAGCAGCGGCGCGGGAAACGCTCGGCGAACAGGTTCAGGCCGGTCCCGTCCGGCATCGCGGCGGTGATGGCGACGATCCTGTCGTCGGCTTCCGCCAGCTTCACCAGCGACTTGGCGAACACGCCGGTATAGCTCGGCGCGTTGGATTTCGCCTTGGCCTGCTCGCCCGTCACCACGTCGAACTTGGCGCGCGCGTGGCCCCGGTCGGCCGCGTTCTCGGCCGGGGCGTAGCCCTTGCCCTTTTTCGTGACCGCGTGGATCAGCACCGGCCCGGTCGCCCGCGACTTGACCGTGCGCAGCAGCGGCAGCAGCTGGTCCATGTCGTGCCCGTCCACCGGGCCGATATAGGAAAACCCCAGCTCCTCGAACAGCGTGCCGCCGACGGTCATGCCCTTCAGCATTTCCTTGGCCCGCCGCGCGCCTTCCTGCACGGGGGGCGGCAGCAGCCCGACCGCGCCCTTGGCGGCGGCCTTGAGTTCCTGGAACGGCCCTCGCGTGTAAAGCCGGGTAAGATAGCTCGACAGCGCCCCCGTGGGCGGCGCGATCGACATTTCGTTGTCGTTCAGCACCACGATCATGCGCGTGCCCAGATGGCCCGCGTTGTTCAGCGCCTCGAACGCCATGCCCGCGCTCATCGCGCCGTCGCCGATCACCGCGACCGCGTCGCCCGGATCGCCGCCAAGATCGCGCGCGACCGCGAACCCCAGCGCCGCGCTGATCGAGGTGCTGGAATGTCCCGCTCCGAACGGGTCATAGGCGGATTCGGCGCGCTTGGTGAACCCGGAAAGCCCGCCTTCGGTCCGCAGCGTGCGGATGCGGTCGCGGCGGCCGGTCAGGATCTTGTGCGGATAGCACTGGTGGCCAACGTCCCAGATGATCTTGTCGCGCGGCGCGGCAAAGACCGCGTGCAGCGCCACGGTCAGTTCCACGACGCCAAGCCCCGCGCCCAGGTGCCCGCCGGTCACGCTGACGGCGCTGATGGTTTCCGCGCGCAGCTCGTCGGCCAGCTGCCGCAGCTCGCGGTCGGACAGCGACTTCAGGTCCGAGGGCAGCGACACGCGGTCGAGGACCGGGGTCGCCGGTCGGTCGGGCATCGGCTGGATGGTGTTGTCGGTCATGTGGCGTCCCCTTTTCGGGTGGCTTCATCCCGCGAGGGTCGCGCCGTCACGTCTGGCGGTGGATAACGAAACGGGCCAGCTGCCGCAAGTTTTCGGCGGCCTGCGGGGCGCCCGGATGAACGTCGAGCACGGCTTCGGCCCGGTCCACCATCGCCTGCGCCTCGGCCCGGGCGCGGTCAAGGCCGAGCAGCGACAGGAACGTGGCCTTGCCGGCCGCCGCGTCCTTGCCCACCCGCTTGCCGGTGGTTTCCTGCGTCCCCGTCACGTCGAGGATGTCGTCGGCGATCTGGAAGGCGAGGCCAAGGTTGCGCGCATAGTCGCCCAAGGGTGCGGGATCGGCGCCCGCGATCACCGCGCCGGCGGTCGCGGCAAAGCCGATCAGCGCGCCGGTCTTGCCCTGCTGCAAGGCGACGATCTGGTCCAGGTTCAGCGGCGAGGTCGCGGTTTCGGCCGCGATGTCCTGCATCTGCCCCCACACCATTCCCTGCGCGCCGACCGCCTGCGCGAACCGGCGCACGAGGTCGATCCGCGCCTCGGCGCTGCCGATGGCGGGGTCGGCCAGCCGCTCGAACGCGAGCGATTGCAGCGCGTCGCCGGCAAGGATCGCGGTCGCCTCGGAAAACCTGACGTGGCAGGTGGGCTGCCCGCGCCGCAGGTCGTCGTCGTCGATGGCGGGCAGGTCGTCGTGGATCAGGCTGTAGGCGTGAAGAAGCTCGGCCGCGACCGCCACCGGCAGCGCGGCGGCGTCGTCCACCCCGTGCAGGCGCGCGGATTCCATGACCAGAAAGGCCCGGATCCGCTTGCCGCCGCTGGCGGCATAGCGCATGGCGTCGGTCAGCTCACCCGCGGGCTGCGCGTCGAGCGTCGCGTCGATCGCGGCAGCCACGCGGTCGCGGACCTGCGTCATGCGGGCGGTCAGGGATGCGGGCAGGCCGGTGTCCATCGGCGGCTTCCTTGTGTCGAAGCTCAAAGCCCCTCGACCGGAACGGTTCCCTGCGGCTCGCCATTGGCGGCCATCGTGATCTTTTCCACCCGCTCCTCGGCCTGGCGAAGGCGGCTGTCGCAATGCGCCCGCAGCTTCGCGCCGCGTTCGTAAAGCGCGATCGATTCCTCCAGCGTGGCGTCGCCGTGTTCCAGCTTGCCGACCGTCGCCTCAAGCTCCTTCATGGCGTCCTCGAACGACATCGCCTCGATTTCGGGATCGGTCATGGTCGGGGATTCCTGTGGCAATGGCCTGTCGGGCGTGGGTCAGGGTCCGATCATAGCCACCTTCGGCAAACGATGCCACTGCGGGCAACGAGGCCGTGCCTTCGGGTTTGCCGAAACATGTTTCGGGCTTTTCCGTCTCCCCGCTCGGCCACCCGCCGGGCAAATTGCACCCTGTAACAGCCATCGAGGGGTGACATGACATCGACCGACGATACATCCACCAACAATGACGGTGACCGCGTCCTGATCGTGGGGGGCAGTTCGGGCATGGGTCTTGCGCTGGCCGCCGCGCTGCTGGAACGAGGGACCGCCGTCACGATCGCCGGACGGTCCGAAGCGCGGCTTAAGGCGGCGCGCGCGGCGCTGCCCCGGACCGGGCGGCTCGACACCGTCACCACGGATATCATGCGAGAAGAGGAGGTGGTGAGGCTGTTCGCCCGGACCGGGCCGCTTGCCCATATCGTCACGACCGCCGCCTCGATCGAAGGGGCCTATCGCTGTTGCCGGACCTCGAGATCGAGGCCGCGCGTCGGGTAATCGATTCCAAGCTGATCGGTCCTCTGCTGCTTGCCAAGCACGGGGTGTCGGTGCTGGCGAAGACCGGCTCGATCACCTTCACCTCGGGCATTGCCGCTTATCAACCGGCCCCGCGCGGCTCGGTGGTCGCGTCGATCAACGCGGCGCTCGAGGGTTTGGCTCGCGCGCTTGCGGTCGAGCTGGGACCGATCCGCGTCAACGCCGTGTCGCCCGGCTGGGTCGATTCGCCGCTGTGGGAGCACGTCGCGGGCGATGCGAAGGACGCGACGCTCGCGGCGATGGCCGAGCGGCTGCCGGTTGGGCGTATTGGCCGGCCCGCCGACATCAGCAGCGCGATCCTGTTCCTTATCGACAACGGCTTCGTCACCGGGACGGTGCTTCATGTCGAGGGCGGGCACCGTCTGGTGTGATCGCCGGGGCGGCCATACCGTGCACGAACGCAAGAAAGCGGCGCAGCAACGGGCGCTGTCCGGCGGACCCCGCCTTGCCGCGCCGCCAGCACATCAGGATCGGCACCGACGCCGCGATATCCTCCGACGCCAGCGCCACGACCCCGGCGTCGTGCGAAACGGTGAGAGCGGGCACGAACGCGACCCCCATGCCGGCCTTCACCAGCTGCCGGATCGTGCCAAGGCTGCCGACCTCGGCCGTGATGCTCGGCCGCCCTGCGCTTCCGGGCGGGAACGCGCGCTCGAACATCTGGCGATAGACGCAGCCTTGCTCGGTCACGACGAAGGCCTGTTTGGCAAGTTCGCCGCGGGATACCTGCGTCCGCGCCGCAAGCTCGTGTCCCTCGGCAACGATGATCGCCATTGCCGCGCGCCCCACTGGCACCGCTTTCAGCGTGGCCTCGGCAACCAGCCCATCAAACATGAACGCTGCGCCCAGATCGCCGTTGACCAGATCCGACCGCAGCGTACCGCTGCCCGCGATTTTCAGGCGCAGCTCGGCGGCGGGCTCGGCGGCGCGGAAGCGCGCGACCATCGGCGCCAGCCAATCCGTCGACAGCGTCTCGAGCGCGCCAATTGTAAGCGCGCCTCCTTTCGTATCGGCCATCGCCGCGATTTCGGCCCGCGTCTCGTCCATCTGCGACAGGATCGCGCTCGCGCGCTCGCGCAGGACCTCGCCTGCTGCGGTCAGGGACAGCGTGCGGGCTGACCGATCGAACAGCGCCGCACCAAGATCGGACTCCAGCGACTGTATCTGCTCGGTCACGGTCGAGGGGGACAGGTTCACGTCGGCGGCGGCGCGGGTGAAGTTGAGGCGTGCTGCCGCGACGACAAAGGTTCTGAGAAAGCGCGGGTTCATGGTTCAGGGGTCTGGGCTCAGCCGTCGCGCCGGGCCGGGCCTGCGTCCCCGGCCGCCAGCACGGCGTCGAGCAGTCCCGGAAAGCGGCGGTCGAGGTCGTCGCGGCGCAGTTCGTTCATGTGGGACGGGCCTTCGTGGCGGGTCCGCACCAGCCCCGATTCGCGCAGGACGCGGAAATGGTGGGACATGCTCGATTTCGGGCGTCCGCCGTCCAGAACGGAACAGCTCGCCTCGCCGTCGCGCGCCAGCGTCCGCACGACGTCCAGCCGCACCGGATCGCTCAGCGCGTACAGCACCTGCGACAGGGCCACGTCGTCGATGTCGGGAAGGATCATCTTGCGCATGGGGAAAACATAGCACGGGTTGCGGCAAGATCAATGTTCGACTATTATCGAACTATCAAACGATGCCTAAACGACGGGGCCTGTGCCGCGTCCGCGAAAGGAATACGCCATGCCGAACCTGTTCACGCCCTATCAGCTGAAGGATGTCACGCTGCGCAACCGCATCGTGGTGTCGCCGATGTGCCAGTACGTGGCCGATGACGGGCTCATCAACGACTGGCACCGCAGCCATCTTGCCGGGCTTGCCCGTGGCGGCGCGGGGCTGGTGATCGCCGAGGCGACGGCCGTCTCGCCCGAGGGCCGGATCACGCCGGGCTGCACGGGGATCTGGTCAGACGCGCAGGCAGACGCGTGGAAGGACGCGGTGCGGCTGATCAAGGACGGCGGCGCGGTGCCGGGCATCCAGATCGCCCATGCCGGCCGCAAGGCCAGCGCCAACCGCCCGTGGGAAGGCGACGACCACATGGCCGACGACGACCCGCGCGGCTGGGACACCATCGCGCCGTCGGCCGTGCCGCATGGGGCGAACCTGCCCAAGGTTCCCCGCGCCATGACCATCGCCGACATCAAGCGGGTGCAGGCCGACTTCGTGGCCGCCGCCCGGCGCGCCCGCGACGCGGGGTTCGAGTGGCTGGAACTGCACCTGGCCCACGGCTACCTCGGCCAAAGCTTCTTTTCGACCTGGTCCAACAAGCGCGACGACGAATACGGCGGCGACTTCGACGGGCGCGCGCGGTTCCTGCTGGAAACGATCGCCGCCGTCCGCGAGGTCTGGCCCGACAACCTGCCGCTGACCGCCCGCTTCGGCGTGACCGAGTTCGACGGATCGGACGACCTGGACGACGGCATCCGCATGGTCGGCCTGATGAAGGACGCGGGCCTTGACCTGATCGACGTCAGCATCGGCTTCACCACGCCCACGGCCGAAATCCCGTGGGGCCCCGCGCTGCTTGCCCCGGCGGCCGAGCGGGTGCGGCGCGAGGTGGAGATTCCCACCACCACCAGCTGGTTCATCAGCGAGCCGCAGCAGGCGGATGCGCTGATCGCCGACGGCAAGGCGGACCTTGTGACGCTGGGCCGTCCGCTGCTGGCGAACCCGCACTGGCCCTATCGCGCGGCAAAGGAACTGGGCGTCGACAAGCCCGCCTTCGCGACCCTGCCCGCGCCCTACGCCCACTGGCTGGAACGCTATCGCAGCTGACGCATTCGGGGGCGGCCGGATGTCTGTCCGGCCGCCCCCCTTCGTTCGCGCCCCCGCGCGCTTACATGCCCTGCGCGTAGAACGCATCGCGGTCCCGGTAGGGGCCGCCGACTTCGCTCCCCGCATCCTGCCCGGCCGAGGGTTGCAGGTTGAATGCGCGGTCATACGAGGACCCGCCCTGCTTCGGGCGGTAGATCGGGTCGTGTTCCCCGTGATCGTCGCGGCCACGGCTGTCGTGCCCGCCCTGTCCGCCCGCGTCGTTCCAGGCGATGCGCGGCATCGCCTCGCCGCCCGTCGGCCGGAAGATCGTGCGGCTTTGCCCGGCAGGCTTCGGCATCGCGCCGCTCCATTCGCTCAGCGCGCTCAGCGCCGCGTCCTGTCCCAGCGGCGCCTGCGCCATCGAGGCGCTGGCCAGAAGCGCCGCAAGAATGCCGGTGGAGAAGGTCGTCTTGAAGGTGGTGGTCATCTCTCTCTCCGTTGCTTGGCGGCTCGCCGGAGGGATGACGCGGTTGTCGCGCCCGACCGGCGGGTCGATGCGCGTGTTCTGACGGGTCCCCGTGGGCAGGGCCGTTGCAAGGACCGTGGAAAGGCCGGGTGACGAAGCGTGGTTTCAGGGGCGGCGCGCGCGAAAGATCGCGGATGATCCGCCGCTCAGGCGGTCAGGCGTGTCCCGTCGTGGCCGGTGATCGTCACGTCCAGCAGCGATCCTTCGGGCATGTCGCGGTCGAACGCGACTTCGGTGAACTGCCCGGTGCGCCCCAGGCGAGGCCCTTCGGTCAGCACGGCATGGCGCGCGCCGACCTGCGCCTGCAGATGCGCGTGCAGCGCGTCCCGCCCCACCGCCCGCAGCCGCGCCGCGCGGTCCTTGATCGCGGGGCCCGGCACGCGCGGCATCCGGGCCGCGGGCGTCCCCTGCCGCGCGCTGTAGGGGAACACGTGCAGGAACGTCAGCCCGCAGTCCCGGACGAGCCGCACCGAGTTCTCGAAGTGCGCCTCGGTCTCTGTCGGGAAGCCCGCGATGATGTCGGCGCCAAAGACGATGTCGGGGCGCAGGCGTCGCGCATCCTCGCAGAACCGGATCGCGTCGTCCCGCAGGTGGCGGCGCTTCATCCGCTTCAGGATCAGGTCGTCGCCGTGCTGAAGGCTCAGGTGCAGATGCGGCATCAGCCGGGGTTCGGTCGCGATCGCCTCCATCAGGTCGGGATCGGCCTCGATGCTGTCGATGGAACTGATCCGCAAGCGCGGCAGGTCCGGCACCATGCCGAGGATGCGGCGGACGAGGTTGCCCAGCCGCGGCGCGCCCGGCAGGTCGGCGCCCCAGCTGGTCAGGTCCACCCCGGTCAGCACGACCTCGTTGAAGCCGCGATCGCGCAGGCGCTTGATCTGGTCCACCACCACGCCGGCCGGAACGCTGCGCGAGTTGCCGCGCCCGAACGGGATGATGCAGAAGGTGCAGCGGTGATCGCAGCCGTTCTGCACCTGCACATAGGCGCGGTGGCGGCCGAAGCCGTCGATCAGGTGGCCGGCGGTTTCGCGCACCGACATGATGTCGTCCACCATCACCCGCTCGGTCCCGTAGTCGGGCGCGGCGAGCGAGGACCAGGTGGCGGGCTGCATCTTTTCGTGGTTGCCGACGACGCGGGCGACCTCGGGCATGGCGGCGAAGGTCTCGGGTTCCGTCTGCGCGGCGCAGCCGGTGACGATGATTGGCGCGCCGGGGTTTTCGCGGGCGAGGCGGCGGATTTCCTGCCGCGCCTTGCGAACCGCCTCGGCCGTCACGGCGCAGGTGTTGACGATGACCGCGCCCGACAGCCCGGCGGCCTGCGCCATTTCCGCCATCGCCTCGGATTCGTAGGCGTTCAGGCGGCAGCCGAGGGTCGCGATGACGGGGGTCGCGAAGACGGGGGGCTGCGCGGTCACGGCCGGTCGTCCGCCGCGGCGATCCAGTCCGCACGCAGCACGCCGTCGGCCACATGGGCCGTGGGCCCCTGCATCCAGACGCCGTCCTCGCGCCAGTCGATCAGCAACTCCCCCCCCGCCAGCAGCACGCGCACGCGCCGCCCCGTCAACCCGCGCCGCGCCGCCGCCACCGCCGCCGCGCAGGAACACGACCCCGAGGCGAGCGTCCGCCCGACGCCCCGTTCCCAGATCCGCAGGTGCAGCGTATCGGCGGCGACGACCTGCGCCACCTCGACATTGGTGCGTTCGGGATAAAGCGGATGAACCTCGTGCCGCGCGCCGAATGCGCGCAGGTCCGCGACATCGGCCTGGTCGGCGACGAAGAACGTCATGTGCGGGTTGCCCATGCCGGTCGCCACGGGATCGCCGTCGATCGGCAGGTGCAGCGTGTCCACGTCCTGCGCCAGCGGGATTGCGCGCCAGTCCGTGACCGGCTGGCCCATGTTGACGCGGGTCAGCCCGCCGCCCGCATCCTCGGCCGTCAGCACCGCATGATCGGTCCGCAGCCGCAGCGACGCCTTGCCGGTCTCGTCCAGCAGAAACCGCGCGATGCAGCGGGTGGCGTTCCCGCACGCGGCCGAGATCGAGCCGTCCGCGTTGAAGAACGTCAGCTTCGCATCGGCATCCGCATCCGGCTGGATCGTCGCCAGCTGGTCGAACCCCACGCCGAAATTGCGATCCGCGATCCGCCGCACCAGCGCAGGCTCGGGCAGCGCCCCGCCGGACGGGCCGCCCGCGCGCAGGTCGATGACGACGAAATCGTTGCCCAGCCCATGCATCTTCATGAAGGGCAGGCCGGAAGCTGACCGGTTATCCATCGCGGCGATATACGCGCGCGGACGCGATTCCGCCAGCCCTGCTGCACTTTTCCGCTTGACCCCCCCGCGGCCGGCCACTAAGGAAGCCGCCTGTGATGGGCCCATAGCTCAGTTGGTAGAGCAACTGACTTTTAATCAGTGGGTCACAGGTTCGAATCCTGTTGGGCTCACCACTGAAATCCCGTT
>ERZ501041.44-NODE-44-length-27699-cov-9.624801_pt1 | contig 27699 bp, 27 predicted proteins | sample MGYA00248848_ERZ501041 | MGnify/ENA primary metagenome ERZ501041 (study PRJEB25958, sample SAMN03398573) | human skin metagenome | study: EMG produced TPA metagenomics assembly of the Human Skin Microbiome Metagenome (human skin metagenome) data set.
AGATGAAGGGGAAGCACAGGACGTTGTTGACCTGGTTCGGATAGTCGCTGCGGCCCGTCGCGATGATCGCGTCCGGGCGGGCGGCGCGCACGTCCTCGGGCATGATCTCGGGCTGCGGGTTGGCGAGGGCGAAGACGATCGGCGGGCCGGCCATGCGCGCGACCATGTCGGGGCTGAGGACGCCGGGGCCGGAGAGGCCGAGGAACAAATCCGCGCCGTCGATCACGTCGTCCAGCGTGCGAAGGGCGGTCGCTTGCGCGAAGGCTGCCTTTTCCGGGTTCATGTCGATCTCGCGGCCCTCGTGGACAAGGCCGTGGATGTCGCAGAGCCAGACATTCTCGCGCCGGACACCCAGCTTCAGCAGCATGTTGAGGCAGGCGATCCCTGCCGCCCCGCCGCCGGTGGACACGACCTTGATGTCCTGAAGCCGCTTCCCCGCGACCAGAAGCGCGTTGGTCGCCGCCGCGCCAACCACGATCGCGGTCCCGTGCTGGTCGTCGTGGAAGACGGGAATGTTCATCGACTCGCGGCACAGCTTTTCCACGATGAAGCAGTCGGGCGCCTTGATGTCTTCCAGGTTGATCGCGCCGAAGGTCGGCTCGAGCGCGCGGACGATGGCGGCGAGCCGCTCGGGGTCGGATTCGTTCACCTCGATGTCGAAGCAGTCGATGTTGGCGAACTTCTTGAACAGGACCGCCTTGCCCTCCATCACCGGTTTCGAGGCGAGGGGGCCTATGTTGCCCAGTCCCAGCACCGCCGTCCCGTTGCTGACCACGGCGACGAGGTTCCCGCGCGAGGTATAGCGGGCGGCGGTCGCGGCATCGGCCTTGATCTCAAGACAGGCCTCGGCCACGCCGGGGGAATAGGCGCGGCTCAGGTCGCGGCCGTTCGCGAGCGGCTTCGTTGCCCGGATTTCCAGCTTTCCCGGGCGCGGAAATTCGTGGTAATCCAGCGCCGCCTGCCGTGCCGTGTCCTGCCGCCGTTCGTCCATTCCTGCCCTCGTTTATGCTTTGGTCGAAGGCTAGACCCGTTCGCCGGCACGTCCAACCCCGTAGCGCGGTCCGGTGCCGGTCGCGCGCCGCTTTCCCTGCCTGAAAGGAGCTTTCCCCCCGTGACGCTGATCGACGAGGCCCGCAAGGTGCGGGAACTGGCCTACGCCCCCTATTCCCGCTTCAAGGTCGGCGCCGCCGTCCGGGGCCGCAACGGCGTCGTCTATGTCGGCTGCAACGTCGAGAACGTGGCCTATCCCGAGGGCACCTGCGCCGAGGCGGGCGCCATCGCCGCGATGGTGGCGGGGGGCGAGACCGAGCTGGTCGAGGTCTGCGTCATCGCCGAAAGCGGCAAGCCGATCCCGCCCTGCGGCGGCTGCCGCCAGAAGCTGGCCGAGTTCGGCGACGCCAACGTGCCCGTGCTGCTGGCGACGACCGGCGGGCAGACCCTTGCGACCACCATCGGCGATCTGCTGCCGGGCCGGTTCGACGCGACCCACATGGCGGATGTCGCGCCCGAGTGACGGGGTGTGGCGGCCGCTTGGCTGATCGCGCCGGATCGGGCATCAAGGGCGCAACGCCCGCCTGCAAGGACCCTCGCATGACCGACGCCCCGCATCTCACCGTGATCGATCATCCGCTGGTCCAGCACAAGCTGACGATCATGCGCGACAAGCGCACCTCGACGTCGGGGTTCCGCAAGCTTCTGCGGGAAATCAGCCTGCTTCTCGCCTATGAGGTCACGCGCGAGCTGGACCTGACCACGACCGAGATCGAGACGCCGCTGTGCCCGATGCAGGCCCCGGTGCTCGAGGGCAAGAAGCTTGCCCTGATCTCGATCCTGCGGGCTGGGAACGGGCTTCTGGACGGCATCCTGGAACTGATTCCGGCGGCGCGGGTGGGATTCATCGGGCTGTACCGCGACCCTGTGACGCTGCAGCCGGTGCAGTATTACAGCAAAGTCCCGGCCGATCTGGACCTCAGGATGGTGATCGTGGTGGACCCGATGCTGGCCACGGGAAACAGCTCGGCCGCGGCGATCGACCTGCTGAAGAAAGCGGGGGCACGGAACTTGCGCTTCCTGTGCCTGCTGGCCGCACCCGAGGGCGTGGCGCGGATGCGCGAGGCGCACCCGGACGTTCCGATCTTCACCGCCGCGCTGGACGAACGGCTGGACGAGCACGGCTACATCCTGCCGGGCCTCGGCGACGCGGGCGACCGCATGTTCGGCACGAAATAGCGGCGGCCTTAACCCGGAATTAGCTGCTCACCCCGTAGCGTCGGGGAAAGGGTCGGCGAATCGGGTGGCATCATGCGGGTGAACGGACTGGGCGCGTTGATGGCGGCGATCGCCAGCACATGGGCGCTGCTGCTGTCCTGTCAGGCGGGGCATGCGGACGGGGCGCGCCCGGCCGAGCCGCCGCCGGCCGATTTCACGGGCGGGCAGTTTATCGACAGCGCGGGCTGCGTCTTCGTGCGCGGCGACGGCGTCTGGGACGCGCGGCAGGCCCGCGACGGCTCGCCGATCTGCGGCTATCCCCCGACCTTCTCGGCCCGCCGCACGGGCCCGGACCGGCTGACGCCGCTGTTCCCCGACACGGTCGAGGACCAAGGCACCCGCATCCGCCGCGAACTGACGGAAACGGTGATGGCCGGGCTTCAAACCGGCGAACTGGCAGGCGCGCCGCGCGCGGCGAGCAGCAGCGAGCGCGGCGGGGCGCCAACAGGGCCGACGGGATCTACGATGGCGACGGGAGCGCATGATCCGTCCCCGCTTCCCATCGCGGCAGCGCCAGGGGAACTGTCCGATGCAACAACCACCCTTGCTGCGACCATCGCGGCGGCGCCCCGGTTGCGCGCCGGCATCGCCCGCGCGGGTGCGGGCGACCATACGGCCGAGTTGTGCCAACTGCTTGGGGCAGATGCCGGGACGACCGGCAGCCTGGGCGCGCCAGACACATTGGGCATGTGCGGGGGGATGGACGACGCGCTGGTCGGTCGCCGCCGGGTAGAAGCGGTGGAACCGCGTGAGGTCGCGCCGCAAACTGCGCGCTCCGGTGTCAAGGCAGCCGCTGCGGATCGAGCCTCGGACAAGGCCGCGGATCGTCCCTCGGGTCGCGCCTTGCCGACGACCCGCGCGGCAAAGCAAACGAAGCCGCATTCCGGCAGCAAGGCGAACCCCGGCGCGGGCGCGTTTTCGACGGCCATGATCCCGGCGGGGGCGCGGTTCGTGCAGGTGGGGATGTTCGGGGACCCGGACAACGCCCGGCGGGCGGCGAAGCGCCTGTCGTCGATGGGGCTGCCGGTGTCGCAGGGACAGACGGCGGTGCGGGGGCGGCAGTTGCAGACGATCATGGCGGGGCCGTTCGACAGCCGGCAGGGCATCGTCCGCGCGCTGGACCGGGTGCGGCGGGGCGGGTTTCCCGACGCCTATCCGCGCTGATCGTCTGGTAACCCATCCGCACCTGCGCCGCCTCTGGCAGCACCGTGCGCGGGCCGGCGCTCAGGCGGTTTGCGATCATACCGGCGCGCTCGGCCGGATTGCGACCAGACGGACTGGGATGAGACGGACTGGGACCAGACGGACTGCGGTCAGGCGGACTGCGACCAGCCGGGCGGCGCTCAGCCGGACTGCTCACAGAGGCGCGGCGCTCAGGCAGGCGGCGGGTCGGGGTCGCAGATGCGCTGCAGCTGCACCCATTCGCCGTCGCTGAGGACCGGCGCATCGGGCGCGCCCATGCGGAATGGATCGGCCTCGATCAGCCCCAGAACGGATTCACCGCTCGGATCGACCGAGCGGGCGTAGGGCGTGCTTGGAATGCCTGATTTCTGGAACGCGGCCAACAGCGCATCGTCGTTCGCGCGCGCGGGCGGGTGCGACAGCAGCTGCTCGGCATAGCCCGCAAGCGACGCGTCGGGCAGCGCGCCCGTCGTCAGCAGCGTCACCGCCGCGCGAAAACCCGCGAACTGAAGCGCGCCGGCCATCGGGTCCTGACCCTCGGCCGCCACCTGCGCGGCGACCACGTGGCCGATCGCGACCTCGGGCGCGGCTTGCCCCGCCACCAGCTCGTTGCCAAGGACGATCAGCTTGCCCGGCAGCGCGCGGGCGCCGCGCAGCGTCGTGGGCAGTACCAGAACCCGGCTGTCGGGGCCAAGCGTGCGCTGCGCGACCCGGTCCAGCACCGCCGAACCTGCCGCCCGCGCGCAAGGCGCGCCGGTCGACACCTGCAGCTGCGCAAGGATCTGGCGACCGACCGCGTCGCGCTGCGCGGGCGGCGCGATCAGCGCCGCGTGGCGGATCACCGCGTCGGGCAGCCAGACGATGCCCGCCGTCAGCAGCGCCAGCGCCGCCAGCGCGACCAGCCCGCCGCGCACTCGGCCGGGCCGGGGGCGGCTCGCGCGGATCGCGAGATGAACCTTTTCGATCGCCGAGATCATCAGCTCGTCGTCGATTTCCAGGATCTCGTCGTTGTCGGGCGGGCCGGGGGCGAAGATCGCGGGACGCTGCCCGGGGTTCAGCCGCGTGACCGCAGGCAGCGACCAGTGCGACAACGGCCGCTCGGACCGCGGATCGCTCAGCACCAGCGTCGCGTCGCCGACCGACACGACCACATCCTGCAGCCGCGCGCCCGGGCCCTGGCGCCAGACGCCGGGCGATTCAAGCCGCTGGAACGCGCTGAGCACCGTCACGACGCGCCGTCCAGCTGCGACGACGGCGTCTTAGGCAACGCAGCGACGTCAGCGAGACCCGTGCGACCAAAGCCCGCGCACCGATCGTTCCGCCGGTCGCGTCCGCCCTGCCGCTGTCGTGCCATGCCGCCCCTCGTGCCGCCCGCTATGCGCCGTGCGCCGTCAGGATACGGCGACGGCGCATGCGCCCGCAATGGCCGCGACCTCAGCCTTCATGCGAGATCGTCATGCCGCGGTCGCGGGCCAGATCGCGCATCCGGTCCTGCAGCTTTTCGAAGGCGCGAACCTCGATCTGGCGGATGCGCTCGCGCGAGACCTCGTAGCGCCCCGACAGCTCTTCCAGCGTCAGGGGATCGTCGCGCAGGCGCCGCTCCATCAGGATGTCGCGCTCGCGGTCGGTCAGCACGTCCATTGCCGCCGTCAGCATCGAGCGGCGGGTTTCCAGCTCGTCCGCCTCGGCGAAATCGGACGCCTGGTCCGCGCTTTCATCCTCAAGCCAGTCCTGCCACTGCGCGGTGGAATCACCGTCCGCCGATCCGACCGTCGCGTTCAGCGAGGCGTCGCTGCCGGCGAGGCGGCGGTTCATCTCGATCACTTCCTGCTCGGTCACGCTCAGGTCGTGGGCGATCTGTTTCACGTTTTCCGGACGCAGGTCGCCTTCCTCCAGCGCGCCAAGCTTGGCCTTGGCCTTGCGTAGGTTGAAGAACAGCTTCTTCTGGGCCGAGGTCGTGCCCATCTTCACAAGGCTCCACGACCGCAGGATGTATTCCTGGATCGAGGCGCGGATCCACCACATGGCATAGGTCGCAAGCCGGAAGCCGCGCTCCGGGTCGAAGCGTTTCACCGCCTGCATCAGGCCCACGTTCGCTTCCGAAATCACCTCGGCCTGCGGCAGGCCGTAGCCGCGATAGCCCATCGCGATCTTGGCCGCGAGCCGCAGGTGCGACGTGACCAGACGATGCGCGGCCTCGCTGTCCTGGTGATCGACCCAGGCCTTGGCGAGCATGTATTCCTCTTCCGGTTCCAGCAGGGGGAACTTGCGGATCTCCTGCAGGTAGCGGTTCATCCCCTGTTCGGGGCTTGGCGCGGGAAGGCCGGTGTAGTTTGCCATGACGGTCCTTGGCGGGTGCGTGCGGATGGGTGCCCGGGTAAGGGGGGCGGGGCCTGATCGAACGCCCTCAGCCGCCGGGGGTTCCTGCGCGCAGGGTTTGCAGCAAAGCCGCCATGTCTTGCGGCATGGGGCTGTCGAAGTCCAACCAATTGCCCGTGACCGGGTGGGCGAAGCCAAGCTGCGCCGCGTGCAGCGCCTGCCGGGGAAACGCCTGCACGGCCGCCGCGGCCTCGGGGCCGAGCGCCCGGGTGGACGCCTTGCGCGCGCCGCCATAGGTCGGATCGCCCATCAGCCCCAGCCCGCAATGGCCCAGATGCACGCGGATCTGGTGGGTGCGGCCGGTTTCCAGCCGGCATTCCACCAGCATCGCCGACGGCGGCGTGCCGAAGCGTTCCAGCATCCGCGCGCGGGTGACGGCGTGGCGGCCACGGTCGAAGCTGACGGCCTGGCGCTGGCGGTCGGTCGGGTGGCGGCCCAGCCTGGTGGTGATCCGCAAGGTGCCGCCCGGCTCGAACGCGACGCCGGGCAGGCCGCGTAGGCGGGCATCGGCCGGGTCGATCGTGCCGTGCGCCAGCGCGAGATAGCGGCGGGCGGCGCTGTGATCCTCGAACTGCCGGGCAAGGCCCTGATGCGCTCGGTCGGATTTCGCCGCGACGAGCAGGCCGGATGTGTCCTTGTCGATCCGGTGGACGATCCCCGGCCGCGCCTCGCCGCCGATCCCGGACAGGCTGCCCGCGCAATGGGCGAGAAGCGCGTTGACGAGCGTTCCCGAAGGGCTGCCCGGCGCGGGGTGGACGACCATCCCGGCGGGTTTGTCGATGACGATCAACTCGTCGTCCTCGTAGACGACGGCCAGCGGGATCGCCTCGGGCAGCGTCTCGACCGGGGCGGGGTCACCAAGGGCGACGCGGTAGGTCTCGCCCGCCGTGGGTCGCGCCTTGCCGTCGCGCACGGGGCCGGCGGGCCCGTGGACCGCGCCCTCGGCGATCAGCTTCGCGAGGCGCGACCTCGACAGCGCCGCGTCGTCTGGCGCAGCCAGCGTCAGCGCCTTATCAACGCGGTCGGGCGGGTCGTCCGGGATGGTGAGGAACAGGTCGGGCATGGCTCAGGACGATACGCGCGACGGGGATGCGGCGAAAGTGCCGGAACTGCGCTGGTTGCGGGTGCTGGTGACGGTGCTTGCGGGGGCGATGGTGCTGGGCGTGACGGCGATCGCGGCGATCCTGTGGCTGCGCCTGTCCGAGCCGCCGTTGCCGGCGCTGCCCGCCGGCATCGCGCTGCCCGCGGGGGCGTCGCCCGCCGCCGTCACATTCGCCCGCGACTGGACGGTGGTGGTGACGGAAGGCGGAGAGATCCTGCTGTTCGCCCGCGACGGGTCGCTGCAACGACGCTTGCCCGCCGACTGATCCCTTAGCCACGCGGGGTCGCGCCGTGGTCGGGCCGCTTCAGATCGTCGATCATCGCGCGCAGTTCGGCGTTCTCGGTCCGGGCCTTGACGGCCATCTCGCGCACCGCCTCGAACTCCTCGCGGGTGACGAAGTCGCGGTCGGCGAGCCACCGGTCGACCACGCCCTTGAACGCCGTCTCGGCCTCGTCGCGGGCGCCTTGCGCCACGCCGACCGCGTTCGTCATCAGGCGCGAAAGATCGTCGAACAGGCGGTTCTGCTGGGTCATGGCTGGTCCTTACGCCGGCGGATGCGGATGTCAGCGTCTATATGGCCTCGGCCGCCCCGCGCTTCAATGCACCAAAGGGTGCACCCGCGCCGGCTGTCCGGCGGCGGCAGACGTTGACTTGGGGCCCCCCGGCGTCCAAGCGTGCCCCCGACCGATCCCGGCCGCACATCCGACCGCAGCCCGGGTCACCCCCGACCGGAGCGAACAGCCCGCATGATCCCGTTTCCCGACATTTCGCCCGAAATCTTTTCCATCACCGTGGCGGGGCGAGAGTTCGCGCTGCGCTGGTATGCGCTGGCCTATCTGGTCGGTCTGCTGGCCGGCTGGCGGATCATGGTGGCGCTGATGCAGCGGCCGGCGCTCTGGGGCGACCGCGCCCCGATGGCGGCCGAGCAGGTCGAGGAACTGCTGACCTGGATCGTCGTCGGCGTGGTCATTGGCGGGCGGCTGGGGTTCGTCCTGTTCTACGAGGCGGACTACTACCTCGCCCACCCGGTCGAGATCGTGCGCGTCTGGCAGGGCGGCATGTCTTTTCACGGCGGGTTCCTGGGCGTGGTGCTGGCCGCCTGGGTGTTCGCGCGCAGGAATGCGATCCCGCCGCTCAGGCTTGCCGATGCGCTTGCGGTCGCCACCCCGGTCGGGCTGGGTCTGGGGCGGGTCGCCAACTTCATCAACGCCGAGCTGTGGGGGCGTCCGACGGACCTGCCCTGGGGCGTAGTGTTTCCGGGCGAGGCCGCGCAGGCCTGCGCCACGGCGACGATGGCCTGCGCCCGCCATCCGAGCCAGCTTTACGAGGCCGCGCTGGAAGGCGTGCTGCTGCTGATCGCGCTTGTGTGGCTGGTGCGGCGCGGGGGCCTTGGCCGTCCCGGTCTGGCGCTGGGGGTGTTTCTTGCGGGCTACGGTCTGGCGCGCTTCGTGGTCGAGTTCTTCCGCCAGGCCGACGCGCGCTTCATCACCCCCGACAATCCGCTGGGGCACGTGCTGGGCGGTCCGGTCTGGGGCGTGACGATGGGGCAGCTATTGTCGCTGCCGATGGTGGTCGTCGGCGCGGGCTTCATCCTGTGGGCCATGCGGCGGAACGGGACGCGCGCGCCGTGACGCCGCTTGGCCGCCTGATCGCCGCGCGGATCGCCCGCGACGGCCCGATGCGGCTCGACGACTACATGCAGACCTGCCTGCTGCATCCCGAACACGGCTATTACAGCACCCGCGATCCCTTCGGGGCGGCGGGCGATTTTACCACCGCGCCCGAGATCAGCCAGATGTTCGGCGAGCTTGCGGGTCTTGCGCTGGCGCAGGCGTGGCTGGACCAGGGCGCGCCCGCGCCGTTCACGCTGGCCGAGATCGGGCCGGGACGGGGGACGCTGATGGCCGACATCCGCCGCGCGACGCGGGCCGTTCCGGGCTTTGCCGACGCCGCGCGCTTGTCGCTGGTCGAGGCGTCGCCGCATCTGCGGCAGGTGCAGGCACGGGCGCTGGGGGCGGTCTCGCATCTGGACAGCGTGGCCGACCTGCCCGACGCGCCGCTGTTCCTGATCGCCAACGAATTTCTGGACGCGCTGCCGATCCGCCAGTTCGTGCGGGTTGCGGGCGGCTGGGCCGAACGCATGGTGACGGCGCGGGACGGTGCGCTGGGCTTCGCGCTGGCCGCCCCCGTGGACCTGCCGCGCGAGGCCCCCTTGGGCGAGGTGTTCGAGGACCGGCCCGGCGCGGCCGCCGTCGTGGCCGAGGTTGCGCGGCGGATCGTGGCGCGGGGCGGGGTCGCGATCCTTGTCGACTACGGCACCTGGGACGGGCGCGGCGACAGCCTGCAGGCGCTGCGCCGGCACGGGTTCGAGGATCCGCTGGCGAACCCGGGCGAGGCCGACCTGACCTCGCACGTCGATTTCGCGCCGCTCGCGGCCGCGGCGATGGACGCGGGCGCCGCCGTTTCGGCGCCCGTGCCGCAGGGTCAATGGTTGCGCGCCCTGGGGATCGAGGCGCGGGCCGCGCGCCTTTCGCAGGCGGGGGACGCGGGCGCGGCGGCCGCGCTTCACCGCTTGACCGACCCCGCCGCGATGGGGCACCTGTTCAAGGCAATGGCGATCTGGCCGCGACACGCACCCGCCCCGCCGGGTTTCGCCGGATTGGAGGATCATGCAGCCCACGCTTGAAATCCTGACCCATCCCGCGCTCGCGCCGGTGCGGCACGGCTTCTTCACCCGCAAGGGCGGGGCGTCGTCGGGGCTGTTTTCGGGGCTGAACTGCGGGCGCGGATCGTCGGACCAGCAGGACGCCGTTGCGGTCAACCGCGGCCGCGTGGCCGACGCGATGGGCGTGGCGGCGGGCAGGCTCGCGACCGTGCATCAGGTCCATTCCGACGTGGTGGTGACGCTGGACGGCGACGTGGACGTGGCGGCGCTTGCCGAAACCCGCGCCGACGCGCTGGTCACTGCCCGGCCGGGCATCGCGATCGCGGTCCTGTCTGCCGACTGCCAGCCGGTACTGTTCGCCGACCCCGAGGCGGGCGTCATCGGCGCCGCGCATGCGGGCTGGAAGGGGACGCTGGGCGGCATCCTGGACGCGACCGTCGCCGCGATGCGCGCGCTTGGCGCGACCCGCATCCGCGCGGTGGTGGGCCCGTCGATCAGCCAGCGCGCCTACGAGGTGGGCGAGGACTTCATGGACCGCTTCCTGGTCGAGGATCCCGAAAGCAGCCGCTTTTTCTCGGGCGGGCCGAACGGGCGGCCGATGTTCGACCTGCCCGCGCTCGGCGTCGCGCGGTTGCGCGACCTGGGGGTCGAGGCGGAATGGTCGGGCCACTGCACCTATTCCGACCCCGAGCGGTTCTTCAGCTATCGCCGCAGCACCCATCTGCACGAGGCCGATTACGGCAGGCTGATCTCGGCCATATCGCTGTAAGGCACGGCCCGCCCGTCAGTGCCCCGCCCGCGCCCGCGCCTCGACGACGTCGAAGGGCACGCCGGGCTCGTCCTTCGCGTCGCGGATCACCAGCGAGGTCTTGACCGACGCGACGTTCGGCGCCGCCGTCAATTCATCGGTCAGGAAGCGCTGAAAGCTCGACAAGTCGGGCGACACGCATTTCAGGATGAAATCGACCTCACCGTTCAGCATGTGGCATTCGCGGACCAGGGTCCAGTCGCGGGCGCGCTGCTCGAACGCCGACAGGTCGCGCTCGGACTGGCTGACCAGGCGCACCATGGCGAAGACGTGGACCTCGAACCCCATGGCGCGGGCGTCGATGTCGGCGTGGTAGCCACGGATGAAGCCCTGCTCCTCGAGCGTGCGGACGCGGCGCAGGCAGGGCGGCGCGGATATGCCCACGCGGCGCGCCAGCTCGACGTTGGTCATCCGCCCGTCGGCCTGCAACTCGGCCAGGATACGGCGGTCGATCTCGTCCAGCTTCGCACCCGCCATGTCGTCCTCGGCCCGTTGATGGTTCCGGCCAGTTAGTCACGGGGCGGCGTTCGCGCAATAATCTTTCTCATCACGGCTGCGATGTTGCGCGGCGGCGTCAGGGCGCATAGCTGTGCCGGATCACGCATTCCTGCAACTCACAGGGCCGTTCCGATGACCGACACCGCCGCACCACGCCATGTCCGCCTTCTCATCGTCGGTTCGGGGCCCGCGGGTTACACGGCCGCGGTCTATGCCGCGCGCGCGATGCTGCAGCCGGTGCTGATCCAGGGGATCCAGCCGGGCGGGCAGCTGACGATCACCACCGACGTGGAAAACTGGCCGGGCGATACCGCCGTCGAAGGCCCGGCCCTGATGCAGAGGATGGAGGATCATGCCCGCGCGATGGGGGCCGAGATCGTCACCGACCTCGTGACCCGGCTCGACCTGCAGCAGCGGCCCTTTGCCGTCGAATGCGACAGCGGCGCGCGGCTGACCGCCGACGCGGTGATCCTTGCGACCGGCGCGCAGGCGCGCTGGCTGGGCCTGCCGTCGGAATCGAAGTTCCAGGGCTTCGGCGTCAGCGCCTGCGCGACCTGCGACGGGTTCTTCTACCGCGGCAAGCCGGTCGTGGTCGTCGGCGGCGGCAACACGGCGGTCGAGGAAGCGCTGTTTCTCACCAACTTCGCGACCAAGGTGACGCTGGTCCATCGCCGCGACAGCCTGCGGGCCGAGCGGATCATGCAGGACCGCCTGTTCCGCAACCCGCGCGTCGAGGTGATCTGGAACCACGAGGTCGACGAGGTGCTGGGGACCGAGGCGCCGCTGGGCGTGACCGGCGTGCGGCTGAAATCCACCACCGACGGCAGCACGCAGGTGGTTCACGCCGACGGGCTGTTCGTCGCCATCGGCCACACGCCCGCGTCGGAACTGGTCGCGGGCCAGCTGCCGCTGCGCGACGGCGGCTATGTCGAGGTCGCGCCGGGCACCACCCGCACCGCGATCCCGGGCGTGTTCGCGGCGGGCGACCTGACCGACGACACCTACCGTCAGGCCGTCACCAGCGCGGGGATGGGCTGCATGGCGGCGCTGGACGCCGAGCACTGGCTTGCATCGCAGGGCGAGGCCGAGGCGGGACCCGACGCGCCGGCGATGGCCGAGATAGTCGCGGGCTGATCCACCCGGGGCATTCGCGCCCGACCCACCCAAATCCTCCGCGCCACAACGCGCCGACGAAGTTCCGCCGCGTTCGCTCGGCGGTTGCACGGATGGCGTGAGCCGCGTAAGGGGCGGGTGGCGCGCGTTAACCGCCGGCCCTTCCCAGCAACAACTGAAGTTTCGCCATGACGCAGTCCAATCTGACCCCCATCCCGGAACTCTACGTCAACGCCGATTCGGCGCAGAAGCTGAAGGTCGCGGCGGGCGAGATGCCGTCGTGGGACCTGACGCCGCGCCAGCTGTGCGATCTTGAACTGCTGATGAACGGCGGCTTCTACCCGCTGAAGGGCTTTCTGACCGAAGCCGACTACAACGGCGTCGTGAGCGACATGCACACGACCTCGGGCGATCTCTGGCCGATGCCGATCACGCTCGACGTGTCGCAGGCGTTCGCGGGCCAGGTCGAACCCGGTACCGACATCGCGCTGCGCGACCAGGAAGGCGTGATCCTTGCCATCCTGTCGGTCACCGACAAGTGGACGCCCAACAAGTCGGTCGAGGCGGAAAAGGTCTTCGGCGCCGACGACGTGGCGCACCCGGCGGTGAACTACCTGCACAACGTGGCGGGGCCGGTCTATCTGGGTGGTCCGGTCACGGGCATCCAGGCGCCGACGCATTACGATTTCAAGGCGCGGCGCGACACGCCGAACGAGCTGCGCGCGTTCTTCCGCAAGATGGGCTGGCGCCGCATCGTCGCCTTCCAGACCCGCAACCCGCTGCACCGCGCCCACCAGGAACTGACCTTCCGCGCCGCGCGCGAGGCGCAGGCGAACCTGCTGATCCATCCGGTCGTCGGCATGACCAAGCCCGGCGACGTGGACCATTTCACCCGCGTCCGCTGCTACGAGGCGGTGCTGGACAAGTACCCGGCCGCGACCACGCACCTGTCGCTGCTGAACCTGGCGATGCGCATGGCGGGCCCGCGCGAGGCGGTGTGGCACGGCATCATCCGCCGCAACCACGGTCTGACCCACATGATCGTCGGCCGCGACCACGCCGGCCCCGGCAAGAACAGCCAGGGCAATGATTTCTACGACCCCTACGCCGCGCAGGAACTGTTCCGCCAGAACCAGGCCGAGATCGGCATCGAGATGGTGGACTTCAAGCAGATGGTCTACGTCCAGGAACGCGCCCAGTACGAGCCGCGCGACGAGGTCGAAGCGGGCGCGACGATCCTTGACATCTCGGGGACCGAACTGCGCCGCCGCCTGCGCGAAGGGCTCGACATCCCCGAATGGTTCAGCTTCCCCGAGGTCGTGAAGCAGCTGCGCCGCACCTCGCCCCCGCGCGACAGGCAGGGCTTCACGGTGTTCTTCACGGGCCTCTCGGGGTCGGGCAAGTCCACCGTCGGCAACGCGCTGATGGTCAAGCTGATGGAGATGGGCGGCCGCCCGGTGACGCTGCTCGACGGCGACGTGGTCCGCAAGCACCTGTCGTCCGAACTGGGGTTCAGCAAGGAACACCGCGACATCAACATCAAGCGGATCGGCTATGTCGCGTCCGAGATCACCAAGAACGGCGGCATCGCCATCTGCGCGCCGATCGCGCCCTACACCGCGACCCGCCGCGCCGTGCGCGAGATGGTCGAGGCGTTCGGCGCCTTCGTCGAGGTTCACGTCGCGACCCCGATCGAGGAATGCGAGCGCCGCGACCGCAAGGGCCTCTACAAGCAGGCACGCGAAGGCAAGATCAAGGAGTTCACGGGCATCTCGGACCCCTATGAGGAGCCGCTGAACCCCGAGCTTCGCGTGGACACGTCCGACATCGACGTGGACAACGCCGCCCACCAGGTCCTGCTGAAGCTGGAACAGATGGGGCTGATCGGGCTTTCCTGAGCCCGTCGGGCCGGGCCTGCGCCGCGGGCTGCCCGCGCCCGTCGCCGGTTGACAATGCAGGCGTCCCCCGGACACACCGGGGGACGCTTTCGTCTTTCAGGGCCGCGCCATGTCGAACCCCGTGACACCCCGACAGGCCGATCCGGACGCCGTCTCGGTGGCCCACCCGGATGCGGGGGGCGCCCCGGTCCTCATCCTGTGCATGAAATGGGGCACGCTTTACGGCGCGCGCGACGTCAACAACCTCGCGCGCGGGGTGCGCCGCCACCTGTCCCGACCCCACCGGTTCATCTGCTTCACCGACGATCCCTCGGGCCTGCACCCCGGCGTCGAGGCGCTGCCGCTGCCCGACCTGGGCCTGCCACCCGGCAGCGGCGACAGTCGCTGGCAGAAGCTCGCCCTGTTCCGCCGCGATCTCGGCGGGTTGGCCGGGACGGCGCTGTTTCTGGACCTCGATCTCGTCGTGACCGGGCCGCTCGACCCGTTCTTCGCGCATCCGGGCGACGTCTGCATCATCCGCGACGACGACCTGTTCCGCCCCAAGCGGCTGCGGCGGGTGCGGCGCAGGCGCGACCGGTTCCTGCACATGGTGGGCAACACCTCGGTGTTCCGGTTCGTCGTCGGCAGCCATCCCGAGGTGCTGGAAACCTATCTCGCCGATCCGGCGGCGGCCGCCGGTCGCTACGAACACGAGCAGCAGATGGTCAGCGACATCCTGGACGGGCAGGGCGCGCTGTCCTACTGGCCGCCCGGCTGGTGCGTCAGCTTCAAGAACCACTGCGTCGGGCGCGGCATCCGCAGCTACCTGCGCGACCCGCGCTGTCCCGATGACGCGCGGATCGTCCTGTTCGCCGGAAGCCCCAAGATGGCCGACGTGCTGGCGGGGCGCGGGGGGCGCTGGTATCGCCGGATCGGCGACGTGACATGGCTCAGGCGCGAATGGGACGGGCAGGGATGACGCTGCACGTCGTCACCGGCGCGGATGACAACTACGCGCCCGGCGTGCTGGTCCTGATCGCCTCGGCCGCGTGGCACAATCCGGGCGCGCGCTTCACCGTGCTGGACATGGGGATCTCGGCCGCGAACCGCGACCGGATCGACGGGCTGGGGCGCGCGCTCGGGGTGGCGGTCACGCGGATCGCGATCGACGAGGCGCGGCTGGCCGCGCTGCCGGTCGTGCGCGCGCATCTGACCCGAAGCACCTTCCTGCGGCTTCTGATCCCCGCGCTGATGCCGGACGCGGACCGGGTGATCTACATGGATTGCGACATGGCCGTGACCGGCTCGCTCGCGCCGCTGGGGCAGATGGACCTTGGCGACCACCCGATTGCGGCGGTGCCCGATCCCAGCCCCGACGCGCGCGAGCTTGCCGCGACGGGCGTGCCGCGCGGGCGCTATGTGAACGCGGGGCTTCTGGTCATGAACCTGCCCGTCTGGCGGCGCGAGGACGTGGCCGGGCAGTGCATCGCGCTGCTGTCGGACCCCGCGCGCCCGCTGCGGGCCGAGGATCAGTCGGCCGTCAACATCGCCTGCGCCGGCCGCATCCTGCCCTTGCCCCCCGAGTTCAACGTGTTCACCGACCCCGCCGCCTGGACCCCCGCGACGCTGCCCGCGCGGCTGGTCGTCGCCCATTACGTCGTCAACCAGAAGCCATGGCGCGCGCATGCCAAGATGGGCGGGATCTGGCATGTCCATGCGGACCGGATCGCGGCGTTCATGCCGCCATTGCGGCCGGTGTCCCTGAAAAGCCGGCTGTCGTCCCTGAACCGCAATCGCCGCATCGCGCTTGGCCTGCTGACGGGGCGAACGAAATACCGCGACCGGCTGGCGGTCGCGGCATTGATGGAACGGCGTTTCGTGCGCCCCTACCTTGCGGTGGAGCGCCCGCCGAAGGTCAGTGGACGCTGACGGGCTGCAATTCGTTCTGCCGCGCCAGCACGAAGGCGAGGTTGCGGTCGCGCACCAGCGCGAGCCGCTCGCCATCGACGCCGTGAACGGCGTACAGCGCGTCGGCGTCGGGGACCTGGCTGCGGACATCCTCGGGGAGATCGGTCAGGTCCACGCGGCGGACATAGACGACGTTGCCGTCGGCGGCTTCGGGAAATTCATGCTTCATGTTCATTGTCGATCCCCTTTCACGTGCGGCTGATCGGTATGGTCTTGACGATGGTGTTCGGCTTGAGCCGGCGCAGGTCGATGTGAAGCAGCCCGTTTTCCAACGCCGCAGCCTCGACCTCGATCCCTTCGGCCAGCACGAAGCTGCGCTGGAACGCGCGTGAGGCGATGCCGCGATGCAGGAACACGCGCTCGTCCGCCGTGTCGCCCTGGCGGCCGCGGATCACCAGCTGGCGGTCCTCGACGGTGATCGACAGGTCGGCCTCGGCAAAGCCCGCCACGGCCAGCGTGATGCGGAACCCGTCGGGGGCGAGATGTTCGATGTTGTAGGGCGGATAGCCCTCGGCGCCCTTGGCGGCGCGTTCGGCCAGCCGTTCCAGCTGGTCGAACCCCAGCAGGTAGGGGTGCGTCCCCAGCCCCGTGCCCGACCCCGTTTTCGACATGTGCAAGTCCTTCGCGCAGCGACTTCATCCATGCCGGACCCCTGATGCGGCGACCCGACGGGGGAAATATGGGTGCGCGGCCGCGTCGTCGCAAGAACCGCAAGATTTTGTTCACGATTTCATGCGAGTCCGGCTAGGATAAGGTCTCTCCCGGCCGGATCGACGGCTTGGCACCAAGGCGGACTGCCCCATGAACGCGCACTACGAGATGTCGCACGACGAGATCGCCCGCACCCGCCTGTCGGGGCTGCGGCGCCAGCACCGCGAACTGGACGAGGCGATCGGGCAGCTTGGGACCGGGGGCGTCGTCTGCACGATGACGCTGGCTCGGATGAAAAAGCGCAAGCTGGCGCTCAAGGACCAGATCGCGCGGCTCGAGGACGAGCTGACGCCCGACATCATCGCCTGACGGCCCAGTCGTGGGGCGTGACCTGTCGGCCGGATTGCGCGCGCCGCAACCCGCGCTAATATGCCGCCTTCACCGCCGGAAGGGGCAAGGATGACGGTTCGCGTCGGCATCATCATGGGCAGCCAGTCCGACTGGGCCACCATGCGCGAGGCCGCGCAGATCCTGGACGAGCTGGGGGTCGCCTGCGAATCCCGGATCGTCAGCGCCCATCGCACCCCCGACCGCCTGTGGCGCTACGGGGTCGAGGCGGCGGATCGCGGGCTGCAGGTCATCATCGCGGGCGCGGGCGGGGCCGCGCACCTGCCCGGCATGATGGCGTCCAAGACACGGCTGCCGGTGATCGGCGTGCCGGTCCAGACCAAGGCGCTGGCTGGCGTCGATTCGCTTTATTCGATCGTTCAGATGCCCAAGGGCTATCCCGTTGCCACGATGGCGATCGGCGCGGCGGGGGCGGCCAATGCCGGGCTGATGGCGGCCGCGATCCTCGCGCTGGGGGACGAGGCGCTGGCGGCCCGGCTTGACGCCTGGCGCGCCGCGCTGTCGGCATCGATCCCCGAGGAGCCGTCGGATGACTGAGGCGCTGGTACCCGGCGCGACCATCGGCATCCTGGGCGGCGGGCAGCTGGGCCGGATGCTGTCGGTGGCGGCAAGCCGGCTCGGCTATCGCTGCCACGTCTACGAACCGGGCCCCGCGCCCGCGGGCGACGTCGCCGCACAGGTGACGACCGCCCCTTACGAGGACGAGGCCGCGATCCGCGCCTTTGCCCGCGCGGTCGATGTGGTCACCTACGAGTTCGAGAACGTGCCGGCCGCCGCGCTCGACCTGATCGAATCCATCGTCCCGATCCGCCCCGGCCGCCGCGCGCTGGCCGTGAGCCAGGACCGGATGGACGAAAAGGACTTCCTGTCCGGCCTGGGCCTTGCGACCGCGCCTTATGCGCGGATCGACAGCGCGGCCGACCTTGCCGCTGCGATGGCGGGGCATGACCGCGCGATCCTGAAGACGCGGCGGCTGGGCTATGACGGCAAGGGGCAGCTGCGGCTGGCCACCGGCGACGACATGGCCGGCGCCTGGGCGCGGGTGAACGCGCCCTCGGTGCTGGAGGGCTTTGTCGATTTCAGCGCCGAGATCAGCGTCATCGTCGCGCGCGGGACCGACGGCGCGGTCGCGGCCTTCGACCCCGGCCTGAACCTGCACGAGGGCGGGATCCTGCGCCGCACCACCGTTCCCTGCGGCCTGCCCGCGCGGCTGGTGCAGGACGCGGTGCTGATCGCGTCGCGGATCGTGTCCGCGCTCGACTATGTGGGCGTGATGGGGGTCGAGCTGTTCGTGACGCCAGCCGGGCTGGTCGTGAACGAGATCGCGCCGCGGGTCCACAACTCGGGCCACTGGACGCAGGCCGGCTGCGCGGTGGACCAGTTCGAACAGCATGTCCGCGCGGTCGCGGGCCTGCCGCTGGGCGACGGGCGTCGTCATGCGGACGTGGTGATGGAAAACCTGATCGGCGCCGACATCGAGCGGCTGCCCGACCTGCTGCGCGCGCCCGACACGCAGGTTCACCTGTACGGCAAGTCCGAGGTGAAGCCCGGCCGCAAGATGGGCCACGTCAACCGGATCGTGCGGACCGGCTGATCCGTTGACGGCCCCCGGACGCGCTGGCAGGCTGGCGCCGACATTTCAGCACCACGGGGATTTGCCATGCAGGGTATGCTGCTGCTCAGCCTGTTGCCGCTCGCCTTTGCTCTTTCGGGTTTAGGGGGCGGCGGCTTCGACGAGGATGGGGACGATCAGGCGGCGATCCCGGGCACCGACGGCGCGGATGCGTTGCACGGAACGGCCGCGCCCGACCTGATCGACGCGGGCGCGGGTGCCGACGCGATATCGGGCTTTGGCGGCGCGGATACGGTGCTGGGCGGCGACGGCGACGACGACATCTCGGGCAGCAGCGGCACCCGCGACGATCACATCGACGCGGGCGCGGGCGACGACACGGTGCGCTACGTGGGCGATCACTCGACCGTTCTCGGCGGCGCGGGCAATGACGTGCTGCGCAATCTGGGCGTGACCGGCGACGGGCTGGTGGTCCGGGGCGGCGACGGCGACGACACCATCGCGGGTTGCGGAACGCTTGACGGCGGCGCGGGCGACGACGTCCTGGTCTACGACCACGGCGGGGTGGCGACGATGACCGGCGGCGACGGCGCGGATATCTTTGGCGTGACGGGCGGGGTGACGGCGCTGTCGCGCGACGACGCGCCCGTCATCACCGACTTCGACCCGGCCCACGACCGTATCCTGCTGAACGGCGTGGACGGGGCCGATCTGCACGACGGGCTCGTCCGCAGCACGGTCGTCACCCATGCCGACGGCTCGACCGAGACGCTCCTGGGCGATCCCGATGCGCCGCTGATGCGGCTGCAGGGCACCCACGCGCTGACCGCCGACAGCTTCCCGCAGGGCTTCCTGCGGGACGGAGCGATCCGCACCGGGACCGACGGCGATGACCATCTCGATGTCTATCCGTTCCACCCCTGGGCCGGGGACGATCCGCTGGGGGGCACGCTGACCGACCGCGTGGATGCGGGCGCCGGCGACGACGTCATCGACGCCGCGCGCACGTCCGGTCCGCTGGGCCGCCTGACGCTGGATGGCGGCGACGGCGACGACAGCATCTTCGGCGGCTCGGGCGCGGACAGGATCGACGGCGGCGACGGAAGCGACCGGCTTCTGGACGGCCCCGACGGGCGGCCGTTCACCGGCGTGCCGTTCCGCTTTTCCTCGGACGACGACCTGCTGCGAGGCGGGGCGGGCGGCGACACCATCGTGGCCGGGAACGGCGCCGACACGCTTCTGGGCGGCGACGGCGACGACGTGCTGGACGACGGCTATCTGACGCTGGACCTGGGCCCGGACCCGAACCGCATCCTCGCCGACGAGGCGGCGACGCTGGACGGCGGCGCGGGCGACGACACGCTGACGGTGAGCGGCGGGGACGTGGCGACACTGGGTGAAGGCGCGGACGAGGCCTTGGTCCAGCTGGACGAAACCCTGCCCGCCGATGCGGGCGGGGTGGTGACCGTTACCGATTTCACCCCGGGCGAGGACCGGCTGGGGATCCACGTCGCGGGCCCGCTGGGCAGCGCGCCGCCCTTGCTGCGGACCTGGGCCGCGGATGACGGGTCGGGGCTTTACGTCGGCATCGAAGGGCGTGACGGGGCGGTCGCCTTCCTGCGCGGCGTGTCGGCGGTGGCCGGGGGCGACCTGTCGGCGTCGGTCGTGCCGCCGGACGCGATGTAAGGGACGCCCGGCGGCGTCCCCCGTGGCCCCCCGCTCAGCCCGGCGGCAGCGTTTCCGACAGATAGCGCATCATATTGCCGCCCATGACCTTGGCGATCTGCGCCTCGGTCAGGCCCTCGTCCATGAGCGCCTGCGTCAGCGCGGGCAGGTCGGCCGCGTCGATGCGTGTCTTGACCGCACCGTCGAAGTCCGACCCCAGCGCCACGGCGTCCTCGCCCAGAACGTCGATGCCGCCCTTGATCGAGCGGGCGATCCCGGTCGGCGTGTCGTCGCAGGTCGCCTCTTCCCAGAAGCCGATGCCGACGATGCCGCCCTTGGCCACGATCTGCTGCATCAGGTCGTCGGGCAGGTTGCGGTGATTGTCGCAGACGCTGCGGATGCCGGTATGGCTCAGCATCGGCCGCGTGCCGGGCATCGCCAGCACGTCGCTGACCATCTGCGGCGAGGCGTGGGCCAGGTCGATGATGATGTCCTGATCGACCATGCGCTGCACCAGCTCGCGCCCGAACGCGGTCAGCCCCTGATTGCTTTCGCCATGCAGCGAGCCGCCGGTTTCGTTGTCGAAGAAATGGGTCAGGCCGATCAGGCGGAAGCCCGCCCCCTCCATCACGCCCAGATTGGCGATCTGGCCTTCCAGCGGGTGCGCCCCTTCCATGCCAAGGACGGCGCCGACGACGCGGGCGCCCGCGGCGCGGTCGGCCAGCAGCTTGTCGAGGTCCGCGCGGCTGTGGATCACGCGCACGAGGTCGGGGTTCGCCTCGGCCATCCGGTTCAGCCGGTGGGCCTGGTCCAGCGCGCGTTCCTTGAGGCTGAACCACGACTGCACCGGGCGCAGCTGCGCGATCACCAGCGGCGTGATGTTGTCCGAGGTGTCGGCGCTGTTGCTGTCGTAATTCTGCCCGGACGGGCTTTTGGTGACGGTGGTAAAGACCTGGACGGCCACGTTCCCCCGGTCGAGGCGCGGCAGGTCCACGTGACCCTCGGACCGCTCGCGGACGAGGTTGCGGTCCCAGAGCAGCGGGTCGGCGTGCAGGTCGCCTATGACGAGCCGCCGGTGCAGCGCGCGGGCCTGTTCCGACACCGGCCATTCCTTGCTGCGGTCCACGGGGTTCTGCGCGCCCGCGATGTAGCGCGGCGCGAACACGAGGACCGCGATCACGGCAAGCACGGCCAGCAGCACAAGCCAGCGGAAGATCCGTCCTAGTCGCCTCATAGGGAAAGCCTCATGATGTGCTGGGGGCCGCGCGTGCCGCCAAGGAAATCCTCGCCCTCGTCCCGGAAGCCGGATGCGAGATACAGCGCCCGCGCGCCGGGGTTGAGGTGGTTGACCGTCAGCACGACCTCGCGGGCGCGGGGAAAGCGCGCGCGGACGTAGTCGCGCAGTTGCGCGAGCGCCAGCCGCCCGATCCCGTTCCCCTGCGCCGCCGCATCCACCAGCACGCCGCGCAGGCCGATGCTGTCGGCCCGGGCGAAATCGTGGCGCTGGTGGAACAGCGGGTCGAGCTTGAAGCAGCCGACCACCCGGTCGCCGCGCCTGATCTCGTGAAACGAGATGCCCGGCGTGTCGTCCAGGATCATCTCGGCGCCGTCGTTCGCGTATTGCCCCGGCAGCTGGCGCAGCGCGGCCAGGCGGTCGAGCCGCGCGGGCGGGCAGGGCGCAAGCGTGATCGCGCCGGGACCGGGCTGGGCGGCGGCAGCCGGGACGGGGGCGTCCCTCATTGCTCCATCGCTTCCAGCTCGTCGATGAAGCCTTCGATCATGGACAGGCCCTTGTTCCAGAACGCCGGATCGGCCGCGTTCAGCCCGAAGGGTCGCAGCAGCTCGGAATGGTGCTTGGATCCACCCGCGCGCAGCATGTCGAAATACTTGTCCTGGAAGCCCTGCGGCTGATCCTCGTAGGCCGCGTAAAGCGCGTTCACCAGCCCGTCGCCAAAGGCGTAGGCATAGACGTAGAACGGCGAGTGGACGAAGTGCGGGACGTAGGTCCAGAACGTCTCGTAGCCCGGCATGAACTCGAACACGTCGCCAAGGCTCTCGATCTGCACTTCCATCCAGATCGCGTTGATGTCGTCGGGGGTCAGCTCGCCCTCGGCGCGGGCGGCGTGCAGGCGGCATTCAAAGTCGTAAAAGGCGATCTGGCGGATGACCGTGTTGATCATGTCCTCGACCTTGCCCGCCAGCAGCGCCTTGCGCTGGACCGGATCGGAAGTGTTGGCCAGCAGCGCGCGGAAGGTCAGCATCTCGCCAAAGACGCTTGCCGTTTCGGCCAGCGTCAGGGGCGTGGACGACAGCAGCTCACCCTGTTCCGCGGCCAGCCGCTGGTGGACGCCGTGGCCCAGTTCATGCGCCAGCGTCATCACGTCGCGCGGTTTGCCGAGGTAGTTCAGCATCACGTAGGGGTGGACGGTGGTCACGGTCGGATGCGCGAAGGCCCCCGGCGCCTTGCCCGGCTTCACGCCCGCGTCGATCCAGCCATGATCGAAGAACGGCTGCGCCAGGTCGGCGAGCTTCGGGTCGAAACCGGCATAGGCGTCCAGCACCGTGCTGCGCGCCTCGTCCCAGCCGATGGTGCGCGGCTCGTCGGTGGGCAGCGGCGCGTTGCGGTCCCAGACCTGCAGCTTGTCCATCCCCAGCCAGCGCGCCTTCAGGCGGTAGTAGCGGTGCGACAGGCGCGGATAGGCAGCGACGACGGCATCACGCAGCGCCTGCACGACCTCGGGCTCGACATGGTTCGACAGGTGCCGCGCGGTCTGGGGCGTCGGCATGCGGCGCCACTTGTCCTCGACCGCCTTTTCCTTGGCGAGCGTGTTGTGGATGCGCGCGAACAGCTTGACGTTGTCGCCAAAGACCCGCGCCAGCGCCCGCGCGCCCGCCTCGCGCCGGGTGCGGTCGTGGTCGGTCAGCAGGTTCAGCGTGGCTTCCAGCCCCATCGTCTCGCCGTCCACGTCGAACGTCAGCGCCGCCGTCGTCTCGTCGAAGAGCCGGTTCCACGCCGCGGCGCCCACGACCGAGTTGTCGTGCAGGAACCGTTCCAGCTCGTCCGACAGCTGGTGGGGGCGCAGGGCGCGCATGCGGTCGAACACCGGCTTGTAGCGGACGGGGCCGTCGGGTGCGGTGAACACGCGTTGATAGACATCCTCGGGAATGCGGTTGAACTCGAGGCTGAAGAACACCAGCGGGGTCGAGAAGTCGGTCAGCTTCGCCTGCAGGTCGCCAAGCGCCTTGGCGCGGCCCGCGTCCATCGTGTCCTGATAATAGCGCAGGCCCACATAGGACATCAGCCGGCCGGAGATCAGGTCGATCCGCTCGTAGCGTTCGATGCATTCCAGCATTCCGGCGGGCGACAGGTCTGCCAGCTCGCCTTCGTAGTCGGCGGCGAAGCGGGCGCAGGCGGCTTCCACCTCGGCCAGGTCGCGGGCGATCCCGGGCGCGTCGGGGGCGGGATAAAGGTCCGACAGGTCCCAGTCCGGCAGCTTGCCCAGGGTCGCATCGGTGGCACCAGGCTTCTCGGCATCGCGGACGGGGGTGCGGCGGACGGGGGTGCGGGTCATCGGCTGCTCCTGCGCGTTGGGATCATGCGGGCAACACTTGGACCTTTGCAGGACCGGGTTCAAGCGCGGCGGAGCCGCGCGGACGGATGGTCGTTCCGGCCCGACCGCTTTGCGGCGGACGATCCTTCCTGACGCGCGGACATTCGCGCGACGCCCCGTCGCGGGCGATTGCGCGGCTTTTTCCGCCCGCCTAGCCTCCGCGCCGTGCCATCACAGGGGAACGCCATGACCGACACGACCGCCGCCGCCCGTCCGCAGGGCTTCGACACGCTCGCCGTCCACGCGGGCGCCAAGGCCGACCCTGCCACGGGCGCGCGGCAGGTGCCGATCTACCAGACCACCGCCTATCAGTTCCGGGACACCGACCACGCCGCCCGGCTCTTCAACCTGCAGGAGGTCGGCTACATCTATTCGCGGCTGACGAACCCGACCGTCAGCGCGCTGCAGGACCGCATCGCCGCGCTGGAAGGGGGCGCGGGCGCGGTCTGCTGTTCGTCGGGGCACGCGGCGCAGATCCTCGCGCTCTTGCCGCTGATGGGTCCGGGGCTGAACATAGTCGCCTCGACCCGGCTCTACGGCGGCACGGTTACGCAGTTCGGGCAGACGATCCGCCGCTTCGGCTGGTCGGCCACGTTCGTGGACCTTGACGACGAGGCCGCCGTGCGCGCCGCCATCGACGACGACACCCGGGCGATCTTCGTCGAGTCGATCTCGAACCCCGGGGGCTACGTCACCGACATTCCGGCGATCGCACGGATCGCGGACGAGGCGGGGATCCCGCTGATCGTCGACAACACGCTGGCGAGCCCGTATCTGTGCCGCCCGATCGAGCATGGCGCGACGCTGGTCGTCCACAGCCTGACGAAATACCTGACGGGCAACGGCACCGTCACCGGCGGCGTCGTGGTGGACAGCGGCAGGTTCGACTGGTCGGCGTCGGACAGGTTCCCTTCGCTCTCGCAGCCCGAGGCCGCCTATCACGGCCTGAACTTCCACCAGACCTTCGGCGCGGCCGCCTTTACCTTCCACGGCATCGCCATCGGGTTGCGCGATCTCGGCATGACCCTGAACCCGCAGGCCGCGCATTACACGCTGGTGGGGGTCGAGACGCTGGCGCTGCGGATGCCGCGCCATGTCGCGAACGCGGTGGCCGCGGCGGAGTATCTGGCCGGGCACAACCGCGTCGCGGCGGTCAGCTATGCCGGCCTGCCGGACAGCCCGTGGCACGACCGGGCGGCGCGGCTTTATCCCAAGGGGGCGGGGGCGCTGTTCACGGTGCAGCTGAAGGGCGGCTACGACGCCTGCGTGCGCTTCATCGGGGCGCTGAAGCTCTTCAGTCACGTCGCGAACCTGGGCGACGCGCGATCGCTGGCGATCCATTCGGCGTCCACCACCCACCGCCAGCTGACCGGGGACCAGCAGGTCGCGGCGGGAGCGGGGCCGGACGTGGTGCGGCTGTCGATCGGGATCGAGGATCCGGCCGACATCATCGCCGATCTCGAACAGGCGCTGGCGGCTGCGGGCTGAACGGTCCGGCTGAGAGGTCCTGTGCCGGAAAGCAAAGGGGCGCCCGCGGGGGCGCCCCTTCGTCGTGGCGGACCGGGTGTCGATCAGTTGGTCACAGGCGCGGCCGCGCCGGGTGCGGGCCGGCCGGCAGGCGGCAGCGGGGTTGCGCCGGGCGCGGGCGGCACCGGCGCGGCGTCTGCGGGCGGTGCGGTCACCGGGGCCGGTTCCGACACACCTGCCGAGGCATCCCCCGGCGCATCCCCTGCCGCGCCCGCTGCCGCACCGGTCGGAACCGGCGGCTCCATCGGCGGTTTCGGCTCGCGCGGGCCGTCCTTGCGGTCGCGCCGACCCTTCTGCCAGTCGCACTTGCCGGGACCCGCCGCGCCGTCCCCCGTCAGCTCGAACGTGGCGCCGACCATGGCGGTGAAGCTCAGCTCGCCCGCCTCGACCGGGGTCGCGCCCGCCGCCGCGCTGTCCTGCGCGGCCATCCGGTACATCGGCGCGGGCGGGCTGATCGGGCCCGAGTTGTTCAGGCTTACCAGCCCGCCCAGTTCCAGCCCCGACGCCCCCGCCAGCACCTCGGCGGTGTGGCGCGCGTTCTCGACCGCCTTTTTCAGCGCCTCGTCCTGGGTCGCCTGCGCGTCCTCGCGCCCGAAACTGATCCCCTGCACCTCGTTCGCGCCAGCCGTCACCAGCCGGTCCAGCACCCCGCCGAGCGAGGCCAGGTCGCGCACGGTGATCGTCACCATGTTCTGCGCCTGGTAGCCGGTGATGACCGGCGGCTGCCCCTCGCGCGAATAATCCTGCAGCGGCGACAGGTTCAGCCCCGAGGTCTGGATGTCGCGCGGCTCGATCCCCTGCGCCTTCAGTGCGTCGATGACGGCGGTCTGGCGGGTGGCGTTGTCGGTCATCGCCTGCTGCGCGGTCGGGGCCTGCACCGTCACGCCGACGCTGACGGTCGCGATGTCGGGCTGGACGTTGGCCTTGCCCTCGCCCTGGGTGGTCAGCGTCGCGGGGTGGCGCGGCCCGCAACCGGGGGCCGCCTGGGCCGCCTGGGCAAGCGCCAGGGGGGCGAGGACGGCCAGCGCGACGGCGGGCAGAAGGCCCCGGCGGGCAGGGGTGCGGACGGGTGCGTTGCGATGCGTGGTGGCGGTTCTGATCGGCATGGATGATCCCTGAGGCGGATTGACTGGATGGCCGATGATGGCACGCGGCGGGAACGCACGAAAAAACGTTCCGGTGCGCTCACGATATGGTGTTTCGCTTTCCACGAGGCCCGTTCTGAGGTAGGTGTGGGACGAGCAGCAAACGGATCGCACCGCGCACCAACGACGGGCGGCCACAACGAAAAGCACCGGCCATGACCACGCAAGCAGCGCCTCAGTTCGCCTTGTCCTTCAGCAATGACGCCGTGCATCTGCTGGAACGCACCGCCCCGCCCGAAAGCGCGGCGCCGTGGCGCGAAAGGGGGCGCGCGCTTTTCGACGCCCAGGACTTCCGCCTGCAGATCGGCGCGCTGCGCGACACCGCCCGTCAGGCCGACGGCAAGGCGGTGCCGGTGGCGCTGGTGATCCCCGACGACCAGATCCTGTACACCTCGGTCGCGGCCGGGGACGCGCGCGGCGCGGCCGCCGTGGGGCAGGCGCTGGACGGGCTGACCCCCTACCGGGTCGAGGAACTGGCCTGGGACTGGCGCGCCGACGGGCCCGAGGGGCTGCGGGTCGCCGCCGTCGCGCGGCAGACGCTGCGCGAGGCCGAGGATTTCGCCCGCCGCTACGGCTTCGCGCCGGGCGGCTTCGTGGCCGATCCGCCCGAAGGCGTCTATCCGGGCGCGCCCCGCTTTTCGATGAGCGACGATCTGGCGGCGGACGCGGGCACGAGCGATGAGGACACGCTGCCGGGCGACGAGCTGGCGTCCTTTGACGAGGACGAGGCGAAGGATCGCGCGGCGGAGGATGTCGCGGCCGACGATGCGACCGATGAGGGCGGGGTGGCTGACGTCAAGGCGGCTGAGGATGAGGCCGCCGCGGGTGACGCCCCTGACGATGAAGCGGGCGTGGGCGAGAAGCCGACCAGCCGTTCGGCCGAGGTGACTGTTGGCGAAGGCGAGGCGCAAGCCGACGAAGGGCCGGTGAAGCCATCGGCCGTTCCGGCGCCGCAAGCCGACGCTTCGGATGCCAAGCCTGCGACGGCCGATGCTGCGGCCGCCGAACCCACCCCGGAAGAGATTGCGACGCCAGAGGCCGATGACGAGCCTGTCGAGCAGCAGGCTTTGTCCGCTGCTGTGAGCGAGGAAACTTCGGCCACGTCGCCTGTCCGCCCAGAACCCGCCGCGCCCCGGCTGGTCGCGCCTGCCGCGACCCGCGGCGCTCATGTGACGGCGCGCCACCCGGACGGGACCGATGCGCTCCCCGCGGCCGAACCGGCGCGCGCGCCCCAACCGGCGGATGCCGATGCCGCGCTT
>ERZ501041.45-NODE-45-length-27694-cov-9.063859_pt1 | contig 27694 bp, 24 predicted proteins | sample MGYA00248848_ERZ501041 | MGnify/ENA primary metagenome ERZ501041 (study PRJEB25958, sample SAMN03398573) | human skin metagenome | study: EMG produced TPA metagenomics assembly of the Human Skin Microbiome Metagenome (human skin metagenome) data set.
GCATCCGGGTCGCGAGCAGCGACTGGTGCCCGTCGCGCATGGTGGTGTCGGTGATGAGAAGGCGCTTCTGTTCCTTCATCCAGTCGGCCACGCCCTTGGGCCCCCGTTCCTCAAGCAGCTGCCGCGTGCCCGGCCGCATCTGCGCCTGCGGCGGCGGTGCCTTGGGCGTCCTGAGGTCGGCGGGCGGCTTGACCCGGCCGGCCGTTTCCGGGTGACCGTTCACGGTGATGTCGGCGACGTAGGTCAGGATCTTGGTCGCCCGGTCCTGCGGGCGTTCAAAGGCGAACAGCTCGGGCGTCGTGTCGATGAACTTGGTCGTGTAGGTGTTGTCGAGGAACGTCGGGTGCTTGAGCAGGTTGATCACGAACTCGATGTTCGTGGACACGCCGCGGATGCGGAACTCGCGCAGCGCCCGGTCCATCCGCGCGATCGCCTGCTGCGGCGTCGGCGCCCAGGCGGTGATCTTGACCAGCAGCGAATCATAGTAGCGGGTCACGACCGACCCGGCATAGGCGGTGCCGCCGTCCAGCCGGATCCCCATGCCGGTCGCTGTGCGATAGGCGGTGATGCGGCCATAATCGGGGATGAAGTTGTTCTGCGGGTCCTCGGTCGTGACGCGGCACTGGACCGCGTGGCCGCGCAGGCCGATGTCGGCCTGCGACGCCATCCCCGTCGCCTCGGCCAGCGTCCGCCCCTCGGCGATCAGGATCTGCGCCTGCACGATGTCGATGCCGGTCACCTCCTCGGTGACGGTATGCTCGACCTGGACGCGGGGGTTCACCTCGATGAAGTAGAACCTGCCGCTGTCCATATCCATCAGGAACTCGACGGTGCCGGCGCATTCGTAGCCGACGTGGGCGCAGATGCGGCGGCCCATCTCGCACACTTCGGCGCGCTGCTCGGCGGAAAGGTAGGGGGCGGGGGCGCGCTCGACGACCTTCTGGTTGCGGCGCTGGACGGTGCAGTCACGTTCGAACAGGTGGTAGATCTGGCCGTGCTTGTCGCCGAGGATCTGAACCTCGACGTGGCGCGCGCGCTGGATCATCTTTTCCAGGTAGCCCTCGCCATTGCCAAACGCGGCCTCGGCCTCGCGCCGGCCCTCGCGGACCTTCGATTCCAGTTCGTCGGCGTTCAGGATCGGGCGCATCCCGCGCCCGCCGCCGCCCCACGACGCCTTGAGCATCAGGGGATAGCCCACCGCCTCGGCCTCGGCCCGGATCGCGTCGAAATCGTCGCCCAGCACCTCGGTCGCGGGGATGACGGGGACGCCCGCCTCGACCGCCACGCGGCGGGCCGACGCCTTGTCGCCGAGCGCGCGCATGGTGTCCGCGCGGGGGCCGATGAAGGTGATTCCGGCGGCGTCGCAGGCATCCACGAAGTCGGGGTTTTCCGACAGCAGGCCGTAGCCAGGGTGGATCGCGTCGGCGCCCGACATCTTGGCGACGCGGATGATTTCAGGGATCGACAGATACGCGCCCACCGGCGACAGCCCCTCGCCGATCCGGTACGCCTCGTCCGCCTTGAAGCGGTGCAGGCCCAGCTTGTCCTCTTCGGCGTAGACGGCGACGGTCTTCTTGCCCATCTCGTTGGCGGCGCGCATCACGCGGATGGCGATCTCGCCCCGGTTGGCGATGAGGATCTTGTCGAAGGTTTTCATGGTCGCGGGCTTTCGGGCAGACGGGGGCAGGGCGCCGCCCGTTCGGGGTGTCCAGTCGCTTGCCCGGATCCCGGTCGCGCCGGGCGGCGCGGACAGGAACCCCGGTCTGCGCGGCATGTTCGCGATCCGCGCGGCGCATGCAACACCGGCATGCGCCGATGCGCGGCGAAGCGCTTCGCCTGCGCGACGTCAGCGGCGGCGGCTTACCACGGGAAATGACCGATGGGGGTGCGCTTGGGGGTCTTGGGAGTGCGGACGGACTGCGGGATATAGTCGGTCCACAGTTCCCTGGGCGGCACCGTGATTTTCGGCAGGCGGGCGAGGAAGCGCCCGGATGCGAGTTCGTCGAAGTCCGGGAAGGGGCCGAGGAAGAAGTCGTCAACGGGAACCGAGATGGCGTGGCTCTCTCCCCCGCTTCCAATCTCGTCGAAGGTGAGCGTCGGCAGGTCGCCGTCAACGTAAACGTCGGCCACGAAAAGTTGGTAGAAGCGTGGCCCATCATTTCCGGGGCGAGAGCGGTAGACCCTCAGCAGAAGGTCGTTCCGATTGGTCTTTTCTGGGTGCACATCCATGAAATACACGCACGTGCTCTGGCGATCGTGGAAGAACTCCGCCTTGACAAGGCGATAATCGATCGGCCGCAGCTTGCTGACCGTAAGATGGCAGGAAGGGTCATCCGGGTTGCCGATGATGATGGAATATTCTTCACCGCGTTGATGGAGCGCGCGAGCTCTTGCTTCGGTCAAGACGTTGACGGGCTGTAGGCCAAACCTCAGCGAGTAGCGGATGGCGAAGGTTGGGATCATTGCTGGCAGATTACTCCAAGGGCTTCAGCAGTAAGCTGCGTCTCTGACTCGTAAATACCGTTGGTCATTCGAGTGCCTCGTGACTGAAGTCGGCGCATTTAGAACAATCGCGTCCTGAACAGTCAGTCCCAAGCTTTCAATCCAGGAAGATCGACTGCTCCGAGTTGTGAGGACAACGGAATAAAACAGATGGGTCTCGGCAGATCCTAAAGCAGCCCTGCCGCCGGCACCGTCGACGTTCCCTCAGCCGTTTTCACTGTTTCTGTCGTGGTCATCGCTGTACCTGCTACGTGATGAAATCGGCCCAACGATGGTTCATGGATTGTTTCGGTTCCATGACGTCGCGGGTAAAGCAGGCGAAAGCTTGCCCATCGCCCTCACAGCATCGAAAGGACCCCCATGGCCGACAGCATCTACGCAAATCTCACGCAGCTGGGACAGGCGACTGCGCTGCCTGCCTCGCCCGATGACGCGGTGCTCGAGCGGGTTGCCAATCCGCAGGCGGGCATTGCTTACAACGTCCGCTTCACGGTGCCGGAGTTCACGTCGCTTTGCCCGATGACCGGGCAGCCCGACTTCGCGCATCTCGTCATCGACTACGTTCCCGGCGACTGGCTGGTCGAGTCGAAGTCGCTCAAGCTCTATCTGGGCGCGTTCCGCAATCACGGCGCGTTCCACGAGGATTGCACGGTGTCCATCGGCCGCCGGATCGCCGGGTTCCTTGATGCGCGCTGGCTGCGGATCGGCGGCTACTGGTATCCGCGGGGCGGCATTCCGATCGACGTGTTCTGGCAGACCGGCGCGATGCCCGCCGACATGTGGATCCCCGACCAGGGCGTGCCGCCTTATCGCGGGCGGGGCTGAGCGAGCGGTGACGCTTGCCGTCTATGCCGCCGCCGCGGTGGCCGAGATCGCGGGGTGCTTCGCGTTCTGGGCGTGGCTCAGGCTGGGGCGGCATTGGGCGTGGACGCTGCCGGGCGTGGGATGCCTCGTCCTCTTCGCGCTGCTGCTCACGCGGGTGGACACGGGCGCTGCCGGGCGCGCCTTTGCGGCTTACGGCGGCATCTACATCTGCGCGTCACTGGGCTGGATGTGGCTGGTCGAAGGCGCGCGGCCCGACCGCGCCGACGTTGCGGGGGCGGCGCTGTGTCTTGTCGGCGCGGGGGTGATCCTGCTCGGCCCGCGCGGCTGACGGGTGGCCGCCCGGATAGCCGCCGGTTTCAGCCCGCCGGGCCGGACGGGTCGTGCGGGATCCGCCCCTCGGCGCGGTCGCGGTGCAGCGCCGCGCGGCCCAGAACCATCAGCGTGACCGGCGTCGTCACCAGCATCATCAGCCCCAGGAACAGCTCGGGCACCACCAGCCGCGATCCCAGGGTCGAAAACATGATGACCGACCCCAGCAGGATGCCGCCCGCGCCCCAACTCGTTCCCAGCGTCGGCGCGTGCAGCCGGTCGTAGAAGTTGCCCAGCCGGATCAGCCCCAGCGCGCCGATCAGCGTCAGCAACGACCCGACCGCCACCAGAACCGCGACGATGATCGCAACCGAAGGGGGAAGCTGTTCCAAGTGGGTCATTCGATCACCTCGCCGCGCATCAGGAACTTGGCCATTGCGGTCGTCGCGACGAAGCCCAGCGTCCCGATCACCAGCGCCGCCTCGAACAGGAAGTGCGTGCCTTGCCGCATTCCGGTCACGACCATCAGCAGCATCGCGCAGACATACATCGTATCCAGACCCGTCACGCGGTCCTGCGCGCGGGGTCCGCGGATCGCGCGCATCCCGGCCAGCACCAGCGCGATGACAAGGCAGATCTGGGACGTGACGAGCACCCAGGACAGGACCGTTGCGGCTGTCATCGGAAAATCTCCATCAACAGGGGTTCGTAGCGGGTCTTGATGATGCGGGACCAGTCCTGATCGTCCTTCAGGTCGAAGACGTGCAGCAGCAGCCCGTTGTCGTCGGGGTCAAGCTCGATCCAGGCGGTGCCGGGGGTCGAGGTGATGATGATCGCCAGCATCGCCAGCGCGTTGCGGTTGGTGAGGTCCAGGGTGATCCGCACGAAGCCGGACCTGCGGCGCCGGCCGCGCGCGTCGGTCAGGATCAGCCCGGCGACCTGATAGTTCGACCGGATGATGTCGATAAACACCCGCCCCGCCAGCAGCAGCATCAGACCGGGGCGGCGGACCCGCACCCTCTCGGCCGTGAGCTTGCCGAAGGCTGCGCCTGCGACAAGGCCCACCAGCACCGCAAGGACAATCTGCCCCGGCGTGACGCTGGTCAGGATCAGCCACAGCACCGCGATAAGGACCGAGACGAGGGGGTGGGGCACCATGGTCATTCGTGACCTTCCCCCACCGGCGAGGCGGTCATCACCTTGCCGATATAGACCGAGTTCTGCGTCAGCGCCTCGGCGGTGCGGTCGAGATAGCGGATCGCGGGCTCCGCCTCGATCGTCAGCAGCCCCAGGGTTGCCACGACGGTCATCACCGCCAGGATCTCGACCGCGGGCAGCGGCGGCTCCTCGGCGTCGGCCCACAGGCTCTGGATGCCCCAGCGCACCATCGCGATCAGCGTGGCGAGGCCCGACAGGATCAGCAGCGCGACAAACAGCCAGTGCCCCCACATGAAGGGCTGCGTTCCGGCGGCGTCCACAGCGCCGGTCAGCATAGACAGTTTGCCCATGAAGCCGGGCAGGGGGGGCAGGCCCGCCACCACCATCACGCAGGCCACGAACGCGATCCCCAGCAGCGTCGTCGCGCCCGGAATGACCGGGCCCGCGTCGTTGGGCGCCATGTCGTCCTCGGGGTCAAGGCCGTAGGCCTCGGCGGTGACGGCCAGCAGGCCCGCGATCCCGCCTTCCTTGCGGCCGATCGGCTCGACCAGCAGGAACAGCCCCGACAGCGCGAGGGTGGACGCGAACATGTAGTAAAGCCCGCCCGACAGCATCGCCGCGCTGTCGTATTCGATGGCAAGGCCCACGACGCTCAGCAGCGTGCCCGACGAGACGAGGACGAGGTTGCCGGTCATCCGGCTGAGATCCTGCGAGGCCAGGACGCCGACCATGCCGAAGGCGATGGTGGCAAGCCCGCCCGCGACCAGCACCTCGGCCCCGAAGCCGGCCGACGCGCCCGCCGTGCCGCCAAAGAGCAGCAGGCCGAGCCGGATCACCGTATAGACCCCGACCTTGGTCATGATCGAAAACACCGCCGCCACCGGCGGCGACGCCGCGCTGTAGGCGTTGGGAAGCCAGAAGCACAGCGGCCACATCGCGGACTTGATCAGGAACGCGCCCGCCAGCAGCACCGCTGCGGCGTGGATCAGCGGCCGGTCCGCATCCGACAGAAGCGGCACCCGCATCGCGAGGTCGGCCATGTTCAGCGTGCCGGTGACGCCGTAGATCAGCGAGACGCCCAGCAGGAACAGCATCGCCGCCAGCAGGTTGATCGCGATGTAATGCAGCCCCGCGCCCACCCGCGCCCGCCCGGTTCCGTGCAGCAGCAGGCCGTAGGACGCGGCCAGCATCACCTCGAAAAACACGAACAGGTTGAACAGGTCGCCGGTGAGGAAGGCGCCGTTCACGCCCATCAGCAGGCACTGGAACAACGGCGCGAAATGCTGCCCGTTCCGGTGCCATCGGTCTCCCGCGTAGATCAGCGCGGGCAGCGCCACCAGCGAGCCGAGCAGCAGCATCACGGCCGACAGCCGGTCCAGCACCAGCACGATCCCGTAGGGCGACGGCCAGTCGCCCAGCAGATAGACCGAGACCGCCTCGGTCGAGTCCTTGGCGTGCAGGATCAGCGCCACCGCAGCGATCAGTTGCAACCCGCACGCCGCAAGCCCGATCCCCTGCTTCAGCTTCCGCCGCCGCTCGTCGTAGAGCAGCATGATCGCGGCCGCGACCAGCGGGATGAGGATCGGCGCGACGATCAGGTGCACCGGCAACTGGCCGGACAGCTGGCCGGGCAGGTTGCCCGCGATGTCGGCGGCCCCGTTCACGGCTTGCGCTCCGATCCATCGACATGGTCGGTGCCGGTCAGGCCCCGCGACGCCATGATGACGACCAGGAACAGCGCGGTCGTGGCGAAGCTGATGACGATCGCGGTCAGGACCAGCGCCTGCGGCACCGGGTCGGCAAAGACGTCGGGATCGACGAAGCCGCCCTTGGGCATGATCGGGGCCGCGCCTTCGACCAGGCGGCCCATGGCGAAGATGAACAGGTTGACGCCGTAGGACAGCAGGCACAGGCCGATGATGACCTGAAAGGTGCGCGGGCGCAGGATCAGCCACACGCCCGAGGCGACGAGAACGCCCATGCTCACGGACAGGACGAGTTCCATCAGCGATCCTCCGTCGCAAGGGGTGCGGCTGCGGGTTGAGCGGCTGGCCGGTCCGGCGGCGTCAGCCCGACCGGCCTCTGACCCGCGACCGCCGCGGCGTCGGCTTCATCGCGCGCCCGCAGACGGGCAGAGCGCAGCGACTGGTGGGCGATGGCGATCAGGATCAGCACGGTCGCGCCCACCACCACCGCGAACACGCCCATGTCGAACAGAAGCGCGGTCGCGGCCGGCACCTCGCCGATCAGCGGGATCGTGACGTATTGCGCGTGCGCGGTCAGGAACGGATAGCCGAACAGGATCGAGCCAAGCCCCGTCGCCGCCGCGAACAGCAGCCCCGTGCCGATCCAGCGCACCGGCAGGATCGTGATCCGCCCCTCGATCCAGCGCACGTTCGTGGCGAGGTATTGCAGCAGCAGCGCCACCGCGAACGCGACGCCCGCGGCGAAGCCGCCGCCCGGCAGGTCGTGGCCGCGCAGGAACAGATAGGCCGACAGGGCGATGGTCACGGGGAACATCCACTGCATGATGACCGACGGGATCGCCATCATCACGTCGTGGCGCGTGGGTTCGTGTTCAGCCTCTCGCAGGGCGTCGGACGCTTCCTCGGCGGCGCTCATCGGCGGCAGCTCGACCTGGGTCTGCTGGTCGGGCACGGCCACGCTTTCGGGGGCCGGGCGGAAACGGCGCAAGAGCGCGTAGCAGGTCAGCGCGACGATCCCCAGCACGGTGATCTCGCCCATCGTGTCGAAAGCGCGGAAATCCACGAGGATTACGTTGACGGCGTTGGTGCCCCCGCCCTCGGCATAGGCGTTGCGGCGGAACCAGTCGCCGATGGTCAGCCCCGGCGCGGCCGTCATCACCGAAAAGGCCAGCGCCGCGACCCCGGTGCCGCAGACCGCCGCGATGACGAGGTCCTGGGTCCGACGCGCGCGCGCCTGCAGGCCAAGGTCGCCCGCGATTTCCTGCCGGCGCTTGGGCAGCCAGCGCAGGCCCAGAAGCAGCAGGACGGTCGTCACCACCTCGACCAGCAGCTGCGTCACGGCAAGGTCGGGGGCCGAGAACCAGGCGAAGGTCACGGCCGTCGCCAGCCCCGCCCCGCCCAGCAGCGCCAGCGCGGCGAAGCGGTGATACTTGGCCTGGATCGCCGCGCCCACCGCGCAGGCCGCGCCGCCGAACCACAGCAGCGCGAAGCTTGCGTCGAAGTTCTGCAGCAGGTCGCGCGGGTTCAGCCGCGACGCGCCGACCAGCACGATCGCCGCCCCCGCCGCCACCAGCAGCACCGCCAGCCGCATCTGCACCTGAAGATGCCGCGTCCCGAACCGGCGATAAAGCCTGAGCGACCATTTCCGCGTCAGCAGCAGCATGACCCGGTCGAACATCGACTGCGCCGACAGCCGCGCCAGCAGCCCCGGCGCCTCGTTCGCGTTAAGGAGCTTGGGCGCCGCGATCAGATACAGGATCGTGCCGAGCGCCAGCGCCGTCAGGCTCATCTGCAAGGGTGTGTTGAAGCCGTGCCACAGCGCGAGGCTATAGTCCGGCACGTTGCCGCCAAGGACGGCGACCACGCCCGCATGCAGCACCGGACCGATCAGCGCCGCGGGCCACAGCCCGACCAGCAGCACCAAAAGGACCAGCAGCTCGACCGGGCGGCGCATCCAGGTCGCGGGCTCGTGCGGTTCCTTGGGCAGATCGGTCGCGGGCGGGCCGAAGAACACGGTCATGATGAAGCGCAGCGAATAGGCGATGGAAAAGACGCTGGCGAGCGTCGCCATGTAGGGCAGCGCGTTGTCGAGCCAGGTGCCATTGTGCCAGTCGGCGGCCTCGGCGAAGAACATCTCTTTCGACAAAAAGCCGTTGAGCAGGGGCACGCCGCCCATCGCCGCCGCCGCCACGATCGCCAGCGCCGATGTGCGCGGCATCGGCCGGCGCAGCCCGCTCAGCCTTCGCATGTCGCGGGTGCCGGTCTCGTGGTCGATGATGCCGGCGGCCATGAACAGCGACGCCTTGAAGATCGCGTGGTTCAGGATGTGGAAGATCGCGGCGACGATCGCCCCGCCGCTGCCGATGCCCGCAAGCGCGGTGATGAGGCCCAGATGGCTGATCGTGGAATAGGCCAGCAGCCCCTTGAGGTCGTTGCGGTAAAGCGCGATCAGCGCGCCGAACATCAGCGTGGCCATGCCGGTGCCCGCGACGATCCAGAACCAGGCGGGCGTGCCGCCGAGAACGGGCGAAAAGCGGACCAGCAGGAACACGCCCGCCTTCACCATCGTCGCCGAATGCAGGTAGGACGACACCGGCGTCGGCGCCGACATCGCGTTCGGCAGCCAGAAATGGAACGGCACCTGCGCGGACTTGGTGAACGCGCCCAAGAGGAACAGCCCCAGGATCCACGGGTACCAGGCATGGGCGCGCACCACGTCGCCCGCCCGCAGCACGTCGTCCAGCTGGTAGCTGCCCACGACCTGCCCCAGCAGGATCATCGCCGCGAGCAGCGCCATCCCGCCGGTCCCGGTCACGATCAGCGCCGTCCGCGCCCCGTCGCGCGCGCCTGCGCTCTGGTGCCAGTAGCCGATCAGCAGGAAGGAAAAGATACTGGTCAGTTCCCAGAACACGACCATCAGCAGGATATTGCCCGACACGAGCAGCCCCACCATCGCGCCCGAGAACGCGAGCAGAAGCCCGTAGAACCGCGGCACCGGATCGGCGGGCGACAGGTAGTAGCGGGCGTAGATCACGACCAGAAAGCCGATCCCGAACACCAGCAGCAGCATCAGCCACGCAAAGCCGTCCAGCCTGAGCGCCAGGTTCAGCCCCAGCGACGGCACCCATTCGATCGTGCGGGTGACGACGCCGCCGTCCTGGACCTGCCCGAACAGCGCGGCAAGCCCGATCAGCCCCGCGAGCATCACCCCGCAGCCCAGCACGACCTCTCCGTTGCGGGCCGACACCGGCATGGTGATCGCCGCAAGCGCCCCCGCGAAGGGCAGGACGACCAGAAGGGTGATGAGGGTCTGGGCGAGCATGGGTCCGGCTTGCAGTCTTTCGGCGGGCGGTGCCGGCGGGACCGGCATCGGGGTTTCAGGCGGCGCGGGTGCCCCAGGGGGCGGTGCGGCCGGCATGCGGGCGGACGCAGGACCGCGCGGAACGTGCGCGCCGGTGGGGCGCCGGCGGGATACCTGCGGCCATACCCCCCTGCCTGCGCCACCGCCGTCGGCAAATGGCCGGACGCGCATCGGGGTGTTCGCGCGCGGCCTGCCCAAGGGGGCGATTCCGGAGCCGAACGGCCGCGTGACAGGGTTGCCACCTGCCCAAGGCGCTACACGTGCGAAGGCGGGTGCGTCAATCCGGGCGGCACGAGAAAATGGCCGGCATGGGTGGATCGGTGCAGACCGTTCCGGTCAGCAGGCGCAGCACCCGGCGCACGCGCGGCAAGGCGCGACGAGCACGTGACAATCGCGTGAGTCAGGCGGCGCGATCTGGCCGCGTTTGAAGGCGAAAGTCCGGCCCCCGAACCCGCTTCGCGGCGTAGCTGCCACGTGCCGCCCCGCCCGTGCCCGCCTAATCCCTCGGCACGGTCAGCCCGCCGCCGTCCAGCCGCCGCCGCGACAGGTCCAGCCGCGCCTCGGCCCCGGCGAGGTCGCGGATCGCGTCGCGCAGGAAGCCCAGATGCGCGTGCGCCGCCGCCCGCGCGTCGTCCGGGCGGCGGGTCAGGATCGCGTCCGCGATCGTCAGGTGCTGGTCGCGCAGCTTGTCGCGGATTGCGGGGATCGAAAACATCCGCGCCCGGTTCTGCAGCACGTCGCTGCGCAGAAGCGACGACAGCGCCTGCATGATCTGCAGCAGCACCAGGTTGTGGCTCGCCTCGTAGATCGCGGCGTGAAGATCGGCGTCGGCTTCTGCCTCCTCCTGCGGGTCGGCGGTGACGTGGGCACGCTCGATCCGCTCGGCGCAGGCGCGGATGCGGTCCAGATCCACGTCGTTGGCGCGCATCGCCGCCATCGCCGAGGCCGCGCTTTCCACCGTGTCGCGGAACTCCAGATAATGATCCGCGACCTCGCCCCGTTCAGCCAGCAGCCGGATCAGCGGATCGGTGATCGAGGCTGCGGCAAGCTGCGCCACCCGCGCGCCGCGCCCTTCCTTGCTGGTCAGAAGCCCCCGGCTTTCCAGGTCCTTCAGCGCCAGCCGCACCGTCGGGCGCGACACCCCCAGCCGCAGGGCCAGCTCGCGCTCGGGCAGCAGCGGCTCGCCGGGTCGCAGCGATCCTTCAAGGATCAGCCGCTCGATCCGCGCCGTGACGGCGGCGGCGGCGGTGGGGGGCTTGGCCGCGTCCGGGCCGGGCAGCGCGTCGTTCATGCCGCCACGTTCGTGGCTGCGCGGGCGTTAGGCAAGGCCCCACAGACAAGGGCTTGACGATTTCGGTAAAAAAACTTTACCACAGGTGACCGGCTTGCCGCACCGCAGATGGGAATGCCCCGATGTCCACGATCGCCATGCCCGCGCCAGACCAGGACATCATCGCCCGCAAGGACGAGATCGTCGCCGCGCTTGCCGCCGTCCTGCCCGCCGATGCCGTGATCTTCGACCCCGAGGAAACCCGCGCCTACGAATGCGACGCGCTGACCGCCTATCGCTGCCCGCCGCTGGCCGTGGTGCTGCCGCGCTCGACCGCCGAGGTCGCGGCCGCGATGGGCGTCTGCCACCGGCTGGGCGTCAAGGTCGTGCCGCGCGGGGCGGGAACCTCGCTTGCCGGGGGCGCGCTGCCCACCGCCGACAGCGTCATCATCGGCACGATGCGCCTGCGCGAGGTGCTGGAAATCGACACCGCCAACCGCTTCATCCGGGTGCAGTCGGGCGTGACGAACCTGTCCGTCAGCGCCGAGCTGGAGCCGGAAGGGTTCTTCTACGCACCCGACCCGTCCTCGCAGCTGGCCTGCACCATCGCGGGCAACATCGGCATGAACTCGGGCGGGGCGCATTGCCTGAAATACGGCGTCACCACGAACAACCTGATGGGCGTGACGCTGGTGCTGGCGACGGGCGAAGTGGTGGAGCTGGGCGGGCCGGAGCCGGGCGCGGCGGGGCTTGACCTCGTCGGGCTGATCTGCGGGTCCGAGGGGCAGCTTGGCATCGTGACCGAAGCCACGCTGCGGATCCTGCCCCGACCCGAGGGGGCGCGGCCCATGCTGATCGGGTTCGACAGTGCCGAGGTCGCGGGCGAATGCGTGGCGCGGATCATCCGCTCGGGCGTGCTGCCGGTCGCCATCGAATACATGGACGACGTCTGCCTGCGTGCGGTCGAGGCGTTCGTCCACGCGGGCTATCCCGACTGCACCGCCGTCCTGATCGTCGAGGTCGAGGGGTCCGAGGCCGAGATCGCCGACCAGACCGACCGCATCCGCGCCATCGCCGCCGACCTGAACCCGGTCGAGTTCCGCCCCAGCCGGACCGAGGCGGAATCGCTCGCGATCTGGAAGGGACGCAAGTCGGCGTTCGGGGCGATGGGGCGGATCGGCGACTACCTGTGCCTCGACGGGACGGTGCCGGTGTCGCAGCTGCCCTTCACCCTGCGGCGGATCGGCGAGATGTCGAAGGAACACGGGCTCGAGGTCGCGAACGTCTTCCACGCCGGCGATGGCAACATGCACCCGCTGATCCTCTTCGACGCCAACAAGCCGGGCGACCTGGAACGCGCCGAGGCGTTCGGGGCCGAGGTCCTGCGCCTCTGCGTCGAGGTCGGCGGCTGCCTGACCGGCGAGCATGGCGTGGGGATCGAGAAGCGCAACCTGATGGGGCGGCAGTATTCGCCCGACGACATGGCGATCCAGATGGAGGTCAAGACCGCCTTCGACCCCGGCTGGCTTCTGAACCCCGCCAAGGTGTTCCCGCTGGACGAAAGCCGCCGCTTCCGCGAGGGCGCCGCCCGATGGACGTGAGCCTCGCATCGGATATCGCGCCGGGCGACGAGGCGGAACTTGCCGCGTTCGTGGCCGACAGCGCCGCCGCGCGCCGCGCGCTTCGGATCGTCGGGGGCGGCACCCGGCTGCCGGCCGCTGCCTTTGCGCCGGGGGTGACGCTGACCACCCGCGACCTGCGCGGCATCGTGACCTACGAACCGGGCGAGCTGACCCTGATCGCCCGCGCCGGAACGCCGTTGGACGAGATCGAGGCGACGCTCGCGGCCCAGGGGCAGGCGCTCGCCTTCGAGCCGATGGACCACCGCGTGCTGCTGGGCCGGACCGGCACCCCCACCATCGGCACGCCCACCATCGGCGGCGTGGTCGCGGCGAACGTCTGCGGGCCGCAGCGGGTGCAGGCGGGGGCGGCGCGCGACCATCTGCTGGGGGTGCGCTTCGTGGACGGGCAGGGGCGCGTCATCAAGAACGGCGGCCGGGTGATGAAGAACGTGACGGGGATGGACCTCGGCAAGCTGCTGGCGGGGTCGTTCGGAACGCTGGGCGTGCTGACGCAGGTGGCGCTGAAGACGCTGCCGGTCGCGGAATCGCGGCTGACGCTGGCGTTCCCCGGCGTCTCGGCCCGGCAGGCGGTCGAGATCTTCTGCGCCGCGCTGGGCACGCCCTGCGAAGTGTCGGGCGCGGCTTTCCTGAACGGCACCGCATGGCTGCGGATCGAAGGGCTGGCGGGGCAGGTGGCCCATCGCCGCGACCGGCTTGCCGCGCTGTTCCGGGGCCGCCCGGTCGAGGTGCTGGACGATGCCGCCACGCGGGGGCTGTGGCGCGACCTGCGCGACGTGCGCCATTTCGCGGATGTTGCCGGTGCCGTTTGGCGCATCGTGGTCAAGCCGACCGACGCGCCCGCCGTGCTGGACGCGCTGGCGCCGCTGGGCGGCCGGTCATCGCTCGACTGGGGCGGGGGGCTGATCTGGCATGTCGGGCCGGGCGGCGCGGATGCCGTCCGTCGCGCGGCCGCCCCCGGCCACGCGACGCTCGTTCGCGGCGATCGTGCCGCAGGCGGCCCCGTCTTCCAGCCGCAGCCCCCCGGGGTCGCCGCGCTTTCCGCCGCCATGCGGCGCACCTTCGACCCTGCCGGGATCCTCAATCCCGGCCTGATGGCGGGCTGACATGCAGACGACCTTCACCGACGCGCAGCTTGCCGACCCGCTCACCCGCCGCTCGAACGAGATCCTGCGGTCCTGCGTCCATTGCGGCTTCTGCACCGCGACCTGCCCGACCTACAAGGTGCTGGGCGACGAGCTCGACAGCCCGCGCGGGCGCATCTACCTCATCAAGGACATGCTGGAAAACAGCCGCGTCCCGGATGCGCGGACGGTCCTGCACATCGACCGCTGCCTCAGCTGTCTCAGCTGCATGACGACCTGCCCGTCGGGCGTGAACTACATGCACCTGGTCGATCACGCGCGCGAATACATCAACGACAATTACCGCCGCCGCTGGGATGACCGCGCCTTGCGCTGGCTGCTGGCGCGGGTGCTGCCCTATCCGGGACGGTTCCGGCTGGCGCTGGGGGCGGCGCGGATCGCCCGGCCGTTCCGGCGGATGGTTCCCGACGCGCGGCTGCGGGCGATGCTGGACATGGCGCCGCCGCGATTGCCCGCGCGCAGTCGCAACGACCGCCCGCAGGTGTTCGTGGCCGACGGCCCGCGCCGCCGCCGGGTGGCGCTGCTGACAGGCTGCGCGCAGAAGGCGCTGAACACCGACATCAACGACGCGACGATCCGCCTGCTGCGCCGCCACGGCTGCGAGGTCGTGGTGCCGAAAGGCGTCGGCTGCTGCGGCGCGCTGACCCACCACATGGGCCGCGCATCCGAAAGCCACGCCATGGCCGCCGCCAACATCCGCGCGCTGGCGGCCGAGATGGACGGCGAAGGGCTGGACGCGCTGGTCATCAACACCTCGGGCTGCGGAACGACGGTGAAGGACTACGGCCACCTATTTGCCGACGGGCCGCTGGCGGAGGATGCCGCGCGGGTCGCGGCGATCGCGAAGGACGTGACCGAGGTAATGGCGGACATCATGGCCGACAGTGGCCTGTCCGACCCGACCGGCGCCGAGCCGCTGCGGGTCGCCTACCACTCCGCCTGCTCGCTTCAGCACGGCCAGCAGGTGCGGGGCGCGCCCAAGGAGCTGCTGAAGGCGGCCGGGTTCACCGTGGTCGAGCCGCGCGACGCCCATATCTGCTGCGGCTCGGCCGGAACCTACAACCTGCTGCAACCGGCGATCTCGGCCGATCTCAAGGCCCGCAAGGTCGAGGCGATCACGGCGACCCGCCCGCAGGTCATCGCCGCCGGCAACATCGGCTGCATGATGCAGATCGGGTCGGGCACCGATGTCCCGGTCGTCCACACGGTCGAGTTGCTGGACTGGGCCACGGGCGGGCCGCGGCCGACCGGTCTTGCGGGCCTTGCGGGCCTTGCGGGCCTTGCGGGCCTTGCGGCAATCCGGTGAACGCAACCGGCGCGCGCGTCAGCCGGAAAGCTTGGCGACCCGCCGCGTCTCGTTGACGATCGCAAGGGCGCACCCGCGCGCCGCGTCGTCGATGGTGGCGCGGGTCAGGCCGATGTCGCGCAGGGTCTCGTCCGGAAGCGACGAGAGATCGCGGCGCGCCGCGCGCTCGATCCGGCGGACCGCGGCGGCGTGGCGACGGGCGCGGACAAGGTCGAGCATGCGCCGGAAAGCAGCACTTGCGCGAGTGTGGGTCAGGACAAGGGTCTGGGTGGTCATGGACGGTGTCCGAGATTGCGATTGTTGGTATCGCGCTTCTCGCGGTCCCGCGTTGGCGCCAGCGTGGCAGCCATCGTCGTATCTGCGTGCCGCAGGCGTGGAAACGGTGCGCCGTGCCCGTCCCCCTCAGCCCGGCTTCACGCCCCCCATCACCCCCGTCAGGTCGTCGGCAAGCCCCCGCACGCTTGCCCCCATAGACGCCAGCCCCTCGACCGGCAGCCGTGCCGCCAGCGCCGAGATCGAGATCGCGCCCACCGGGTCGCCCGTGGGCGACCACACCACCGCCGCCACGCAGCGCATGCCCGGCGTGAACTCCTCGTCGTCCACGGCATAGCCCCGCGCGCGGGTCAGCGCGATTTCGGTCCGCACCGCGTCCATCGTCGTCAGGCTGTGCCGGGTCGCGGGGCGCAGCCCGTGGCGCGCCACCAGCGCGTCGATCGCATGGTCCGGCCAGGTCGAGACGATCGCCTTGCCCATGCCGGAGTTCATGACAGGCGCCCGGCCGCCCGGCGGTGCGATGGCGCGGATGATCTCGCGGCTTTCGACCTGCGCCACGGTGATGACCTCCCCGTCCTCGAGAACGCCGAGGTTCGCGGTCTCGCGGCTCAGATCGCGCAGGCGGCGCAGGAACGGCATCGCGGCTGCGATGAAGCTTTGCCAGCGGGTGAAGGCGACCCCCACGGCGAACGCCTTGCGGCCGATGTGCCAGCGGGTCGCGGCGGGGTCGAACTGCGCGAAGCCGCGCCGTTCCAGCGTGGTGAGCAGCCGGTGCGTGGTGGACGGCGCCAGCCCCGCTTCGCGCGCAAGCGCCGTCAGCCGCACGCCGTCCGCGTGCGCCGCCAGCGCCTCCAGCAGGGACAGCGCGCGATCGACGGACTGGACGGTGCCAAGCTTTTCCACCCTCGCAGCATGTTCCACATCGTGGAAAACTTCCACCCCACGCTGGCATGATCGGCCCGCAAGGCGCAGCGTACGCGCCAATCCCGCAGCGGAAATGGAGTTTTCAGATGACCACCCACGTCGATCGCGCCGGCCTTCAGGTCGCCCCCGTTCTCGCCGCCTTTGTCGAGGACCGCCTGCTGCCCGGCCTGCCGGTCACGCCGGATGCGTTCTGGTCGGGCTACGCCGCGCTGCTGCGCGACCTCGCCCCGGAAAACCGCCGCCTGCTGCAGGTGCGCGACGAGATGCAGGGCAGGATCGACGACTGGCTGGCGAACCGGCGCGAGAAGGACTGGGACAACGCCGCCTGGCAGGATTTCCTGCGCGAGATCGGCTACATCGTCCCGGAAGGGCCCGCGTTCAAGGTCGAGACGGGGCCGACCGATCCCGAAATGTCGCAGGTCGCGGGCCCGCAGCTCGTGGTGCCGGTGATGAACGCGCGCTTCGCGCTGAACGCCGCGAACGCGCGCTGGGGGTCGCTCTACGACGCGCTTTACGGCACCGACGCGCTGCCGGGCGCGCCCGAGGGCAAGGGCTATGACGAGAAGCGGGGCGCCGAGGCTGTGGCATGGGCGGCGAAGTTCCTCGACGACACGCTGCCGCTGGACGGCGGACGCCACGCCGACGTGACCGCGTGGCGGGTCGAGGACGGCCGCGCCATTGCCACCATCGACGGACGCGACGCGGCGCTGTCGGACCCCGCCGCCTTTGTCGGCTACTCTGGCGACAAGGCTGCGGGCGCGCGCTCGATCCTGCTGCGCCACAACGGCCTGCATGTCGAACTGGTGTTTGACCCCTCGCACCCGGTCGGCGCGTCCAGCGCATCGGGCCTGCGCGACGTGGTGTTGGAATCGGCGCTGACCGCGATCCAGGATCTCGAGGATTCGATCGCCGCCGTCGATGCCGACGACAAGGTCGCGGCCTACGCCAACTGGCTGGGCCTGATGCAGGGCGATCTGTCCGAGACGTTCGAGAAGGGCGGCCGCAGCCTGACCCGCCGCCTCAACCCCGACCGCGACTTCACCGCGCCGGACGGGTCCACCCTGACGCTGCCGGGACGGTCCGTGCTGCTGGCGCGGAACGTGGGCCACCTGATGACCACCGACGCGGTGCTGCTGGACGGGGCCGAGACGCCCGAGGGGATGATGGACGCCGTCGTCACCGTGGCGGCGGGGATGCACGACCTCGCCCGGACGGACGGGCCGCGCAATTCCCGCACCGGGTCGATCTACGTCGTGAAGCCCAAGATGCACGGCCCCGAGGAAGCGGCCTTCGCCGACCGCACCTATGCCCGCGTCGAGGAGATGCTGGGACTGGCGAAAGGCACGGTGAAACTGGGCCTGATGGACGAGGAGCGTCGCACCTCGGCCAACCTGCGCGAATGCATCCGCGCGCTGAAGGGGCGGATCGCGTTCATCAACACCGGCTTCCTCGACCGCACCGGGGACGAGATCCACACCGTCATGCAGGCCGGTCCCGTACTGCCTAAGGGCGAGATCAAGGACGCGTCATGGCTGTCGGCCTATGAGAACGGGAATGTGGACGCAGGACTTGCGACCGGGCTGAACGGCAAGGGCCAGATCGGCAAGGGCATGTGGGCCAAGCCCGACGACATGGCCGACATGCTGGCCGCCAAGGCGGGCCACCCGAAGGCGGGCGCCACCACCGCGTGGGTGCCGTCGCCCACCGCCGCCACGCTGCACGCCGTCCACTACCACCAGGTGGACGTGGCCGCGCGCCAGGCGGAGCTGGCCGAGCGCGAGCGCGCCAGCTTCGACGCGCTGATGACCCCGCCGCTGATGGGCAAGCGCAACCTGTCCGAAGCGCAGGTCGCGCGCGAGATCGACCTGAACACGCAGTCGATCCTGGGTTACGTCGTGCGCTGGGTGGACCAGGGCGTCGGCTGTTCCAAGGTGCCCGACATAGACGACGTGGCGCTGATGGAGGATCGGGCGACGCTGCGGATCTCGGCCCAGTTCCTTGCCAACTGGCTTTTGCACGGGATCATCACCGAGGCGCAGCTGGACGAAAGCCTGCGCCGCATGGCGCTTGAGGTGGACCGCCAGAACGCCGCCGATCCGCTGTACCGTCCGCTCGCGCCGGGCTACGACGGCCCCGCCTTCACGGCCGCGCGCGAGCTGATCGTCAAGGGCGGCACCGAGCCGTCCGGCTATACCGAACCGCTGCTGCACCACTGGCGCCGCGTGGCGAAAGCGTCCTGAGGAGAATGGAATGAAGACCCTGCAGAGACTGGACCTTGACGACGCCCGCCTGCTGATCGCGGGCGCGGCCGCCCGCGCGGGCGAAATCGGCGTGCCGATGTGCATCGCCGTCACCGACGAAAGCGGCCAGCTGATCGCGTTCGAGCGGATGGAGGGCGGCAAGGTCACCTCGACCACCATCGCGATCGACAAGGCCTTTACCGCCGCCGCCGCGAAGAAGGCGACGCACGACTACGGCACCTCCAGCCAGCCGGGCGCGCCGGCCTACGGCATCAACTCGGCCATCGGGGGCCGGCTGATGGTGGTGGGCGGCGGGCTGCCGGTCGCCTGGCAGGGCGAGGTCGTGGGCGGCATCGGCGTGTCGTCGGGCACGCCGGCGCAGGATCAGGACGTGGCGCAAGCCGGGATCGACCACTGGAACGGCAGCCGGTAAGGGGTCCGGCCCCGCATTGCTGAGCGCCGTGGTGCCGCGAGGCGCCGCGGCGTTTTTCATGGGCCGGGCGGCGCGCTTATCGCCTCGGGCGTCCCAGCCGGCAAGTGGGCGTGCATGAAAAATCCGTTGCAGCCAAGGCGAGGCGCCTTCCTTCGCTTCGAGCCGTTACAGACCACGTCCGGCGAAAGTCGGGCTTTCCGATTTTAGAGATCCGGAGATCATCGGAGGAATGCTTCCTTCCCCAGTTTGGAAAAGTAGTAGTAGACGCTTTTTTCCGCAACGCTTAGCGCCCGGTCATACATCTCATCCTCGGTCCACTCGGCCACTCGGAAATAGAACGACCCCCGGTCAAAGTCGCCATCCGATTGCTTGTGGAGATGCTCAACGTTCAGGGCTCCGAACTGGGCGATGGTGACGACGCGATCAAGGATGGAGCTGTCGTCGTCGAAATCGCAGCCGTCTCCGAAGCAGACGAAAGGAAAGATGGACTCGTGCTTGAACGCAGTTCGGAACCCGATGACGTTTTTACCCAGACGCTCGATCGCGTTGCCTTTGGCCTGCTTCGTCTTGCCTTCGAGCGCGCGCAAGTCATTGGTGCCTTGGTTCTTCTTCTCGGTGATTAGAATGGCGTGGGCCTCGCCATTGTCATCCACGATCGAGAGAATTCCCCCGTCCGGCCGCATGCCGGAGGTCTCGAAGTGAAATGTAAAGTCGACGTCCGGATACACCGCACTAAGCTTCTCAACGATATGCTTCAGCTTCCAATCGCCCTCGAACTTCTGGACGATGCCTGGGAACCGCTTTCCAATCTCATTCGAAACGCGCTGTATCGCCTTTGAGAGGGCTTTCTCCTGGCGCGACGAGGTGATGTTTATCACGGTACCCGCGCGTTGGACTCGAAGGGCCACCTTCTTTGCCATCATCTTACAACCTTAAAGAGCATTTCAGTCACATGCGTAGGCCGAGCAGAAAGGTTTCGGCAACCACGGAAGGTGTTGTACTGCCGGTCAAATATCGCGATCTGGCCGAGAGGCTCAAGGATCGACATCATCTCATCGGTGGAAATGAACCCCTCGGAGTTGTAGGACACCAAGAGAACTTTCGCTGGACAGGAAGACGTGATTCTCGCAAGGGCGGGGCCGGCCTCGGAGCGGGTGTTGTATGGTGACCGTTGCCAATGCTTTGGGATACCTGACACGCGGCTAATCTCGTCGGGACGCTGGTTCTTGAGGATCAGGTTGAGCATGAAATAGTTGGAGCCGTAGGGGTGCTGGTTATACGGCGGGTCGAGATAAGCCACATCGACCTCCGGCATCTCACGCACGAAATCTGCGGCCTCTTTCTTGGTTACGAAAGTGTCCCGCTCGAATCGGGAGAGTACTGGAAAAGGCACGCTAATGTGGGCACGGATACGCTGAAGGGCGTTCTTCATTGTCCCTCCGAACTGCCCCACACCTTCCTTATTCTTATAGAAGCCTTTAAAGACGCCCGAGGTGTTGACGTGGACGGAAGCTCTCTGCAGCAGCGGGGCTAGGAGGTATGGCCGAACGTGCTTGGGGGATTGGTCAATTGCGGCCCTTGCACTATCAATGAATGCCGCGTTCCGCTTGGAGTAGAAGACGCGATCCTTGGCGGTGATGTTGTCTTCATCGGCCGGGGCGTAAAGCTCGGACACGAACCCGAGGCGATCGCCCCGCTCGCCTGCGGCATTGATTTTCTTGCGCCAGACCTCAACCTCTTCGGTTGGGACGCAACTCCAATTCGAGTGGTAAACCTTGTTCGAAAAGGCGCTGTATTCTTCAAAGTCATTGATGTGAAGAGACTTGACGTATCGTCTAGCCATACGGGAGACGATCCCGGTTCCGGCGAAGACGTCGGCGAACGAGGCATCCTTGGCGCCGATCTCCGTGAGCGAGAGTCGCAGGCTCTCCTCGATCATTGGGATGAGCCGTCGCTTGTTGCCGATGTAAGTGATGATCTGGTCGGACATATAGTCGCGATCTTCCGTCGCGTGCTCATCGCTAAAAAGGTCCGCTTGGGAAAATCTTTCGTTCATGCCCGATTCTCCACGCCACGCCGTGACAGTATGCGATGGGTGTCCCCTTCTCAACTGCTGGTCAGCTTTCGCGCGGGTAGTATCGGCTAGGGACGCCTGATTTCGGGTTTTGACAAAAGCCCGAATTCAGCAATTCAGCTCAACGAGCCACATATTATGCATTCGACAACATAGTTCAATGATTTAAATTAAAAAGATGGCAGCCCGTAGGGGAGTCGAACCCCTCTTTTCAGGTTGAAAACCTGACGTCCTAACCGATAGACGAACGGGCCATCCAAGTCGTCCGCGCGGCGCTGCCCCGCGGCGTGGAGCGGTGTTTAGGTCAGGGCCGCGGGGGGCGCAAGCAGAAAAACGCACCCGTCGCGAAAGGTTTTTGCGTCACGCCTCTGCCGCGTCGTCCAGGCGCAGGCGCAGGCGCTGGCGGCCGCCCCAGACCGACAGCTCCAGCTTGCCGGCAAGGTGGAAGCGGCGGCCCTGCGCGCCCATCAGCGCGGGCCCGAGCGGCCCCGCCATCGCGCCCCAGGCGACGGCGTCCACCGGCGCCGCGCCGGGGCTGCGGAAGCGCAGGCGCAGATGGCCTTCGCCCATGGTCGAGACGCTGTCCACCAGCTGGTCCGCGAACGCGAATCGCGGGGCAGGGGCGGCCGCGCCGAAGGGGCCGGCACGGTCCAGCATCTCCATCAGCTCGACAGTGGCACCGGCGGGATCGAGCAGGCCCGAGATCCGCAGGCCGTCGGCGGCCTCGGTCTCGCCCGCCTGCCGTGTCACCAGCTCCGACAGCCGCGCCATCGCGGCGGGGATGGCGTCCGCGGCGACGGTCAGGCCCGCGGCCATCGCGTGGCCGCCGCCCTTTTCGATCAGCCCCTCGGCCATCAGGCGCTGCATGGCGCGACCGATGTCCACGCCGGGAACCGAGCGGGCCGAGCCCTTGCCGACGCCGCCCTGCACCCCGATCACGACCGAGGGGCGGCGCGTCGCCTCTTTCACCCGCGCGGCGACGATGCCGACGACGCCGGGGTGCCAGCCTTCGCCCGCGGCCCAGGCGAGCGCGGGATCGCCCCGCGCCTCGACCTGCGCCAGCGCCTCGTCGCGCAGCCCCGCCTCGATCGCGCGGCGGTCGCGGTTGAAGTCGTCGAGCCGGGCGGCCATCAGCGCGGCCTGATGCGGATCGTCGCAAGACAGGCAGCGCGCGCCCAGGTCGGCTTGCCCCACGCGCCCGCCCGCGTTGATGCGGGGGCCGAGAAGGAAGCCCAGGTGGAACGCCGTCGGCAGCGTGTCGAGCCGGGCCACGTCCGACAGCGCCACCAGCCCCGGCCGCTGCCGCCGCGCCATGATCGCAAGACCCTGCCGCACGAAGGCGCGGTTGACGCCGACGAGCGGGGCCACGTCCGCCACCGTCGCCAGCGCCACAAGGTCGAGATGCGACAGCAGCTCCGGCTCGGGCCGTCCTGCGGCGCGCAGGACGCGGTTGCACTGGACCAGCGTCAGGAACACGACGCCCGCGGCGCACAGATAGCCGAGGACGCCGTCCTCGTCGGCCCGGTTGGGGTTCACGACGGCAAGCGCGGGGGGCAGCGTCTCTCCGCCCTGGTGGTGGTCCAGCACGATCACGTCGGCGCGGCCTTGCGCCGCCGCCAGCGCCTCGTGGCTGAGCGTGCCGCAATCGACGCAGACGATCAGGTCGTGGGCGGCGGCGAGGGTCGCGATGGCGGGGGCGTTGGGGCCGTACCCCTCGTCGATGCGGTCGGGGACGTACAGGGTCGCGCCCCGCCCCAGCGACCGCAGCCAGCCGATCAGCAGCGCCGCCGAAGCCCCGCCGTCCACGTCGTAGTCGGCAAAGACGGCGATGCGCTGGTCGTCCAGCGCGGCCGCGACGATGCGCTCGGCCGCGGGGGCCATGTCGCGCAGGCGCAGCGGATCGGGCAGCAGGTCGCGCAGGCGCGGCTCAAGATGACCGGGCGCGGCGTCGTGGTCGATGCCGCGTTCGGCCAGCACGCGCGCGATCGGCAGGGGCAGGGCGGACAGCTGCGCCAGCCCCTCGGCCCGGCGCTCAAGGTCGGGGGCGGGGCCGATCCAGCGGCGGCCGCCCAGCGAGCGCGCGACGTCGAGGAACGGCCGCGGCGAGGGTTCATCGAAGGACATGGGGTTTCTTGCGGCAGCGGCGCGGCGCTTGCAAGTCCGGGGCGCGGTCGGGGGCAAGAGGCACCCGGCCGGCCGCGAGGGACGGCCGGGCGGAAGGGTCAGGCCCGCTTGACCGGGTTGCGGTAGAACATCCGCCGGACCGAGCCGGTCTTCGAGCGCATCAGGATTGTTTCCGTTTCGATAAAGCCCGGCTCGCGACGCAGGCCCTTCACGATCGAGCCGTTGGTGACGCCGGTGGCCGAGAAGATCACGTCGGCGGTCACCATCTCGTCGCGGGTGTAGATGCGGTTCAGGTCGGTGATGCCGGCCTTGGCGGCGCGGCCGCGTTCGTCGTCGTTGCGGAACATCAGCCGGCCCCACATCTGCCCGCCCATGCACTTCAGCGCGGCGGCGGCCAGCACGCCTTCGGGTGCGCCGCCCGAACCCATGTACATGTCGATGCCGGTGATCTCGGCCTCGGCCACGTGGATGACGCCCGCCACGTCACCGTCGGTGATGAGGCGGATCGCCGCGCCGGTGGAACGGACCTCGGCGATCATCTCCTCATGCCGGGGGCGTTCCAGAATGCAGACGGTGATGTCCTCTGGCGTGACGCTGCCGGCCTTGGCCAGCGCGCGCACACGCTCGGCGGGCGACATTTCAAGGCTGACGACGTCCTTAGGGTAGCCCGGGCCGACGGCCAGCTTGTCCATGTAGACGTCGGGCGCGTGCAGCAGCGTGCCCCGCGGGGCCATGGCGATCACGGTCAGCGCGTTCGGCATGTCCTTGGCGGTCAGCGTCGTGCCTTCCAGCGGGTCCAGCGCGATGTCCACCTCGGGGCCGTTGCCGCTGCCCACTTCCTCGCCGATGAACAGCATCGGCGCCTCGTCCCGCTCACCCTCGCCGATCACGACGGTGCCCTTGATGTCGAGCATGTTCAGCTGGTCGCGCATCGCGTTGACGGCGGCCTGGTCGGCGGCCTTTTCGTCGCCGCGGCCGATCAGCTTGGCCGACGCGTGGGCCGCGGCCTCGCTGACGCGGGCAAGGCCGAGGGAAAGCATGCGGTCGTTGAAGTCGTTGGTCGGCGCCATGTCTGGGATCCTCGGCTGAGTGCGATTGCCCCGGCTTCTAGGGCCGGGTCGCCGGGGCGACAAGACTGGGGGCGCTAACGGCCGGGCACATCGGTCACTTGGCCGAAAGTTCAAGCGCCAGCGCGTGGATGCGGGGCACGATGTCGCCCAGCGTCTGGTGGACCAGCCGGTGCTGCGCGACGCGGCCCATCCCCTCGAACCGGGGCGAGGCCATGCGGACCCGGAAATGCGTCTGGCCGCCCTCGCGCCAGCCGCCGTGGCCGCGATGCTGTTCGCTTTCGTCCACCACCTCGAGCCGGGTCGGACCCAGCGTGGCCAGACGTGTCGTCATCTCGTCGCCGATGTCGTGGGACAATCCGGTCGCTCCCCTTACAAAACCGCGCAAATGCCTTACACTCCCGGTCCCGAGTCGGATAGCAGGCCTCTACATGACCAACAACGACCCGTTCGGTTTCGACATCTCCGCCGCTTCGGACAAGAAGCGGCGCACCAAGGGCCGTCGGGGCATGTCCGGCGCGTTCGAAACCTCGACCCGCAGGTGCGACAAGGAAGGCTGTTCCGAGCCGGGCCAGTACCGCGCGCCGAAATCGCCCCGCGCGCTGGATGATTACTACTGGTTCTGCAAGGACCACGTGCGCGAATACAACCTCAACTGGAACTACTTCCAGGGCCAGTCCGAGGCAGAGTTCCAGCAGTTTCTGGACAACGCGACGGTCTGGGAACGCCCCACCAAGCCGTTCGGCAAGGCGCAGGAACAGGCGTGGGCGCGCCACGGCGTCAGCGACCCGCTGGAGATCCTGGGCGCGAACGGCACCGCGCCCGAGGCGCGCGCCCGCATGGCCCGCAAGCTGCCGCCGACCGAACGCCGCGCGCTCGAGATCCTGGAGGCGCGGGACACCTGGACCAAGATCGAGATCCGCAAGCAATACAAGTCGCTGGTGAAGGATCTTCACCCCGACATGAACGGCGGCGACCGCTCGGACGAGGAGCGGTTGCAGCAGGTCGTCTGGGCCTGGGACCAGATCAAGGACAGCCGCAGCTTCCGCGACGAATGAATTGAAAACGCCGCGCTTTTCGGGCGCGGCGTTCCGGATTTCAGGGGGCCTCGGATCAGACCGCCGCCTTCAGCTTGTCCACAAGATCGACGCGTTCCCAGCTGAAGCCGCCATCCGCTTCCGGCGCGCGGCCGAAATGGCCGTAGGCGGCGGTGCGGCGATAGATCGGGCGGCACAGGTCCAGATGCTGGCGGATGCCGAGCGGTCTCAGGTCCATGACCTCGGCCAGCGCGCGCTCGATCTCGGCCTCGGGGACGACGCCGGTGCCGAAGGTGTCGGCATAGATCGACAGCGGCTCGGCCACGCCGATCGCGTAGCTCAGCTGGATCACGCAGCGCCGCGCAAGGCCGGCGGCGACCACGTTCTTGGCGAGGTACCGCGCGACATAGGCGGCCGAGCGGTCCACCTTGGTCGGGTCCTTGCCGGAAAACGCGCCGCCGCCATGCGGGGCCGAGCCGCCATAGGTGTCCACGATGATCTTGCGCCCGGTCAGGCCCGCGTCGCCGTCGGGGCCGCCGATCACGAACTTGCCGGTCGGGTTCACGTGCCAGACGGTCTTGTCCGTCAGCCAGCCCTGCGGCAGCACCTCGCGGACATAGGGTTCGACGATGGCGCGGATGTCGTCCGATGTCTGCGCCTCATCCTTGTGCTGGTGGCTGACGACGATCTGCGTGACCTCGACGGGCTCGCCGTCCTCGTAGCGGACCGACAGCTGCGACTTGGCGTCGGGGCCCAGCGTCGGCTCGGCCCCCGATTTCCGCGCATCGGCGAGGCGGCGCAGGATCGCGTGGGCGTACTGGATCGGGGCGGGCATCAGCTCGTCGGTTTCATCGACCGCGTAGCCGAACATGATCCCCTGGTCGCCGGCACCGTCGCGGTCGACGCCCTGGGCGATGTGGGCGGACTGCTCGTGGAGGAAGTTCAGGACGTGGCAGGTGTTCCAGTGAAACTTTTCCTGCTCGTAGCCGATGTCCTTGATGACGCCGCGGGCGATCTCGCCGATGCTGCCCATGTAATTGGCCAGCCGCGACTTGTCGGTCAGCCCGATCTCGCCGCCGATCACGACCATGCCGGTTGTGGCGAAGGTTTCGCAGGCGACGCGGGCACCCGCTTCCTCGGTCAGCAGGGTGTCGAGGATGGCGTCCGAAATCTGGTCGCACAGCTTGTCGGGATGCCCCTCGGACACGGATTCCGAGGTGAAGACGTAATTATCGCGGGACATGATTGCTCCATTGGTTCGACCCGCCACGCCAGGAAGCCGTTGTGGGGGCAGAAAGCCCGCTTAGGGCAGGCGCGATCCGGGGTCAACAGCGGCGCGGCGGCGGCGCAGGCCGATCACGCCAAGCGCGGCCGCGATTCCCGCGACCGCGGGCCAGTCGCCGAACCGCCACCACAGCGTCGGGGGCAGCGCGCCGGGCAGCGCCACGTCCAGGAACCCCGCCTCGTTCAGCGCAAGCTGCTGGCGCACCGCGCCGCGCGCGTCGATGGCGGCGGAAACGCCGGTGTTGGCCGCCCGAAGCAGCGGCAGGCCGCTTTCGATCGCGCGCAGCCGCGCCTGCGCCAGGTGCTGGTAAGGCCCCGACCAGCTGCCGAACCAGGCGTCGTTCGTCACCTGCAAAAGCCACGCGGGCCGCGCGTCCGCCTGCCGCAGGTGGCGCGAGAACACCGCCTCATAGCAGATCAGCGGCATGACCGGCGGCAGGCCCGCCAGCGTCATGACCCGCGCCCCCGGTCCCGGCACATAGCCGAAGCCCTGCTGGGCCGCGAAGGCGCCGATCCCGAAGCGCGACAGGGTGTCGCCCCACGGGACGTATTCGCCGAACGGGACCAGGTGGAACTTGTCGTAGACCTGCCCCACGCGGGCGTCGGGCGTGAACTCCACCAGGCTGTTGAACCACCGCCCGCCTTCGCCGCGCTGGACGCCGGCGAGGACGGGCGCGCGCGCCGCGCCAACGATCTCGGGCAGCAGGGGGCCGGCTTCGCCCAGCAGGAACGGGGCCGCCGTTTCGGGCCAGACGACCGCGTCCACGGGCCGGGTGGCGGGGGCCGCCGAGAGGGTGAGCAGGCGGTCATAAAAGACGGGCGCCCATTCCGGGTCCCACTTGCGGGTCTGGTCGGCGTTCGGCTGGACAAGGCGGATGACGGGGCCCGCGTCGGACGGGGACGGCGCGTCCAGCCGGGCCAGGCCCGCGAACCACGCCGCGCCGATCAGCGCAGCCGATAGCGGCAGCCCGCGCGCGATCGCGGTCGAGATGCGGCCGTCGCGCGCGGCCCATGCG
>ERZ501041.46-NODE-46-length-27663-cov-10.398218_pt1 | contig 27663 bp, 28 predicted proteins | sample MGYA00248848_ERZ501041 | MGnify/ENA primary metagenome ERZ501041 (study PRJEB25958, sample SAMN03398573) | human skin metagenome | study: EMG produced TPA metagenomics assembly of the Human Skin Microbiome Metagenome (human skin metagenome) data set.
CGCTGCGGCGACGGCGGCCGCGGTGGCCGGGTCGGCCGGGGTGAGGCGGCCGGCGGGTGGTACCTGCGGGGCGGGTTGCGGCTGCAGTTGGGCTTGCGGTTGGGCGGGGGCGTGCTGCGTGACGGCCGGCTGCGGGACCGACTGCGGGGCCGGGGCAGAGGCTGGGGCGGGCTGGGCCGGTGCGTGAGCCTGCGGCTGTGCGGTAGCTTGGCCCTGTGCGGGAGCCTGGCCTTGGGCTTGCGGCGCGCTGGCGGGCGGCGCGGCTTGCGGCGGGGCCGTCTGGGTCTGCGGCGTGGCCGCCGGGTTCTGCCCAGCCTGCGGCATGCCGGCGAACTGCGGCGCGGGGCCGGCGGGCGGCGTCGGCCTGCTTGCGGCAGGGGCCGCGCCGGTCGAGCTTTGGTTTTCGGGATTCGCGATCCGGTCCGATGCGGGCCGCTGGGAGCTCTGATTCAATTGCACGCCTTTTCGTTGTGCTTATCCGCGCACTTGTTACATACACCGGCCAGACAAGGCCAGCGGGTGCTTTCACATGTCCGATACCGCAATCCAGCCGCATCCCCTTCCGACCGCGCGGCCGCAGATGCAGGCGCCGGTCACGGGTGCCGCGCCCCACTCGGCCGCGGTCCCGGTCGCCGCGCGGGCCTCCCGCAGGCGACGGCTGCGGCTGATCCCGCGCCGGATGGGCGGCGGGTTGCTGGTCCAGACCTGGCGGTCGGTCAGCGCGTTGATGCTGCGCGAGATTTCGACGACCTACGGGAACTCGGCCGGGGGCTATCTGTGGGCGCTGCTGGACCCGATCCTTGGCATCGGGCTGCTGACGCTGGTGTTTTCGCAGTTCTTCGCGGTGCCCGCGCTCGGCACCAACTTCCCGCTGTTCTACGCGACCGGCTACCTTCCGTTCATGATGTTCAACGACGTCGCCAACAAGATGGCGATCTCGCTGCGCTATTCCGGGCCGTTCCTGTCCTACCCCGCGGTGACCTTCTTCGACGTGCTGTTCGCGCGGCTTCTGCTCAACGCGGGCGTTCACCTTGTCGTGTTCGCAATCGTGCTGATGAGCATCGTCCTGATCTACGACATGCCGCTGGTGCTTGACGTGGCGCGGCTGGCCGAGGGGCTGGCCCTGACCGTCCTGCTGGCGGCGGGGATCGGGGTCATGAATTGCTTCCTGATGACGCGGTTTCCGTTGTGGGAACGGACCTGGCAGATCATCACCCGGCCGCTCTTCATGATCTCGGGCATCTTCTTCCTGTGGGAAACGATGCCGGCCGGGTCGCGCGACGTGCTGTGGTACAACCCGATCGTCCACGTGATCGCAATGGTGCGGCAGGGCGTGTACCTGACCTACAACGCGACCTTCGTCGACCCGCTGTTCGTCACCGCGCTGTCGCTTCTGCTGCTGGTGAGCGGCCTCGCGCTGCTGATGCGCCACTACCGCGACCTGATGGAGCGCTGATGGAACGCTGAGCGCCGCCATCAGATCAGGTCGTCGGGCGGCAGCACCAGCAGGTCCGACAGCGCGAGATGCTGGATGCCGTGAACGTAGATCCCGGCATCCGCGGCCCGGTCGCCGTCCAGATCGGCCAGCAGCAGCACGCCCGGCCCGTTCGCGTCGGCATACCGGGTCCAGCGCAGTTGCGGGCTGCCGCCGGTGAAACCGGTGTTGCCGACATAGTCGAGCCCCGCCGCGTCGATCGCCAGCCGGTCCACGCCGCGGGTGAAGTCGAGCACCCGTGCGAACGCGCCCGCCCCTGGACGCCCGGGGATCAGGACGAAATCGTCCGCGCCCTGCCCGCCGACCAGCGTGTCGACACCCCCCGCGCCCCCGCCTGCAAGCACGTCATTGCCGTTGCCGCCCCACAGCAGGTCGCGCCCGTCTCCGCCGATCAGCGTGTCGCGGTCGTGCAACCCCAGAAGCGTGTCGTCGCCCGCGCCGCCGTCGATGAAGTCGTGGCCCGACTGCCCGTCGAGCCAGTCGTTGCCCCCGCCCCCGCGCATCTGGTCGCGCCCAAGACCACCCAGCGCCAGGTCGTGGCCGTCGCCTGCAAGGATGAGATCGTCGCCCTCTTTCCCGAAGATCGAATCGTTGCCCCAGCCGGCATCGACGAAGTCGTCGCCCCAGCCGTCGAAGATGACGTCGTCGCCGTCGCCGCCGTAAATCGCGTCGTTGCCCGCGTCGCCCGACAGCGTGTCGTGCCCCGTGCCGCCGTTGATGGTGTCGGCGCCATCGCCGCCGTCCGCCATGTCGTCGCCGTCGCCGCCGCTCAGCAGGTCGTCGCCGGCCTGCCCCCGCAGGTCGTCACGCCCCGCCCCGCCCACGACCAGATCGCGCCCGGCGCCGCCATAGACGGCGTCGTTCCCCGTCCCGGCGTCCAGCGTGTCGTCGCCCGCGTCGCCAAGAAGCCAGTCATCCTCGGACCCGCCGTCGATCAGGTCGTTGCCCGCCCCGCCGTGAAGCGTGTCGAACCCCGTGCCGCCGGTCACGGTGTCGTTGCCCGCGCCACCGCGCGCGCTGTCGTTGCCGGCGTCGGCCAGGATCAGGTCGTTGCCCCAGTGCCCCAGCAGCGTGTCGTGACCGATGCCCGCCTGCAGCGTGTCATCGCCGCCCCCGCCCAGCAGGCGGTTCGACCCCGCCCGGTCCGCCAGCAGGTCGTTGCCGTCACCGCCCGCGAGGATGTCGTCGCCCCACTGGCCCAGAAGCGTGTCGTCCCCCGCCTCGCCGTAAAGCGAATCGTTGCCGTACCCGCCTTCGATCCAGTCGCGCCCCTCGCCGCCCAGCGCGAGGTCGTGGCCGTCGTCGGCGGCGATCGAATCGGCGCCGGCCTGGCCATGCAGGCGGTCGTTGCCTGCGCCGCCCGACAGGGTGTCGTCGCCCGCCTCGCCCTGAACCATGTCGTCGCCGTCGTTGCCCGCGATCAGGTCGCCGTCGCCCCCGCCGGCGATCACGTCGTTGCCCACACCGCCGAACAGCGAGTCGACGGACGCGCTGCCGATGATGGTGTCGTGCCCGCCGCTGCCCTCGATCTGGCCGCCGACATGCGGCGCCACGATCGTGTCGTTCCCCAGCGTGCCGACGATCCGGGTGCCGATCTGCGGCGGGGTGTAATGCGCGATCGGGAACATGTCGTTCGTGAACTGCCACGGCAGCAGCGTGCGGCCGTCGGCGGAATAGATGTCGATCACGGTGTCGTTGTAGAAGATCTTGATCCCGTAGCTCTGGGGCCGGAACACCAGCTGCGCGGTGCTGCGGATCATCCCCAGAAGCGACAGGTCCAGCCGATCCTCGGATGGGTCGAAGTCGCGGATCGCGATCCGACCGCCCGGGTCACTCGCCACGAACAGGTCGGCCCCCGCCCCGCCCCACAGGGCGACCGACCGGGTGCCGGAAATCAGGATGTCGTCGCCGCCCCCGCCCCGGATCGTGGTGGTGCCGTCGCTGCCCTGGATCAGGTCGCCGCCCGCCGTGCCGGTATAGGTGCCGTTCCCCGCCCGCGTGGTCAGGCCGATGGCGCCCGGGTCCACGATGAACTGCGAGAACGCGTGCTCGGTGGCCGAAGCCGCCACGACCACGATCCGCCCGTCCACCACCGAAGCCGAGATCGACGACACGTCGGCAAGCGCCAGCTGCGCCGTATCGGCGATGGTGGCGAGATGCAGAAGCCGCCCGTCGGCGGTCAGCGTCAGCAGGCTCAGCCCGTCATCGGCCCCGCCCGCGACGATGAAGCTTCGCCCGTCGATCGTGACCGCCTCCATCGCGGTGACGCTTTGGAACCGGGTTCCAAGCTCGTCGATGACATGGTCGACCGGCAGCATCCGCCCGTCCGCCGACAGGCTCACCACCGTCAGGGACGAGCTTTGGGCCGAGCTGACGACGAGGAAGTGTCGCCCGCCCACCTCGGCATGGACCAGATCGCGGGGCTGGTTGAAGCCGGTGCCGCTTTGGCTGCCCAGGAACTCGCCGGGCATCAGGGTGCCGTTATCCGCCAGCCGCTGGGTCGAGACGTAGTTGCCGCGCAGCGACGACGACACGATCACCACCGCGCCGTTGATTTGCACCGCGATCAGGGCGTCGGCCTGCGCCCCTTCGATCCCGCTGGGGCGGCCCGATGTCGCGGCCAGCACCGGCGGACCATCGGCCGCCATGCGCCACACGCTGACCTGGGTGTCGCCCGCGCGGGTCGTGATCAGGCAGTCGATCCCCGCCCCGGTCGTGACCCGCGCGATCCCCGCGATGTCGCCAGGCAGGCCCCCGGCCCCGCCCAGGGCCGCGATTGCACCGGCCCCCGCCCCAAGACTGGCGTCGGCCGCCCCGATCTCTCCCCGCGACCCCAGCGAACGCGGACCCGGGCCGCCGACTAGGCCGGTCACCACCAGCGTCTCGCCGCCCCCGGGCCGGTCGAGCAGCGCGATGTCGGGGGTGGCCACGTGGCGCAGCCGCGGGCCGTGACCGATCTGGGCGGACGGCACGAACCTGCCCTGTTCGTCCGTTTCCCACCGCGCGAGCCCGCCCCCCAGGTGGGTCAGTGTGAACAGCACCAGCCGGCCGTCGAACACGCCCAACTGCACGTCGGTCAGGTTCGTCGAGAACACCGACTGCGGGTGCCTGTAGGTGCCAACATGTGAAAAACCGACCATCGTCCAACCCTCAGGCGCGCCAGACCGGGTGCGGACCCGGCCACGGACCTTGCCGCGCAACGAGGGGAAAATACGAAGGTGGAGCTTAACAGCCGCTTTCCGGAGGGCGCCCGGAACGGCGCGAAAGCAGGGGAAAACCCGACAAGTCTAGCGATCTTGCAGGGAACCGGATCTCAGCCGCGCTTGAAGGGGCCGAAGGCCGCCGTCTCGGCCATGTCGTCGCCCACCGCCTGGCCTTCTTCGTCCAGGTAGCCCGCGATCGCGCGGCGGAAGGACGGGTCGGCGACCCAGTGCAACGAATGGATCTGGCTCGGCAGATAACCCCGGGCAAGCTTGTGTTCGCCCTGCGCCCCCGCCTCGACCCGCGACAGCCCGTGCGCGATCGCCCAGTCGATGGCGCGGTGGTAGCACAGCTCGAAATGCAGATAGGGGTGATCCTCGACGCAGCCCCAGTAGCGTCCGAAAAGCGTGTCGCGGCCGATCAGGTTCAGCGCGCCTGCGACCGGGCGGCCGTCGCGTTCGGCCAGCACCAGCAGCACGTCGTCGCGCATCGTCTCGTGCAGCCGGTCGAAGAAGGCGCGGGTCAGGTAGGGCCGTCCCCATTTGCGGCTGCCGGTATCCTGGTAAAAGGTCCAGAACGCATCCCAGTGGGCGGGATCGAGATCGTCGCCGGTCAGGCTGTGGATGGTGCCGCCGAAGGCGTTCGCGCGCTCGCGTTCCTTGCGGATCGCCTTGCGCTTGCGGCTGCTCAGATCACCCAGGAAATCGTCGAAGGTCGCGTAGCCGCGGTTTTCCCAGTGATACTGCGTGGTCGTGCGCCCGAGCCAGCCCTGCGCCTCGCCCAGCTCCCGCTCGTCGGCGGTGCAGAAGGTGACGTGCGCCGACGACAGGTCCGCCCGGCCCGCCACCTCGGCCATCGCGGCCAGCAGCGCGGCCCGCACCTCGGGCCGGTCGGCGATCAGCCGGGGACCGGTGGCGGGCGTAAAGGGGACGGCGCATTGCAGCTTGGGATAATACTGCCCGCCCGCCCGCATCCAGGCGTCGGCCCAGGCGTGGTCGAAGATGTATTCGCCCTGGCTGTGCGATTTCAGATAGACCGGCGAGACGCCGACGACCTCGCCCCCTTCCTGCGCGACGAGATGCGAGGGGTGCCAGCCGGTGCGGCCGCCGACCGAGCCCGATTGTTCCAGCGCCAGAAGGAAGCGGTGGGTGGTGAAGGGATCGCCGCCGGGGCCGCAGCTGTCCCAATCCTCGGCCGGGATGGCATCGATTCGCGGCACGACGGAGACGGTGAGTTCGGTCATGCCGGATGAGATAGGCGGCGCAGGCGGAAACGCAACCGCGAGCGGCCCGGCAAGGGCGAACCCGCGCTCAGCGCGGGCGTTCGATCAGGTCCCACAGGTTGCCGTAAAGGTCCGCGAATACCGCGACGGTGCCATAGTCCGCGCGCATGGGCTCGCGCACGATCCGCACGCCTATATCGCGCAGGCGACCCAGATCGCCGTTGATGTCGTCGGTTTCCAGAAACAGGAACACCCGCCCGCCCGTCTGGTGGCCGATCGCGGCGACCTGCGTGGGGCCTGTAGCGCGGCCCAGCACCAGCGTCGGACCGGCCCCGCCTTCGGGGCCGATCGTCACCCAGCGTTTCCCCGCGTCGGGCAGCGGGGTGTCCTCGCGGACCTCGAACCCCAGCGCCCGACGATACCAGGCGATCGCCTCGTCATAGTCGCCCACGACAAGCGTGACGTGGGCGATCCGCCGGGGCATGCGTCAGGCGCGCACGAGGGCGTCGTAATCCTCGGCGATCTTGCGGGTGGTCGGGCCGACCTGGAAATGCCAGTCCTCGCCGATCTGGGCGACCGGGGTCACCTCGGCCGCCGATCCGGTCAGGAAGCATTCCTGGAAGTCCGCCACTTCCTCGGGGAGGATATGCCGCTCGTGCACCGTCAGGCCTTGGTCGCGGCACATCTGGATGATGGTCTGGCGCGTCAGCCCGTTCAGGAACACGTCGGCGAGCGGCGTGTGGATTTCGCCGTCCTTCACGAAGAACACGTTCGCGCCGGTGGCTTCCGCCACGTAGCCGCGGAAATCCATGAACAGCGCGTCCGAGCAGCCCTTCTTCTCGGCCGCGTGCTTGGACATGGTGCAGATCATGTAAAGACCCGCCGCCTTCGCCGCCGAGGGGATCGTTTCCGGGCTGGGGCGCTTCCACTTGGCGATGTCGAGCTTGGCGCCCTGCCACTTGGCGTCGCCGTAGTAGCTGCCCCATTCCCACGCGCAGACCGCCATGCGGACCGGGTTGCGGCTGGCCGCGACGCCCATGTCGGGACCTGCGCCGCGGAACGCGACCACGCGCAGATAGGCGTTGGTGAAGCCGTTCGCGTCCAGCACCGCGCGTTTCGCGGCGTCGATCTGGTCGGCGGTGTAGGGGATTTCCATGTCGATCAGCTCGCCGGACTTCAGCAGCCGCTCGGAATGTTCGCGGCACTTGAAGATCTTGCCGTCGTAGCAGCGCTCGCCCTCGAACACCGAGCTTGCGTAGTGCAGCGCATGGGTCAGGACGTGGACCTTGGCATCGCGCCAGTCCACCAGTTCGCCATCCAACCAGATCTTGCCGTCGCGGTCATCGTAGCTTCCGGTCATCTCGCCCTCGTCTGGATTTCGGATTGTTTCGCGCGATCGGCATCGCATGCCAGAAAGTTGCGCTTCTCGCTCGATCCTATGGGATTGATTCTTGGAAAGTCAACAAGCCTGCCATAATGTAGGCGCATGGCTCATGTGCGGAGACGGCGATGCAAGTGTCGAGACGGGTAGCGATCGGCAACACCGCGGGCTCGGTCCCAGACGGGGCCGAAGGGCTGTTGTTCCTGACCGACGAACAGCTGCGCCGCGGGATCGAGGCGATGTACTTCGCCTATCGCGCCTTCACCTCGGACCCCGACCTGATCCTGGACGAGATCGGTTTCGGCCGCGCCCATCACCGGGCCATGCATTTCATCCACCGCGATCCGGGCCTGACCGTGACCGCGCTTCTGGATGTGCTGGGCGTGACCAAGCAGTCGCTGAACCGGGTGTTGAGGACGCTGATCGAGGAAGGGCTGGTCGAAAGCCGCGTCGGCCGCCGCGACCGGCGCGAGCGCGAGCTGCACCTGACCCACAAGGGCGCGGCGCTGGAACGGCGGCTGTCGGAAAGCCAGCGGGCGCGGATGCGGGCGGCGTTCCGGTCCACCGGGCCGCAGGCGGTCGCGGGCTTCCGCCAGGTGCTCGAGGCGATGATGGACCGCGACACCCTGCGCCAGTTCCAGACGCTCCGCGACCTGCCCGAGGACCGGCGATGACAGATGCCGATACCGCGGGCGGCCCCCCGCGCGCCGCGGACGCGCCCCGCGCGCCGGAAGCGCATGTCATGGTCGTTGACGACGACGAGCGCATCCGCGCGCTGCTGCGCCGCTTTCTCGTCCGCAGCGGCTATCTGGTCACGACCGCGCGCGACGCGGGCCAGGCGCGGCGGCTTCTGGCGGGACTCGAGTTCGACCTACTGGTGGTGGACGTGATGATGCCGGGCGAGGACGGGTTCTCGCTGACCCGCGACCTGCGCCGCCGGATGCAGACGCCGATCTTGCTGCTGACCGCCAGGGGCGAGACCGCGGACCGGATCGAGGGGCTGGAATCGGGTGCCGACGACTATCTGCCGAAGCCTTTCGAGCCGCGCGAACTGCTGCTCAGGATCGCCGCGATCCTGCGCCGCGCGCCCGCCCCCGAAACCCGGCTGCCGCATTTCATGTCGCTGGGCCAGCTGCGCTACGACACCGCCAAGGGCGAGCTGATGCACGGCGACACCCACGTGCGCCTGACCGGCAGCGAACAGACGCTGTTGCGACGCCTGGCCGAGACGCCGGGCGAGCCGGTCAGCCGCGCGCAGCTGATCGAGGATCTGGGCCGCAGCCCCGACGAGGGCGGCGAGAACTCGGAACGTGCGATCGACGTGCAGATGACGCGGCTGCGCCGCAAGCTGGAACGCGACCCGCGCGAGCCGCGCTACCTGCAGACGGTGCGCGGGGCGGGCTACATGCTGGTCCCGGACTGAAAGGCAGCGGGGGGTAGCGGGCGTGCGGTCGCCGGTGGCGACCCGTCCGCTGTGGCGGCGGAAAGGGATCGGCCGCCGGGTGCCCGGCGGCCGTCCGGGATCAGCTGCCGATGTTCAGCGCCCACCAGATCTTGTTCGTCGGTTCCTGCAGCCAGCCGATGCCCAGCTGCGTCGCGGCCGGGTCCATGATCACGTCGCGGGTGTCGCGGGCCTGCATCCACGCCGACAGGGTCGAAATCTCGTTCTCATAGGTTTCCGAGATGTTCTCGCCGATCAGCGCGCCGAAATAGCCCTGCCGCTTGGCGCGGTCCAGGGGCGACGACCCGTCCGACCCGAAATGCCAGGCGCGGTTCTGCGCCGCCATGTCGCGGGCGTGGGCGGCCGACGCGGCGCTCAGTTGCGGGCTGAGCGCGAGCGGGCCAAGCCCCGACTGCGCGCGCAGGATGTTGACCTGCCCCAGCAGGCGGACGGGGATCTGCGCCTCTTCCTGGGGCGTGATGCGGTAGGCGACCGGGATCGGCTTTCCGTCGGGGCCGAGCGTGGCCTGCGGAGCGGGCTGGCAGGCGGCCAGCGCAAGCATGGCGGCCAAAGCCAGGAACGGAAGCTTGGTCATCGGGGTCCCTCGTGTCGGTTGACGTGCCGGCTGGCGTGCCGGCGTCTGTTTGTGCGTGTTTTCCGGTGCAGATAGACCAGCGCGCGGGTGGCCCGAAAGGCAATAATGCGTGAGGCGCGGGCGCCGGGCGCGGACGTTGCGGCGCCGCACCTGTGCAAGCGTGCAACAGCGCGGCAGATGACGCTCTGGTGAATTGCCTGCCGCCGTCGGCACACCATATGCGGGAACGCGAGGACAGCCAGGCTGCCCGCCACATCGACCCCAGATCTGCCATCTACAGGGCCGGCACAGACCGGCCAGACATGAGGAGCGGCGCAATGACCACGAAACCGGCATCTTCCCTCAGCCGGCGGACCTTTCTAGCCTCGGGCGCGGCCCTCGGCGTCGGGACGGCGGGGCTCGCCGCGCCGGCGTTCGCGCAGGCGTTCGACCCCTATACCGGCCAGCCCCTGCAGGCCGGCGGCGGCGCCGCGCCCGCCTTTGACCCCTATACCGGCCAGCCGCTGCAAGGCGCGCCCGCCGCGGGCGCGACCCCCGACGCGGGCGTGGTCCAGTTCGACAGCTCGCAGGACAGCCGGCGCAACATCTCCAGCTTCCGCATGCACGCGGACTGGCGCCCCTACTTCACCTCGCTGACGAACGGCGCGGTGCTGGTGGACCTGACCTCCCGCGCGCTCACCTACTGGTCCGAGGACGAGTCGGTGTTCCGCATGTATCCGACCTCGATCCCCGTCAGCGAAGACCTGACCCGCCGCGGCCGGACCGAGATCATCAAGAAGGTCGAGGGCCCGTCCTGGTCGCCCACGCCCGAGATGAAGAAGCGCAACCCCGACTGGCCGGATTTCGTCGGCCCCGGCCCCGACAACCCGCTGGGGACCCACGCGCTGTGGCTCAGCTGGCAGTACTACCGGATCCACGGGACCCACGACACGCGCAAGATCGGCCGCAAGTCGTCGAACGGCTGCATCGGGCTGTACAACGAGCATATCAAGGAACTGTTCGGGCTGACCAACGTCGGCACGCAGGTCCTCGTGATCTAGCACCCCCGTCATTTCACCGCATGACGCGGCGGCCCCTGCGATGCAGTGGGCCGCCGTTTTCGTTGGCGATCCCCGATCCGCGCCTTCTGCGACGGGCATCGCCCCCCTTACGCGGAGGATTTAACCTCCGGCCCGAACTCAAGCAGCACGGCGGACATGTCGTCCATGCGGCTGCCGCCGCTGAACTCGGACAGCGACCAGCAGAGCGATTCAAGGAACACCGCCCCCCGCAGCGGCGCGTTGGTCCGCATCACGGCGATCAGCCCCTCGTCACCCAGCTGCTCGCCCTGCGGGGTCGCGGCCTCGGTCACGCCGTCCGAGGCGATGAACAGCCGCTCGCCGGGCGACAGCGTCAGCTCGATCTCCTCGAACTCGGCGTCGGGGAAGATGCCGACCGGCAAGCCCCCGGTCCCCACCGGCTCCACGTGACCATCTGCGCGCTGGAGCATCGGGTGCGGGTGCCCTGCCTGCACCAGCCGCATCCGGCCGCTTTCGGTGTCGATGTCGGCGTGGATCATGGTCAGGTAGGCGTCCGACCGCACCTCTTCGATCATCAGGCGGTTGAGGCCGTGGACCACCTGCCGCGGCCCGGGCAGGATCCCGCGCCCCGGCAGTTCGGCGTCGGCGCCCGACAGATGCGCGGCCAGCCGCGCGGTCAGCAGCGCCGCGGTCACGCCGCTGCCCGACACGTCGATGGCATAGGCCGCGAAGCGCCCCGGACCGGCCGGGCGGAAGCCCACCAGGTCGCCGCCAAGATGCCCCGCCGGCCGCATCAGCAGCGACAGGTCGAACCCGCCGATCCGCGCCTGCCGTTCGCGCACCAGCCCCTGCTGGATCTTGCGCGCCTCGCGCAGGTCCGCCTCCATCTCGTCCTGGGTGTGGTGCAGTTCGTCCAGCGCCGATTGCAGCCGGGCGTTGGTGGCCATCAGCCGTTCCTGCATGGACAGCACGCGCTCGCCCACCGCCATCCGCGCCAGCAGCTCGCCCCGGTTCGCGGGCTTGGTCAGGAAATCGTCCGCGCCCGCCGACAGCGCGTGGATCGCATCGCCCTCGGCCCGGCGCCCGGTCAGCAGGATCACGTAACCGTAGCTGGTCGCGGGCAGCTGGCGAAAGGCGCGGCACAGGTCCAGCCCCGACATGCCCGGCATTTCCCAGTCGGTCAGCAGGATGTCGGGCCGCGCCTCGGCGCACATGGCAAGCGCCCGTTCGCCCGACCCGGCCTGCTTGACCACGTAGCCCGCCTGCCGCAGCTGCAACGCGAGCAGGTCGCTGAAGCTGCGGCTGTCATCGACCAGCAGCACCACGCGACGCGACTGACGCCGGATCGCGTCGGTCGCCAGGGGGTCCCGCAAAGGCTGCAATCGATTCGGCTGCGTCATGCGCCAAGGGTTAGCAGCCGGCGGTAAAGCCGGGGTTAAGCGCCGCGCGGGGCCAGGGCTCAGACGAGGAACTCGGCCAGCACCGTGTCGCCGGTGATGTCGCGCCAGTCAAAGCCCGCCCGCGCCAGCCGGTCCGACAGCGCGGCCAGGTTGTCGGGCGCCGACGTCTCGATCCCGATCAGGACCGAGCCGAAGTTGCGCGCGGATTTCTTCAGGTACTCGAACCGCGCGATGTCGTCGTCGGGACCGAGCAGCGTCAGGAACTCGCGCAGCGCGCCGGGCCGCTGCGGCATCCGCAGGATGTAGTAACGCTTGAGGCCCCGGAACCGCTGCGCGCGTTCCTTGACCTCGGGCAGCCGCTCGAAATCGAAGTTGCCGCCCGAGCAGACGCAGACGACGCGGCGGCCCCTCAGCAGGCCCGCATCTGCCAGATCACCCAGCACGTCGATCGCGAGCGCGCCCGCGGGTTCCAGCACGATCCCCTCGACGTTCAGCATGTCAAGCATGGTGGCGCTGATCCGGTCCTCGGGCGCGAGGTGGACCTGGTCCGGCGAAAACCCCGCCAGCGCCCGGAACGGCAGGTCGCCCAGCCGCGCGACGGCCGCGCCATCGACGAAGCTGTCCACGCGCGGCAGGGCAACGGGATGGCCGGCGTTCAGCGCGGCCAGCAGGCTCGCCCCGCCCGCAGGCTCGGCAAAGGCGAAGCGGGTGGCCGGTGCCGCGTCGGCCATCCAGCGGGTCACGCCGGCGGCAAGGCCACCGCCGCCCACCGGCAGCACCACGAGGTCGGGGGGACCCGCGTCACCCAGCTGCGCCACAATCTCTTGCGCGACGGTGGCCTGCCCCTCGATCACGCGGGGGTCGTCGAAGGGCGACAGGAACACCGCCCCTTCGGCCGCCGCGAAGTCCTGCGCGGCCTTCAGCGTGTGGTCGAAATAGTCGCCGGTCAGCACGATCCGCACCGCGTCGCCGCCGAAGATGCTGGTCTTGGCGATCTTCTGCTGGGGCGTCGTCACCGGCATGAAGATGGTGCCGCGCGCCCCGAAATGGCGGCAGGCGAATGCCACGCCCTGCGCGTGGTTGCCCGCGCTCGCGCAGACGAAATGCGCGCCCTCGGTCCCGCCCGACAGGCGCATCGCGTTGAACGCGCCGCGCAGCTTGTAGCTGCGGACCGGCGTCAGGTCCTCGCGCTTCAGCCAGATGTCGGCGCCGTGCCGCGCCGACAGGTGGTCGTTGCGTTGCAGCGGGGTTGGGTCGAACAGCGCCCGGATGGCGGATTCGGCGCGGGCGACGGTATCTGTGAACTCGGTCATGGCTGCTGCCATCGCGCACGCGGACCCGTTTGGCAAGCGGCGGGAAATCCGCGGGGCGGAATCCCTTGTCGCACCCCGCCTTTCGCACTATCCCGCGAAAATCACATGCACAAAGGGCCTTCGCCAGATGAACGCTGACGCGCCGAAGAAAGTCGTTCTTGCCTATTCCGGGGGGCTCGACACGTCGATCATCCTGAAGTGGCTGCAGACCGAATACGGCTGCGAGGTGGTGACCTTCACCGCCGATCTGGGCCAGGGCGAGGAACTGGACCCGGCGCGGGCAAAGGCCGAGCTGCTGGGGATCAAGCCCGAGAACATCCACATCGAGGATGTCCGCGAAGAGTTCGTGCGCGACTACGTCTTCCCGATGTTCCGCGCCAACGCGCTCTATGAAGGTCTTTACCTGCTCGGCACCTCGATCGCGCGGCCGCTGATCGCCAAGCGCCTGGTCGAACTGGCGCACCAGCACGGCGCGGACGCCGTGGCCCACGGCGCCACCGGCAAGGGCAACGACCAGGTCCGGTTCGAGCTTTCGGCATATGCGCTCGACCCGTCGATCAAGGTGATCGCGCCGTGGCGGCTGTGGGACCTGACCAGCCGCACGAAGCTGATCGAGTTCGCCGAGAAGAACCAGATCCCGATCGCCAAGGACAAGCGCGGCGAGGCGCCGTTCAGCGTGGACGCGAACCTGCTGCACACCTCGTCCGAAGGCAAGGCGCTGGAAAACCCGGCCGACGAGGCGCCCGACTATGTCTATCAGCGCACCGTCGCCCCCGAGGACGCGCCGGACGCGCCCGAATATGTCGAGATCACCTTCGAGCGCGGCGACGCGACAGCCATCAACGGCACGGCGATGTCGCCCGCGACGCTGCTGACGGCGCTGAACGAGCTTGGCGGCAAGCACGGCATCGGCCGGCTGGACTTCGTCGAGAACCGCTTCGTCGGCATGAAGTCGCGCGGCATCTACGAGACGCCCGGCGGCACTGTCCTGCTGGAAGCGCATCGCGGGATCGAGCAGATCACGCTGGACGCGGGTTCGGGGCATCTCAAGGACAGCCTGATGCCGCGCTATGCCGAGCTGATCTACAACGGCTTCTGGTTCAGCCCCGAACGCGAGATGCTGCAGGCGCTGATCGACAAGAGCCAGGAACACGTCTCGGGCACGGTGCGGTTGAAGCTCTACAAGGGGTCGGTGTCCTGCGTCGGGCGCTGGTCGGAACAGTCGCTCTATTCCGAAGCGCACGTCACCTTCGAGGACGACGCCGGCGCCTACGACCAGAAGGACGCGGCGGGCTTCATCCGCCTGAACGCGCTGCGGCTGAAGCTGGTCGCGCAGCGCAACCGTCGCGGCTGAACCGGCCACCGGCAACGCGAACCCAAGGCCCGCCCCGCGCGGGCCTTTTTCGTCGGTTCCCTTCGGCATCGTTCCCCGGCAGGATGGCCCGTCCCTCAAGGAGCCCTGCCCATGTCCGAACCCCAGCGCACCACCGCCCGCATCGCGATCGTCACCGTATCGGACCGCGCGAGCCGGGGCGAATACGAGGACAAGGGCGGCCCCGCGGCCGAAGCGTGGCTGCGCGACGTCGTGACTTCGGCCGTCGAGATCGCGCGGCAGATCGTCCCCGACGGGCGCGAGGGGCTGGCGGCCACCCTGCGCCAGCTGGCCGACGGCGACGGCGCGGACCTGATCCTCATCACCGGCGGCACCGGCCCCGCGCCGCGTGACGAGACGCCCGAGGCGCTGGCCGACGTGATCCAGAAGGAACTGCCCGGCTTCGGCGAGGAAATGCGCCGCGCCAGCCTCGCCGAAGGGGTGCCGACCGCGATCCTGTCGCGCCAGACCGCCGGCATCCGAGACGCCTGCCTGATGATCACCCTGCCGGGCAAGCCCGCGGCGATCGGCACCTGCCTTGATGCGGTGTTCGCGGCCGTGCCCTACTGCCTCGACCTGATCGGGGCCGCGCGGATCGAGACGGACGCTGACCGGGTGCAGGCGTTCCGGCCCAAGGGGTAGGCGCGTCAGCGCGGGTGCGAATAGCCTTGGACGCGGCCCGAGGCATCGACCTGGCAGAGATGGCGGCGGTTGCCGTCGATCGCCTCGACGGTCGCGCCGCCGCCCGCCGCACTGCCGCCAGCCGCTCTGCCGCCAGCCGCACTACCGCCCGTCGCGTCGCCGATCCAGCGCGAGGTGACCTCGGCTGCGGGTCGGCCGACATGGGCGGCGATGGCGGCGGTGCAGGCAGCTTCCTGTACGGCGCGGATGTCGGGGGCGGCGGCAGGCCCGGTCCCCGCGCAGGCGGCAAGCAGGGTGAGGGCGAGCAGCGGCAGTAGCGGATGCATGGCAGGCTCCCGTGCGGCGGTGTCGATGTGGAGCGTAGCACCTGCGACGCGGATCCGTCACGACCGGGGCGCTGCCCCGGACCCCGGGATATTTTTTTCAAAGAAGAACCCGCGCTCACCCCGCCGCGCGAAGCAGCGTCACGAGCGTGCCGCCATAGCGGCGCTGGTCGATCTGCGTCACGCCGGGCGGGGGGACCGGGGCGGTATCTTCCTCCCACGCGATCAGGGCGCCGGGGGCGAGCCAGCCGCCCGTGATGGCCGAGCCCAGCGCGGCCTCGCCCAGGCGCTGGCCGTAGGGCGGGTCGAGGAACACCACGTCGTAGCCCGGGCCGCGGTTCGGGCCGAGATTGGTGGCGTCCCGCCGCCAGATGTCGGTCACGCCCATCGCCCGCGCCTTTTCCACGTTCGCGCGCAACAGCGCCCGCGCCGCCGCGCCGTCGTCCACGAAGGCCACGCGGGCGGCGCCGCGCGACAGCGCCTCGAGCCCCAGGGCGCCGGTGCCCGCGAACAGGTCGAGGACGCGCGCGCCGTCCAGCGGAATGCCCGCGCTGTTCTCGATCAGGTTGAACATCGCCTCGCGCACGCGGTCGGTCGTCGGGCGCAGATGCGCCGACGGGTCGCCCTCGCCCACCTCGGCGAGCTTCAGCCCGCGCAGCCTGCCACCCACGATCCGCATCGTTCACCTCGCCTGACGCCCCGGCCTTAGCCCCTGACCGGTAACCTTGCCAAGCGGCTGGGGCTTTTCGCCGCGACGGTTTAGTGGCAATGACGGCGCGACCGAAACAAGGCGGCGTGGCCCATGCAGATCGAAGAAACGGCGCTTTCCGGCGTGCTGATCCTGACCCCTGCCCGGCACGGGGACGCGCGCGGGTTCTTTTCCGAAAGCTGGAACCGCCGCACGCTGGAAAAGGCGGGCGTGACCCTGCCCGAGTTCGTGCAGGACAACCATTCGCTGTCGGCGCGCGCGGGCACGCTGCGCGGCCTGCATTATCAGGCACCGCCGCACGCGCAGGGCAAGCTGGTCCGCTGCGGCCGGGGCCGGCTGTTCGACGTGGCCGTCGACGCGCGCGAGGGCAGCCCGACCTACGGCCGCGCCGTGGGCGTTGAGCTTAGCGCCGAGAACGGACGCCAGCTGTGGGTGCCGGCGGGGTTCCTGCACGGCTTTGTCACGCGCGAGGAAGACACCGAGATCGTGTACAAGTGCACCGACTACTACGACCAGGGCGCCGACGGGGCGGTGCGCTGGGACAGCGTGGACATCGACTGGGGCGTGGCCGAGCCGGTCCTGTCGGACAAGGACCGGGCGGCGACGCCGTTCGATGACTGGAAATCCCCCTTCAAGCCCACTTCAGGGAACGACGCATGAAGATTCTGGTGACTGGCGGGGCGGGCTTCATCGGCTCTGCCGTGGTGCGCCTTGCGGTGGCGCGGGGGCACGAGGTCGTGAACCTGGACGCGATGACCTATGCCGCGAACGCGGCGAACGTGGCGCCGGTGGGAAACAGCCCCGGCTATGCGTTCGAGCATGCCGACATCCGCGACCGCGCGGCGCTGGACCGCATCTTTGCCCGGCACCGGCCCGACGCGGTGATGCACCTTGCCGCCGAAAGCCACGTCGACCGCTCGATCGACGGCCCCGGCGCGTTCGTCGAGACGAACGTCAACGGCACCTACAACATGCTGGAAGCCGCCCGCGCGTACTGGACGAACGCGGGCAAGCCCGAGGGTTTCCGCTTCCACCACATCTCGACAGACGAGGTGTTCGGATCGCTGGGCGAGACCGGGCAGTTCACCGAGGACACGCCCTACGATCCGCGCAGCCCCTATTCGGCGTCCAAGGCCGCGTCCGACCACCTGGTCCGCGCCTGGCACGAGACCTATGGCCTGCCGGTCGTGCTGACCAACTGCTCGAACAACTACGGCCCCTACCACTTCCCCGAGAAGCTGGTGCCGGTGGTGATCCTGCGCGCGCTGGCGGGCCAGCCGATCCCGGTCTACGGCGACGGCGGCAACGTGCGCGACTGGCTTTACGTCGAGGATCACGCCGACGCGCTGCTTCTGTGCCTAAAAAAGGGCGAGAATGGGCGCAGCTACAACATCGGCGGCGAGAACGAGGCCAGAAACATCGACCTCGTCCGCACGATCTGCGCGCATCTGGATGACCTGCGCCCGCAAAACGCGCCACACGACCGGCTCATCACCTTCGTGACCGACCGTCCCGGCCACGACCGCCGCTACGCCATCGACCCGACCCGGATCCGCACGGAACTGGGCTGGCGCCCCTCGGTCACGGTCGAGGAAGGGCTGCGGCGCACGGTCGAATGGTATCTCGCCAACGAGGACTGGTGGCAGCCGCTGCTGGACCGCGAGGGCGTGGGCAAGCGGCTTGGAACCGCCTGACGGATGGACGGGCTGCTGATCTTTGGCAAGACCGGGCAGGTCGCGCTGGAACTGGCGCGGATAGCGCCGGACGCGCGGTTCGCCGGACGGGACGAGGCCGACCTGACCGACCCGGCCGCCTGCGCCGCGCTGATCCGTCACGCCCGCCCGCGCGCCGTCATCAACGCCGCCGCCTATACCGCCGTCGACAAGGCGGAATCCGACGCGGACACCGCGCGGCTGGTGAACGCCGACGCGCCGGGCGCCATGGCCGCGGCCTGCGCGGAACTGGGCGTGCCGTTCGTCCACATCTCGACCGATTACGTGTTCGACGGATCGGGCGACCAGCCCCGCGCCGAGGACGCGCAGACGGGGCCGCTGGGCGTCTATGGCGCGACCAAGCTGGACGGCGAGCGGGCGATTGCCGCTGCCGGCGGGCAGTGGGCCGTGCTGCGGACCAGCTGGGTGTTTTCGGCCCACGGCGCGAACTTCGTCAAGACGATGCGGCGGCTCGGTGCGGAACGGCCGCGCCTGACGGTCGTCGCGGACCAGATCGGCGGCCCGACCGCCGCCGCCGACATCGCCCGTGCGGTGCTGACGATGGCGACCGCGATGGCCGACGATCCCGCAAAGGGCGGCATCTACCATTTCGCGGGCGCGCCCGACGTCAGCTGGGCCGACTTCGCGCGCGAGATCTTCGCGCAGTCCGGGCTTTCGCCCGAGGTGGCCGACATCCCGTCCGCCGACTATCCGACGCCCGCGCGCAGGCCGCTGAACTCGCGCCTGCACTGCGCGGCCATCACCCGCGACTTCGACATCCCGCGCCCCGACTGGCGCGACAGCCTGAAACCCGTGATCGAGGAACTCTCCGCATGACCCAAGCTAGTCCCGCCCAGCGGAAGGGCATCATCCTGGCCGGCGGCTCGGGCACGCGGCTTTATCCGATCACCATGGGCGTGTCGAAACAGCTGCTGCCGATCTACGACAAGCCGATGATCTATTATCCGATCAGCGTCCTGATGCTGGCCGGCATCCGCGAAATCGCGATCATCACCACCCCCGACGACCAGACCCAGTTCCAGCGCCTGCTGGGCGACGGCAGCCAGTGGGGGCTGCGGTTCGAATGGATCGTGCAGGCGCGTCCCGACGGGCTGGCGCAGGCCTATATCCTGGCCGAGGATTTCCTGGCCGGCGCGCCGTCGGCGATGGTCCTGGGCGACAACATCTTCTTCGGCCACGGCCTGACCGAGATGCTGCAGCAGGCGGACGCGCGGGCCGAGGCGACGGTTTTCGGCTATCACGTCGCAGACCCGGAACGCTACGGCGTGGTCGCCTTCGACGGCAACGGCCGGGCGGTCGAGATCATCGAGAAGCCCGAGGTCCCGCCGTCGAACTATGCCGTGACCGGGCTTTACTTCCTTGACGCCGACGCGCCCGCGCGGGCGCGGTCGGTGAAGCCGTCGGCGCGGGGCGAGCTGGAAATCACCACCCTGCTCGAAACCTACCTGCACGAGGGGCGGCTGAACGTCGAGCGGATGGGCCGGGGCTACGCCTGGCTCGACACCGGGACCCATGCGAGCCTGCTTGACGCGGGCAACTTCGTGCGTACGCTGGAACAGCGGCAGGGGATGCAGTCGGGCAGCCCCGACGAGATCGCGCATGATCAGGGCTGGATCGGCGACGACGACCTGCGCGCGCGCGCGAAGCTGTTCGGCAAGAACGAATACGGCGGCTACCTGGGACGGCTGCTGGACTGAGGGCGGGGCGTCGGGCGGGCGACGCGGTTCCGGCGGGTCACGCCGGGCGCCGCGCGCTCAGGGCCTGATTAGGGGCCTGACTCAGGGCCTGATCTCGACCTCGGTGCCGATGGTGGTGTGGGCGAACAGTTCCTCGATCTGCGCGTCGGTCACGGCGATGCAGCCCGCGGTCCAGTCGCCGGGCACGCGGGTGCCGTCGGGAAGCTGGTTCGGCTGGCCGTGGATCATGATGTCGCCGCCGGGGTCCTGTCCCAGCCTGCGCGCCGCCGCGCGGTGCCGCGGCTGGGGATAGTCCAGCCCCAGCGACAGGTGATAGGCGCTTCGGTCGTTCAGCCGGTCGATCCGGAACACGCCCTCGGGGGTGCGCCCGTCGCCCTGGCGCGACTTGTCGCCGTCGGGCGCGAACCCCAGCGCGATCGGATAGACCTTGCTGGGCCCATCGGCCTGCCAGACGGTCATGCGGCGGGCCGCCTTTTCGACCAGGATGCGCTGGATCGGGCTTGCGATCTTCGGCTCGGGCGCGGGTGTCGGTCGGGGAAAGCGCGGCCAGTGCAGGTCGGGGAACGGGATGCGGGGCAGCGGCAGGCGCGTGGCCGGGGGCAGTAGTGGGGGCAGCGCCGGGGTCGGGATCGCGGGCGGCAGGGGTGCCGGCAGGCGGGCCCGTTCCGGCGCCCACGCGACGAACGCGCCGGCAAGGACGGCCGCAATCGACAGCGCGGAAAAGAGCCGCGCGAACATCACCCGCGCGCCATTCCCGCCGCCGCCCACCCTGCCCGCGCCATCCGTCCGCCCGCGTTCCCGCCCGGCGCGTCCGGCGCGGCGGTCGTCACTGCAGGTCCTTGAACGCGTCGCGCAGCCGGGCCACCGCCTCGTGGATCCGCGCGCTCGGCGTGGCAAGGTTGAACCGCATCCAGCACTCGCCGCCCAGACCGAAGCTTTCGCCGTGGTTGGCCGCGATCCGCGCCTGCCCCTCGACCCGGCGGTGCAGGTCCTCGGCGGACAGGCCCATGCCGCTGAAATCGACCCAGGCGAGATAGGTCGATTGCAGCTTCATCGACTTGGCGCCGGGGATCCGCGCCAGCGCGTCGTCGAAGATGCGGGCGTTCTTGCTGACATAGACGCGCAGCGCGTCCACCCACTCGGCCCCCTCGGGCGAATAGGCGGCGGTCACCATCGGCAGCCCGAACAGACCGGGCGAGATGCCGAGCGCCATCATCCGCGCCTTGTAGCGGTCGCGCAGCACCGGGTCGGTGATGATCGCGTTGCCGACATGGGCGCCCGCGATGTTGAAGGTCTTGGTCGCGGACGTCAGCGTGACGAGCCGGTCGGCGATGTCGGGTGCTGCGACCGCCGTCGGTGTGTGAACGGGCGCGCCCGGCAAAACGAGGTCGTGGTGGATCTCGTCCGACACCAGCACGATGTCACGCTCGCGGCAGAAGTCGGCGACGCGGCGCAGTTCATCGGCCGACCAGACCCGGCCGCCGGGGTTGTGGGGCGAACACAGGATCAGCATCCGCTCGCGCCCGGTCAGGCGCGCGGCCCAGCCGTCCCAGTCCATCATGTACTGCCCGTCGACCTGCGCCAGCGGCAGTTCCACGACCTCGCGCCCGGCGGCGCGGATCACGCGGGCGAAGGCGTGATAGACCGGCGTCATCAGGATCACGCCGTCGCCGGGGTTGGTATAGGCGTCGATCGCCAGCGCGGTACCGTTGACCAGCCCGTGCACCGACAGGATGTCGTCGCGCTGGATCTGCCAGCCGTGACGCTCGGCCATCCACCAGCGGATCGCGTCGAGATAGGGCAGGTTCTGCCCCGGATAGCCGTAGATCCCGCAGGCCACCGTTTCCTCGAGCGCGCGGCGGACCGCCTCGGGCGCCTTGAAGTCCATGTCCGCGACCCACATCGCCAGCGCGTCGGGCTCGTCGATGCCGAACAGGGCCCCCATGTCGTCCCATTTGCTGCACATCGTGCCGCGGCGGTCGATCAGCGTGTCGAAGTCGATTTCGGCCATCAGCGTTGTCCCCGGTTGCGATTTCGCGCGCAGCATAGCGATCTGTTGCGCGGCGGAAAGCCATCGCCTACACGGCGCGGATGACACTTCGACACATCATCCTTCACCCCGATCCACGCCTCAAGAAGCGCTGCGAGCCGGTCGCGCGGATCACGCCCGAGCTCGAGACGCTGGCGGCCGACATGCTGGCCACGATGTACCAGGCGCCGGGCGTTGGCCTTGCCGCGCCGCAGCTGGGCGTCCTGCAGCGGATGTTCGTGATGGATTGCAGCAAGGATCCCGACCGCAGCGCCGCGCCGCTGGTCATGGTCAACCCCGAGATCGTCAGCCTGTCCGAGACCACGCGGATCTTCGAGGAAGGCTGCCTGTCGTTCCCCGACATCTACGCCGAGGTGGTCCGCCCGACCGAGGTGCGGATGCGCTGGACCGGGCTCGACGGCAAGACGCAGGAACGCGATTTCGACGGGCTTTGGTCCACCTGCGCGCAGCACGAGCTGGACCACCTGAACGGCAAGCTGTTCATCGACCATGTCGGCCCCATGAAGCGGCAGATGATTACCCGCAAGATGGTCAAGCTGAAGCGCGAACTGGACCGTGACCGTGCCTGAGCGTGAGCGCGTGCCCCCGCCGCCGCCTGTCGGTGGCACGATCCGCGCGATCCTGACCCATCCCGATCAGGGGCTGCGCGCGCCCTGCACGGCCGCCGCGCTGGTCGCGCCGGCTGAGCGCGAGCGTCTGGCGGCCGACCTGCTGGCGACGATGTACGACGCCCGGGGTCGCGGCCTTGCCGCCCCGCAGGTGGGCCGGGCGGTGCGGATGTTCGTCATGGACCCGCAGTGGAAATCCGGCGCGCCTGCGCCCGTCGTGATGCTGGACCCGCAGGTCCTGTGGCGCTCGGACGCCTGTGCGGTCGTGCGCGAGCAGTGCCTGTCGATCCCCGACCGCCCGGTCGAGATGTCGCGCCCCGTCGAGGTGCGGATGCGCTGGTTCGACCTGGTCGGCGTGGCGCACGAGGCCGACCTGTCTGGCGACGCCGCCCGGATCGCGCAGCACGAATACGATCATCTCGACGGCATCCTGATCGTGGACGCGGCCGACGCGGCACCCGACCGGCCCGGTCGCTGAGCGCGTGGCGGTCCGCCCCTTCATCCCCTACGACGACCGCCGCCTGCACAGCGCGGCCGAGCCGGTGGGTGCGATCACCGACGCCGTGCGCGCGGTCTGGGACGACATGGTCCACACGATGGAGGCGATGCCGGGCATGGGCCTTGCCGCGCCCCAGATCGGGGTCATGCTGCGGCTGGCGGTCGTGGACGCCTCGGACCGGCGGGGCGAGGTCGTGCGGATGGCCAACCCCGAGGTGCTGCACGCCTCCGCCCGGATGCGCGCGCATGACGAAGCGAGCCCGAACCTGCCCGGCGTCTCGGCCCTGATCGAGCGGCCGCGCGCCGTCACGGTGCGGTTCCTGAACGACCGGGGCGAGGTCGAGGACCGCGACTTCGTCGGCCTGTGGGCCACCAGCGTCCAGCACCAGATCGACCACCTGAACGGCCGGGTCTACGTGGACCACCTGTCGGCGTTGAAGCGGCGGATGCTGGTCGCGAAGTCGTCCAAGCTGTCGCGGCGCTGAAGGAAGGCAACAGGGGGCGGCCGCCGGGCATCCGCAACTATCCGCTGTCTCACCCGGCCGCCCGGCGCTATCCGTCTGTCGAAACATCCGCAAAGGGGGCCGCGATGCGTGTCGTTTTCATGGGGACGCCCGCGTTTTCGGTGCCGGCGCTCAAGGCCATCGCCGCCGCGCATCAGGTCGTGGCCGTCTATTCCCAGCCTCCGCGCGCCGCGGGCCGGGGCCAGAAGCCGCGCCCCTCGCCCGTGCAGGACGCGGCCGAGACGCTCGGGATCGCCGTCCGCACCCCCGAACGCCTGCGCGGCGCCGACGAGCAGGCGGCGTTCGCGGCGCTTGGCGCGGACGTGGCTGTGGTCGTGGCTTACGGCCTGATCCTGCCGCAGCCGGTGCTGGACGCGCCACGGCTCGGCTGCCTCAACATCCACGCCTCGATCCTGCCGCGCTGGCGCGGGGCCGCGCCGATCCACCGCGCGGTGATGACGGGCGACGCGGAAACTGGCACAGCCATCATGCAGATGGAGGCGGGGCTGGACACCGGCCCGGTCCTGGCCGAGGCGAGGACCCCGATCGGCCCCGAGGACACCACCGGCGACCTGCACGACCGGCTGGCCGCGATGGGCGCGGCGCTGATCGTGGACACGCTGGCGCGGCTGCCCCTTGCCGCCCGGCCGCAGCCCGATGCGGGCGTGACCTACGCCGCCAAGATCGACAAGGCCGAGGCGCGGATCGACTGGACCCTGCCGGCGGTGCAGGTGGACAGGTTGATCCGCGGGCTGTCGCCCTTTCCCGGCGCATGGTGCGAGATCGCGGGCGAGCGGGTGAAGCTGCTGCGTTCCCGGCTCGCCGATACCGGCGCGGGCGGGCCGGGCGCCGGCACGCCGGGGCAGGTTCTCGAAGGCTTCACCATCGCCTGCGGCGACGGCGCGATCGAGGTGACGCAGGCGCAGCGGCAAGGCAAGCGCCCGATGCCCGCGGCCGAGATCCTGCGCGGCCTGACCCTGCCCGCGACGCTGGACTGACCCGGGCGCGGACCTGCCCGCACGATCCGGCGGCCGGTCGACCAGAACCCGGCACGAGCGTATCGCGCCCCCTCCCCAGCCGACCGACCGGCCGCAGCGCGATCCGGCACAACCCTGCCGCCCCGCCACGCGGCACCTTGCGGCCGCCGACGGCCCCATGCGAAGGAACCCGCATGGTCCGCATACGCCCCCATTTCCTGCCAACGCTCGCGCTGGCCCTGCCGCTCATCGGCAGCCATCTCGCGCGCATGGCCATCGGCGTCACCGACACGCTGATGGTCGCGCGGCTGGGTGTCGATGCGCTGGCGGCGCTGGTGCTGGCGACCTCGCTTTTCTTCATCCTGTTCATGGCGGGCAGCGGCTACGCGATGGGGCTGATGGCGCGGGTGGCGACGGCGCTTGCGCGCGACGACGACACCGACGTGCGCCGGTCGACGCGGATGGCCCTGTGGCTGTCGATCCTGCACGCGGCGCTGTCGGCGCCGATCATGTGGGCGTCGGGCCCGATCCTCGTGGCGCTGGGGCAAGAGCCGCGGCTGGCGGCGCTCGCGCAGGAATGGCTGCTGGTCATGGCCTTCGCCACGCCCGCCGTGCTGTGCGGGATGACGCTCAACAGCTATCTCGCCGCGCTCGGCCGCGCCAATGTCGTGATGTGGATCACGCTGGCGGGCGTGCCGCTGAACGTGCTGTTCAACTGGCTGCTGATCTTCGGCCCCGGCCCGTTCCCCGCGTGGGGGATCATGGGCGCGGCCATCGCCTCGATGAGCGTGAACTGGATTCAGCTGGCCGCGCTTGCGCTGTTCGCCGCCCAGCTGCCCGAGGCGCGCCGCTTCCACCTGTTCAAGCATTTCTGGCGCCCCGACTGGGCCGCGTTCCGCGACATCCTGGTGCTGGGGCTGCCGATCGGGCTGACCACGGTCGCCGAGATCGCGATGTTCACCGGCTCGAACCTGATGATGGGCTGGTTCGGTCCCGAGGCGCTGGCGGCGCACGGAATCGCTCTGCAGATCGCGTCGCTGACCTTCATGGTCCATATCGGCCTGTCGAACGCGGCCACCATCCGCGTCGGCGCGGCCAGGGGCGCGGGCGACGCGCTGTCGCTGCGCAGCGGGGCCAAGGCCGCGCTGGTCCTGTCGCTCGCCTTCGCGGTGCTGACGATGGCCATGTTCATCCTGCTGCCGCGAACGCTGACCGGGTTCTACCTTGCCGACAGCGACCCGGCCGCGCCCGCCATCGTCGCGCTGGCCGCGTCGCTGATGATCTATGCCGGCGCGTTCCAGGTCGTGGACGCGATGCAGGTGGTGACGCTGGGCCTTCTGCGCGGGGTGCAGGACACGCGGGTGCCGCTTTTGCTGACGATGGTGAGCTACTGGCTGATCGGGATTCCCGCGGCCTATGTGCTGGCGTTCCCGGTGGGCATGGGCCCGCAGGGGCTGTGGGCGGGGTTGGTCGCGGGTCTGTCGGCGGCGGCGGCGCTGCTTCTGTGGCGCTTCTGGACCCGGGGCGACGGCTGGGTCGGCGCGCCCGACGGGGCCGCGCAGCCCGCCTGACGGGCGAGGGATCGGGCGGCGACCGACCGCGCCTGCGTCCGCCCCCCGGACCTGTCCTTTTACACTGTTCGACGCCCCACCGGCCCCGTGCTAGTCTCGCCGCCATGTCCCCCGGTCCGGCCACCCCGACCTCGCTGATGCCCCGGATCACGGTCCGGCCTGCCACGCAGGACGACGCTCGGTTCCTGGTTCCCCTGATCGACGCGGCGGGCGAAGGGCTGCCGTCCTACCTGTGGGCGCGGCTGGCGCAGCCGGGGCAGGTCCCGGCCGAGGTCGGCCTTGCGCGCGTTCAGGGCGAGACCGCGGCCGTGTCCTGGCGTCACGCGCGGGTGGCAGAGTTCGACGGCCGGCCCGCCGGCTGCTGCTACGCCTGCCGCCTGCCCGACCCGCCCGCGACCCCGACCGCGACCCTGCCCGGCGACCTGCCCCCCATGTTCGTGCCCCTGCAGCAGCTGGAAAACGAGGCCGCGGGCACCGGCTACGTCAACATCCTCGCGACCGCCTCGGCGTTCCGGCGACGGGGCGTCGGGCGCGCGCTCCTCGCCTCGGCCGAGGAGACGGCAGGGCCGCGCGGAATGAGCGTGATCGTGTCGGACGGCAATCCCGGCGCGCGTCGGCTTTACGAGCGGCTGGGCTACGCGGTCACCGACCGCCGGCCGATGGTCAAGGAAGGCTGGCGCGGCCACGGCCGGGCCTGGCTCTTGATGATCAAGGCCCCCTGACCCTGCGTCAGGGTTTCATCCGGTAGCCGGTCTTGAGCCAGCGCCAGCCGAGCCAGTTGACCAGCAGCGCCGCGCAGGCGCAGACCACCAGCCCCCGCAGCGGCGGCGCGTCGCTGGCGCCGGCGAAGCCGTAGCGCAGGCCGTCGATCAGGTAGAAGATCGGGTTCCAGTGCGACAGGGTGCGGAACGGCTCGGGCAGCGCCTCGACCGAATAGAACGTGCCCGACAGATACGACAGCGGCGTCACGATAAAGTTGGTGATCGCCGCCATCTGGTCGAACTTCTGGGCGATGATCCCGGCCAGAAGCCCCAGCCCGCCCATGAAGAGCGATCCCAGCACGATGAAGGCCACGGCCCACAGCGGCCGCGCGGGCACCAGCCCCAGCGTCAGCGCCAGCCCCAGCGCGATCACCAGCGCCACCAGCCCCGCCCGGATCACCGAACCGGCAAGATAACCCGCCAGGATCTCACCCGCCGACAGGGGCGGCATCAGCGTATCGACGATGTTGCCCTGCATCTTGGCCGCGATCATCGACGACGAACTGTTGGCGAACGCGTTCTGGATCACCGTCATCATCAGGATGCCCGGACCCAGGAAGGCGACGTAGGGCATGCCCATCACCTCGCCCCGGTCGCGGCCCAGCGCCAGGACGAACACGACGATGAACAGCCCCGCCGTGATCAGCGGGGCAAAGATCGTCTGCTGCCAGACGGCCATGAACCGCCGCACCTCGCGCCCGATCAGCGTCCGCAGGCCCAGCCAGTTGACGCGCCCGAAACGGCGCACCCCCATCTCGCCCCTCAACTCGTGATCCAGGTCGGTCGATTGCCGGGTCATCTTGCGCGTCATCCTTGAAATCCGGGGGTTCAGGGCTTATTCCCAAGCATCCCGGTTTAAAGACGGCCCCCGGCGGATGCGCAAGCCCGTGCGGTCCGGCCCGGTCACCAAGGAAGGCTATCCATGTCCTGGACGGATGAACGCGTCGAGACCCTGAAACGCATGTGGGCCGAGGGCCTGTCGGCCAGCCAGATCGCCAAGGACCTGGGCGGCGTGACCCGCAACGCGGTGATCGGCAAGGTGCACCGGCTGGGCCTGTCGAACCGCACCGAAGGCGGCGAGGCGCCCGCCGCCGCCGCGCCCGCGGCCGAACAGCAGGCGAGCGCCACCGCATCGGCTGCCGCGCCGTCCAC
>ERZ501041.48-NODE-48-length-27356-cov-10.281455_pt1 | contig 27356 bp, 28 predicted proteins | sample MGYA00248848_ERZ501041 | MGnify/ENA primary metagenome ERZ501041 (study PRJEB25958, sample SAMN03398573) | human skin metagenome | study: EMG produced TPA metagenomics assembly of the Human Skin Microbiome Metagenome (human skin metagenome) data set.
CTGCGCGGCGGCCGGGTCGGCGTACGACGCGCAAAGCTGCGGGTCGGCGGCGACGCGGCCGTAGCCCACCGGGCGGGCATAGACCCGCGTGCCGGGGCGGTGGGCGTTCGCAACCGCATAGGCCTGAAGCGTCGTGCCCCCGGGGGTGGTGACGACGGCCACGGGGGCCACCACCACCGCGCCGGCCGCGACCGTCTTTCTGTCGGCCAGCACCGGCTCGCTCGGGTAGGGGTCGATCGACGGCGCGCCGGCGGGCTTGCGGGTCCGTGCCAGCGTCGCCTCGGGCACCGGGCGCATCGAGTGGCCGCTGATCTGTTCGGGCGTCGGTGCCTTCACCGGCAGCGTCACCGGGACGATCCGCGGCGGATCCTCGCGCCGGCCCATCAGCGCGCTTTCGCGGGCGCGCAGGTAGTCGCCGTAGGGCGTGGCCTTGGCGCGGTAGTTCGGGTTCCAGCCCGCGTTTTCCCCGCAGGCCGCAAGCGCCAGCAGCGCACCCATCACCATGATCTGTCGACGCATCACTCTCTCCTCGCGCGGCGCGCGGTTATGGACGCTTCAGCCTACCACCAGCGCGACGGTTTGGCCGCAAAGCCCGCCGCCCGTTCAAGGACGGCGCCGTGGTTCAGAAGATTGCCTTCGTCCCACGGGCGCCCGATCAGTTGCAGCCCCAGCGGCAGGCCGTCCCCGTTCAGCCCGACCGGCACGGCAAGGCCCGGCAGCCCGGCCAGGTTCACCGTCACCGTGAACACGTCGTTGAGATACATCTCGACCGGGTCGGCGTCCTGCATCGAGCCCAGCGGGAATGCCGGCGAGGGCGTGGCGGGGGTCAGGATCGTGTCGATCCCGTCCGCGAACGCCTGGTCGAAGTCGCGCTTGATCAGCGCGCGGACCTTGCGGGCGCGGTTGTAATAGGCGTCGTAAAAGCCCGCCGACAGGACGTAGGTGCCGACCATCACGCGGCGCTGCACCTCGGGGCCGAAGCCCTCGGCGCGGGTGCGCTCATACATCTCGGTCACGCCGTCGCCCGCGGCTAGCGCGGCGCGGCGCCCGTAGCGGACCCCGTCGTAGCGGGCGAGGTTCGAGGACGCCTCGGCCGGGGCGATGACGTAATAGGCCGGCAGCGCGTATTTCGTGTGCGGCAGGCTGATGTCCACGATCTCGGCGCCGGCATCGCGCAGCATCTCGGCGCCCCGTTTCCACAGCGCGTCGATTTCGGGCGACATGCCGTCCATCCGGTATTCGCGCGGGATGCCGACGCGCTTGCCCCGGATGTCGCCGGTCAGCGCCGCCTCGTAGTCGGGCACCGGACGGTCGGCGCTGGTCGAATCCTTGGGATCGACCGATGCCATCGCGCCCAGCATGATCGCCGCATCGCGCACGCTGCGCGTCATCGGACCGGCCTGGTCCAGCGAGGATGCGAAGGCGATCGTTCCCCAGCGCGACACCCGGCCGTAGGTCGGTTTCAGCCCGACGATGCCGGTAAAGGCGGCGGGCTGACGGATCGAGCCGCCGGTGTCGGTGCCGGTCGCGGCAAGGCACAGGTCGGCCGCCACGGCGGCTGACGACCCGCCCGACGATCCGCCCGGGGTCAGCGGCGCGTCGCCCGTCTTCCACGGGTTCACCGCGTTGCCGTAGACGCTGGTCTCGTTCGACGAGCCCATCGCGAACTCGTCCATGTTCAGCTTGCCCAGCATCACCGCGCCCGCGTCGAACAGGTTCTGGGTGACGGTGGATTCGTATTCGGGCAAGAACCCTTCAAGGATCCGGGACGCCGCCTGCGACGGCACGCCCCGCGTGCAGAACAGGTCCTTGATCCCGACCGGAATCCCGCACATCGACGGCGCGTCGCCCGCGCGCAGGCGCTTGTCGGCGGCTTCCGCCTGCGCCAGCGCGATGTCGGGCGTATGGTGGACAAAGGCGTTCAGCGGCGACCCTGCGTCGATCGCCGACAGGCAGGCGTGGGTGAGGTCGGTCGCGGTCACGTCGCCCGCGCGCAGGGCGTCCCGCGCCTCGGCTATCGTCAGCTGGTTCAGGGTCATTCCACCACCTTGGGCACGGCAAAGAACCCCTCGCGCGCGTCCGGCGCGTTGCGCAGCACCCGGTCCTGCATGTCGCCGTCGGTGACGACATCCTCGCGCCGCTTCAGGCGCATCGGCTCGACCCCGGTCATGGGTTCGATCCCGGTCACGTCGACCTCGTTCAGCTGTTCCATGAAAAGCAGGATGCCGTTCAGCTCGGCGGCAAGCGCCGGCAGCGCCTCGTCGCGAACCGCGATCCGCGCCAGATGCGCGACCTTGCGGGCCTCGGAGGGGTCAATCGACATTCGGTTTTCCTTTCGCTTGGCCCGCGTTTACCGTCCGGGGCGAGACCCTGCAAGCCGCGCGGACCCGCGACCGTGAACGCCCGCCGCGCCTCGAAAAGGACCGGACGATGAAACTGACCTGGCTCGGCCACGGCAGCTGGCGGATCGAGATCGAAAAGGCGGTGATCCTGGTGGACCCCGCGCTGGACGCGAACCCGTCCTTTCCCGAAGACCGGCGCGACGAGGCGGTCGCGGGCACGACCCACATCCTGATCACCCACGGGCATGGCGACCACACCTCGGGCGTGCCGGCGCTTGCCAAGCGGCTGGGGGTGCCGGTGGTGGGGATCGCGGACCTCGTCACCTTCTGGTCCGAAAGCGAGGGGCTGGACGGCACCGGCTTCAACAAGGGCGGGACCGTGGACCTGAACGGCGCGAAGGTGACGATGGTCGCGGCCAGCCATTCCTCGGCGATGGAAGGGCGGGGCGGCCAGCCCATCTATGCCGGCCACGAGTCGGGCTACATGATCGCGGGCGAGGGGCACGTCGTCTATTTCAGCGGCGACACCGACATCATGGCCGACATGGACTGGATGGGCGACCTGCACAAACCCGACATCGGCATCCTGTGCGCGGGCGGGCACTACACCATGGACATGGCGCGCGCGGGCTATGCGGCCAGACGATATTTCGACTTCACGACCGTGATCCCCAGCCACTACCGCAGCTTCGCCGTGCTGGCGACCGACGCGGCCCCCCTGCGCGCCGCGCTGCCCGGCGTCGAGGTGATCGAGCCCGAGGTGCTGGCCCCGATCGAGATCGCGCCCCGGACCGGAGCCGCGGCATGAGCGAGCCACAGGTCTTTCCCACCGGCCCCGACCCCGACATGACCGAGGTGGACGCCGCCTGCCACTGCGGCGCCGTGCGGATGCGGGTGCGGCTGTCGGACGGGCTGCGCACCGCCCGGCGCTGCGACTGTTCGTTCTGCCGGATGCGCGGCGCCGTCGCGGTCAGCGCGCCGCTGGACGGGATCGAAATCCTGTCGGGGCAGGACTCGTTGGGCGAATACCGCTTCAACACCGGCACGGCGGTCCACCACTTCTGCAAGGTCTGCGGCATCTACACCCACCACCAGCGCCGCTCGAACCCCAGCCAGTACGGGGTCAACGTCGCCTGCCTGCACGGGGTGAGCCCGTTCGACTTCGCCGAGGTTCCGGTGATGAACGGCCGCGTCCACCCCAGGGACGGCGGCGGCGGGCAGGCGGGCACGCTGGTCTATCGCCCCGACGCATGAGGGGCGCGGTGCTTGACGGCGCGCGCATGATTTCACGCGACGCCGCGCATGACGAGCTGTCCCGCGCGCTCAAGCTGCCCGCGTTCTACGGGCGCAACCTCGACGCCTTGGCCGACTGCCTGCGCGACGCGCGGCCCGACGCCGTGACGTGGCGCGACTTTGCCGCCGCGGAACGTTCGCTGGGGGGCCATGCGGTCGGGATCGCGCGGGTGCTGCGGGGCGCGGGCGTGGCGCTGACGGTCGCCTGAACGTCAGGCCGCGAACAGGCGGGCCAGCCGCGCTGCCTCGTCGGCAAGGCCGAATGGCGGGTTGATCACGAACATCCCCGAACCGACCATGCCGTGCCCCGCCCGCGCGGGCGGAAACCGGACCTCGGACGCCAGCGCCCCGGGGCCCGCCGTCTCGGTCAGCTCACGCGCCATCGCCGCCTGCCGGTCGTCGCCGAGGATCGGATACCAGACCGCGATCACCCCCACGTTCCACTTGCGCGCCAGCCTGCCGACGATGCCCGGAATGCGGTCGTAGTCGGCCTTGACCTCGTAGCTGGGGTCGATCAGCAGCATGCCCCGGCGCGGCGTCGGCGGCAGGATCGCGTTCGCCATCTCGAAGCCGTCCTGACGGTGCAGATGCGCGAACCCCGCCACGCCGGCCAGCGCCGCGTGTTCCTGCGGGTGCAGTTCGGCCAGATGCGCCACGTCGCCGGGCCGCAGGAAGTGGCGCGCGATCAGCGGCGATCCGGGATAGGCGTCGGGTCCGTGACGCGTCCGCGTCGCCGCCAGCGCGGCGCGCAGCGGGTGGTCGTCGGGAAACCAGCCCCGGTCCAGCGCCCGGACGATGCCCGCCCGCGCCTCGCCGGTGCGCGCCGCCTCGGGCGCGGACAGGTCGTAAAGGCCGCGCCCGGCGTGGGTTTCGGCGTAGGTAAAGGGCTTGTCCTTGCCCGCCAGCCGCGCCAGCGCCACCGCCAGCAGCGCATGCTTGTGGACGTCGGCCGCGTTTCCGGCGTGAAAACTGTGCTGGTAGGACAACATCCCCGACCCATAGCGCGCGCGGGTGCCGTGCGGAAGGACGCGGCGGCGCCAAGGGGGGGAGGGGAGGAGGCGCCGCCGCACAACGCTGGCCCGGGGGAGGAGGGCCGCGTATAGGGTGCGATGCAGACCGGGGAGGAGTGGCCGGCACCGCTGACGAACGACCCCGGGGAGGAGGAGGGGCCGCCGTGTTCCGTCGTGACCTTCGCCGCCCCGGGGGGACGGAAAGGTAGGCGGCGGCCCCAGGGAGGAGGAGTGGGCCGCCGCCTGATCCGCGTCGATCCGGGGAGGAGGATCGGACCGTCGCGTAACTGGTTGGCGGCACCCCAGGGGAGGGGAGGAGGGGTGCCGCCCAAGCCTGATCCCCAGGGAGGAGGAAGGGGTCAGGATCCGTGCTGCCCTTGCGGGCCCGTTCGCTTCGTGTGCCAGACCCGGCACAGTGGCGTTCGTCTTGTCCCGAAGATGGGCCAAATGCTGCAGCTGCACAATGGCGGAAAACGTCTATGAGCCATGCGTCTGCTGCATGGGCGGCTTTGGCTGGATGCTTACAAATGACAGCGCCGTAACGGCATCGGCCAGCACATGGCGCAGGTTCAAGGTCTCTACGGCGCGTCAGTCATGCAAATGACGCAACGTCCGTCGCTGCGCTCGCGCGCTTTACGCCACGTTCCCCGCCTGCGATGCTGCAATGCAACCCTGCCAGGACCGGAGCCCGCCCCATGACCATCGACGACCGCGTTCGTGACGTTCTTGCGACGATTTCGGTTCCGGGCGGCAAGACCCTGATCTCGGCCGATCTGGTTCGCGCCTTGCAGGTGAGCGACGGCGCCGTGCGATTCGTGATCGAGGCGCCGGACGCGCAGTTCGCCCGCGCGCTGGAACCGGCGCGCGCGCAGGCCGAGGCGCTTCTCAAGGCGCTTCCGGGCGTCAGCTCGGTCCAGATCGTGACGACCGCGCCCGCCGGACGCGCCTCGCCCGTCGCGGCCCAAAGCGGCGGCGCTTCGGCACCGCCCCCCGGCGCCGCGCCGAACCTCAAGATCGGCCGCCACCCGACGCCGCAGGCGGGTCCGCTCGCCATCCCGGGCGTGGACCGGATCGTCGCCATCGGGTCGGGCAAGGGCGGGGTCGGCAAATCCACCCTCACCACCAACCTCGCCGTCGCGCTGGCGCGCGAGGGGCGGCGCGTGGGCGTGCTGGACGCCGACATCTACGGCCCCAGCCAGCCGCGCATGCTGGGCGTGACCCAGCGCCCGACGAGCGAGGGCGACCGCATCCAGCCGGTGCGCGCGCATGGTCTGGTGATGATGTCGATCGGGCTGATGATGAAGGAAGGCGAGGCGCTGGTCTGGCGCGGCCCGATGCTGATGGGCGCGCTGCAGCAGATGCTGAACCAGGTGGACTGGGGCGATCTGGACGTCTTGCTGGTGGACCTGCCGCCCGGCACCGGCGACGTGCAGCTGAGCCTGTGCCAGAAGGCGCAGGTCACGGGCGCGATCATCGTGTCCACGCCTCAGGACGTGGCGATGATCGACGCGCGGCGCGCGATCGACATGTTCGACAAGCTGCGGACCCCGGTGCTGGGGCTGGTCGAGAACATGTCCGTCCATGTCTGCCGCAATTGCGGCCACGAGGAACATCTGTTCGGCCACGGCGGCGTCGCGGCCGAGGCGCAGGCGCGCGGCCTGCCGTTCCTGGGCGAGATCCCGCTGGACCTTGCGGTGCGGCTGGGCGGGGACGAGGGACGCCCGGTCGCGGCCGGCGAGGGACCCGTCGCCGACGCCTACATCCGCCTTGCCCGCCGGCTGGTCGCGGGCGGCATGGGCTGAACGGTTCTTTTCTGGTGGCTGATGCGACGGGCGGTCCTGATGGGCCGCCCGTTGTGACTCAAAGGCTGGGAAAAGGCGGGAACAGGCGGCCACCCTGCGAATCAACCCGCCGTGAATGAGCGTGAGGACGGCCGCTATTCTGTTCACCGCCCGGCCGCTTTCCCGTGAGTCGGCTTAAAGCCCTCGCGGATTTTTGCAACTTTGGGAATTGGTGGCACCGATCTGCCACAGCTCGCCGATCCACCACATATGGTGCTGGCGATAACCTTAATCCCTACAGGTTCTATTTCTTCCGCAACGCATCAGCTATGTTCTTGATCGGTTCTAACAACAGCGCCGCCTTTCACCCTTTTTCACCCTCAACAATTCCGTTGCTTCCCATGAAATCCCATGGCATCCCTTTACTCACGGAAGGCGGATCAAGGGGCACCCAAGACCCCACGCCATAGGCAGGCTTCATACAGGCAGCCGTTCTTCCGAAAAACGACCCGGTCGCGTGCGAGCAGCATCTTCCCCAGGTGGCGCGACGAGCCGGGCGATCCCCGAAACTTCGGGGCCCAGGAATGGGAACGAGGGCGGCGGATCGGGCAGTGGCAGCGGCCCGATCCGCCCTTTCCCGTTTGGTGGCCCGGTACGGGTGGCCAGACGGGCGGACAGTGGAAGGACGCGGGCTTGGCGCGCAGGTTCAGAGGCTCGGAAGAGGTCAAGGTCGACGCCAAGGGGCGCGTCTCGATCCCGGCCAAGTTCCGCCGCGTGTTCGAAAGCTGCGATCCCGACTGGGAAACCGGCAAGCGCCCGCAGCTCGTCATCGTCTACGGCCGCACCGACTGGCGCCATCTCGAATTGTACACGCTGGAAGCCATCGAGGAAATCGACGCCCAGATCGACCAGATGCAGCGCGGCAGCCCGGAACGCCGGCTGCTCGAATCCATCATGCACGGCGCCGCCGAGGAAGCCGAGATCGACCCGGACGGGCGGCTCGTCCTGCCGCAGAAGCTGCGCGAGAAGATCGGCCTGGACGAGCGCGCGTTCTTCGTGGCCGCGGGCGACTATCTCAAGGTCTGGCGCCCCGAAACCTACGACGAGGCCGAAGGCGACGAGGTCGAGGCGCTGGTGGCCGAGCTTGGCGAAGGCTTCGACCCCCGTTCGCTGCTGCCGCCGATCGCCCCCGTGCGCCGGATCGAATCGAGGGCCGACGACTGATGTCGGGCGCGGCACCCCATGTGCCGGTGCTGCTCGGTCCGTTGCTGGCGGCCGTGGCACCCGTGCGCGGCACCTGGATCGACGGCACCTTCGGCGCGGGCGGCTATGCGCGCGGCCTGCTGGACGCGGGCGCGGACCGAGTGATCGGCATCGACCGCGATCCGACAGTGTTCCGCATGGCGCAGGCCTGGGCGGGCGATCACGGCGACCGGCTGCGGCTGGTCGAGGGCACGTTTTCCGACCTCGACACCCTCGCGGGCGGGCCGGTGGACGGCGTGGTGCTGGATCTCGGCGTCAGCTCCATGCAGCTTGACCAGGCCGAGCGCGGCTTTTCCTTCCTGCGCGACGGTCCGCTGGACATGCGGATGGGCGGCGATGGGCCGTCCGCGGCGGACCTGCTGAACACGGCGGACGAAAGCCGCATCGCCGACGTACTTTATCACTATGGCGAGGAACGTGCGGCCCGCCGGATCGCGCGCGCGATCGTCAAGGCCCGCCCGCTGACCCGCACCGCGCAGCTGGCCGACGTGGTCCAGTCCTGCCTGCCGCGCCCGAAACCGGGACAAAGCCACCCCGCCACCCGCGCCTTCCAGGCGATCCGCATCTGGGTCAACGACGAGTTCGGGCAGCTTGTCGCGGGCCTTGCCGCCGCCGAACGCGCGCTGGTGCCGGGTGGCAGGCTGGCCGTGGTCAGCTTCCATTCGCTCGAGGACCGGATCGTCAAGCGCTTCATGCAGGGTCGCGCCAACGCGGCGGGCGGCGGCAGCCGCTACGCGCCCGAGGCGCCGCAGGACGCGCCCGCCTTCACGCTGCCCTTCCGCCGCGCGATCGGCGCGGACGAGGACGAGCTTGCCGCGAACCCCCGCGCCCGCTCGGCCTATCTGCGCGTCGCCGTGCGTACCGACGCACCGGCGGGCGAGGCCGACGACCGCACGCTGGGCCTGCCGCAACTGCCGGGGGGCGGCTGATGCGCGCGCTTCTGTATGTGATGACGGTGGCGGCGGTGATGGGCCTCGCCTTCTGGGCCTACCGCGAGAATTACCGCACCCAGGCCGCCATCGACGAGATGAACGGGATCCAGAACGAGATCGGGGGCCTGCGCGAGCAGCTGGGCGTCCTGCGCGCCGAATGGGCCTATCTGAACCGGCCCGAGCGGCTGCGCGACCTGGTGGACCTGAACTTCGAGCGGTTGCAGCTGGTGCCGGTGCAGTCGGGCCAGTTCGTGGACGTGGACCACGTCGATTACCCGAAGATCCGCGAGTTCCAGGGCCCTCCCGCGCCCGACGCCTTTACCGACCCCCAACCCGGAACTCAGCAGCCCGGCACTGCGGCACCCGCCGCCGGCACCCCCATCGCCCGCCCCGCATCCCGCCCCGCCGAAAGGGAGACTCAGCCGTGATCCGCACCCCCCTGCGCCCGCTGACCCGCATCCTCCGCGCCCGCGAGGCGGGCGAGAACCCCGACGACATCGAGGCGGAAAACCGCGCCCGCCGCCACGCCGAGATCCAGGACAAGTCGCGCAAGCGGGCGTCGTTCCGGCTGTGGCTGATGGCATTCGCCTTTACCGCCGCGTTCGGCGCGGTGGGCATGCGGATGGGCGCGCTCGCGTCGTCAGACCCAACCGAGCCGCGCGCGCAGGCGACCGGCGCGCGCATCATCTCGCAGCGCGCCGACATCGTGGACCGGCGGGGGCGGGTGCTGGCCACGAACCTGTCCACCCACGCGCTGTACGCCCACCCCCACCAGATGGTCGATCCGCGCCGCGCCGCGACCGAGCTGGCGGCGATCTTTCCCGACTTGGACGAAAAGCAGCTGACCAAGGACTTCACCGGCAAGCGCACCTTCGTCTGGATCAAGAAGAAGCTGTCGCCCGAACAGATGCAGGCCGTCCACGACATCGGCGAGCCGGGGCTGCTGTTCGGCCCGCGCGAGATGCGGCTGTATCCGAACGGCCAGCTGGCGAGCCACATCCTTGGCGGTTCGACCTTCGGGGCCGAGGGCGTGAGCAGCGCCGAGGTGCTGGGCATGGCGGGCGTGGAAAAGGCGTTCGACAACTGGCTGCGCGATCCCGCGAACGCGGGCGCGCCCCTGACGCTGTCGATCGACCTGACCGCGCAGGCTGCGATGGAGGAGGTGCTGTCCAACGGCATGAAGGTGATGAGCGCCAAGGGCGCCGCCGGCGTGCTGATGGAAGTTTCGACCGGCGAGGTGCTGGCGATGGCGAGCCTGCCCGACTTCGACCCGAACGACCGTCCGCGCCCGGCGCTCAAGGGCGATCCGTCCGACAGCCCGCTTTTCAACCGCGCGGTGCAGGGTCAGTACGAGCTGGGATCGACCTTCAAGCTGTTCCCGGTCGCGCAGGCGCTGGATGAAAAGCTCATCAATCCCAACACGATGATCAACGCCAGCTCGCCGATGAAGATCGGCAAGTACCTGATCCACGACTTCCACAACTACGGCGGCAGCCTGTCGGTCGCGGACATCCTGGCCAAGTCGTCGAACGTGGGCACGGTGCGGATCGCGCAGATGCTGGGCCCCGAGCGGCAGCAGAAGTTCCTCAGGGACCTCGGCCTCTTCGAGGCGACGCAGATCGAGATGACCGAGGCGCCGACCGGCAAGCCGCTGGTTCCGCAGCGCTGGCCCGCCGTCACGGCGGCGACGGTCGCGTTCGGCCACGGCCTTGCGGCGAGCCCGCTGCACCTCGCCTCGGCCTACGCCACCATCGCCAATGACGGGCACCGGGTGCGCCCGACGCTGGTCCATCGCCGCGACCATCCGCAGGGCGAACAGATCCTGTCGGCGCAGGCGGCGCAGACCGCGCGCATGATGCTGCGCGGCGTCGTCACCCGCGGCACCGCGCGCGCGGCCGAGGTCGAAGGCTATGACGTCGCCGGCAAGACCGGGACCGCCGACAAGCCCCGCCCCGGCGGCGGCTATTACGAAAGCAAGGTGATCTCGAACTTTGCCGCGATGTTCCCGGTCGAATCCCCGAAATACGTGCTGGTCGTGACGCTGGACGAACCCTCGGTCACCAACGCGGGCGGGGGAACCGCGCGGACCGCCGGCCTGACGGCCGCCCCGGTCGCGGCCGAGATGGTGCGCCGCCTTGCGCCCATCGTGGGCCTGCGGCCCGCCGCCGACGCGGACCTGCCCGTCATTGAAAACCGGACCCCGGCTGATCTAAAGCTCGTGACGAACTGAAGATGCGACAGTCCCGCGAAGGGACTGGCGCGCGAACAAGGGCGAGGTGACGGGTGACGGCGACGGGTGACGGCAAGCTTCTGTCCCGGCTGGGATTGCGGGCAAGGGACGGGCGCGACCCGACCATCACCGGCCTGTCGGTGGACAGCCGCGCGGTGCGCGACGGCCATCTGTTCGCCGCGCTGCCCGGATCGACCGCCCACGGGGGGGAGTTCATCACCTATGCGCTGCGCCAAGGCGCGGGCGCGATCCTGACCGACCGCCGGGGCGCGCAGATCGCCGCCGACGCGCTTGCCGCGTCGGACGCGGCCGTGGTGGTGGCCGAGGATCCGCGCGCCGCGCTTGCCGGCGCCGCCGCGCTGTGGTTCGCGGCCCAGCCCGAAACGATCGTCGCGGTCACGGGCACGTCCGGCAAGACCTCGGTCGCGACCTTCACCCGCCAGATCTGGCAGGCGCTCGGTCACAAGGCGATCAGCCTTGGCACCATGGGCGTGCAGGGCGACTATGCCGCGAAGCTCGCCCACACCACGCCCGAGCCGGTGACGCTGCACCGCGTGCTGGCCGAGGCGGCGGCGGCCGGCGTCACCCACGCGGCGATGGAGGCGTCGTCCCACGGCCTTGACCAGCGGCGGCTGGACGGGGTGCGGGTGCGCGCGGGCGCGTTCACGAACTTCAGCCAGGATCACCTCGATTACCATGCCGATTTCGACGACTACTTCGCCGCCAAGGCGCTGCTGTTCGACCGCATCCTGCAACCGGGCGACGCGGCCGTCATCAACATCGACGGCGATCGCGGCCAGCAGATGGCCGAGATCGCGGTGGACGGCGACCTGCGCCTGACGGCGGTGGGCCACGGCGACGCCTGCGACCTGCGCATCCTCGGCCAGCGCTACGACGCGACGGGCCAGGACCTGCGCTTTTCGCTGGACGGGCGCACGCATCTGGTGCGCCTGAACCTGATCGGCGGCTTTCAGGCGGAAAACGTGCTGGCGGCGGCGGGTCTTTGCATCGCCTCGGGCGACGCGCCCGACCGGGTTCTGGCGACCCTGCCGGGCCTGACCACCGTGCGCGGGCGGATGGAGCTTGCGGCGATGCGCGAGAACGGGGCGGCGGTGTTCGTGGACTATGCCCACAAACCCGGCGCGGTCGTGGCCGCGCTGCAATCGCTGCGCCCGCACGTCATGGGGCGGATCGTCATCGTGCTGGGCGCGGGCGGCGACCGCGACCGCGGCAAGCGCCCGCTGATGGGCGAGGCCGCGCGCGACTTCGCCGACGTGGTCTATGTCACCGACGACAACCCCCGGACCGAGGATCCGGCCGCGATCCGGGCCGAGGTCATGGCGGGCGCCGGCCCCGAGGCGATCGAGGTCGCCGACCGGGCCGAGGCGATCCTGCGCGCGGTCGACGCGCTGCAACCCGGCGACGCGCTGCTGATCGCGGGCAAGGGGCACGAGACCGGGCAGATCGTCGGCAGCGACGTGTTCCCCTTTGACGACGCCGAACAGGCCTCGGTCGCGGTCGCCGCGCTGGACGGCCGCATATGACGCTGTGGACATCGACTGACGCCGCCACGGCCACCGGCGGGCGCGCCACCGCCGACTGGACCGCCACCGGCATTTCCATCGACACCCGCACGATCCGCCCCGGCGACCTGTTCGTCGCGCTGACCGACGTCCGCGACGGGCACGACTTCGTGGCGCAGGCGCTGGACAAGGGCGCGGCCGCCGCGCTGGTCAGCCGGATGCCGGACGGCGTGGCCGACGACGCGCCCCTGCTGATCGTCCCGGACGTGCTGCCCGCGCTGGAAGCCTTGGGCCGCGCCGGACGGGCGCGCACGGGTGCGCGCGTGCTGGCGATCACCGGCAGCGTCGGCAAGACCTCGACCAAGGACATGGCCGCCGCCGCGCTTGCAGGCCAGGGTCGCGTCCACGCGGCGGAGGCCAGCCTCAACAACCACTGGGGCGTGCCGCTGACGCTGGCGCGGATGCCGCAGGACACCGACTTCGCGATCCTCGAACTGGGCATGAACCACCCCGGCGAGATCGCGCCCCTGTCGCGCATGGCCCGGCCCCACGTCGCGATGATCACCACCGTCGCCCCCGCGCATATGGAGGCGTTCGGCAGCCTTGACGGGATCGCCCGCGAGAAGGGGTCGATCATGGACGGCCTCGCCCCCGCAGGTCACGCGATCCTGCCCGAGGACCTCGGCGTCACCCCGATCCTGCGCGACGCGGCCGACGCGGCGGCGGCCATCGTCGTGGGCTTCGGCCGCGACGGCGCGGCGAAGCCCTTGAAGTCCGAGGTGACGGCGGACGGCCGGACGCAGGTCCGCGCCCGCATCCTGGGCGAGACGGTCGATTTCACGCTGGCGAGCGCGGGCGCGCATTTCGTGATGAACGCCGTGGGCGTCCTCGCCGCCATCGCGGCGCTCGGCGCCGACCTGAAGCGCGCCGCCGCCGACCTTGCCCGCTGGCAGCCCTACAAGGGCCGCGGCGGGGTGGAACGGATCGGCGGCATCACCATCCTTGATGACAGCTACAACGCCAATCCCACCAGCCTCGCGGCGGGGCTGGAGACGCTGGCCCGGCTGGACGGTGCCCGCAAGGTCGCGATCCTGGGCGACATGCTGGAGCTCGGCCCCGACGAGAACCGCCTGCACGCCGAAATCGCAGCGTATCCCGCGCTGCGGGACGTGGCGCTGGTCCATGCCTGCGGGCCCCGCATGCGCCACCTGATGGACGCGCTGCCGCAAGCGAAACGCGGGATCTGGTCCAACAGCGCCGACGATCTGTGCGCGCGCGCGGCCGATCTCGTGCAGGCGGGGGACGTGGTGTTCGTCAAAGGCTCCAAGGGGTCGCGCGTCGCCCGCGTGGTTGACGCGATCCGCGAAACCCGCCAGACGCCGCCGCTCGGCGCCCGCCCAAGCGACCATTCCGCAGCGCCCCCCGCCGCACCGCCCGCCACAGCGACCCCGGCCGAAACGAGAGCGACCACACCAAGGTCGCCCGCACCGAAAGGTTAATCCATGCTTTACTGGCTCACCAACCTGTCGCCCGATGGCAGCGGCGGCCTGTTCAACCTTTTCCGCTATATCACCTTTCGCGCGGGCGCCGCGTTCTTCACCGCCCTGGTGTTCGGCTTCATCTTCGGCCGCCCGCTCATCAATTGGCTGCGCCTGAAGCAGAAGAAGGGCCAGCCCCTGCGCGAGATCGGCCCCGACCACGTCCACAAGGGCGGCACCCCCACGATGGGCGGGATCCTGATCCTGTCGTCGCTCGGCATCTCGACGCTGCTGTGGGCGCGGCTCGACAACGCCTATGTCTGGATCGTGCTGCTGGTGACGATGGCCTTCGCCGCGATCGGGTTCGCGGACGACTACGCCAAGGTCAAGAAATACACCCACGCCGGCGTCTCGGGCCGGGTGCGGATGCTGCTGGGCATCGGCGTGGGGGTGCTGGCCGCGCTGGCGGTGATGTGGGTCAACCCGCCCGAGCTGTCGGGCCAGCTGGCGCTGCCGTTCTTCAAGCGGGCGCTCATCGACATGGGGCTGTTCTTCATCCCCTTCGCGATGCTCGTGATCGTGGGGGCGGCGAACGCGGTGAACCTGACCGACGGGCTGGACGGGCTGGCGATCGGGCCGGTGATGATCGCGGCCGGCACCTTCGGCGTCATCGCCTATCTGGTCGGCAACAAGGTCTTTGCCGACTACCTGGGCGTCCATTTCGTGCCGGGCACGGGGGAGCTTCTGGTGTTCGTCTCGGCGCTGATCGGGGGCGGCCTTGGGTTCCTGTGGTACAACGCGCCGCCCGCGGCGGTGTTCATGGGCGACACCGGCTCGCTCGCGCTCGGCGGCGCGCTGGGGGCGATCGCGATCTGCGTCAAGCACGAGGTCGTGCTGGCCATCGTCGGCGGCCTGTTCGTGGTCGAGGCGCTGAGCGTCATGATCCAGGTGTTCTACTTCAAGCGCACCGGCAAGCGGGTGTTCCTGATGGCCCCTATCCACCACCACTTCGAAAAGAAGGGCTGGGCCGAACCGCAGATCGTGATCCGCTTCTGGATCATCGCGCTAATCCTGGCGCTGATCGGGTTGAGCACGCTGAAGTTGAGGTAGCTCCTCGCGTTCGCGTTTCTTTGATGTTGACTAACGAGTCATTTCGGTAGCTCTATTTCTATAAGTTTCTTCGGAAGGGAACGATGAGCATCTTTGTCACCAGTACTGGCACGCAGGACAGCACAAGCTTCCGCATTAAGACGATCCTAGCTGGCAGAGATGTCAGAGTCGCTTCTGCGTTTCTGGGCATTGGAGCCGAAAATAATATTTTACCAAACACCCGTCTTATCTGTGACATCGGAATGGGAGGAACAAATCCGTGCGCACTTGAAGATCTTTCGGCTGTGCTAGGTAAGAATCTCAAATACCATGCGGACCTCCACGCCAAGGTCTACATCTCCGATCGGGGTTGTTTCGTTGGTTCTGCTAACCTCTCTAACAATGGGGTGGGATTCCTCTCGCAGGCAAACTTGATCGAAGCCGGAGTCTTTCTTGAGCCGGGCCATGCAGCAGCACAAGAAGCAGCATCTTGGTTTGATCGCATCTGGAAAGCGTCAGATGTTGTCGGGTTAACAGAAATTCAGTTTGCTAAAAGACGTTGGCGCGCAAGTAATGGGGCGCCACACGCGCCACGGAACCATAGAAGCTTCATGGAGGCTTTGCAGGATCGAGAAACGGCTGCGAAGTGGAAGTACATCGTGAGCAGGGAGGAATTTGAAGACGGTGTGCTCGAGCGTGCGCGCTCGCGAGCCCACGAAGCTGAAGAGAAAGCGGGCTGGCGTGCGAGCGGAAACATCGACATCTACGGTGACTTAAAGGGCGCTGCCGATCTCGAAGGTTACTTTATCGGGTTGCATCGAAAGCCCGACGGTGAGGTACTCTGCCAGCACATTCGTCATATAGAGAACCTGCCCGATTCGGAAACTGGCAAGACCAATTCTTATTTCGATATGCTGGACTGGTCCGCCACCGGTATTCCAGCGCCAACGAGAAAAGAATTGGCGATCTCAGGGCTGTTCAGCAAGGCGATCGAAGCTAGTAAAGAGTGCTATATCGGCAGGCCAATTGATATTGAACGTCTTCTGACGGTACTTTCGACTCCTAGAACTTGAATCTGACGCGGTCCCAAAGACCGACAGACAGGAGCCGCGCATGATCCCCGTCCAAGGCGTCACCGGTCAGACCATTGCCGTTCTCGGCCTCGGCCGCTCCGGGCGGGCGACCGCCGCGGCGCTGGCCGCCGGCGGGGCGGACGTCGTTGCCTGGGATGACAGCGCCGAGACCCGCGCGACGGCCGAGGCGGAGGGGCTGGCGCTCGTCGACCTGACCCGCGACCGGGGGTGGGAGCGGGCGATCGACGCGCTCGTCACCTCGCCGGGGATCCCGCATCTCTATCCCGCGCCGCACCCCGCGATCGCGCAGGCCTACGCGCGCGGCGTGCCGGTGGACAACGACATCGGCCTGTTTTTCCGCAGCTTCGCGAGCGAGGGGTGGGACGCGTTCGACACGCCCCCGCGCGTGATCTGCGTCACCGGGTCGAACGGCAAGTCCACCACCACCGCGTTGATCCACCACATCCTGACGCAAGCCGGGCGGCCGTCGCAGATGGGGGGCAACATCGGCACCGGGGTCCTGTCGCTCGACCCGCCGCAGGACGGCGAGGTGGTGGTGCTGGAACTGTCGAGCTATCAGACCGACCTTGCCCGCGCGCTGACGCCGGACGTGGCGGTGTTCACCAACCTTTCGCCCGACCATCTGGACCGGCATGGCGGAATCGGCGGCTACTTCGCGGCCAAGCGGCGGCTCTTTTCCGAGGGCGGGCCGGATCGCTGCGTGATCGGCGTGGACGAGGCCGAGGGGCGGTACCTTGCGGGCCAGATGGCGCAGTCGCCGCAGGACGACCGGGTGATCCGCATTTCCGTGGACGAAAAGCTCGAGCGTTTCGGCTGGTCGGTGTTCGCGCGCAAGGGCTTCCTGTCCGAATACCGCAAGGGGCGGCAGGTCGCCTCGATCGACCTGCGTGGCGTGCGCGGCCTGCCCGGCGCGCATAACCACCAGAACGCCTGCGCCGCCTATGCCGCCGCCCGCGCCGTGGGCATCGCCCCGCGCGAGATCGAGGCGGCGTTCGCGAGCTTCGCGGGCCTGCCGCATCGCAGCCAGACGGTGGCCGAGATCGGCGGCGTGGCTTTCGTCAACGACAGCAAGGCCACCAACGCCGATGCCGCCGAAAAGGCGCTGCTGGCGTTCGACAACATCCGCTGGATCGCGGGCGGAATGGGCAAGGAAGGCGGGATCGCCGCGCTGTCGCCGCTGTTTTCCCGCGTGAAGAAGGCCTACCTGATCGGTCACTCGGCGCGCGACTTTGCGTTGCAGCTGTCGGGAACGCCGCATGAGGTGGTAGAGACGATGGACGCGGCCGTCGCCCGCGCCGCGGCCGAGGCCGAACCGGGCGACACGGTGCTGCTGGCCCCTGCGTCCGCCAGCTTCGACCAGTATCCGAACTTCGAAAAGCGCGGTGAGCATTTCGCGGCGCTGGTGGCGGCGTTGCAGGGGTGAGCGGCGCGCCCGCCGATCCGCCCGGCATGGTGCCCCCGGACCTGCATCCCGATCCCCGCCGCCAGCAGGCGGTCCTTGTCGAAAGCCTGCGCCGGTACGGGGCGGTCCACGCCGACCTGATGCGGTCCTTCGCCGAGCATCTGACGCTTCATCCGATCGACGCGACGGCGCTGAGCGAGATCCTGTTCGCCGAGGACGGGGGTGCGCCGCTGACGCCCGCCGCGCTTGCCCGCCGGATCGGGCGATCGCGCCCGGCCACGACCGCGCTGGTCGGCCGGCTCGTGGCGCAGGGATATGTCGAGCGGGTGCCGCACCCCGACGACGGCCGCGCGGTGATCCTGAAGGGCGCCGCCCGCGTGGGCGAGGCGACGGCCACGTTCTTCATCCCCTATGCGGGCGCGCTGGACCGTGTTCTGGCGGCGCACGACCCGGCGGCGGTGGACCGGTCTGTCGCGCTGCTGGACGAGGTGACGGCGGCGATCCGCGATCTGGTGAAAAGATAGTTCCATCATGGAACCATTCGTCCGATGGTTGCGGGGCCAAACGAGGGGGCTTCCACATGGCCGACTTCACGTCCATCGTCATCGACCACCTCAACATCGGCGTGTCCGACATCGACCGGGCCCTGCCGATCTACGAGGCGGCGCTGGCCTCGCTGGGGCTGTTCGTGCAGTTCCGGCCGCGCGCCGAGGACGCCCAGTCCCGCACGCGGATGATCGGGTTCGGGCGCACGAAAGATCGCCCCGTCCTGTGGCTGGTGGACGCACAGCCCGTCGGCGGCCACACCCACGTCGCCTTCGCGGCCGAGACCCGCGCGCAGGTGGATGCCTTCCACCGCGCCGCGCTTGCCGCCGGGGCGCGCGACAACGGCGCGCCGGGCCTGCGCCCCTATCATCCCGATTACTACGGCGCGTTCGTCCACGACCCCGACGGGATCAACCTGGAAGCGGTCTGTCACCGCCCGGTCGCCGCGCCGCACGCCGGGGGCTGATCGGGGCGGGGCCGGCGTCAAGCCGGTCGGCCCTGCACGCTCAGGGCGCGCGACCACCCTCCCACGATGCGAGGTCGGACAGAAGCCGGGCGAGCGCCGCTCCGTCCGCCGTCAGCGCATAAAGCGGTCGCGCCTCCGGCCCGCGCCGTTCGACCAGGCGGTCCGCCTCGAGCTCGCGCAGGGCGCGCACCAGCACCCGCTTGGCCGGGGCGGTCAGAGCCGCCCGCAGGTCGGACATCGGGCGCGGGCCGTCGGTCAGCGCCATCAGGATCGACGGCTTCCACCGCGCGCGGAACGATTCCACCGCCCGCGACAGGTCGCACCACGCGGCCAGCGCCTCGCGATTGGCGGCGTGGATCGTCGGACGGTCGGCCGCCCCCACAGCACCCGGCCCCCCAGCACCCGGCCCCCCTGCACCTGCGTCCGCGCGGGCGGGCGGGGTGTCAACATTGTCAGCCTTGGTCACGGACACGACGTGGACCATCCTTTCCCCATGAACAGGAGCCGACACATGAATACCCCAGTTTCCGGGCTACACCACATCGCCCTTCGCACGCCGGACGTGGACCGCACGGTCGCCTTCTACGAGGCGCTCGGCTACACCCGCGTCCACGGCTGGTCGCTGCCGCAGATCGACCTCAGGCGCGCGGTGATGATCCAGTCGCCCGACGCCGCCAGCTGGATCGAGATCTTCGACGACCGCGCCCGGGTTCCGATGCAGGGCGATCCGGCGCTGGATGGCCCGGTCGCCACCGGCGCGCTGGTCCATCTGTGCCTGCAGGTGCGCGACGTGACCGCCGCCATCGAAGCGGCGACGGCGGCTGGCGGCAGCCTGCGGTTCGGGCCGGAACGGCTTGACCTCGGGCAGCCGCCGGTTCGGGTCGAGAACGCGATCATCGACGGCACGGCGGGCGAGGTGATCGAACTGCTGGCCCCGGTCCGGTTCCCGGGCGACCGCGACGCCGGGGGCTGATGCCGGCAGGACGGGGCGGTCAGGGGGCTGGGCCAGGCGGTCCGATCAACTGTCCCGGAACGGCGCAATCGCTTGTAGCACCGCCGCCCCATCCACGTTATCCTGCCCCGCAGACCCGGACCAAACCGGGCAGTCCCGTGCGCGGGAACGTGGCAGAGGCAGTGACGGCGGTGATCCCATGACCGAGATGGTCTTCGGCTCGACGCGTGTGCGTTCGGGCGACCCTATCCTTCCGCGCTGGTGGCGCACGCTCGACAAGTGGACGCTGGCCTGCGTGGTCGGGCTGTTCGCGATCGGGATCCTGCTCGGCCTTGCCGCGTCCGTGCCGCTGGCCGAAAAGAACGGGCTGCCGCGGTTCTACTATGTCAACCGGCAGGGGATCTTCGGCGGCGTCGCGCTGGTCGTGATGTTGGTGATCTCCATGATGTCGCCGCGCCAGGTCCGCAGGCTGGGGGTCGTGATCTTCGCCGTCTCGTTCCTGACGGTGCTGGCGCTGCCGGTGATCGGCACCGACTTCGGCAAGGGCGCGACGCGCTGGCTGAGCCTCGGCTTCACCTCGATCCAGCCGTCCGAGTTCCTGAAGCCCGGCTTCGTGGCGCTGGTGGGCTGGTTCATGGCCGCAAGTCAGGAGGTCGGCGGCCCGCCCGGCAAGACGCTGGCCGCGGGCGCGACGTTGGTCGTGGTGGTGCTGCTGGCGCTGCAGCCGGACTTCGGGCAGGCGTCGCTGGTGCTGTTTTCGTGGGGCGTGATGTATTTCGTGGCAGGCGCCCCGCTGGTCTATCTGCTGGGCGCGGCGGGCGTTGCGGTGGCGGGCGGCACCTTCGCCTATGCCAATTCCGAACACTTCGCGCGCCGGATCGACGGCTTCCTGTCGCCCGACATCGATCCGCGCACCCAGATCGGCTATGCCACCAACGCGATCCAGGAAGGCGGCTTCTTTGGCGTCGGGGTGGGCGAGGGGTCGGTCAAGTGGTCGCTTCCCGACGCGCATACCGACTTCATCATCGCGGTCGCGGCCGAGGAATACGGCTTCATCATGATCCTGGCGATCATCCTTCTTTACGCGACCGTCGTGGGGCGCTCGCTGGTGCGGCTGACGGGGGAGCGCGATCCCTTCGTGCGGATCGCGGGCACCGGGCTTGCCTGCGCGTTCGGGGTGCAGGCGCTCATCAACATGGGGGTCGCGGTGCGGCTGCTGCCCGCCAAGGGGATGACGCTGCCGTTCGTGAGCTACGGCGGGTCGTCCATCGTCGCATCCGCCATCGCGGTGGGAATGCTGCTGGCGCTGACCCGGACCCGGCCGCAGGGCAACATCGCCGACGTGCTGGGGCGGTCCGGGCGGTGAGCGGGCAGCCGGCGCAGGGGCGCGGAAGGCTTGCGCTGATCGCCGCGGGCGGCACCGGCGGGCACATGTTCCCCGCCCAGGCGCTGGCCGAGCGGCTGCTGGCCGGGGGCTGGCGCGTCAAGCTGTCCACCGACGATCGCGGCGCGCGCTACGCGGGCGGCTTCCCGGCCGAGGTCGCGCGCGAGATCGTGCCGTCCGCCACCACCGCGCGGGGCGGGGTCGCGGGCAAGCTGGCCGCGCCGTTCAGGATCGGCGCGGGCGTCACCCGAGCGCTGTCGGACCTGCGCCACGACCGGCCCGCGATCGTCGTGGGCTTCGGCGGCTATCCCACCATTCCCGCGATGGGCGCGGCGCTGACGCTGCGGATCCCGCGCATGATCCACGAACAGAACGGCGTGATGGGGCGGGTGAACCGCCTGTTCGCCGCCCGCGTGGACAAGGTCGCCTGCGGGACCTGGCCCACCGTGCTGCCGGACGGCGTGGACGCGGTCCATGTCGGCAACCCGGTGCGGCAGGCGATCCTTGACCGCGCGGCCGCGCCCTACGCGGCCCCCGACGGCGGGTCGCTGCGGCTTCTGGTGATCGGCGGCAGCCAGGGCGCGCGCGTCCTGTCACAGACCGTTCCCGCCGCCGTCGCCGAACTGCCCCGCGACATCCGCGCCCGCCTGCAGGTCAGCCACCAGGCGCGGGCCGAGGACGTGGCCGTCGTCGCCGCCGCCTACGCCGCCGCGGGCGTCGTGGCCGAGGTGCAGCCGTTCTTTTCCGACGTGCCCGAACGCATGGCCCGCTGCCACGTGATCGTCAGCCGCGCGGGCGCATCGTCCCTGGCCGAGATCACCGTGATCGGCCGCCCGGCGATCCTGATCCCCTTCGCGGCCGCCACCGGCGACCACCAGTCCGCGAACGCGCGCGCGCTGGCGGAATCCGATGCCGCCGTGGTGTTGCCCGAATCGGTGCTGGACATTTCCAGCCTGACGCGCGACCTCAACGCGATTCTCACCGACGCCGCCCGCGCAACCGCGATGGCGTCTGCCGCACTGTCGATGGGCCGCCCCGATGCGGCGGCCCGCCTGTACGACCTCGTCACGGAAATCAGCTCATGAACGCAGCCACCAAGCTTCCCGGGGAACTGGGCCCCATCCACTTCGTCGGGATCGGCGGCATCGGCATGTCGGGGATCGCCGAGGTGCTGATGACGCTGGGCTACGACGTGCAGGGGTCGGACGCGAAACGATCGAAGATCACCGACCGGCTGGAAAGCCTGGGCGCGCGTGTGTTCGAGGGGCAGCGGGCGGAAAACATCGGCGACGCGGGCGTGGTCGTCATCTCGACCGCGATCAAGAAGGGCAACCCGGAACTGGAAGAGGCGCGCCTGCGCGGCCTGCCCGTCGTTCGCCGGGCCGAGATGCTGGCCGAGCTGATGCGCCTGAAATCCAACATCGCCATCGCCGGGACCCACGGCAAGACCACCACCACCACGATGGTGGCGACGCTGCTGGACGCGGGCGGGTTCGACCCGACCGTCATCAACGGCGGCGTCATCCACGCCTATGGGTCGAACGCGCGGGCGGGCGCGGGCGAGTGGATGGTGGTCGAGGCCGACGAATCCGATGGCAGCTTCAACCGCCTGCCCGCGACCATCGCCATCGTCACCAACATCGACCCCGAGCACATGGACCACTGGGGCAGCTTCGACCGGCTGCGGCAGGGGTTCCTGGACTTCGCGTCGGGCATCCCGTTCTACGGCCTCGCCGTCTGCTGCACCGACGACGCCGAGGTGCAGGCGCTGGTCGGCAAGCTGACCGACCGCCGCGTCGTGACCTTCGGCTTCAACGCCCAGGCCGACGTGCGCGCGGTGAACCTGCGGTATGAGGCCGGCACCTCGCGCTTCGACGTGGCCTTGCAGGCGGAACGGGGCGACGACGGGGTGGTCCCCCTGATCGAGGGCTGCACCCTGCCGATGCCGGGCGACCACAACGTTTCCAACGCCCTGTCCGCCGTCGCTGTTGCGCGGCACCTGGGAATGAAGAAGGATGAGATTCGCGCGGCCCTCGCCAAGTTCGGCGGGGTCGGGCGGCGGTTCACCAAGGTGGCGGAAATCGACGGCGTGACGATCATCGACGATTACGGCCACCACCCGGTGGAAATCGCCGCCGTCCTCAAGGCGGCCCGGCAGGCCACCAGGGGCCGCGTCATCGCCGTTCACCAGCCGCACCGCTATTCGCGGCTCGCGAACCTCTTCGACGACTTCTGCACCTGCTTCAACGAGGCCGACGTGGTCGCCATCGCCGACGTCTATTCGGCGGGCGAGGATCCGATTCCCGGCGCCAGCCGCGACGACCTGGTGCAGGGGCTGATCGCCCACGGCCACCGCCACGCCCGCGCGCTTCTGGACGAATCCGAGCTCGCGCGGCTTGTGCGCGAACAGGCGCGGCCGGGCGACATGGTCGTCTGCCTTGGCGCGGGCACGATCTCGGCCTGGGCCAACGCGCTGCCCGAGCGCCTGCAGGTCAAGGCGGCATGATCGGCCCGCACCCCGAGCTTTGCGCGCTGGCGGCCCTGATGTGGGTGATCGCGGCGGTCACGGCGGCGCGGCTGCGCGGCGACCGGCGCGGGCGGGCGCTGTGGACGCTGGTGGTGGCGGGGGTGCCGATGCTGGGCTGGCTGACGCTGGCCTGGGGGCCGATCGCGGGGCTTGCGGGCTTCGTCGCGGGCGGCGCGATCCTTGCCCGGCCGCTGCAACGGCTCAACGACACCTGAGCCGTTAAGCCTGCCGCCGCTTCCGCCCGATCCGCTTGCGCCCGAACCGCCTGCGCCGCGCGGCGGCCTGTCCCCTTGGTCCGGTTGCAAGCGCCCGCCGCCTCGACTACGGCCTGCGGCGCGAAGGAGACATCCGCATGACCGACCTGCCCCCCGTTCGCGGCACCCTGACCCCGGGACGCCCGCTCGCCGACCTGACGTGGCTGCGCGTGGGCGGCCCGGCCGACTGGCTGTTCCAACCCGCCGACATCGAGGACCTGGCCGCGTTCCTGCGCGACCTCGACCCGCGCGTCGAGGTGTTCCCGATGGGGGTGGGGTCGAACCTGATCGTGCGCGACGGCGGCATCCGCGGCGTCGTGGTCCGGCTGGGACGCGGCTTCAACGCGATCTCGGTGGACGGCGACCGGGTGACGGCGGGGGCGGGGGCGCTTGGCGCCCATGTCGCCCGCCGCGCGGCCGAGGCGGGGGTGGACCTGACGTTCCTGCGGACCATCCCCGGCAGCGTCGGCGGCGCGGTCAGGATGAACGCGGGCTGCTACGGAACCTACGTCGCCGACACGCTGTGCGAGGTGCAGGTCGTGGCCCGCGACGGCGCGGCACTGACGCTGACGCCCGGCGATCTCGATTTCGCCTACCGCTCGACGTCGCTGCCCGAGGGGTGGGTGCTGACAAGCGCGACCTTCAGCGGCCCGGCGGGCGATCCGGCCGAACTTCAGGCGCGCATGGACGACCAGCTCGCCCGCCGCGACGCGACCCAGCCGACGAAGGACCGCACCGCCGGATCGACCTTCCGCAACCCGGCCGGGTTCAGCTCGACCGGGCGCGAGGGCGACACCCACGACCTGAAGGCGTGGAAGCTGATCGACGACGCGGGCCTGCGCGGCCACACCCTTGGCGGCGCGCAAATGAGCGAAAAGCACCCGAACTTTCTCATCAACAAGGGAACCGCAACGGCGGCCGACCTTGAGGGCTTGGGCGAGCTGGTCCGCGAGCGGGTGCGCGAGAGGTCGGGGCACAAGCTGACCTGGGAGGTGATCCGGGTGGGCGATCCCCTGCCGCGCTGAGGGGGTCACGGGGCGCACGGCCACAGATGGGCGGACGCCGGTTCGGACCCGACCGTTCCCGAACTAGCCGGCGGGACGGGCCTCGACAAACCGCGGCGCGGTGCCTTCGCATTCGACGGCGTAGTGCGAGGACGCCGGCTTTCCAACCTGCCCGTCGCCTGCGCCCGACGCGATGTCGCCGATTCCGCCGTCCACGGTATCCAGCAGCGCCATGTCGGCCCGCCGAAGCGCGGCGGTCCGCAGCAGCGGATCGTGGAAATCAGCCTGCGGCGGAGGCTCGAAGCTCAGCGTCACCAGCACGACCCCGGTGCCGCAATACTGCCGTCGCTCCCAGCCTTCGATCTCGGGCGTGATGCCGCCCTCGCTCTCCATCCGGTGCGCGACGGGCGTGCCGCCGGGAGGCGTTGCCGTCAGGACGAAGTGGTCCGACCCGTCCGGCTCGACCATGACCGTCAGGTCCTGGCTCAGAACCGCCGTGCCGCCGGTGCCGTTGCTCAGCAACTGCTCGAGCGGGTCGGAACCGGTCTGGGCTATCGCGCCGCTTCCCGCGAGCGCCAGAACCAGCGCCGCGGCAAGCCCGGCGGCGTTCGTCCCGCGCCTCATTTCCCGGCCACTCTGGGCGCCGCGCATTCGCCCCCGAACAGCCCGTCCCGCGCGATCCGCTGGACGTGGCTCCACCTTGCGGCATAGCTGTCGGTGTGCAGGTTCACGACCGCCGTGATGCTGTCGGCGGCGGCGCGTGTGATGCCTGCATCGGCCTTGGCGGGCAGGCCGTTGTCCAGCCAGAATGCCAGCGCCGAGCGGACCGCGTAGCGCGGTTCGGACAGCTTTTCGGGATGTTTTTCAAAGTCGATCCGCTCGCCGAACAGGCGGGCGTGCGTCTGGGTGAAGGCGCGGTAGTTCGCGCGGCCCGTCAGCTGCTTCAGCCCCCGGCCGCGGAACAGCCAGCCGTCGCCGCTCGCCACGTCGCCGTTGCCGTTGCGATTGGCATAGGCGCGGTTCGCGATCGCCTCAGGATTGGCGGGGTGCTTGTCCGTGCGGCCGTAAAGCTCCGCCTCGGCCGGGTGCTTTGCGAAATAGGAAAACAGCGCCTTAAGCCCCGCGGGCGAGTAGTTCAGGTTCTCGTCCAGGCGGCCGTCGCTGCCGACCTCCTGCCGGACCTGGCCGAAGAAATGCGCGCGCCGCGCCGGGGTGTCGATCTTGCCGGTGTGCTGCTGCGCGGTCAGTTCGGCCGCAAGCCCATCCAGCCGCCGCAGCGGCGCGTCGGGAAACAGCTTGCCGAGATCGGCGGCCGTGATCGGCCCGCAGCCGTGCGGGTCAAGGGTCCTCGCCGCCCCTTGCAGCGGTCCTGCGAGCGCCGCGAGGTGCAGCGCGCCCCGGGGCGCTGCCGGACCGCCACGGCCAAGGGCCGGCGCGGTCGCGCGCAGGGCGCCGGAAGGTGCCGTGTCGGCATATGCGCGAAGCGCGGTTGCTGTCATGTCGCCTGCTCCGTTCCTGGCATCCGATCGCCGGTCGCGTCGTCCCAGCGTTGCAACCGTGATCCTAAGGGTCAACCGTGACGTGCAGGTTAAAGCCGGGCGGGGCGGGCGATCGGCGGATTTCCGGCCGCGTCGGGGCAGGGCGCTATTCGCGAGGGGCGCGATAAACACCCTTTCGCGTTGGCCTTCTTTGCGGCTATCATCCGGCCACAAGCGTCGAAAACGACGCAAGCGACAGGGGGCATGACGCCCCGGTGCGGAACCCGGATCAACCGGGGGTGAACGAGGCGAAGACGTGGCGGGCGAGTCGAGCAGGACGGCCCACACCGTAGCAGTTCTGATGGGCGGACCCTCGGCCGAGCGCGAGGTGTCGCTGTCGTCGGGGCGCGAATGCGCGCAGGCGCTGCGGGTGGCGGGATATGAGGTCGTCGAGATCATTCTCGGCGCGGATCAGGGCGCGACCCTGCCCGCGCGGCTGGCCGACGCGCGCGCCGACGTGGTCTTCAACGCGCTGCACGGCAAGATGGGCGAGGATGGCCGCGTCCAGGGGCTGATGGACTGGCTGGGCGTGCGCTACACCCATTCGGGCGTCCTCGCCTCGGCGCTCGCGATGGACAAGACCCGCGCCAAGCAGGTGTTCCGCGACGCGGGCCTGCCGGTGGTGGAAAGCCGCATCGCCACCGCCGCCGAGGTCCGCGCGCGCCACGTCATGCCCGCGCCCTACGTCGTGAAGCCGAACGACGAGGGCTCGTCGGTCGGCGTCTACATCGTGCGCGGGGAAAACAACGGGCCGCCGCAGCTGTCCGAGGACATGCCCGAACAGGTGATGGTCGAAACCTACGCGCCGGGCCGCGAGCTGACCACCGCGGTCCTCGGCGACCGCGCGCTCGGCGTGACCGAGATCGTCACCGAGGGCTGGTACGACTATGACGCCAAGTATCGCGCCGGCGGCTCGCGCCACGTCATCCCGGCCGCGATCCCGGACGACATCGCCGCCGCCTGCCTCGACTACGCCGTCCGTGCCCACAGGGCGCTGGGGTGCCGGGGCCTCAGCCGGACCGACTTCCGCTGGGACGATGCACGCGGGCTGGCGGGGCTGATCCTGCTGGAAACCAACACCCAGCCCGGCATGACGCCCACCTCGCTCGCGCCCGAGCAGGCGGCGCACGCGGGCATGGATTTCCCGGCGCTCTGCCGCTGGATCGTGGAGGATGCGCTGTGCAACAGCTGACCCGCCCCGGCGACCGCCACGCCATGCTGGGCCGCCCGGCGCCCGCGCGCCCCGCG
>ERZ501041.51-NODE-51-length-26709-cov-11.197831_pt1 | contig 26709 bp, 25 predicted proteins | sample MGYA00248848_ERZ501041 | MGnify/ENA primary metagenome ERZ501041 (study PRJEB25958, sample SAMN03398573) | human skin metagenome | study: EMG produced TPA metagenomics assembly of the Human Skin Microbiome Metagenome (human skin metagenome) data set.
ACAGTCCGCGCCGGCTCATCACCCGCGCGCAGATGCTGGAACAGGTCGGCGGCACCGCGGGCGACAGCTTCGACCGGGCAATGGACGTGCGCGTGTCGCGGCTTCGCACCAAGCTGGGCGAGGACCCCAAGAACCCGCGCCTCATCAAGACGATCTACGGCGCGGGCTACATCTTCCTGTCCGAAGTCGCCTGGGGCTGACCGGCACCGCGCGCGCCGCGTCGCCCGGTGTGACGCGACGGGGCGGATTGCGCGCGCGGTCCCGGCCCTGCAAACATGCCCGCCATTGAACCGGGGAAGGGGAGGGCCCGTCATGCAATCCGGCGGAATGATGTATCAACAGCTGTCGATCGCGTCGCTGATCGACCACGCCGCGCGTTATCACGGCGATACCGAAATCGTGTCGGCGGTGACCGAGGGCGGGTTCGAGCGGCTGGACTGGGCGACCGTGGGCGCGAACGCCAGACGGATCGCGTCGGCGCTCTCCCAGCGCGGGATGGCGCCGGGCGACCGGATCGCCACGCTCGCCTGGAACAACCGCCGCCACTTGGAACTGTATTTCGGCGTTCCCGGCGCGGGCATGGTCTGCCACACGATCAACCCGCGCCTGTCGCCCGAGCAGCTGGCCTTCATCGTCGCCGACGCGGGCGACCGGATGCTGTTCGTCGAACGCACCTTCCTGCCGCTGGTCGCGGCGCTGCGCGACCGCCTGCCCTCGATCGAGGCGTTCGTCCTGATGGGCGCGCGCGATGACGAGGCGGCGGCGACGCTGCCGGACCTTCTGTTTCACGACGACCTTCTGGCCGAGGGCGATCCCGACTTCGCCTGGCCCGAAGTGGACGAAACCGCGCCTTCGTCGCTGTGCTACACCTCGGGGACGACCGGCAATCCCAAGGGCGTGCTTTACACCCACCGCTCGACGATGCTGCATACCATGACCGCCAACCAGCCTGACGGGATGAGCGTCGGGGCGGCCGACACGGTGCTGCCGGTCGTGCCGATGTTCCACGTCAACGCCTGGGGCACGCCCTACGTCGCCGCGATGGCGGGGTCGCGGCTGGTGCTGCCCGGCCCGCGGCTGGACGGGGACAGCCTGGTGCGGCTGATCCAGGACGAGCGCGTGACCTTCGCCGCGGGCGTGCCCACGATCTGGCTGGGCCTGCTGAACGCGCTCGAGGCGCAGGGCGTCGGGCACACCACGCTCAAGCGCACGGTCGTCGGCGGATCGGCCCTGCCGCCGTCGATGCGGCGCGCGTTCCGCGAACGCCACGGGGTGGAACTGGTCCACGCCTGGGGAATGACGGAAACCGGCCCGCTGGGCACCATGAACGCGCCCCTCGCCAAGCACCTGGCGCTGCCGGCCGAGGATCAGGACCGGATCGGCAACGGCCAGGGCAAGCCGATCTACGGGGTTGAGCTGCGGGTGGTGGACGAGAATGGCACGATCCTGCCCAACGACGGGGAAACGCAGGGCCAGTTGCAGATTCGCGGCCACTGGGTGGTGGACCAGTACTTCGCCCAAGACCGGTCGGCGCTCACCGACGACGGCTGGTTCGACACCGGCGACATCGCGACGCTGGACGAAAACGGCTACACCATCATCCGCGACCGGTCCAAAGACATCATCAAGTCGGGCGGCGAGTGGATTTCTACGGTGGACCTGGAAAACATCGCCGTCGGCCACCCCAAGGTCGCGAACGCCGCCGCCATCGCCGCGCGGCATCCGAAATGGGACGAGCGCCCCGTCATCTGCGCGATCCCGCGCCCCGGATCGGACCTGACCGAAGCCGAGCTTCTGGCCTTCTACGACGGCAAGCTGCCGCGCTGGCAGGTGCCGGACCGGGTGATCTTCGTCGAAAGCCTGCCGATCGGGGCGACCGGCAAGGTGGTCAAGGCGACGCTGCGCCAACTGCACGGCGACGTGCTGTGGGACGATGCGGTGGCAGAGGAAAAGGCGGGCGGGTGACGCCGGCCGATACTGCGGAACGTAAAAGGGGCGCCGCATGGCGCCCCTTTCTCATTTCTGCGAGGCCTTTGCAGGCGATTACTCGGCGTCCGCGTCCCAGCCGGAAATCTGCTTGGAGTCCATGAACTCTTCGATCCCCCAGACCCCGCCCTCGCGCGCGCGGCCCGATGCCTTGACGCCGCCGAAGGCCGCGCCGCGGCCGCGGCCGACGCCGTTCGTTTCCACCATCCCCGACTTCAGCGCCCTGGCCAGCCGGTTGCGGCGCTTGCCGTCCTGCGTCTGGACGTAGTTCGTCAGGCCGTAGATCGTGTCGTTCGCGATCTCCAGCGCCTCTTCCTCGGTGTCGAAGGGGATGATCGACAGCACCGGGCCGAAGATTTCCTGCGTGGCGATCGTCATGTCGGGCGTCACGTCCGCGAACACGGTCGGGCGCACGAAATAGCCGCGATTGACGCCCTCGGGCAGACCGGGGCCGCCCGCGACCAGCCGCGCGCCCTCGTCTATGCCGGCCTGGATCAACCCCTGGATCTTGTCCCATTGCTGCTTGCTGACGACCGGGCCGATATGCTGCCCCTCGTCATGGGCGCTGGCCACGGCGGTCTTTTCTGCGACCTCGCGCGCCGTCTCGATCGCGGCCTCGTAGGCTGAACGCTCGACCAGCATCCGCGTCGGCGCGTTGCAGGACTGGCCCGAGTTGTAGAAACAGTGCCGCGCGCCGCGCTTCACCGCCTTGTCGTCGGCGTCGGCGAACACGATGTTCGCGCCCTTGCCGCCAAGCTCGAGCGCGACCTTCTTGACGCTGTCGGCCGCGGCCTTGGTGATCGCGATCCCGGCGCGGGTCGAGCCGGTGAAGCTGATCATGTCCACGTCCGAGTGGGTCGAAAGCTGGGTGCCCACGCCCGCGCCGTCGCCGTTCACCAGGTTGAAGACGCCCTTGGGCAGCCCCGCCTCGTCGATCACCTCGGCGAACACCATCGACGAAATCGGCGCGATCTCGGACGGTTTCAGGACGACCGTGTTCCCGGCCAGCAGCGCCGGGATGACCTTGAGCGTGACCTGGTTCATCGGCCAGTTCCACGGCGTGATGAGGCCGACGACGCCGATCGGTTCCCACGCGACCATGCTGGTGGGGGCGTGATCGCCAAGCGGGCGGATGAACTCGAACCTGCGGAACTCGTCCACGAAGGTCTCGATGTGGAACGACCCCGACCCGGCCTGATCCTCGCGCGACATCGAGGTGGGGGCGCCCATCTCGGACGTGATCGCGTCGCCGATGTCGTTGCTGCGCTTCTGATAGATCTTCAGGATCCGCTCGACATGCGCCAGCCGCTCGGCGGGCGGGGTCGCGGCCCATGCCGGGAAGGCGGCCTTGGCGGCGGCGACGGCGCGGTCGGTGTCGGCCTGCGCGCCCAGCGAGATGACGGCGAAGGGTTCCTCGTTCGAGGGGTCGATCACCTCGAGGTCGCTTGCCTGCGCGGGCTCGACCCAGGCGCCGTCGATGTAGAATTTGCGGTAATCGGCCAGCTTTGTCATGGCGTCTCTCCTCATCGGTTGGGGGGAACGTGTCACCGGGCCGTTGCGACTTCAAGGCGCGGGCGGCGGGTTTTCTGGCGGGGCGGGCCGGCAGATCGACCGCGCCTGCCCGGCCTTCCAATCGGCCATGCCGTGGTTATGTTGCACCTGCCCAACCCAGAGGAGGCGCCCATGAGCGTCCGCATCAACGACACCGCCCCCGATTTCACCGCCGAGACGACCGAAGGTCCGATCAGCTTTCACGACTGGATCGGCGACAGCTACGCCATCCTGTTCAGCCACCCGCGCGACTTCACCCCGGTCTGCACGACCGAGTTCAGCGCCGTCGCCCGCCTCGTCCCCGAGTTCGAGAAGCGCAACACCAAGGTCCTTGGCGTGTCCGTGGACAGCACCGACGACCACCGCAAGTGGAAGGCCGACATCGCGCAGGTCGCGGGCGTTCCCGCCAACTTCGCGATCGTGGACGACACTTCGCTGAAGGTCGCCAAGGCCTATGACATGTTCCCGGCCGACGCTTCGCTGCCCGACGAACGAACGCCCGCGCATTCGGCGACGGTGCGGACGGTGTTCCTGATCGGGCCGGACAAGAAGGTGCGGCTGACGATTTCCTACCCGATGTCGGTCGGCCGCAACTTCGCGGAAATCCTGCGCGCGCTCGACGCGGTGCAGGCGACCGACGGCGTGCCGATCGCGACGCCGGCCGACTGGCAGCCGGGCCAGGACGTGATCGCCGCCCTGTCCCTGACCGACGAGCAGGCCGAGGCGAAGTTCGGCCGCGTGGACAAGAAGCTGCCCTACCTGCGCTTCGTGGCCCAGCCCGCACGCGGCTGACGCAACCGCAATCTCCGGGGCGCATCTGCGCCCCGGACCCCCATGCCGGAGGTGCGGATGACGATCCCTTCCAAGCCGCGCCACCCCCGCAATCGCCGGGCGCTCGTCACCGGGCACTTCTCGACCGTCGGCGACATCGAGGTGCTGCGGCACGTCGAGACGCGGCTGCGGGCGCTGGGCGTGCCGTTCGAGGTGTCGCCCTATACGCCCGACCTGCTGGGGCTGGAACCCGGCTGGGTCGACGCCGCGACGCTGGACCCCGCGGACTTCACCCACCTGGTCGTCGTCTGCGGCCCCTATGCGCCGAACTATCCGGTCAAGTATCCCCACATCCTCGGCCGGTTCCGCGACTGCGTGCAGGTCGGCGTGAACCTGACCATGGTCGCGCCGCTGGCGGAATGCGATCCGTTCGACGCGCTTCTGGAACGCGACAGCGACCGCACCGTGCGCCCCGACCTCAGCTTCCTGCACGACGCGGGCCGGGTGCCGGTCGTGGGGCTGTGCCTTGTCCGCTCGCAGGGGGAATACGGCGGCCGGCAGTTGCACGATCAGGCCGAGACGCGGCTGCGCGCGCTTCTGGCCCGCGCGGGCGTCGCCGTGGTGGAGCTGGACACGACGCTGCCGCGCGCCAGGAACCACGCGGGCATCGGCAGCGGGGCGGAGTTCGAATCGATCCTGGCCCGGATGGACGCGCTGGTGACGACGCGATTGCACGGGACCGTGCTGGCGCTGAAGAACGGCGTGCCGGTGCTGGCGGTCGATGCGATCCAGGGCCGCGACAAGGTCACGCGGCAGGCGGAGTTGCTCGGCTGGGCGGAAATCCACGCGCTCGACAGCACCAGCGACGACGCGCTGGACGACGCGCTGGCGCGCTGCCTTGAACCGGCGGCGAGGGACCTTGCGGCGCAGACGGCGGCGCGGGCGCGCGCGTTGCTGGCGGGCCACGACGAAGCCTTTGCGGCGGCGATGGTTGCCGGGGCGGACCCCGGCCGTCGCCCCGTCGCGCAGGACCGGCGCGACCGGCTGAGCGCGCTTGCCGCGCGGTATCGCCACTGGAAGCGGCGGCGGTTTCCCAAGCGGTCCTGAACGCCCGCGAGGCAACGAAAAAGGCCCCCGTTTCCGGGGGCCTCTGTTTTCGCGCCGGACCTCGGCCCGGCAGGGATGGACCGCTTATTCGGCGGTCTCTTCCTTGCGCTCGGCGATTTCGGCGCCGGTTTCCTGATCGACCATCTTCATGCCGAGCCGGACCTTGCCGCGATCGTCGAAGCCCAGAAGCTTGACCTTCACTTCCTGGCCTTCCTTCAGGATCTCGTTGGGGTGCTGCAGCCGCTTGCTGGCGATCTGCGACACGTGAACCAGACCGTCACGCTTGCCGAAGAAGTTCACAAACGCGCCGAAGTCCACCAGCTTGACGACCTTGCCGGTGTAGACCTTGCCTTCTTCCGGCTCGGCCACGATCGAATAGATCATGTCGTAGGCCTTCTGGATCGAATCGGCGTTGGCCGAGGCGATCTTGATGGTGCCGTCGTCGTTGATGTCGACCTTGGCGCCCGAGGTTTCCACGATCTCGCGGATGACCTTGCCGCCCGAGCCGATCACTTCGCGGATCTTGTCGGTCGGGATCGTCATCGTCTCGATGCGCGGGGCGTGGGCCGAGAACTCGCGGCGGCCTTCCTTCAGGGCCTTCGCCATCTCGCCCAGAATGTGCATCCGGCCTTCCTTGGCTTGCGCCAGGGCCTGCTCCATGATCTCGGGCGTGATGCCCTGGACCTTGATGTCCATCTGCAGCGAGGTGATCCCCGCCTCGGTCCCGGCGACCTTGAAGTCCATGTCGCCCAGGTGATCCTCGTCGCCCAGGATGTCGGTCAGGACCGCCCAGTTGTCGGCGTCCTCAAGGATCAGGCCCATGGCCACGCCCGCGACCGGCGCCTTCAGCGGCACGCCCGCGTCCATCATCGACAGCGAGCCGCCGCAGACCGACGCCATCGACGACGAGCCGTTGGATTCGGTGATCTCGGACACGACACGGATCGTGTAGGGGAAATCGGTCGGCGCCGGCAGCACCGCCTGAAGCGCGCGCCAGGCAAGCTTGCCGTGGCCGATCTCGCGGCGGCCGGGCGAACCCACGCGGCCCACTTCGCCGACCGAGTAGGGCGGGAAGTTGTAGTGCAGCATGAAGTTCGAGCGGAAGTTGCCGTGCAGCGCGTCGATGATCTGTTCGTCGTCGCCGGTGCCCAGCGTCACGATCGCCAGCGCCTGCGTCTCGCCACGGGTGAACAGGGCCGAGCCATGGGTGCGGGGCAGGAAGCCCACTTCGCTGTCGATGGCGCGGACGGTGCGGTTGTCGCGGCCGTCGATCCGGGCGCCGCCGCGGATGATGTCGCCGCGCAGGATGCCCGATTCGAGCTTCTTGAGCGAAGCGCCGAAGTTCGGATCGTTCAGCTCATCCTCGCTCAGCGCCTCGACGATCCGGGCTTTCACCGCGTCGATGGCGTCGCGCCGCTCGGACTTGTCCTTGATCGCATAGGCGGCGCGCATCCCGTCCTCGCCCAGCGTCTTCACGCGGGCCGACAGGGCCGAGTAGTCGGGCGACTGGAAGTCGAACGGCTCGCTCGCGGCATCCTCGGCCAGCTCGACGATCAGGTCGATGACCGGCTGCATCTGCTCGTGGCCGAACTTGACCGCGCCCAGCATCTCTTCCTCGGTCAGCTCATAGGCTTCCGATTCGACCATCATCACGGCGTCGCGGGTACCGGCGATGACGAGGTCCAGCCGCTGCTCGGGGTTCGAGCGCAGGTTGTCCATGTCCTGAACCTCGGGGTTCAGCACGTATTCGCCATTTGCATAGCCCACGCGCGCGGCGGCGATCGGGCCCATGAACGGCACGCCCGAGATCGTCAGCGCGGCCGACGCGGCGATCATCGCGACGATGTCGGGGTCGTTGACCAGGTCGTGCGACAGCACGGTGCACATCACGAGGACTTCGTTCTTGAAGCCCGGGGCGAACAGCGGGCGGATCGGCCGGTCGATGAGGCGCGAGGTCAGCGTCTCTTTCTCGGTCGGGCGGCCTTCACGCTTGAAGAACCCGCCGGGGATCTTGCCGGCGGCGTAGAATTTTTCCTGGTAGTGGACGGTCAGGGGAAAGAAGTCCTGACCCGGCTTGGGCGCGCGCGCGAACGTCACGTTGGCCATGACGCTGGTCTCGCCCAGCGTGGCGATCACCGATCCGTCCGCCTGGCGGGCAACCTTGCCCGTTTCCAGGGTAAGGGTTTCCGGCCCCCACTGGATCGACTTCTTCACTTCATCAAACATCTGGTTTCCTCTGGGAACGCCCCGGCCCTCCGGTCTTCCCGTGTTGCACGGCGGCCCCATTGCCGCCCGCCCCTATCCTTCGCATGTGCCCCGGGGCCTGGGCGTCACGTCGCAGATTGACGCGCCTTACAGCAAAACCGCCCATTTGGAAAGAAAAGAGAATCGCGCGGATGGCGGGGTGTCGGGGCGGTCACGGCGGTGCTGGCGCGCCCGCGATACGCAGCTAGTCTGCGCCCGCACGAAGACCACCTGGACGAGGATTCGAACGATGACCGACCGGACCGAGATCGCGCGGCGCTGGACCGCGATGTGGAACCTTGAACTGCCCGCCGCCGAGATCGTGCGGGCCGACGCCCGGATCCGGTTTGGCCGCCTGCCGGTGGTTCCGCGTGACGAGCCGCTGATCGGCCCGGCGGGATTGCAGGCCGTGGTGGATGCCACCGCCGCGCGGCTGGACGGGCCGGTGTTCGGCATCCACCGGGTCGTGCCGGGTGAGGACGCCGAACTGATGACCGTGCTGTGGTACGTCGAGGCGGCGGCGCTTGACCGCCGCTCGGGGCTGGACCTGTTGCGGGTGGCGGACGGGCTGGTGGCCGAGGCGTGGTCGATCACGGGCGACCTGCCACTGGACTGACGCGAACGCCCGCGGCTTTCACCACGGGCGTCCGGGCCGTTCTGCGCCTGTGCGTCTGGGTCACGCGATGGCGATGGTCCGCGGGGTGTTCGCGGCGGTCGCTTGTGCCGCCTGCGGCGCGTTCTGTTCCGCCCCGCGTTCGGCTGCCGTGGGCGCGGTCGTCACCGGCTTCCGGGCCTGGCCGACCGAGGCCACGAGGTCCAGCAGCCGTTCCTGCGCCAGCGCCTTGACGGCCATCGCACGGGCGTGGGCTTCCTCGGCCGGTTCGGCGGGCGGGGGCTCGACTTCGACAACCGGCTGCGCGGCGACGGGCGGGGTGGTCCGCGCCGGGCGGGACACCGGCGTCGGGCCGGGTGCCGTGGCGGTGCTGGCGGCCGGTTTGGCGGTCGTTTCGGCAGGCGGGGCGGCGGGCGACGGCGCAGCCGGGGCTTCGGCCGCAACCGGGATGACGGCTGCCGGGGCGGGTTCTTCGGCGACCGCCGCAGGTGCCGTGACGAGCGGCTGCGCGACGGGCGCGGCGGCAGGTTCGACAATTGCGGCAAGGACCGGGGCGACGGCCGGGGGTGCGACCGGCGGGACCTGCTGGACGGCCTGTTGGACTGCCTGCGCGGCGTCGGACAGATCGAACCGCACGGCCGAGTCGCGCGGCGGCGAGACGGGTGCGGGGGGCGTCGCGGCCGGCGCGGACGCCTGCGCCCTGGGCTTGTCGGCCGGGGGCTGGACAGGGATCGGCGGCACGATCGGCGGAAGCAGCTTGCTGACGAGGGAACCGAGTAACATGTCAAAAACTCCGATGGGTGACATGGATCGGATTAACGGTTCGCCATTAACAGTCCAGAAATCAGTTTCTTGCATTTTACTTGACGCCCGCCCGATCGCTGCCCGCGAACGGCGTCGGCGCAAAGAAAAACGCCCGCGGCTTTCGCCACGGGCGCGTCATGCCGCGTTCCGATGGATCAGCGGCGCAGGCCCAGACGGCCGATCAGCGCGGTGTAGCGCGATTCGTCCTTCTTCTTGAGATAGTCCAGCAGCTTGCGGCGCTGCGCGACCATCATCAGAAGCCCGCGACGGGAATGGTTGTCTTTCTTGTGTGCCTTGAAGTGCTCGGTCAGCGTCGCGATGCGCGAGCTGAGGATCGCCACCTGAACCTCGGGCGAGCCGGTGTCGCCTTCCTTGGTGGCGTATTCGCCCATGACGCGGGCTTTTTCTTCGACGGTGATCGACATCGGGATCTCCTGTTGGCGAAAGGGTGATGGCACAGCCCGGGATGTCGTCCAGCGCTGGCCCGTGGAGGGGTTGTCCCCGGGCGTGCCCGAAGGATCGACGGCCTATAGGGGAAGGCGGCGCGGATGGAAAGCGGATTCTGCCGCCCGCAGCCATCGCCCGCAGCAAACGGGTTGCCTGTGCTCGCCCCCGGGCACGCGAACGGCCCCGCGCAGCTCAGGCCGCGCGCACGGTGGTAAAGGCGATGTCGCGCACGTCGGCGATGTCGGATTGCAGCACCCGGGCGATGGCGGTCCCGTCCAGCAGCAGGACGACCGACCCGTCGTCGTCGGTTTCGGCCGACAGGTTGCCGGGCTGGTCGTAGCCGTGGGGCAGCGTCACCTCGATCCGGTCGTCGGCGGTTGCGAAGTCGCCGAAGGTGGGCAGGTCGCTATCATCGTCGTGGCCGGTCCCCAGGTGATACAGGTCGCGCCCGGCGCCACCCTCGGCAAAGTCGCCCCGGCCGGCGACCAGCGTGTCGTCGCCGTCGCCGCCGTGAAGGAAGTCCGCCCGATCGTCGTCCGCCGCCAGCAGAAGGTCGTTCCCCTGACCCCCGTCCAGGTCGTCCGAGCCTGCGCCGCCGGTCAGCGTGTCGGCCCCCGCATTGCCGCCCACCCAGTCGTCGCCGGTGCCGCCATGCACGACATCGTCGCCGTCGCCGCCGAACATGGTGTCGTCGCCGCCCGCGCCGAACAGATGGTCGTCGTTGTTCTGGCCGCCGATGAAGTCGCCGTCCGCACCGCCGTCGATGGTGTCGCGCCCGCCGGGACCGTAATCGTCGTCGCCTAGCAGCGTGTCGGACCCCGCGTCCCCCAGAATGCGGTCGTCGCCCTGCGCGCCGCGGATGTCGTCGTGACCGCCATGCCCCGACAGCACGTCGTCATCGAGCGATCCGTACATCCAGTCGGCATCGTTGGTCCCGTCCTGGGTCGCGGGGGGCGGTTCGGGCTGGGGTTCGGGCCGGGGTTCGGGCCGGGGTTCGGGTCGGGGTTCGGGTTCGTGATCGGCGGGGTTCGGCCCGACCGGGTCCGGGTCCTCACCCTCGTCGGGCTGGTCGGGGTCGTCGGGCAGGAACCCGTCGTCCTCGTCCGCCATCGACGCATCGTCCGACGGGACGAAGGCCATCCCCATCAGCATCATCGCAACCATTCCACTGAGCAACAACATCACACCGCTCCGACTAACAGGGTCCGTCGTAGCAGCGAATCACTCGCCCATGAATTGAAACGTTATGAAACGGTTAACCGGCGCGGCGCAGATAGACGTAATAGGCGCCGCCGCCGCCATGGCGCAGATGGGCCGGGACCACCTGCAGGACGACATGGGACAGGGGCGGCAGGTCCAGCCAGTGCGGCACCTCGTGGCGCAGCGCGCCCGAGCGCGTCGGCAGCGGGCCGCGATCGCCCTTGCCCTTTCCCGTGATGACCAGCACCAGCCGCCGCCCCGAACCGCTGCACCTGAGGATAAAGCCCGTCAGCGCCGTCTTGGCCACCGCGAGCGTCATGCCGTGCAGGTCGATCCGCGCCTCGGGGGCGAGCTTGCCGCGCGACATCTTGCGGTGCGTCTTGTGATCCATCCGCAGCGGCTGCGCGTGCAGACGCTCGGCCGGCGAGGGGGAAAGGTGCCGGGTCACCGCCGTCGCGGTGCGCGGCTTGGCCCGTGCGGCCTGCCCCACGCGAAAGTCCACAGGGACCTGAACGGACGGCTGGATCGGCAGGGGTTCAGGGGCGCGGCTCGTCGGGGGAAACGCCGGTTCCGGCGGGGCGGCGAGGGGCGCGCGCGGCGCGTCGGGTCCGCGCATCGGCCGGGCCGAACGGGCGACCTGTGTCCAGACCGCGAGGTCGTCGTCGTTCAGGCCGCGCCGGCCGCGCCGCGCCATCTCACGCCGTGGCGACGAGTTGCCAGTTCGGATCGGGATCGCCCATCCGGCGGGCGAAGGTCCAGACGTCGCGCTGCTTGCGGGCGGCGCGGGCATCGCCTTCGACCACCGCGCCCGCCGCGTCCTTGTGCGCCACGATCAACTCGCCCACGAAACGCACCGAAACCTCGCCCATCCGGGTGTCGGGATCGAAGCTCGCCGCGTCAAGCGCCGTCTCGCGCGTGCCGAGATATTGCACCTCGGCGGTCAGGCCACGGTCGTTGCGGGCGGCGATCGCGCCGTCAAAGGCTTGCGCGACCGCGGGCGACAGGAACGCGCGCACGTCGGTCAGGTCGCCCCGCTCGAACGCGGTCAGGATCATCTCGTAGGCCTGCCGCGCACCGCTGAGGAACGGGCCGACCGAAAAGGTCGGATCGGCCTGCCGCATCGCGCTCAGCGCCCTGGCGGCGGGGCTGCCAGCCTCGACATGGTCGGTCACGTCATCCTCGTCCCCCATGCCCCCGTCCGGCTCGGCCGGCACGCGGCGGGCGGGCTGTGCGTCGGGGACGCGCGGCGGCTCGAACCCGTCGCGGCTGCCCAGGACGCCACGCAGGCGCAGCACGAGGAACACGGCGATGGCGGCCAGGACGATCAGCTGCAGCATCGGGTTGGTCATGCGGTGCGGCCTTTCGCTGGGCTGTCGGTGACGCGGTTGGTACAAGGCATCATCCTGCCTATGTAGGGAGCGGCCGGGGCCAAGTCCAGTTGGGGCCCCGCGCGCCCCGGCGTGCGCGCCACCAAGACCCGGCGTCAGCGCCACCAAGAAACGAGTGTCGAGGAAAGAGTGTCCATGCGCCTTTGGCTGTTCATCCTGTTCGTCGTCGTGCCGGTGATCGAGCTTGCCGTGATCATCCAGGTCGGCGGGCTAATCGGCGTCTGGCCCACCGTCGGGCTGATGCTCGCGTCGGGGATCGCCGGATCGTGGCTGATGCGCCGGCAGGGCGCGGCGGCGCTGGCGGACCTGCAGCGGTCGTTCCGCGAGTTGCGCGACCCCAGCGGTCCGATCGCGCACGGGGCGCTGATCCTGCTTGCGGGCGCGCTGATGCTGGCGCCCGGCTTCATCTCGGACCTGACCGGGATCGCGCTGCTGATCGCGCCGGTCCGGCGTTTCGTGATCCGGACCGTGGGGTCGCGGATGGCGGTGACGCGGCAGGGCTTCGGCTTTTCGGGCGACATGCGGGCTGACGTCTTCGGCGACGGCGCGCGGGGGCGCCGCGATCCGACCCGGCCGCCGGTGATGGACGGCGAGTTCATCGACCTTGACGCGCCGGCCGTCCCCACGGACCGGCGTCCGTCCGACACCCGCCCGCCGAACGGCCGCCCGTCCGGCTGGACCCGGCCCTAGCCGCTTTCCCGGCGGCGCGGCCCCGATGACTGCGCGTCATTGAGACGCATCGACCGCGATGCTAGAACACGCCCCGAACCAAGTTTCGGAGCATCCAGATGACCGACGAAAACGCCAACGGCGCCGCTGACCCGCAGAACGACGCCCCGGCCGAGACCCTGAAAGACGCGGCCGGCGATGCCCAGGGGGCCGCGACGCCGCAGCCGCAGGGCGTCCGGCTGAACGTGCTCGCCCAGTACATCCGCGACCTGTCGTTCGAGAACGCGGTGGCGCAAAAGGGCCTTGCCGGTGCCGAAGTGCAGCCGGAGATCACCGTGCAGGTCGGGCTGGACGCGCGCAAGCGGTCGGCCGAGAACCAGTACGAGGTCATCACCAAGTTCAAGGTCACCTCGACCAACGCCGCCACCAAGACGACGCTGTTCCTGTGCGAGCTGGATTATGCCGGCGTGTTCCACATCGAGGGCGTGCCCGAGGACCAGATGCACCCGTTCCTGATGATCGAGTGCCCGCGGATGTTGTTCCCTTTCGTGCGCCGGATCATGTCGGACGTGACCCGCGACGGCGGCTTCCCGCCCTTCAACATGGACCCGGTGGATTTCGTGGCGCTGTACCGCCAGGAGATCGCGCGCCGCGTGCAGGCGTCGCGCCCGCAGGACCAGCAGCTGTCCTGAACGGATGGCGGCGCGGCGGGCGTGGCAGCGGATGCTGTCGGGCCGCAGGCTTGACCTGCTGGACCCGACGCCGCTCGACATCGAGATCGGCGACATCGCCCACGGGCTGGCCTTCGTCGCGCGCTGGAACGGCCAGACGCGCGGCGATTTCGCCTATTCCGTGGCCGAGCATTCGCTGCTGGTCGAACAGATCTTCGCCCGCCTGAACCCCGGCTGCGATCCGCGGTGGAGCCTTGCCGCCCTGCTGCACGACGCGCCCGAATACGTCATAGGTGACATGATCTCGCCGGTGAAGGCCGCCCTTGGTGCCGAATACGGTGAAATGGACGCCCGGCTGATGGCGGCCGTCCACCGCCGCTTCGGCCTGCCTGCGACGCTGCCGGTGCCGATCAAGCGGCAGATCAAGCTGGCCGACCGGGTGTCGGCGCGGCTTGAGGCGGTGCAGATCGCCGGGTTCTCGGCCGCCGAGGCGACGCGGCTGTTCCCGCTGCCCGACACGCGCATGATCGAGGGGTTGCAGATCAGGCTGCGTCCGCCGGCCGAGACGCGGGCCGATTACCTGGCCCGGCATCACGAGCTGATCGGGATGATCGACGGCCGCGCCCCTGCTGGCGGCGGGCCGGCGCGACCCGCTGCCTGACGCTTGCCTCAGGCGGCCATTCTCAGCCGGCCACTCTCAGATGGCGATCCTCAGACGGCGGCGTCTTGCAGGTTTCCGCCGTTTTCCAGCATCTCGGACACCCAGCGCGGGCGGCGGCCGCGCCCCGACCACGTCTGCGAGGCGTCCTGCGGATTGGCGTATTTCGCCTCGGCCCCGCTGGACTTGCGGGCGCCGCGCGTCGCGCGTTCGGCGGTCAGGTCGGACAGGCTGAAGCCGTGCTGGCGCGCCGCTTCCTCGGCCGCCGCGCGGGCGTCGCGTTTGCGCCGGTCTTCGTAATTGGCGATCGCCCGATCAACCTGGCCGCGCAATTCGCGCAGCTGCTTCAGGTCCATCGTTTCCAGATCCGCTTCCATGGCATTCCCCCCGTCGGTTTTGCAGGATTGTTCTTGCTTGGGGGGAATTAGACCACGTAATGCCGCATCTGAAAAGCGGTAATCTTGCGATTGCCGCTTTCAGGCGATCAGCGCGGGCTTCGTTTCGCCAGGATCCGCTGCAATGTCCGGCGATGCATGTGCAGCCGCCGCGCCGTTTCGCTGACATTGCGGTCGCATTGCTCGTAAACGCGCTGGATATGTTCCCACCGGACCCGGTCGGCCGACATCGGGTTTTCGGGCGGGGGCGGCAATGCGCCGTCGCTGCTCAGAAGCGCGTTCGTCACCTCGTCGGCATCGGCGGGCTTGGCAAGGTAATCGGTCGCGCCCATCTTCACCGCCGCCACGGCGGTCGCGATCGCGCCGTAGCCGGTCAGGACGACGATCCGCGCCTCGGGCCGGGCGTCGCGCAGCGCGTCCACGACATCAAGGCCGCTGCCATCCTCGAGCCGCAGGTCCACGACCGCGTAGGCGGTGGGCCGGGTCCGCACGATCTGCAGCGCCGCCTGCACGGTTTCGGCCACCACGGCCTGAAATCCGCGCCGTTCCATCGCGCGGGCAAGGCGGTTCACGAAGACGGCGTCGTCGTCGACCAGAAGCAGGCTGGCGTCGGGGCCGATCGAAGCTGCCCCGTCGGGTTCGGTCATTCACGTTTCTCCCGGGACGAATTATCCGCGCGGCCTATCTAATCAGCGGATCGCGACGATTCCAATCCGGCGAGGGCGGAATTATTTCCTTTGCATCACGCCGCATCGACATAACAGGCGACCGTTTCGGCCATCTGCTCGGGCGTGGTGTCGCGACTGAAGAACTCCACGGTGCCATGTCCCGGCAGAACGAGGTAGGTCGTGGTCGAGTGATCGACCAGGTAATCCTGCTGATCCTGTTCGTCATTCACGCGGTAATAGAAACTCCAGCCTTTCGCCACCGCATCGATTTCCTCGCGCGAGCCGGTCAGGCCCAGCATCTTGGGGTGCAGCCCGTCGGTCCAGTCGCGCAGCTGTCCGGGCGTGTCGCGGCGCGGATCGACCGAAAGGAACACCGGCGTCACGTCGATGCCGCGTTCGTCCAGAAGCGACACCGCTTCGGCATTTCGCGCATTGTCGAGCGGGCAGACATCGGGGCAATAGGTATAGCCCGCGTAAAACAGGGACGGTTTGGCGAATACCTGCGCGTCGGTCACGCGGGCGTCGTTCTCGTCTGTCAGCGTGAACGGCGTGCCCAGCCGCGCCGACCCGCCCGCCACGACCGTCTGCCGGCAGGGCGCAAAGGGATCGGCGTCCGCGGTCCGTTGCAGCGCCAGCGCGCCGCCGACGAGCAACAGGGCCGTGGCCGCGATGCCGCCATAGATCGGGCGGCGCGGCGCAGGGGACGGCTTCGCCCCGGTCTTCGGATCTTTCGCTGGCCCGGGCTTTGGCATGGCAGGATTCCCTTGTAAGTTCAGTTTCCCTTCACTCATCCTTTCCGCGTGATCAACCACGAACGGCTGCGACAAGATGACCGGCCTTGCCAGGCACGACAACGCATGAGGCCCGCCCCCGCCTCGATCCTGTCGCCCTTTGCAATCGCGGGTCCTCGGGCCGAGCCGATCCGGCTGCGGACGCTGGTCGGGCTGCGATGGGTGGCGGTCGCAGGCCAGCTTGCGGCGGTGGCGGCCGCCTGGGTGATCGGGGCGCGGTTTCCGCTGCTGCCGGTGCTGGGACTGATTTCGCTTTATGCGGCCGTGAACACGGTTCTCGCCGCGCGGGGCGTGCCCGTCACAGCGCTGCGGGCGCGCCACCACCTGGCGATGGACGCGGTGCAGCTGGGCATCCTGCTGCTTCTCACCGGCGGCACGACGAACCCGTTCGCGCCGCTGATGCTGGTTCCGGTCACCATCGGCGCGGCGGCGCTGCGGCTGCGCGACACGGTTCCGCTGGCGGCGCTGACGGTGGCGCTGGTCACGCTGATGGCGCTGGCGGGGGTGCCGCTTGACTTCGCGGCGGACGCGGCCGTGCCCTCGCGGACCGCGCTGCGGTTCGGCGACTGGCTGGCGCTGCTGATCGGGGGCGGGTTCTTCGTGGCCTATGTGGGCCGCGTCTCGTCCGAGCTTGCGGCCACGTCCGAGGCGCTGTTCGCCACCCAGCTGGCGCTTTCGCGCGAACAGCGGCTGCAGCACCTGGGCGGGATCGTGGCCGCCGCCGCGCATGAGATGGGGACCCCGCTCGGCACGATAAAGCTGGTCGGGTCCGAGCTTCAGGACGAGCTGCAGGACATCTTGCCGGACCGGCCCGACCTTGCGCACGACCTGCGCCTGCTGCGGATCTCGGCCGACCGCTGCCGCGACATCCTGCGCACCATGGGCGACGCGGGCAAGGACGACCTGCACCTGCGAACCGCGCCCCTGGCCGAGCTTCTGTCCGAGGCGGCGGGCCCCCATCGCGGGCGCGGCAAGGACATCGCGATCGACGCGGGCGAGGTCGCGGCGCTGGACGTGCGGCGCGATCCGGGAATCGTCCACGGGCTGCGGAACCTGATCCAGAACGGCGCGGACTTTGCACGCTCGTCGGTGACGATCACCGCCCGGCCGCAGGGCGGCGGCGGCGCGGCCGCGATCGTGGTCACGATCCGCGACGACGGGCCGGGCTTTCCACCGGCGCTGCTGCCGCGTCTGGGCGACCCGTTCCTGACCGCGCGGCGCGCGCCCGAACGGACCGGCGGGGCCGAGGGGATGGGGTTGGGGCTTTTCATCGCCCGCACGCTGCTGGAACGGTCGGGCGCGTCGGTCGCCTTTGGCAACGATCACGGCGACGCCGCATCCGAGCCGCGCGGCGCCCGGGTCGAGGTGGCGTGGCCGGTCGGCAAGCTTGCGGCGGACGGACGCGCGGCGCTTGGCGAAAACCCGGTGATTTCGGGATGAGGGGCGATCGCGTTAACCATGCCTTAACACGCGGCGCGGTATTGCTGGGCCGTGTCCCGGGATGGAACGTCCATGTCGCCTGAACTTCTGACCCTTCTAACCGCCGTGGCCGCGGGCACCCTGTCGGTGCTGGCGGCGCTTGGCATCTGGCGCTGGATCGAGCCTGCGGGGGCACAGCCCGCCGCGCTGGTGGACCAGACGGTCGAGCCGATGGTGCTTCTGTTCCGCGACCGCCAGCTGGTCGACGCGACACCGCCGGCCCGCACGCTTCTGTCCAAGCTGCACGGCGACGGCGACTGGCCGCGGCTGATGGCGTGGCTGTCGATGCGGTTCGACGCGCTCGGGCCCGCCTTCGACGCGCTCGCGGCCGAGGGGCGGGCGGAATGCCTGGGCGGGCAGGGGCTTGGATCGGCGCGGCTGCGGCTGACGCTCGAAGACCTGGGATCGCGGCTGACGCGGCTGACGATAGCCGACCCGGGCGCGGAAAACGCGGGCGTCACGATCGATTCGCAATCGTTGGCGCATATGGAGGACGAGCTTGCGATCCTGCGCCGGTCGGTGGACGAGGCGCCGGTGCTGGTCTGGCACGAGGATGCCGAGGGCCGCATCACCTGGGCCAACGCGGGCTACCTGGCCGAGACCGAGGCGCGCAGCGAAGGCGACACGATCTGGCCGATCCCGCGGCTGATCGACGTGCCCGCGCCCGCAGGTCCCGACGCGCCCGCGCGCGCCGCGCTGAAGGACGCCGACGACCGGACGCTGTGGTTCGATTGCTACGTGCGGCCCGACGAGGGCGGGCGGATGATCTTTGCGGTCACCGCCGACGCGACCGTCAAGGCGGAACGCAGCCTCCGCGAGTTCGTGCAGACGCTGACCAAGACCTTCGCCGACCTGCCGATCGGCCTTGCGATATTCGACCGCAAGCGGAACCTGCAACTGTTCAACCCGGCCCTGATCGACCTCACTGGCGTCGAAACCGGGTTCCTGACCGCGCGGCCGACGCTTTACGCCTTTCTCGACCGCCTGCGCGAGGCGCGGATGGTGCCCGAGCCCAAGGATTATCGCAGCTGGCGCAACAAGATGACCTCGCTGGAGGCGGCGGCGTCGTCGGGCCACCATGTCGAGACGTGGATCCTGCCCGGCGGGCAGACCTATCGCGTGACGGGCCGCCCGCACCCCGACGGCGCGGTGGCGTTCCTGTTCGAGGACATCACTTCGGAAATGTCGCTGACGCGCCGGTTCCGGGCCGAGCTGTCGCTGGGCGCCGAGGTGCTGGACGCGGTGGACGAGGCGATCGCGGTCTTTGACGGCAGCGGCCGGGTGGTGACGACGAACCGGCGCTACGCCGCGCAATGGGGCGACGACACGGGCGCCACGCTGGCCGATCACATGGCCCGCTGGCGCCGCGCGGCGCCCGACGGCGCGGGCCTTGAAGCGCTGCGCCACGCGCTGACCGAGGGGCGCGGGCGCGACCTTGCGCGGGGCGCGGCCTCATCCCCCAATGGCGGGCTGATGGCCTGGACGGTGCGGCCGCTATCGGGCGCGCGTACGATGGTCAGCTTCGATCCCGAAACCCAAGGCCGCCCGGTTGTCGAGACGACGGATGCGGCACCGGTCGCCGGGACGGCGGGGGCCTCGGCGCACGGGCGAGCGGCGGAAACCGCGCCTGCGTCGCGCACCGGCGGGGCGGCGGCTTCGGCCTGAGCTGCGGGCGGGCTGAGGGGCTGGCCGCGGTCGATCCGGGACGACTGGACCGCCGCCGAAGATCAGCGCAGCTGGGCCAGGATCGCCTCGGCGGCCTTGCGCGGGTCGGGCGATTGCCAGATCGGGCGGCCGACGACGATGTGGTCGGCGCCTGCGGCGATTGCGGCGGCAGGCGTCTCGATGCGCTTCTGGTCGCCCGCGTCCGCGCCCGCTGGCCGCACGCCGGGGGTCACAATCAGCCGCGATCCGGGCAGGGCGCGGATCGCCGCCGCCTCGCGCGGGGAACAGATGACGCCGTCGGCGCCCGCCTCAAACGCGCGCGCCGCGCGTTCCACCGTGATGTCGTGCAGGTCACCCTCACGCATCAGCCCGGCGTCCAAATCGGCGCGGTCGAGCGAGGTCAGGATCGTGACCGCGAGGATCTTCATGTCCGCGCCCGCGCCTTCCTTCGCCGCCCGCACCACATGGGGGTCGCCGTGGACGGTCAGGAAGTCGATGTCGAACTGCGAGAGGCCGCGCACCGCCGCCTCGACCGTGGCGGCGATGTCGAACAGCTTCATGTCGAGGAAGATGCGCTTGCCGTGGTCCTGCTTCAGCTCGTTGGCGAGCGCGAGCCCGCCGCCCGTCAGCATGCCCAGCCCGATCTTGTAGAACGACACCGCGTCCCCCAGCCGCCCCGCCAGGTCCAGCCCCGCCAGTGCGTTCGGCACGTCCAGCGCCACGATCAACCGGTCGTCCATCGCGATCCCTCCCGTTCAAACCGGCCGCTTCTTGCATGAAACCGCCGCGCTTGAAAGCCCGTCCTGCCGCACACATCTGGTCATCAAAGACCCGCAGCGGGCCGCGCCATGAAGGGCGGTCCAGGGCGGGGGCTGCAAAGGAGAAGATGCCGATGAACATGGACAAGTTCACGGAGCGGTCGCGCGGGTTCCTGCAGGCCGCGCAGACGATCGCGATCCGCGAGGGCAACCAGCGCGTGGTGCCCGAACACCTGCTGAAAGCGCTGATGGACGACGACCAGGGGCTTGCCGCCAACCTGATCGGCCGCGCGGGGGGCGACGCCGCCGCGGTGCGCCGGGCGGTGGACGAGCTGGTCGGGAAACTGCCCCGCGTCTCGGGCGGCGAGGGGCAGGTCTATGTCGACACGAGCCTTGTCCGGGTGATGGACGAGGCCGAGAAGATCGCGAAGAAGGCCGGCGACAGCTTCGTCCCGGTCGAGCGGATCCTGATGGCGCTGGCGGTGGTCAACACCCGCGCCAAGGACGCGCTGGACGCGGGCCGCGTCACCGTGCAGGCGCTGAACGGCGCCGTTGACGACATCCGCCGTGGCCGCACCGCCGACAGCGCATCCGCCGAGGACACGTTCGAGGCGCTCAGCAAATACGCCCGCGACCTGACCGAAGCCGCCGAGCAGGGCAAGATTGATCCCATCATCGGCCGCGACGAGGAAATCCGCCGCGCGATGCAGGTGCTGTCGCGTCGCACCAAGAACAACCCCGTCCTGATCGGCGAACCCGGCGTCGGCAAGACCGCCATCGCCGAGGGCCTTGCGCTGCGGATCGTCAACGGCGACGTGCCAGAGAGCCTGCGCAACAAGAAGCTGATGGCGCTGGACATGGGCGCGCTGATTGCCGGCGCGAAGTATCGCGGCGAGTTCGAGGAGCGGCTGAAGGCGATCCTGAAGGAGATCGAGTCCGCCGCGGGCGAGATCATCCTGTTCATCGACGAGCTGCACGTCCTTGTCGGCGCGGGCAAGAGCGAGGGCGCGATGGACGCGGCCAACCTCATCAAGCCGGCGCTGGCGCGGGGTGAACTGCACTGCGTCGGGGCCACCACGCTGGACGAGTACCGCAAGTACATCGAAAAGGACGCGGCCCTTGCGCGGCGTTTCCAGCCGGTGCTGGTCGAGGAACCGACGGTCGAGGACACGATCTCGATCCTGCGCGGCATCAAGGAGAAGTACGAGCTTCACCACGGCGTCCGCATCGCCGACAGCGCGCTGGTCGCCGCCGCGACGCTGAGCCACCGCTACATTACCGATCGCTTCCTGCCCGACAAAGCCATCGACCTGATGGACGAGGCCGCCTCGCGCCTGCGGATGGAGGTGGACAGCAAGCCCGAGGAACTGGACGCGCTGGATCGCCAGATCCTGCAGATGCAGATCGAGGCCGAGGCGCTGAAAAAGGAAGACGACACCGCCAGCCGCGACCGGCTGGAGCGACTGGAACGCGATCTCGCCAACCTTCAGGACCGCAGCGCCGAGATGACCGCGCGCTGGCAGGCCGAGCGCGACAAGCTGGAAGGCGGCCGCCAGATCAAGGAGCAGCTGGACCGCGCCCGCGCCGAGCTCGAGCAGGCCAAGCGCGAGGGGAACCTCGCCCGCGCGGGCGAGCTGTCCTACGGCGTCATTCCCGGCCTTGAACGGCAACTGGCCGAGACCGAGGGCGAGGGCGACGGCCCGATGGTCGAGGAGGCCGTGCGCCCCGAGCAGATCGCCGAGGTGGTCGAACGCTGGACCGGGATCCCGACCTCGAAGCTGATGGAGGGCGAGCGCGACAAGCTGTTGCAGATGGAAGCGCAGCTTGGCCGCCGCGTGATCGGCCAGTCCGAGGCGGTGACGGCGGTCGCGAACGCGGTGCGCCGTGCGCGCGCCGGCCTGAACGACCCGCGCCGTCCGCTGGGCAGCTTCCTGTTCCTCGGCCCCACGGGCGTCGGCAAGACGGAGCTGACCAAGGCGATCGCCGAATACATGTTCGACGACGACAACGCGATGGTGCGCGTGGACATGTCGGAGTTCATGGAAAAGCACTCGGTCAGCCGCCTGATCGGCGCACCGCCCGGCTATGTCGGCTATGACGAAGGCGGGGTCCTGACCGAGGCGGTGCGGCGCCGCCCCTATCAGGTGATCCTGTTCGACGAGGTCGAAAAGGCGCATCCCGACGTCTTCAACGTGCTGTTGCAGGTGCTGGACGACGGCCAGTTGACGGACGGGCAGGGGCGCAAGGTCGATTTCAAGAACACGCTCATCATCCTGACCTCGAACCTCGGCGCGCACGCGCTGTCGGAATTGCCCGAAGGCGCGGACAGTTCGGCCGCCCGCGAGCAGGTGATGGCCGCCGTGCGCGGGCATTTCCGGCCCGAGTTCCTGAACCGGCTCGATGAAATCATCATCTTCCACCGGCTCGACCGCGAGGACATGGACGGGATCGTGCGGATCCAGCTGGCGGGACTTGAGCGGCGGCTGGCGGATCGCAAGATCGCGCTCGACCTCGACGACGCGGCGCGGACCTGGCTTGCGGACGAGGGCTACGACCCGGTGTTCGGGGCCCGGCCCCTGAAGCGGGTGATTCAGCGCAGCCTGCAGAACGCGCTGGCCGAGATGCTGCTGTCGGGCGAGGTCGTGGACGGTCAGACCGTTCCGGTGACGGCGGGACCCGACGGGCTGATCGTGGGCAACCACCTCAGCCCCGGCGCGCGGCCCGGCGCGTCTGAGCGCCCGGCCGACGCCCCGCTGCAGTAAGCCGTAAACGACGACAAGGGGCCTCGGCAGATCGCCGGGGCCCTTCCCCTCACGGCGGGTTCCCTCACGGCAGGGGCGCGAACAGGTATCGCTGGATCGTCTCGCCCACCGCCGCGGTCACGGTGTCCGGCGGCAGGTCGGTGTCGGGCAGCGCCAGCACGTAGCGCACGTAGGCCAGCCCCAGGATCTGGGTCGCGATCAGGCACGCACGTTCCCGCGCGCGGTCGGACCCGGTCGCGCGCGCGACCATCGGTTCGATCTGGCCCGACAGGATGTCGCGGATGCGCGCCGCGCCCTCGTCGTTCGTCGCGGCCGTGCCGATCAGGACGCGCAGCACGTCATCGCCGTCGCCCCCGTCCCAGCGGGCGAAGAAGTGGCGGATCAGCGCGCGGCCGATGTCGCCGCGCGGGGTGCGGGACAGGTCGGGAAAGTCGATCTCGATCGCGACGGCTTCGGCGAACAGCCGTTCCTTGCCGCCGAAGTAGCGGTTGATGAGCGCCGGGTTGACCCCCGCCGCCGCCGCGATTTCCCGCACCGTCGTCCGCTCGAACCCCTGCCGGGAAAACGCCGCGCGCGCGGCCGCGACCAGCCTGTCTCGCGTCGCCTGTGCGTCCTTGGCCAAGGCCATCCGTCCCTCATGTAAACGGTTGTTGACCTGCGGCGCAGGCGAGAGTAGTAAACGCTTGTTTACACCACGGCGCGGGACCGCTCAATGGACAGGATTTCCACCCGAGTGCTGATCGTGGGCGCGGGCCCGGCGGGTCTTGCGACCGCCATCGGCCTGGCCCAGCGGGGCGTCGATTTCGTCATCGTCGATGCGCTCGGCGCGGCGCAGAACACTTCGCGCGCGGCGGTCGTCCACTCGGCGACGCTGGACAGCCTGCGCGCGCTCGGGGTGGCCGACCGGATGATCGCGCAGGGGATCGAGGTCCCGTTCTTTCGCGTGCGCGAACGTGACGCGGTGCTGTTTGAGACCGACTTCTCGGTTCTCGAGGTGCCGATGCCGTTCGCGCTGATGATCCCGCAGGACGAGACCGAGGCGATCATGACCGCGCGCCTGGCCGAGCTTGGCCACGAGGTGCGCCGCCCCGTGCGGCTGACGGGGTACGCACGCACGGCGCAGGGCGTCCGGGCGACCTGCGACGGCGAGGGCGGCCCCTTCGTGGTCGAGGCGCGCTACATCGTGGGCGCGGATGGCGAGAAAAGCGCCGTGCGGGACGGCGCGGGGATCGGTTTCCCGGGCGATACCTATGGCTCGTTCGTGCTGGCCGACGTGCGGATGGATTGGCCGATCGCGCGAACCGAAGTGTCGCTGTTCTTCGCCGGCGCCGGCACGCTGGTCGTGGCGCCGATGTCGAACGACCGCTACCGCGTCGTCGCGCAGGAACCGAACGCGCCGCCCGAACCCTCGCTGGGCGACGTGCAGCGCATCCTTGACGAACGCGGTCCGCGCGGCGGCGCGCGGGTGCGCGAGGTGCTTTGGGGGTCGCGGTTCCAGGTCCACCACAAGATCGCCGACCGGCTGCACGACGGTCCGGTCGTGCTGGTGGGCGACGCGGCCCATGTCCACAGCCCGGCGGGCGGGCAGGGGATGAACCTTGGCCTGCGCGACGCCGCGGCGCTGGCCCGCGCGCTTGGCGACGCGCTGGGGCAGGGGACCGACGCGCCGCTTGCGGCCTATGCGCGCGAGCGTCGGGCGGCGGCGGCCCGGGTGCTGAGGATGACCGACCGGCTGACGCGGGTGGCGACCCGGACCGGCAGGCCGGTCCGCTGGATCCGCAACCGCCTGATCTCGGCGGCGTCGCACGTGCCGGCGCTGCGCCGGGCCGCCGCCCGCACGCTCGCAGGCTTCGGCTGAGGCGCGCGCCGACACGGCAAAATCGCAAACAAGTCATTAGGCGGGAACGCGTTTCGCGGACTACGATCGCTCTTGAAAAAGCCTCGGTCGAAAGGGCGTGTCATGAAGCTTTCCTGGTCGGACGTCACCCCCGAGGCGCTGGTCCTGAACCGCCGCGCCGTCATCGCGGGACTGGGGGCGGGGATCGGCCTTGCCGCCGCCGGCCCCGTCATGGCCGCGACCGATCCGGGCAAGCCCAACAGCTTCGAAGAGATCACCAACTACAACAACTACTACGAGTTCGGCTTCGGCAAGACCGACCCGGCCGAGAACGCGGGTTCGCTGACCACCGACCCCTGGGCGGTCGAGATCGGCGGCATGGTCGACAGGCCCGGGAGCTACGCGCTGGCCGACATCGCGCCCGCAAACGCGGTCGAGGACCGCATCTACCGCCTGCGCTGCGTCGAGGCGTGGAGCATGGTCATCCCGTGGCAGGGCGTCCCGCTGGCAAGCGTGCTGGCCAAGGTCGGGGTCCAGCCCTCGGCCAGATTTGTCGAGTTCCAGACCCTGCTGCGCCCCGAGGAAATGCCCGAACAGCGCGGCCGCAGCCTTGACTGGCCCTATGTCGAGGGGCTGCGGCTGGACGAGGCGATGCACCCGCTGACGCTGCTTGCGACCGGGCTTTACGGCAAGCCGCTGCCGAACCAGAACGGCGCCCCGATCCGGCTGGTGGTGCCGTGGAAATACGGCTTCAAGTCGGCGAAGTCGCTGGTCCGCATCACCCTGACCGACCGCCAGCCGGTTTCCACCTGGCAGGCGATGCAGCCGTCGGAATACGGCTTTTACGCCAACGTGAACCCCAAGGTGGACCACCCGCGGTGGAGCCAGGCGACCGAGCGCCCGATCGGCGCGGGCCTTTTCGGCGGCCGCAAGGAAACGCTGATGTTCAACGGCTACGCCGACGAGGTCGCGCAGCTGTATGCCGGCATGGACCTGGCGCGCGACTACTGATGGTCCGCGACCTTGCCGACCGGCTGCGCCGCCTGCCCAACGGGATCGTGTGGCTGCTGGGGGCGATCCCGCTGGCGCTGCTGGTCTGGGACATCTTCACCGGCGGCCTGGGGATCGACCCGGTCCGCGACATCGAGCATCGGCTGGGCCGGACCGCGCTGTACTTCGTGATCGGCTCGCTGTGCTTCACGCCCGCGCTGCGGCTGTTCCGCATCAACCTGGTCAAGTTCCGCCGCCCGGTGGGGCTTGTCGCCTTCAGCTACGCCGCGCTGCATTTCGCCACCTGGATCGTCCTCGACATGGGGTTCCTGTGGTCGCAGATCGTCGCCGACATCGTGACGCGCCCCTATCTGATCCTGGGAATGATCGCGCTCACGATCCTGACCGTCATGGCCGTGACCTCGGGCAACCGGGTGCTGCGCAAGCTGAGGCCCGTCCGCTGGCGGCAAATCCACCGGATGATCTACGCCGCCGCGCCGATCGCGGTGCTGCACTGGCTGATCTCGCACAAGATCTGGCCGGTCTGGGGGATCACCATGGGGACGGCGGTGCTGCTGCTGCTGGCCCTGCGGGTGCCGGTGATTCAGACGAACCTGCGCAAGCTGGTGAGCTGACCTCCCCCATCCGTCATTTTCCTTTCGTGATTCCGTGTCAGATTCGGGGTGCGTGCGGGTTTGCTGTGCCGCGCTGCGGTCTGGCCTGTTCTTCGGCCCTGTGACTTTCGCTGTGATTGCAGCGGGTTGCGCGGTATTTTCCTATCCTCGTGCATTTTCTTGTTGCGGGGGTTTGATGTGGGGCCTAAACACCCCTTCACCGAACGGCGGGACACGCTGGACGGGACGGACGGAAGGGACGGGGCCATCGGGTCTTGAAGCGGACGGACCGGCACACGATCTGAGATGACCTGGCTGTTGTTCGCCAAGAGATTTGGCGGCGGCGGTTGGTTTTTCTCTCTGCTGTTTGACATTGTTGCTATCTGAAGGGATATGCGGGCGGTTTGGTCATACGACCGAAGCACCGACGCATATCGGCTCTCTAGGGGTTCGCCCCGATGATGGGAGTGTCAGCTTCACTGTTTGTCGGTCCGCGCGAGTGGAACGATGAACGGAGAGTTATCTGGTTAGGTCCAGATGACAGATGTGCAGAGGTTCTTCTGTCAAGGATAGCGTCTTCGGATGCTTTCAACTTGAGAGTTTGATCCTGGCTCAGAACGAACGCTGGCGGCAGGCCTAAC
>ERZ501041.53-NODE-53-length-26202-cov-6.598501_pt1 | contig 26202 bp, 29 predicted proteins | sample MGYA00248848_ERZ501041 | MGnify/ENA primary metagenome ERZ501041 (study PRJEB25958, sample SAMN03398573) | human skin metagenome | study: EMG produced TPA metagenomics assembly of the Human Skin Microbiome Metagenome (human skin metagenome) data set.
GCCGCCCAGCGCGCAGATCAGCACCGACTGCCAGAACGGAAACTCCAGCCACCAGCCGATCATCACCAGGCCCGGCAGGACAAAGATGATCGAGCTCATGGCGCCGCCCACCGAGGCCACGGTCTGGACGGTCATGTTCTCCCAGATGGTGGAGGAGCGGAACGCCCGCAGGATCGCCATGGAGATCACCGCCGCCGGAATGGCGGAGGCGAAGGTCAGGCCGACCAGCAGTCCCAGATAGGTGTTGGCGGCGGTGAAGATCACCGCCAGCAGGCACCCCAGCGCCAGAGCCCGCAGGGTCAGCTCCACACGCCGTTTCGGCGCGGACGTGGTGTCGGTCATGGCGGGTCCCCTGCGTTCGCTGAAAGCTAAGCGGCAAAAGGCCGCGGCTTGCAACGGGGGTCGCGTCAGAGGTTCACCACCTCGATGTCGTCGTCGGCCTGCAGGCGCTCTGCCAGGACGGCGCGGTGGCAGCCCGCATGATCGGCCTCGAAGCACAGCAGGGCCACGCGGCGCTCGCCCGCCAGCGCCTTGAGCTGCTGATAGGCCAGAATGGCCTCGGGCTCGGCCAGATGGTCGTCGAAGATGGCGCGCATCTCCGACACCCGACCCTTGCGGGCCGCCTCGCGCCCCGCCTTGGGCGTGCCCAAGGCCCGCAGATGCAGATAGTCGATCCCCTCGGCGCGCAGGCTGTTTCCCAGGATGGTCTTGGAGAAGCCGGCGCGGCGCGATGCGGCGACGGCGCGCACGTCGACCAGGGTCTGCACGCCCGCGGCCTTGAGGCGGCAGATGACGTCTCCTTGCGTCGCGCCTTCGTATCCGATGGTGAACAGGGGCATGGCCGACATATGGGCGTCGGCCGGGATCGACCCAAGCGTCGCCTGCGTTGCTCGCTGCGGCCGCATCGTCTATCCCGCGCGACAAGGCGGCTTGCACGCCGCCACGCCTGTGTCTTCGGAGCCCTCCAATGGCTGAGTTCACCCCTGGTCTGGTCACCCTGTTCGGAGGCTCGGGCTTTATCGGGTCGCAGGCGGTGCGGACGCTGGCCAAGCGCGGCTGGCGGGTGCGCATCGCGGTGCGCAACCCGACGCTGGCGATCGAGGTCCAGCCGCTGGGCGACGTCGGCCAGATCCAGTTCATGCACTGCGACATCGGCCGCGACGAGGACGTGGCCCGCGCCGTGCGCGGCGCGGACGCCGTGGTCAATCTGGTGGGCGTGCTGGCCGAGGGCGGCAAGCGGTCCTTCCAGGCCGTGCACGTCGAGGGCGCGCGCAGGATCGCCGAGGCCGCACGCGCGGCCGGCGTCGAGCGGGTCGTTCAGGTCTCGGCCATCGGCGCGGATGCGGACAGCGCCTCCGGCTACGGCCGGTCCAAGGCCGAGGCCGAGGCGGCGGTGCGCGCCATCTATCCCGACGCGGTGGTGCTGCGTCCCTCCATCGTGTTCGGCTCGGGCGACAGCTTCCTGAACCGGTTTGCGCACATGGCCGCCTATGGGCCGGGCCTGCCGCTGATCGGCGGGGGCAAGACGCGGTTCCAGCCGGTCTATGTCGGCGACGTGGCGGAGGCGGTCGCGCGCGCCGTGTCGCTGCAAGAGGCGGGCGGCCGGACGTTCGAACTGGGCGGCCCCGCCGTCTATGCGTTCGAGGACCTGATGAAGCTGGTTCTGCGCGAAACCAACCGCAGCAAGCCGCTGATCGGCCTGCCGTTCGGCGCGGCCAAGATGCTGGCGACGCTGATGAAGCCGCTGGGCCTTCTGGGTGTCGAGCCGCCGATCACCGGCGATCAGGTGCTGATGCTGCAGCGGGACAATGTGGTCGCCTCGGGCGCCGAGGGGCTGGCTGCGCTGGGGATCGAGCCCACGGGGCTGGAGGCCATCGCGCCGTCCTACCTGTGGCGGTTCCGCCGCGGCGGCCAGTTCGCCGAAGCCCCGATCTATGCGGGCGGGGCCGGCGAGACCGCCTAAAGCCCGCCCGTCATCGCCAGGCCGACGATCCCGAGGACGCCCGCCACGATCCGCCACCAGGCGAAGGGCGCAAAGCCGCGCCGGCTGACGAATTCCAGCAGAAACCGCACCACCGCAAGCGCGGTCAGGAAGGCGGCGACGAAGCCGACGGCGATCAGCCCCAAGTCCGAGAAGTCCAGCACGTCGCGGTTCTTGAACAGGTCATAGGCGACCGCCGCCCCCATGGTCGGCAGGGCCAGAAAGAAGCTGAACTCGGCCGCCGAACGCTTGTCGGTCCCCAGCAGCAGGCCGCCGGCGATGGTGGCGCCCGAGCGGGACACGCCCGGGATCATGGCCAGGCACTGGAACAGGCCGATCAGGAAGTACAGGCGCACCGGATAGGCGTCGGCGTCGATCCAGCGCGGCCGCTTGGGCATCCGGTCCAGCAGCAGCAGGATCACCCCGCCCACGATCAGGGCGATGCAGATCACCAGCGGCGTTTCGAACAGCACGGTCTTGATGAAGTCATAGGCGAAGAAGCCGATCACCGCCGCCGGCGCGAAGGCGACGAGGAGGCCGATCAGGAAGCGTCGCGCCTCCGCATCGAACGGCCAGCGCGTCGCCAGCGTCCACAGCTTCCTGAAATAGATGCTGATGATGGCCAGCAGGGCGCCCAGCTGGATCACGATCTCGAAGGTCTTGCCGGTGCTCTCGAAGCCCAGGAAGTGGCCCAGCAGCAGCATGTGGCCGGTCGATGAGACGGGAATGAACTCGGTCAATCCCTCCACCAGCCCGAGAATGAGCGCCGCCAGCCAGTCCGCCATGCGATGATCCCTGTCGCCGACGCCGCGTCGGTCGTATCCGCTCCCCTTAGCCCCATGGAGGCGGCCGTTGGCAAGGCCGCGCGTTTGCGCGACAAGGCGGCGATGAGCCCTCCCGCCCTGCAAGACGCCCATATGGCGACCCGTCGCATCACGCGCCTGTCGTTGGCGGTGGCCCTGGTGCTGATCGCGCTGAAGGCGTTCGCGCTGGGGGCGTCGGGATCGGTGTCGATCCTGGCGACGCTGGCGGATTCGTGCCTGGACCTGATCGCATCGCTGGCGACCTTCTACGCCGTGCGCTGGGCCGCAGCCCCGCCGGACGAGGATCACCGCTACGGCCACGGCAAGGGCGAGGCGCTGGCCGCGCTGGTGCAGGCGGGTCTGGTGTTCGCCTCCGCCGTCTTCATCGGCTGGGAGGGCGTGCAGCGCGTGTTCGACCCGCGTCCGGTGACCGCCGGCGGCTGGGCGCTGGGAGTCGTCGGCCTGTCCATCGCCGTCACTGGCTGGCTGGTGTGGATGCAGACGCGGGCGCTGAGGAAGACGGGGTCTCTGGCGGTGGCCGGCGACCGCGCCCACTACGCCGCCGACATCGCCGCCAACATCGTTGTGCTGATCGGGGTGGCGTCCGGCGCCTTTCTGAACGCGCCGGGGCTGGATGCGGCGGCGGGCATCGTGGTGGCCGTGTGGCTGTTCTGGGGGGCGACCGGCATGCTGAAGGCGGCGGCCGACCACCTGCTGGATCGCGCGGCGCCCGAAGGCGACCGGCGGGCGATCACCCAGGCCGTGCTGGACGATCCGCGCGTGCTGGGCGTGCACGGACTGCGCACCCGCATGTCGGGGCCGGTCATGCTGATCCAGATGCACGTGGACCTGGAACCCAGCCTGACGCTTGAAGAGGCCCACGCCATCGTCGTCGAGGCCGAACGGCGGGGGCTGGCGCTCTATCCGGCCGCCGACCTCCTGATCCACGCCGATCCCAAGGGACGGGCCGAGCCGCACGCGGGCGCTCTTTCCGAACCCGCGTCGGTTCCGGCTCCTGCCGCTACCCAGCCGACGGGAGACCCGGCGGCGGACGCGCCGCCCAAGTCGCGCGGTCCCTGGTCGTAGTCACGCGGTAAACGCGCGCTTAACGCGAGCCGGCCTATGGGTTCTCGATGGCCTGCGTCCTCTACCATTTTCCCTTCCATCCGGCGTCCCGCGCGGCGCGGCTGGCGCTGGGCGAGGCCAGGATCGAGTGGACGGACGTCGCGGTGCGGCCGTGGGAGCCGGACGCCCCCACCCAGGCGCTGAACCCGTCCGGCATGCCGCCGGTGCTGGAGACCGCCGAGCGGGGCCGGCCGCTGGTGCTGTGCGAACTGAACGCGATCATGGGCTGGGTCGAGGACGGGGTGAAGGGCGCCCTGCTGCTGCCGGCCGACGCCGCCGAACGGGCCGAGGCGCGCCGCCTGGTCGGCTGGTTCGAGCGCCGCTTCACCGACGAGGTGGACGCCGTGCTGCTGCACGAGCGGGTGGAAAAGCCGCTGCTGAAGCTGGGCTCGCCGGACGCGCAGGCGCTGCGGGAGGGGCGGGTGTCGCTGCGCCACCACCTGGGCGTTTTGGACGACCTGCTGCAGACGCGGGACTGGCTGGCGGGACGGCGGCTGTCGCAGGCGGACCTGATCGCGGCGGCGCATCTGTCGATCCACGACTATTTCGGCGAGGTCGCCTGGGGTTCGTGGCCGTCGCTGAAGACCTGGTACATGAAGCTGAAGTCGCGGCCGTGCTTCCGCCCCCTGCTGGGCGATCGGTTCAACGGCGTGGCGGCGGCGGCCTGCTACGCGGACTTGGATTTCTGAAGACGCCTCTCCTCCCATCGCAGATGGGGAGGTGGCGCGAGGCGCAAGCCTTGTGAAGGAGGAGTGTCCGCTTTCAGAACCCCTCCGTCTCGCCGGCTGTCGCTGTCGATCCACCTCCCCGCCGCTTGCGCGGCAAGAAGGAGAGAGATGTGCTAGTCCGTCCCCGTGAGCGAACGCCTCAAGACCTTTATTCGCCAGCGCGCGGCCGAGCTCGGCTTTGACGTCTGCCGCTTCGCCTCGGCGGCGGACGCGTGGCCGGCGGGCGAGCGGCTGCGCGCATTCGTAGGCGAGGGGCGGCACGGCGAGATGGCGTGGATGGAGACCACCCTGGACCGGCGCGACCATCCCACCTCCATGTGGGATGAGGCCAAGACGGCCATCGTGCTGGGCATGAACTACGGCCCGGACGAGGATCCGCTGCCGGCGTTGGCCGAGCGTTCGTCCGGCTACATCTCGGTCTATGCGCGCGGCGACGACTATCATGAGGTGATCAAGGGGCGGCTGAAGCAGCTGGCGGGCCAGATCGCGGCGCGCAACGGCGCGGACATCAAGGTGTTCGTCGACACCGCGCCGCTGATGGAAAAGCCGCTGGCCCAGCGCGCGGGCCTGGGCTGGCAGGGCAAGCACACCAATCTGCTGAGCCGCACCCACGGAAACTGGCTGTTCCTGGGGACCATCCTGACGGCGGCCGAGATCGAGCCGGACCCGCCGGAGGTCGAGCATTGCGGGCGCTGCACCGCCTGCCTGGACGCCTGTCCCACCAACGCCTTTCCCGCGCCGTTCCAACTGGATGCCCGGCGGTGCCTGTCCTACCTGACCATCGAGTTCGCGGACGCGTGGCCGGAAGAGTTCCGCGTGGCGACCGGCGCGCGCATCTACGGCTGTGACGACTGCCTGGGCGTCTGCCCGTGGAACAAGTTCGCGCAGGAAGCGCGCGAGATGCGGCTGAAGCCGCGCGAGGCGCTCACGGCCCCGCGCCTCGACGACCTGCTGCGGCTCGACGACGCGGCGTTCCGCGCCCTGTTCGTCAAGAGCCCGGTGAAGCGGATCGGGCGAGACCGCTTCATCCGCAACGTGCTGTACGCCGCCGGCAACTCGGGCGATGCGGCGCTGATCGAGCCTGTTCGGCGTCTCCTGGACGATCCCGATCCGGTGGTGCGCGATGCGGCGGAATGGGCGCTGGCTCGGCTGACGGCTCTCCTCCCTGTCGCGCAGCGATGGGGAGGGGGACCGCCGGCGCAGCCGGGGGTGGAGGGGTCCGAAACGGCGAGCGCGGCCTGAGACCCCTCCGTCACGGCGCTGTGCGCCGCGCCACCTCCCCATCGCCGATGGGGAGGTGAGTCCGTGGTCAGCCCATCGCCTGACCGACGCCCGAGCCGCCGCCCGGCGCGCGGGCGATGTCGAGCAGCTTGAGGCGGAACACCAGAACGGCGTTGGGCGGGATCTTGCCGCCGCCGCCCGCCTCGCCGTAGCCCAACTCGGGCGGGAGGTAGAGCAGCCATTCGTCGCCGACCCGCATCTTCTGCAAGGCTTCGGTCCAGCCGGGCACCACCGTCTCGGGCGTGAACACCGCAGGCGTGCCGCGCGCGAACGACGAGTCGAACACCGAGCCGTCGGTCAGCGTGCCTTCGTAATCGACCTTGACCAGGTCGTTGCGGTCCGGGCTTTCGCCGGCGGGGGGACCCGACTGGATCACCTTGTACTGCAGGCCGGACGGCAGGGTCTGGACGCCTTCGGCCTTGGCGTTCTCGGCCATGAAGGCGGCGGCCTCGGCCTTGCCGACGTCGGGATCGGCGGGGGCGGCGGCGGGACCGCAGGCGGCCAGCAGGAGAGAGGCGGCCAGCGCGGCCTTAACCCATGCGGAGTTCATATCCACGATCCTTCAGCGCCGCCCCGATCTCGTCGGCGTGGGCGCTATCGCGCGTTTCGACCATGATGTCGAACTCGGCGCCCTTGGCCGGCACGTCCAGCGCCAGGCGGTTGTGGACCACGTCGATGATGTTGCCGCCCAGGCCCCCGATCACCGCCGCCATGGCCGACAGCATGCCCGGCCGGTCGTCGCCCAGGATGCGGTAGACGATCATGCGCCGCTCGCGCACCATCTCGCGGTTCAGCACCACCGCCAGCATGCGCGCGTCGATGTTGCCGCCGGTCAGGACCAGGCCGACGGGTATGCCGGCGAAGCGATCCGGGTTGGCGAGCATGGCGGCCAGGCCGCCGGCGCCCGCGCCCTCGACCACCGTCTTTTCGTGGGTGACCAACAGGGAGACGCCGCGCTCGAAGTCCGCCTCCTCGCAGACGAAGACGTCGTCGATGAGCCGGTCGGACAGGCCGAAGGGGATTTCGCCCACGGCCTTGATGGCGATGCCCTCGGCGATGGTCTGGCCGGTGCATTTCGGCGGCTGGCCCGCTCTGCGCGCGGTGAAGGACGGATAGCGCGCGGCCTCGACGCCGAAGACCTTGATGTCCGGCTTCATGGCCTTGGCGGCGATGGCGCTGCCGGCGATCAGGCCGCCGCCGCCGATCGGAATCAACAGGGCGTCGAGGTCGGGCGCGTCCTCCATGAACTCCAGCCCGCACACGCCCTGGCCGGCCACGATGCCCTCGTCGTCGAAGGCGGAGACGAAGACAAAGCCCCTTTCAGCCTCCAGCCGCTTGGCCTCTTCGGTGGCGCCCGAGAAGTCCAGGCCGTGGATCAGCACGGTCGCGCCGTGCGAGCGGGTGCCGTTGATCTTGGCGAAGGGGGTGCCCTCGGGCATGACGATGGTCACCGGCACGCCGAGGCGCCCGCCGTGATAGGCCAGGGCCTGGGCGTGGTTGCCGGCGCTGGCCGCCACCACCCCGCGTCGCCGCTCGTCCTCGTTCAGCAGCAGCAGGCGGTTCAGGGCGCCGCGCTCCTTGAAGGAGCCGGTGAAATGCAGATTGTCGAACTTCAGCCAGACCTCGGCGCCGGTCAGCTGCGACAGGCGGCGCGAACGGCGCACCGGCGTGCGGTCCACCTGGCCGCGGATACGGCTCTGAGCGGCCTGGATGTCGGCGAAGGTGACGGTCATGAACTCCCCGGCGAATCTATTGTCGGCATCGCTCGACGCGGCGATTTGTGCGTTGCTCTTTCGACCTTTGTCGGGCCGGGGTCCAGAGGCGGCGCCCGGTGGTGGTCGCGCGCCCGCGATCATGCGAGACTGCCAGCACAACGAAAAGTCGGCTGGAAGGAAACCCGTGATGGCGCCCCGTTTGATCCGTTCCTTTGCGCTCGTCGGCCTGTCGGCGGCGGCGCTGGCCGCGTGTGCGCCCACGACCGGCTATGCGCCCCCGCGCACGCTCGCCCCGGCGGTGTTCCAGCCCCAAGACTTCACCTGGTCGGCGGCGGCCGGGCAGGGGGCGATCAACGGCCGGGTGGACTATCGCGACGCCGGCCAGGTCTTCGCCTGCGTCGGCTCGGTCGGACTGACGCCGGACACCCCCTATACGCGCCAGCGGTTCCGCACCCTGTACGGCTCGACCGAACGCGCCGCCGTGCCTGCGGCCGTGGTGCGCGCCCGCGACGTGCCCGATCCCAACGCCGACTACCGCGCCTTTGTGCGCTCCACCCGGTGCGAGAACGGCCGCTTCAGCTTCACGGGCCTGCCTAGCGGATCTTGGTTTGTGATCGCCCCGGTGCGGGCGGAGGGCGGCGAGCCGGTGGTTCTGATGCAGCGCCTCGACGTGCGGAACGGTACGCTCGACGTGGTGCTCTAGGTTGAACGAAGCCGGCGGACATAAACCGCCGGTCGCCATCCTTTGGCCCCGAGGCCTGTGACAGATCGTCCGTTCGGGCGATCAGTCGGGGAGCGTCTCTTGTCCCAGCACAACATCATCGGGTCGGAGGCCTTCGACCGGACGCCGTTCGTGATCATCCGGCAGGTCCGCCCCGGCGGCATGCGCCGCAGGCGCACGCGCACGGCGCTGGCCTTTGTCGCCGGCGCGGCGGCCACGGCCGCGGTCGGGCTGATCGCCGCCGCAGCCGTCTTGGGACCCGCGCTCACCGCCTGAAGGCCAAGGTCCGGCGGGTCAGGCCAGCCAGACCATCATGCGGGTGTCGGCGTTCTCGCCCCGCGCGCGGCTGAAGGCCGTGCGGGTCTCGCCGGTGTAGAGAAAGCCCGCCTTCTCCAGCACGCGCCCAGAGGCCGGATTGTCCGAGAAATGGCCGGCGACCAGCGCGCGGCGCTTCCACCGCTTGCCGGCCCAGACCAGGGCGCCTTCCAGCGCCTCCGTGGCGAAGCCTCGCCCCCAGAACTCGCGACCAATCCAGTAGCCGGTCTCCGGCACATGGTCGTCGCCCTCATAGACGCCGATCACGCCGACGGGGCCCTGGTCCTCATGCTCGATGACAAAGGTGTTGGCCCGGCGCGGATCCTGCGCGGCGACCTGCAGCACGAAGTCCTCGGCGTCCTTCATCCGGAACGGATGCGGCATCCGCTTGGTCATGCGGGCGATGTCGATGTCGTTGGCCAGGGCGGCGATGCGGCCGACGTCCTGCGGCATGGGCGCGCGCAGCGTCAGGCGCCGCGTCTCCACCACGGGAGAGGTCTCGATGACGCACATAGGTGTTGCCTCGCTGTCGTGTCCGCCTCCTTGTTCAGGGCTCGGGCGGACTTCGAGGCGGGGAAACGCGAACGGGGAGCCTGGTGATCCAGACTCCCCGCGGAATATTTCCCTTGGTCCGGATCGGCTGCTTCATCGAGGAGCAACGCGATCCGGGATCAATCGGCTGGCGTTACTCGGCGGCGATCGCCTGGGCGGCGTCGTCATTGGCCGCGAGAATCGACACGTAACAACGGCCGCCACGTTTGGTGGTGAACTGCACCGCGCCCGGGGTCAGGGCGAACAGGGTGTGGTCGCGGCCCAGGCCGACGTTCACGCCCGGGTGGAAGGTGGTGCCGCGCTGACGCACGAGGATGTTGCCGGCCAGCACGCGCTCGCCGCCGAACTTCTTCACGCCCAGGCGCTTCGACTCGGAGTCGCGACCGTTGCGCGACGAACCACCGGATTTCTTGTGAGCCATCTTGCTGCTCCGTTCCCTGGCGGCGCTTCAGCGGGGAAGCGCGACGCCGATCAATCTAACACACCGGACGCCGGTCCGGCGCCCATCGAACTGTTCTTAGGCTTCGTCGCCCGAAGTCTCGGCCGTCTTGGCGGCGGCCTTCTTGCGGGCCGGGGCCTTCTTGGCCGGAGCGGAGCTTTCGACCACCGTGGCTTCGACGTTGGCGCCGTCGACATCGGTCACGACCGTCTCGGTCGAACCCAGGTCGGAGGACGCGGCGACGTCGTTGCGCGTGGCCAGTCCACGAGCGCGGGCGTTGATCTCGGCCTTGGTGGTCAGATCGACCTGACCATCCCACTTGGCGCTTTCGCCGGCGCCGTCGATGCCTGTGATGCGGAGCACCGACTCCAGCTGGCGGTGGCCGTTGGTGCGGCGATAGCCCTGACGGCGGATCTTCTTGAAGACCTTGATCTTCTCACCCTTGCGGGTTTCGATCAGGGTGGCGGCGACCGTGGCGCCCTCGATCAGCGGCGCGCCCAGGGTCACGCCGTTGTCGCCGCCCAGCATCAGAACGCTGCCCAGCGTCAGTTCGGCGCCGGCGTCGCCCTCGAGCTTCTCCACGACGATGGTGTCGCCCGGTTGGACCCGGTACTGCTTGCCGCCGGTCTTGATCACCGCGTACATGTTAAGCCTCAGCGCAAACGCAAAAAAGAATGCGCCCGCCGGTGGGACCCGCGGGCGAAGAGGCGGCGACATATACGGATCACAGGGACCGAGTCAACGCGAAAGGCGCCGCCGCCATCAGCGGTCGGCGGATTAAACAGGGCTCGACCGTTACAAAGTAACACGCTATAGGGCGCCCATGTCGCCGGCCGATCTTCAACAACCTGTTCTGCTGTCCCTGCTGGGGGGCGGTTTCGCGGCGGCCTTTCTGCACGCGGCGCTTCCGACCCACTGGCTGCCGTTCGTCTTGGTCGGGCGGGCGCAGAGCTGGCGGACCAGCCGCACGCTGGGCGCCGTGGTGCTGGCGCAGGTCTCGGCGCGAAAGAAAACGGGCGCGCCGGCCGAAGCCGACGCGCCCGTCAATCCATAAACCCGAAGGTCGGACTTAGAGGACCTTGAGGTCCACCGCCGACGTCTTGCCGCGCTGGTTTTCCAGCTCGTAGGACACCTTCGCGTTCTCATCGAGGCCTTGCAGGCCCGCCTTCTGAACGGCGGTGACGTGAACGAACACGTCCGAGCCGCCGCTGTCGGGCTGGATGAAGCCGTAGCCCTTGGTGGGGTTGAACCACTTGACCGTACCGGTCGCCATGTCTGCGTCTCCGTAAACGCGCTTTTTTCCAGGCGGGGTTCCCGAAGGCAAACCCCGTCAGCCCATCTGGACAAGCTCGTTCAGGCGAAGGAGCGAGACGCGGGTTTGGACCCCACGCTGAAATCCGGACTGCGCAGATGTTGTCACCCGGCTTTTCGGGCCGGTCAACAGCAAAGCGAATCGCGCCGTCTCAGCCGCACAGGCCGCGCGGCGCCCCGTCCAGATGCAGATGGTCGGCGTGGGCGGCGTTGTAGTCCGGGTCCAGAGCATTGGAGAACAGCCGACAGGCGCCGTCGCGCACCGTGCGGAGAAAGCGGCTCCCCTCCTCCCCGCGCGGCCCCGAGCCCGACCAGTCGTTCAGCACGCTGACGCTGCGCCCGTCCTCCAGCCGGAAGCCCGAGACGTCCAAGGCGTTGGCGCGCGCATGCTCGCTGGGCCGCTCGTTTGTGTCGGACGAGCCGTAGATGCGGCGGCACGAGTAGGTCCCGAAATTCTCCACCCGCGCCGGCTCCGACCCCATCACCTCGCGGGCGGCGGGACGCAGCACCTGGCGATCCCAGATGACGTAGCGCACGGCCAGCGGGCACTGCATGACCACGCCGCCGGGGCTCAGCGGCGTCACGTCGCCGCCGGTGATCCGCACCGCACCCTGGACGATGCAGAAGCCGCCATCGTTGCGGTCGGCCGCGCGCTCGACCCGCACGCCCGCCTCTCGCAGCACGGTCATGCAGGCGGCGGTGGACCGCTCGACCTCCTCTGCGGCGGCGACGCGGGGCAGATCAAAGGCGGACACCTTGGTCGTCGTGGCCGCGCCGATCGGGCGCGACAGGTCCAGCGGCTTCCACGGCAGGTCCTGCGCCGGCGCGAAGACGTTCAGCAGAGCGAACCCCGCGCACCCCAGCAGCGCAAGCTCCCACAGCAGATTCCAGAACTCGGCGACGTCGCGCTTCATGCCTCTCCAACACGCGGCCGGAAGGGCCAGGCGAGAAACGCGCGCGCCGCGGCTAAGCTCCGCGACCTCATGCCGCAGCGAAGCCGTCGCTTGCGACCCTGGTCGCACGCGTCCACTGTCAGGAGATGAGTCAGACCGACAAAGACTACGACGCCGAACTGATCGGCCTGCAGACCGCGCTGGTGGAGAGCCAGGCCTGGGCGATCCGGCAGGGATTGCGTGTCGTGATCGTGTTCGAGGGGCGCGACACCGCGGGCAAGGACGGCGCCATCAAACGCCTGACGGAATACATGTCGCCGCGCCAGACCCGCGTCGTCGCCCTGCCCAAGCCGACCGAGCGGGAGGCGACGCAGTGGTATTTCCAGCGCTACGTCCCGCACATGCCGGCGGCGGGCGAGACCTCGATCTTCAACCGATCCTGGTACAACCGCGCGGGCGTGGAGCCGGTGATGGGCTTCTGCACGCCCGAGCAACACGACCGCTTCCTCTCCGACGCGCCCCGGTTCGAGCGGATGCTGACGGACGACGGCATCGTGCTGATCAAGCTTTGGCTCGACATCTCCAAGGGGGAGCAGGCTGAACGGCTGGCCGCGCGCCGGGACGATCCGCTGAAACGCTTCAAGGTGTCGGACCTGGATGCCGAGGCGCAGGCGCGATGGGACGCTTATTCCGCCGCACGCGACCGGATGCTGGCCGAGACCCACTCCGCCTTCGCGCCCTGGACCGTGGTCGCCACCGACAAGAAGAAGAAGGCGCGGCTGAACATTCTCCGCCATGTGCTGCGCCGTATGAACGCGCCGGGGATTGAGGCGGCCCCGCCCGATCCGGACGTCGTCTTCTCGGGTGACGACGCCGCCGGCCGCACGGCGCCGTAGAATCGCGCGCGGGCGTGGTGACGCGGAGCGCGCGGCCTCCTACTTAGTCAGCCATGACCGTGCACGTTTCCCCCTCTCCCCTGCTCGAGACCTCGGGCGCCGATCCGGCGGAGGCGCTGTCGATCCTGCAGGGCGCGCTGACCGGCGCGGACGATGGCGAGCTGTTTCTGGAGCGGTCGGAGAGCGAAAGCCTGGTGTTCGACGACGGCCGGCTGAAGTCCGCCGCCTATGACGCATCCGAAGGCTTCGGCCTGCGCGTGGTGGCGGGCGAGACCGCCGGATACGCCCACGCCAACGAGATTTCGGCCACCGCCCTGCGCCGCGCCGCCGACAGCGCGTCTCTGGCCAAGGCCGGCCATGCCGGCGTAGTCGCCGAGGGGCCGCGCGCCACCAATCAGAAGCTGTACGGCGAGGTCGATCCCCTCGCCTCGCCTGCCTTTTCCGACAAGATCGCCCTGCTGGCCACCCCGCCCGGGGCCGAGGCGCCGGCCGGCCCGGTGGCGGGCGCGCCGCCTTCGCCCCACGACACGTCGGCGGGCAGGATCAGCGTCGCGACCTGCCCCGGTGCGGTCCGGGCCGCCGCCACCGCCTCGACCGCGTCGCGGCACAGGTCGGCGGTCGTGGCCGAGGTCCGCACGAACCCCGGCGACACGTTCCGCGCCACCGTCTCGATATCCGATTGCAGCTGCGAATCGTACTGCACGTGCCCGGTGGCGTGGTCGCCCACGATGTTGACGACCGGCACCCGCGCCTTGCGGGCGTTATGCAGGTTCGCAAGCCCGTTCCCCAGGCCGGGACCAAGATGCAGCAGCGTCGCGGCGGGCTTTCCCGCCATCCGGGCGTAGCCGTCGGCGGCCCCGGTCGCCACGCCCTCGAACAGGGTCAGCACCGCGCGCATCCGCGGCTCGCTGTCCAGGGCCGCGACGAAGTGCATCTCGCTGGTGCCGGGGTTGGTGAAGCAGACCTCGACGCCCGCGTCGGCCAGGGTTTTCATCAGGGCTTGCGCGCCGTTCATCCTGCGGTCTCCCCTCGTCTCGCCATTCTCAGCCCCCTGCCAGGATCGACCGGGCGGCGGCCTTGGCGGTCATGATGCAGCCGGGCAGGAACGTCCCTTCCAGCGAACGGTTGCCGTTCGCGTTGCCGCCGCCGAACCCCGCCGCCTCGCCCACGCAGTAAAGCCCGGGGATCGGCGCGTCGCCATCGCCCCGCGCGCGGCTTTGCAGGTCGGTGCGAAGACCGCCCAGGCTCTTGCGGGTGATGAGCTGCAGCTGCATGGCGATGAACGGCCCGGCCCCGCGCTTTTGCAGCGGCGCGGGCTTGCAGGTCCGCAGCCGGTCCGGTCCCCATTCCCGCGCCTCGAGGATGCGGCGGACCTGCACGTCCTCGGCCGGATCGCGGCCGGGCGCGAAGTTCGCGTCGAACCTGTCCACGGTGGCGCGCAGCCGTTCGGGGTCGATGTCGTGCGACAGGGTCAGCGCGTTCATCTGCGCGGCCAGCCCCTGCAGCGTGTCGTCCGCCAGCACCTGCGGGCATTCGCGCAGCATCTGCCGGATCAGCCGGTGATTGCCCAGCAGCGTCTCGCGCAGGAACGGCACGAGCTGGCGGTCGCGGATGCGGGGGTTGTGCTCGGCCCCGGAGATCGCGAACTCCCGCGCGGCGATGCGAAGGTTCAGCAGGTGCCAGGTCCACGGCTTCTTCTGCTCGGCCACGCGGCGGCACAGCCAGTTGGTGTCGAAGCCCGTGACGAGCGGCTCGGGCCCGATCCGGTCGCCGCGATGGTCGAGCCACAGTGCCGACTTGCAGGGAATGATGGACAGGCCGTGGCCGGGGAAATGCGGAAACGGGTGCGGCAGGCCCGCGGCATAGTTCCACATCGCGCCGGGATTGACGATCCGCCCGCCCAGCCGGTCGGCGACGAAACGATGCATCCGGCCATCGGCAGACGGATGGGCGCCGTTCAGCATGGTCGCGGGCCGCGCGCGGTCGCGGGGCCAGTTCGCGACCGCCTCGGCGTGGCTGCCGTTGATGCCGCCGGTCGCAAGAACGACCACCGGCGCGGTGACGCGGATCTCGGCCCCGGTGGCCTCGTCCATAGCCACCACCCCGCCCACAGTTCCCGCGTCGTGGTCGAGCGTGGTCACGCGATGGCGATGCAGCAGCGTCAGGCGGTCCGCACCGGCCGCGCGCATGGCCGCGATCAGGACGCGCGTCAGCTCTCGCCCGGTGCCCCACAGGACGTGGTAGCGCGGGACCGAGTTCCCCTCGCCGTTCCGCCCGCGCTCGACCAGGTTTACGGCCGGCATGAACCGCAGGCCGTGGCCGATGAGCCAGTCGTGCACCTCGGCCCGCGACCGTTCGATGTAGGCTCGCGCCCAGTCCACCGACCAGCGGTCGGCGGGGTCGAGTTCGCCGAACCGCATCCAGTCGGCCAGCGCGCGCGCGGGCGAGTCCGCGATCTTCTTGCGGCGCTGAAGCGGGGTGTCCACCAGCGCCATGCCGCCGAACGCCCAGGGCGCAAGGCCGCCCAGCCGTTCGGGCGTGTCGCGGTCGATCAGCGCGACCCGCAGGCCGCCCCGCAGCAGCTGCAATGCGGTGACGATCCCCGCGATGCCGCCGCCCGCGATCACCACGTCGGCCGGGATGCGTCTGGTCGAGCTCATGGTCCCCCTCCCCAGGGTCAGACCATTTCAGCACAGTTTCGCCGGTCGTGCAGCCGTCGTCTGCCGCCGGCGCGATGACGAAACGTCACGACGCGGGCGGGGTTTCAGCGATCGCGCCCTATGCCGCGTCGAAGGCGAGGCGGAAGCCGGCGTTGCTGGTGGACGACTCGGCGCTCATCGAGGATCGCGCGGCGATGCGGTAGCGGTAGCAGTAGCTGCGGTGGCACAGGAACGAGCCGCCCTTGACGACCTTGTCGCCCGCCTTTGCACCCTGTTCGTTGCGCAGCTTCGCCTGTCGGCTGAGCGAGCGGATGCGAAAGGCGTCGGCGGTCCATTCCCAGACGTTTCCGGCCATCGAGAACGGGCCCGCGCCGTTCGGCGCGAACGCATCGGCCGGACTGGTGCCGATGTAGCCGTCGGCCGCGGTGTTGCGGGCCGGAAACTCGCCCTGCCAGATGTTGCAGCGCAGGTTCGTGCGGTCGTCGGGCTCGTCGTCGCCCCACGGGAAACGCGGGTCGCGCAGGCCGCCGCGCGCGGCGTGTTCCCATTCGGCCTCGGACGGCAGTCGTCCGCCCGCCCAGCCCGCGAACGCGTTCGCGTCGTTCCACGAGACCTGCACGACCGGATGGTCCATCCGCCCGGCGATGTCGGAAAGCGGCCCTTCGGGCGAGTGCCAGCACGCGCCGTCCACGCGCACCCACCACGGCGTCGGTCCGGCGGTCGGGACGAAGGCGGCGCCGGGCGGCAGCAGGCCCCGGAAAACCGGGGACCAGCCGAACCGTTCCGCTTCGGTGACGTAGCCCGTCGCCGCCACGAAGGCCGAGAACCGGGCGTTGGTGACGGCCGTCAGTTCCAGCTCGAACGCCCGCAGGGTCACGCGGCGGATCGCCTCGCCATCTTCCGGGATGACCGGACCCGCGGTGCCCACAAAGGTTTTCGCCGCCCCGAACCGTGCCCGGGGCGCGGATACAACCGGGGTCGGCGACAAGAGACCCGGCGGTTGGGCGGCGGCCGGGCCGCCGGTCGTGTTTGCGACGCGCGACGGCGTGCAGCAGGTCATCGCGCGCTCAGGCGACCGCGGCCCGCGACGTCAATCGCTCCAGCACCTCGGCGCTTACATGCTCCGGCAGGTCGCCGATCTCGGCCATCTTGGCGTCCAGCTTGGCCAGCATGTCCGCGAAGATCGCCGCGAAGGCTGGGTCGTCGGCCCGGTTGTGCAGCTCGAACGGATCGGCATCGCAATCGAACAGCTCCCATTCCGGCGGCTCGTCGCCGGGGTTGGCACCGGGCTGGCCCAGCGGATCGTTGTACCAGTAGATCAGCTTGTAGCGCGCATCCCTAACGCCGTAATGCGCGAACGCGTTGTGGTATTCGTCCTTGTGCATCCAGTAGCGGTGATAGGCGACGTCCGGCCAGTCGCCGCCCGCCGTGCCCTCGAGCAGCGGCCGCATGGTTTTCCCCTGCATGTAGCTGGGCACCGTCAGGCCGGCATAGTCGAGAAAGGTCGGCGCGAAATCGACGTTGGTGGCGATCAGGTCCGATCTGGTCCCCTTGGCGATGCCCGCCGGGTAGCGGATCAGGAACGGCATCTGCAACGATTCCTCGTACATGAACCGCTTGTCGAACCAGCCGTGCTCGCCGAGGAAGAAGCCCTGGTCCGAGGTGTAGATCACGATGGTGTCCTGAGCGATCCCCTCGGCGTCCAGATAGTCGAGCAGCCGCCCGACATTGTCGTCCACGCTTTGCACCGTCTGCAGATAGCGCATCATGTAGCGCTGGTACTTGAACACCGACAGCGCATGCGGATCGGTGAAGTCGAACGCCTCGCCGCTGGCCGCATCGACCAGGCGCAGGCTTTCGCCCGGCGCGATCTCGGGGACCTTGCGGTCGAAACCGCCTTCGATCAGCAACTCGCCCACCTCGTCGCCGCCATCCGGCTGGGCGAGCCCCAGGTCCTTGTAGCTCATGTCGCGGCGGATCCGCATCTTCGCCGCGCCCGCGGCGGCGGCCCGGTTCGCGTAATCGTCGTCGAACGTCTCGGGCACCGGCAGCTTGCCGTCGGCGTAAAGATGGCCGTGGCGCGGGTCAGGCTCGAAGCTGCGGTGCGGCGCCTTGTGGTGGCACATCAGGAAGAACGGCCGGTCCGCGTCGCGCCGCGCCATGAAGTCGAGGCATTTGTCGGTGATGATGTCGGTCGCGTAGCCGGGTACGACATGCTCGCCGTCGCGGTCGATGAAAGCCGGGTCGAAATAGTCGCCCTGCCCCGGCAGGACCGCCCAATCGTCGAAACCGGCGGGCTGGTGCGCCTTGCCCTCGCCCAGGTGCCACTTGCCGAAGATCGCGGTCTGGTAGCCTGCGGCGCCCAGATGCCGGGCGACGTTCGGCAGGCGGTTGTCGATGTGGGTGTCGAGCGTCGTCACCTGGTTCACGTGGTTATAGGTGCCCGTGATGATCGCGGCCCGGCTTGGCGTGCAGATCGAATTGGTGACGTAGCACCGGTCCAGCCGCATCCCGTCCTGCGCGATGCGGTCGAGGTTCGGGGTCCGGTTCAGGCCCGAGCCGTAGCACGAGATCGCGCGCGCGGCGTGGTCGTCGGACATGATGAAAAGGATGTTCGGTCGTCTGGTCATGGCAATTCGCACGGATAAGGGATGGATCAGCCCTGCCGCGCCGGTGCGCGCAGGGTCTGTTTTTTCAGGGTCGCCGGTCCCGGACCGCGCATGTAGTGCCGTTCGGGCTGGTACGGGTTCTTGCGCAGACCGCCAAGCCATCGTGCCAATCTGCCGTAGAACACTGCCTTCGCTCCGATCCTGATGCGCGTCATGGGGTCCAGCCGTCTTGTTCAGCCGTCTTGTTCAGCCGTCGTTTTCAGTCGCCCTGTCCGGGCGGCGCCGGCCAGCCAGCCGGCCGGCGCCATCTCGGGTCCGGGATCAACCGGCGTAAAGATCGCCGAGGTAGTAGTCCTTGGGATCAAGCGGGTCCTGCAGCTTGCCGAAGCCCACGAACTGCTCGTTAAGGCCCGTCAGCCACTTGGCAACCGTGCCGTCCCTGGTCGCCGCCGCCAGCTCGGCAGAGGTCAGGTACTGGCCGTTCTCGCTTTCGGTAACCAGCGGCTCGGCCGGAACGCCGAGGAACTTGGCCGTGATCTCGACCGAACGCGGCACGTCGGCGGCGCGGAAGTCGTTGGCCTCTTTCAGGACGGCGATCATGCGCTGGACGAGGTCGGGATCCTCGGCCACCACCTCGTTGCGCGCGACGAATGCCGACGGGAACGAGTTCGCGGGATAGAAGTCGGCGCTTTTCGCCACCTCGACCATGTCAGGAACGTTCCGCTTGATGATGCCGACCAGCGGATACCAGATCCCCGCACCGTCGATCTGCTTGGACGCGAAGGCGGACACGACCGTGGACGGGTCCATCTTGACCACTTCCACGTCGCCGATCTGCATGCCCTCGCGCGCCAGCGCCAGCCGCAGCAGCATGTCGCCCGACGTGCCTTCGGGCACGCCGATCTTCTTGCCCTTCAGGTCGGCCATGGTGTTGTTGCCGGCCTGCGCGATCACCCGGTCCGACAGGCCCAGCGCGTTCATCGCGATCAGTTTGGCCTTGCCCGACGCCGGCAGCCACAGCGCGCCGGGGCCGACATAGCCGAAGTCCAGCGACCCGGCGCCCAGCGCCTGGATCTGGATCGGGCCGTTGGTAAAGACCTTCAGCTCGGGTTCGAGCCCGTGCTTGGCCCACATCTCCTGGTCGCTGGCGATCGCGGTCAGGCTGGTGCCGAAATAATCGGCGATGTAGCCCACGCGAACCGGCTTCGTCTGCGCGGTCGCGGCGCGCGCGACGCCAAGCGCCGGCCCTGCCAGGACGCCGGCGGCTGCCGACATCGCAAGGAATGTCCTTCTGGTAACGCTCATCTGTTTCCTCCCCTCAGTGCTTTGCTTCGATCTGCGGTTTCTGGTGATAGACGGAGTGCCACACCTCGTTGCGGATCGCCGCAAACTCGGGCGACAGCCGCATGGCCTCGGTGCGTGGATAGGGCAGGTCCACGGGAATGATCTTGTGCAGCCGGCCCGGCTTTGACGCCATGACGATCACCCGGTTGGCCAGATACACCGCCTCGTCCACGTCGTGGGTGATGAAGATGACGGTGCGCCGCTCCCGGCTCCACGTATCCAGCAGCTGGTCCTGCATGTTGACGCGGGTCAGCGCGTCCAGCGCGCCGAACGGCTCGTCCATCAGCAGCATCGTCGGGTTGACCGCATAGGCGCGCGCGATCGCGCAGCGCTGCTTCATGCCGCCCGACAGCGTCTTGGGCAGCGCGTCGGCGAAGTCCCTGAGGCCCACCAGGTCGATAAAATGGTCCGACACCCGGCGCCGCTCGGCCGCGGGCATGCCCTTGATGCGCAGCCCGAACTCGACGTTCTGGCGCACCGTGAGCCACGGGAACAGCGCGTATTGCTGAAAGATCACGCCCCGCTCGGGACCGGGTCCTGCGACCGCCTTGCCATCGACCAGCACGCGGCCTTCGGTGACATCAAGCAGGCCCGCGGCTATGTTCATCGCCGTCGACTTGCCGCACCCCGACGGGCCGACGACGGTCACGAACTCGCCGTCGGCGATGTCGAGGTTCAGGCGGTCGAGCGCCAGAAAGCCGCTCTCGCCGTCGCCGAACCGGCGGGTCACGTCCTGGAACGAGATCTTCGGCTGCATGCCTTGCGTGCCCTGCGTCATTGCGCGCGCTCCTGCCACTGAGTGAGACGGCGTTCGGTCGCCTGCAGCAGACGGTCCATCAGCAGGCCGAGAATGCCGATGGTGATGAGGCTCACGAAGATCGTCGGCAGGTCATAGTAAAGCTGCGCCTGCTGCATCCGGAAACCCAGGCCCGACTGCGCCGCGATCAGCTCGGCCGCGACAACCGTGGCCCAGGCCGAGCCAAGACCGATGCGGACGCCCACGAGGATGAACGGGACCGACGCCGGGATCACCACCCGCGCAAAGATGGTCCCGTCCCGCGCGCCGAGGACGCGGGCCGCGTTGATGAGCGTGCGGTCCACGCTGATGACGCCCTGATAGGTCGCGACCACGCAGGACAGGAAGGACGCGAGGAAGATCACGAAGATCTTCGGGGCCTCGTCGATGCCCATCGTCACGATCGCCAGCGGGATCACGGCAAGGGGCGGGATCATGCGGAAGAACTGGACGTAGGGCTCGATCAGGGCGCGTGCGACCTTGTACCACCCCATCAGGAACCCCACCGGAATGGCCAGCGCGACCCCAAGCGCGAAGCCGGTCAGCACGCGGCGCAGGCTGGCGAAGATGTCGGTGAAGAGCTGCCCGTTGCGGATCAGCTCGCCCGCGCGCACCAGCACCTCGTAGGGGCCCGGCAGCACCACCAGCTTGGCGGCCGTGATCGCCCACCAGATCGCGATGCCGATGGCGAACGCGACCACGTTGATGAGCAGCGGCGGCAAGTCGGCCACCGAGCGCGATCTGGTTTCGGACTCGTCCGTCACCGTCGTTGCAGCGCCATTCAATGGAGTGCTCCCGAATAGAAGAAATGGTCCAGCGCCAGCGCCGCGCCGCCGAGCGCGCCGCCCGCCGGGCCGAAGGTCGCCCGTTCGATCCGAAGGACGTCGCGCATGTGCGGCATGACGCGCGGCGGCAGATCGGCGCGCAGTTTTTCAAACAAGCTGTCGGGCGCCTGACCCAGATGGCCGCCAAAGACGATCAGGTCCGGCGTCAGCAGGTTGACGGCGCTGGCCAGCGCCGTGGTCAGGTGCCGCGTGACGGCATCCCAGGCAGGGCGGTTCCGTTCCACCCGGGCAATGAGATCGGCCGGGGCGGCGCCCTGCAGCCCGGCCGCGTTCATCAGCGTCCGCTCGCAGACGAAGGTTTCAAGGCAGCCGGTGTTTCCGCACGAACAAAGCGCGCCGTCCGCGGTCATCTGGATATGGCCCAGCTCGACCGCGCCGTGCCCGCCCGGCCGGAAAACCGCGCCATCGACGACAAGCCCCGCCCCCAGCCCCGTCTTGACATAGACATACAGCAGCACCGGCACGCCGCGGCCGATGCCATAGCGGCTTTCAGCCAGCGCCATCGCCGAGACGTTGTGCTCGACCACCACCGGCAGGCCAATCGCGTGTTCCAGCTTGTCGGCCATCGGAAGGTCGCGCCAGCCGACGTTGATGGACGCAAGCGCCCGCCGGCGGTCGGTATCGACGGGACCGGGGACGCCCACCCCGACCCCCAGCAGCGACGCGGCATCGACCTGGATCTCGGCCGCAAGGCCCGCGACCGAAGCCGCGACGCGTTCGACCACGCGGTCCGGGTCGGCGGAATCGATGTCGAACTCGAACGACGCCATGGCCTTGGGCTCGGCCTTCAGATCGGTGATCGCGACCTGCACGTGGCCCGCGCCGATATGGACGCCCGCGACCCGCGCCGCATCGGCGACCAGCCGCACCGCCTGCGCCGGACGACCGACGCGCGCGGCGCCGTTCGTTTCGTTTTCTCGGATATAGCCCTCGCGCAGCAGCTGCGCCGTGACATGGGTCAGCGTGGTCGCCGACAGCTTCGCCCGCCGCGACAGGGCCGCGCGCGATTGCGGCCCCTCGTCGCGCAGCACGCGCAGTATGTGGCCGTGATGGATGCCCATCACCCCAGCCTCCCCATTATTTTCTAAGGTTTAGAAAATATGTGAGGAGGCGTCAAGTGTGACATGAGGATGACTGGATCCCGGTCAGGACCGAGCGACTTACCATCGCCTTGCGATCAGTACGTCTTTGTCCGACTGACTGCGTGGGCCGGCAGAGCCGTCGCGAGTGCTGCCGTGAGGATGGAGGCCGCAAGCCTACTCTGATGAAGCGCACCGGTCTCTCTACTGAGACAGCACCGCGCACCATGCGTCGCACGGCGATAAAGAGGCGCTGGCGGCCATGCACGAACGTGGACGTGACCGAAACTCGGGCGTGTCGACGAAGGCGATCGCGGATGTAGAAGGACACCGTTCCGAACGCCAGCGCACGACGGCCACCGCGGCAGAGGAGAGCCGATGACGGCCTGTCCGTGCCGTAACTTGTGCCGAAAACTCGGAAATGTGGCGCACCCGAAGGGATTCGAACCCCTGGCCTCTGCCTTCGGAGGGATTACGACTAGCTCCGTCGATTACCGAAAGGGGCACGCCATGATGCGCTATGTTACTGTAAATAAAAAGGAATTTGATTTCCTTCGCCGACAAGCCTATCCTTCTGTTCGCCACGGTTTTCGCCCTGCTGCTTACGTGGTGCTTACGTGGGTTTTCGGGCATGTGACGGAGGAAGTCCATGGCTAAACTTACAAAACGCGTCGTCGATGCGGCGGAAAGCCGTCGCAGTGATTACGTGATCTGGGACGATGAGCTACCCGGTTTCGGGCTTCGTGTCTTCACATCAGGCAAGCGCAGCTATGTGATCCAGTATCGCCAGGGAGGACGGTCGCGGCGCTACACCATCGGCCTGCATGGTATCTGGACGCCAGAACTGGCCCGCCAGGAGGCCAAGGTCCAACTTGGCAGGATCGCGCGCGGCGAAGACCCGGCCGAGGAAAAGCAGCTCGATCGCAAGTCCATGTCGGTCAAGGAACTCTGCACTCTTTATCTGAATGACATGAACGCCGGTCTCATCATGGGGAAAGGCGGCCGTCCAAAGAAGCACAGCACGATTGTGACCGATACCGGGCGGATCAACCGGCACATCATCCCGCTCTTGGGCAGTCGGCGGGTGCGTGACTTGACCAAATCCGACGTCAACAAGCTCCTCAAAGACGTCATGGCGGGGAAAACTCGGATTTCGGTCAAGACCGATAAGCTTAGAGGCAGGGCCATTGTCCGCGGCGGTCCTGGGACTGCCGCTCGAACCGTCAGCCTTCTCGGCGGTATTCTTACCTATGCCGTCGATGCTGGGATCATCGAGCGGAACCCGGCGCATGGCATCAAGAAACCGAAGGATAACGTCCGCAAGCGTCGGCTGTCCGAGGCGGAGTATCGCCTACTTGGTGTCTTGCTGCGCAAAGCAGCGCAGAACGAGAATTATGCCATGACCGTCGAGATCATCCGCCAGATCACCATGACGGGTTGCCGCCGATCGGAAATGATCGGGCTAAGCTGGAGCGAAGTTGACGCCCAAGCCAGTTGCCTGCGCCTTGAAGACAGCAAGGAAGGCTATTCCATTCGGCCCATCGGGCTGCCTGTCGTGGAGTATCTGGAAGAGCGCGCCAAGTCGCGTATCGGCACTTATGTGTTTCCCGGCCGTGATGAGGACAGAGCGTTCGGCAGCTTCCCCAATCACTGGAAGAAGATCTTCACGGACTCCCCGCTTGCCGATGTCACTCCCCACGTTCTTCGCCATAGCTTCGCGAGCATAGCGAATGATCTCGGGTTCACGGAGATCACCATCGCCGCTCTCGTCGGTCACGCCAAGGGGTCTGTCACGAGCAATTACATCCACACCGTCGACACGGCCCTCATCATGGCGGCCGACACGATTGCTGGCTACATTCAGGGCCTGCTCGATGGCATCGAGTTCAAGCAGACCGCCTACGCGCTGGATCGGGACTCCCGGAAGACGTCGCTCGCGCGCTTCCTTCAGAAGGCAGCAGGCAACGACGACAGAACCGCCGACGTGGCGCAGCCTCTGGCGGCTTGAGGATGGCGGAAACGGCTGGCGGATCGTGGGTCAGCCTTGAAATTGGGGCGCCTCCAATATATATTCCGACACATCGGAAGATTTATTGGTTGGAGGCGTCCATGCCCGCGACTGAAATGCTGAAGGCCACGGAGGCGGCCGTGGTCGCCCGCGTCAGCCTGCGCGATGTCAATCGCGTCATCGACGAGCGCATCCTGCCCGAAACGCTGGTCTCGGTCGAAAACGGACGTTTCGTGCTAGGGGCCGCCTGCACCCTGATCGCCTTCTATTTCGAGAGCGCCAAACGGCTGACCTCGGAGGAACGCCTGTTCGCCATCCGCTCCGCCGAGCCACGGTTGCGGCGCTGGAACCGCGCAGCCACCGAGGCCATGCTGAAAGCCGACTGGACCGTTCGCCACGACTTCCTGACCATCGACCTTCTGCCCTTCTTCGAGCGTTCCGTCGCACGGCTGGAACGGCTGGACGCCGCGCGCGAGGTGGTCACCATCTCCGATGACATCATGGGCGGCACCCCGGTCATCAGCGGCACGCGCGTTCCGGTTCACGACGTCGCGGCCGCATTGGCGGCGGGCGTCCCCGCCAAGGAGATCCTTGAGGATTATCCGTCTCTGACCGAGGACAGGCTGGAATTGGCCGCGCTCTATGCGGAGGCCAACCCCCTTCGCGGACGGCCGAAGCCGCTCATCGCCAGACTGCCCGAAGGTGCGCGCATCCTCTCGGATCATCGCGTGCCGCGCAGGCGAGCCGGATGAAGTTCCTGATCGACGAATGCCTCAGCCCGAAGCTGACCGAGCTGGCTCACCAGAGGGGGCATGGGGAATCGTCCCATGTCGTCTGGCTGGGCCGCTCGGGCGCGAAGGACTGGGATCTCATCCCCCTCATCGTAACCGTCCGGCGTGACCGCTATCCGTTCCAGCGCCACGGCATCAGGTCATCGACCTTGGTGATCTTGTAGTCGGGAATGCGGGCGAGAGTGTCAGCGAGCCAGGCGTGGGGATCGACGGCGTTGAGCTTGGCCGTTTCGATCAGGGTGTAGGCGATGGCAGCGGCGTTGCCGCCCGCCTCGGAGCCGACGAAGAGGTAGTTCTTCCGCCCGAGGGCGATGGCGCGCATGCCGCGTTCGGCGGTGTTGTTGTCCAACTCCAGGATGCCGTGGTCGAGGTAGGGGCGCAGGCGGTCCATTCGGGTCAGGGCATAGCGGATGGCGGCCGCGAGCGGGGATTTGCCCGAGATTTCCGTCAGTCTCATGGCCAGCCATCGCTGCAGATCGTCGAAGACCGGGGCGGCGTGAGCTTTGCGGAGTTCCGTGCGGCGGTCTGGCGGCGACCCTCGGGCTTCTTTCTCGACGGCGTAGAGCTGTGCGATCCGGCCGATGGCCTCTCCGGCGATCGGGGAGCCCTGCGACCGATGGATATCGACGAACTTTCGCCGGACATGGGCCATGCAGGCGACCTCGCGGATGGTGCCGGAGCGGTAGAGATCCTCGAACCCGGCATAACCGTCGGCGTGCATCCAGCCGCGGAAGCGGGCGAGGTGGTCCTTGGGATGCTGGCCCTTGCGGTCACCGGAGAAGCGATACCATGCCGCCGGTGGGGCCTGCCCGCCCCAAGGGCGTTCGTCGCGCGCATAGGTCCAGAGCCGGGCGGTCTGGGTCTTGCCGGTGCCGGGCGCCAGCATGCTGATCGGCGTGTCGTCGGCGAAGATCGCCTCGGCTGAGAAGACATGGCGCCCGATGGCGTCGGCCAGCGGCTCCAACAGGGCCGTGCTCTTGCCCACCCAGTCGGCCAGGGTGGACCGGTCCAGGTCGAGACCTTCGCGCTCGAAGATCTGGCTCTGGCGGTAGAGCGGAAGGTGGTCGGCATACTTGCTCACCAAGACATGGGCGAGGAGGCCCGGCCCCGGGCGACCGCGCTCGATCGGGCGCGAGGGCAGTGGGGACTGCACGAAGCGTTCACAGCACGAGCAGGTCAGCCGAGGGCGGACAAGCCGGTTCACGATGAACCGCCCGGGAACGTATTCCAGCTCTTCCGTCACATCTTCCCCGATCCGGCGCAGGCGCCCGCCGCAATCGGCACAGGCATCTGTGCTCGGTGTCAGCTCG
>ERZ501041.54-NODE-54-length-26195-cov-5.854285_pt1 | contig 26195 bp, 33 predicted proteins | sample MGYA00248848_ERZ501041 | MGnify/ENA primary metagenome ERZ501041 (study PRJEB25958, sample SAMN03398573) | human skin metagenome | study: EMG produced TPA metagenomics assembly of the Human Skin Microbiome Metagenome (human skin metagenome) data set.
AGGCTTTTCCCTCCCCGCGCTCCTCGCACAAGCGGCGCCTACGGCTTCCCGCATGATGGCGCGGATTTTGGCCCCGCGGCCGTCCGGGCCCGTCTCGCGGCCGCCTGGGCCCGTCTGGGCCGGTCTGGCGCCCTCAAGGCGGGTCCGCACCCTAAAGCCGCCCCGCGACCGCCGCATTCAGGGCGCGAGCGCCCGGAAGTAGGGCGGAACGGCCAAAAATGGCGAGAAATAGCCGCGAAAGTGTGACAAACGGGGTAGAATGGGGCCATGACCCCCCGCGACTGCCTCTCATGCGGCGCCACGCTCCTCCTCCGCCGCCGACACGCCCTGACCTGCAGCCCCGCCTGCCGCCAGAGACTCGCCCGCGCCCGCCGCACGCACACCCCGCCGCGCGCCATGCAGACCGCGCCCCGCTGGGTCCGCTGGGAGCTGCGAGACGTCGACGGCCGGGCCGCGAAGATGCCGCTGCAGGTCGACGGACGCCGGGCCGCCGTGAACCGCTCCTACACCTGGGGCGGGTTCGGGCCCGTGTCGGCGTCCAGGACCGGCGACGGCTACGGGTTCGTGCTCGGCGACGGGTTCGGCTGCTACGACCTGGACGGCGCGCTCGATCGGGGCCGCCTGCTGCCGTGGGCCGCGGACGTGCTCGCGTCGATCCCGGAGCCGGTGATCTTCACCGAGGTCTCGCAGTCCGGCCGCGGCGTCCACGCGTTCGTGGAGGCGCCGGAGGAGCGCGGCACGGTGACCCGCCTGGACGCGGGCCGCCGCGTGGAGCGGTACACCTGGGGCCGGTACATCGCCATGACCTGCGCCCCGCTACGACTTGACCGAGGGTGAGCGCGCGACGCGCCGCCCGTGAGTGCTGGGAGGCGCGATGCCGACGATCATCAAGGGTCAGCCGACGTCCGACGTGATCCGCGAGAAGCTGCGCGAGGAGGGCCGCACGGTTCTCGTGGCGTTCTCGGGGGGCAAGGACTCGATCGCGGCCGAGCTCGCGCTGCAGGAGGCGGGCGTCGAGACGGAGCTCGTCTACATGTACCTGGTGCCCGGGCTGCAGTTCGTCGAGGACGGCCTGGCACGGCTCGAGGAGCAGCTGGGCAAGCGCATCCGCCGCTACCCGCACCCGTCGCTGTGGCGGTGGCTCACGGAGCTCGTGTTCCAGCCGCCCGAGCGCATCGGCCTGATCGAGGCGACCGGCGTGCGCGCCTACGACTACGCGGACCTGTGGAAGATCGTGAAGAAGGACGCCGGGCTGCCCCAGGACACATGGGTGGCAGACGGCGTGCGCGCCGCCGACTCGATCGTGCGGCGCGCCTCGTTCACACGGCACGGGCTGATGAAGTTCGACAGCCGCAAGGTCTCGCCCATCGCGGACTGGCTCAAGGCCGAGACGCTGGGCATCATCGAACGGCACGGCGTGGACCTGCCGGTCGATTACCAGTGGTTCGGGCGCTCGTTCGACGGCCTGGACTACCGATTCCTCGGGCCGCTGCGCGACAACGCGCCGGACGACTACCAGCGGGTACTCGACTGGTTCCCGCTGGCCGAGCTCGAGGTCCTACGACACGAGGGGTTCCCCAATGGCGATTGAGTTTGGCGGCAAGAAGCCCAACTTTGCGGGCGGCGCGGCGATGAACGCCGGGATCAAGGTGTCCGTCCAGGACAACCCGCTCGCGAAGGTCGAGTACACGGGCGACGTCCAGGAGGACGCGGCCGAGGAGCTGACGGAGCTGCAGCGCGCCTACCGCGAACGGGCCAAGGCCGAGAGCAGCCGCTTCACCGACGCCACGGACTCCGAGTTCTGGTTCGCGGTGTGCTTCGCCAACCGCGAGGAGAAGGACGCGTTTCTGGCGAAGTTCAAGATCACGCCCCTCGGCGACAAGTACGTCGAGGGGCGGGAGGTCGAGAAGATTCTCGACGCACGCACGGGTCGCTGACCCCTGACACCCTGAAAGGAGCGAGGTCATGTTCGGTGGTTCCCGTAACTACGGCGGCACCCGCGTCAGCGCCGCGGGCGCTGCGCGCGTCCGTCGCAACGCCGCGCGCGCTTCCAGCGCCCGCGCGGGCCGCATCTCCGGTTCCTGACCGGAGACGGCGCGCATGAGCGCGCCCGCGCCCGGCCCTACGGGGCCGGGCGCCCCCCCAACTTCCCTCATCGACGCAAGGTAGGTGTCACGCATGGCCGAGCAGCCGCCCCTTCCCGACTCCATGAACTGGCCCGAGATCACCACCACCTGGTGGGACGCGCTCAAGGGCCTGCCCGGCGCGGACGACTTCACGGAGATGCAGTGGCTCTACCTCATGGACACGGCGCTCCTGCACGCGTCCGTGTGGTCGGGTGACTTCACCAAGCACGGCGAGCTGGGCCGCCGCATGGCCGAGTTCGGCGTGACCCCCGCCGCGATGGCCCGCCTGAACGGCGCGAAGCCGTCGACGTCGCGCCTGGGCGCGCCGACCGAGCAGCGGGCATCCGCCGCGGCCGCCGACGACGACGGGCCCGTGACCCCGCCGTCGCCGATCGAGCAGGCACGGGCACGACTCAAGAGCGTCCGTGCAGGCTGACGCCCTGCCGCTGTCCGGTCTGCAGCGGCCACGGTTCCAGATGTGCCCAGACCACCCGAACCCGTCGACCGAGATCGCCGACCTGGCGATTTCCCTGGGCGAGGCATACGGCCTCACCCTGGACCCGTGGCAGCAGAACACGCTGCGGACGTGGATGCGCACCTCTCCCGATGGGAAGTGGCTGGCGTCCTCGTGGGGGCTGTCCGTGCCCCGGCAGAACGGCAAGAACGCGGCCCTCGAGGTCGTGGAGATGGCGCTCATGGTGCTGTCGGGTACGAAGATTCTGCACACCTCGCACCTGCTGGGCTCGGCCCGCAAGGCATTCAAGCGGCTGCAGTACTTCTTCGGACGGCAGCCCAACGATCCGGGCGCCCTGTTCCCCGACCTGAACGCGATGGTCGTCGAGCTGCGCCGCACGAACGGCCAAGAGTGCATCATCCTGGACAACGGCGGCCTCATCGAGTTCGGCGCACGTACTGGCGGCGCCGGGCGTGGTTCGTCGTTCGACATGCTCATCATCGACGAGGCCCAGGAGTACGAGGAGGACGAGCAGGAGGCCCTCGAGCCGACGATTTCGGCGTCCCCGTCCGGTGACCCCGTGATCGTCTACATGGGCACGCCGCCCCGGTTCGTCGGCTTCCGCGGTGAGCCGTTCGTGCGCGTCCGCAACGCGGCCGTGACCGGCGACGACAAGACGATCGCCTGGGTGGAGCACTCCGCCCGCGGCGACGTCGACGACATGTCCGAGGCCGAGCTGCGCGCCCTGGTCAACGATCGGGCCGCGTGGGCAGAGGCCAACCCGGCGCTCGGCATCCGCGTCGTCGAAAAGACGGTGCTCGCGGAGATGTCCCGCATGGCGCCACGGTCGTTCGCACGCGAGCGGCTGAACATGTGGCCCAAGCCGGTCGAGAAGAACAGCCACCCCTACGGCGCCGCCGCATGGGACGGGCTCAAGCTCGAGGACCCGGACGAGTCGTGGCCCCTGGCCGCCGTCGGCCTGGACATGAACCCGGAGCGCACGAAGGTGACCATCGTCATGGCCTACTGGGCCGACAACGAGCGCATCCACCTCGAGGTCGCCGCGGACGCCCCGTTCAACGAGTCCGGCACGTCCGCCCTGGCCGACTGGGTGTGGAAGCGGTGCAAGCGCCGCATCCCCGTCGTCCTGGACGCATTCAGTCCGGCACGGTCGATCGAGCCGATGCTCGCGTCGAAGAAGATGCTGCTACGCGTGCTGAACAGCGGCGAGTGGGGCCAGGCGTGCATGGGCTTCCAGGACGCGATCAAGGACAAGGCCATCACGCACTACGACCAGGTGCAGCTGACGGAGTCCATCGTGGGCGCCGTCAAGGAGCCGATGGGACGCGGCGGCGCGTGGAAGCTCGCCCGCGAGTCCCTGGAGACCGACCTGTCCCCCGCCGTGGCCGCCGTGTGCGCGCTGTTCGGCGCGATCAAGTTCGGACGCCGACCCGCGGCGTCCACGTCCGAGCGGGCCCAGAAGGGGCACGCATACGTCCAATAGACCCCCAGATAGGCGGTGAACATGGCCGAGGGCATGACCGCCGCCGAGACCGACGTCTACGCGCGCCTGCTGCGACAGCTGCGCGTCGCGGCCGTCGGGAACAAGCGGCGCACCAACCTGTTCCTGGCCCGCGAACGGCTTGACCAGGTCGGGTTCTCGGTCCCGGAGTCGATGCGCGATTTCGCGGCCGTCGTGGGCTGGCCGGAGAAGACCGTGACGGCCCCGGCCCGCCGTATCCGGCCCGGCCGCTTCACGGTGCCCGGCGACCGGGGCGTCGAGGACGAACTCAACACGCTCATGGAGGCCGAGACGGTGCGGCTGGTCGAGCGCATGGCGATCGACAAGTCGCTGCTGCACGGCCCCGCGTTCGTGTTCGTGACCCGCGGGGACACGACGGCCGGGGAGGACGACGTCATCGTGTCCGCCCGCGACGCGACGGAGGCGACGGCCCTGGTGGACCGTCGCACCCTGCGCACGACGGCCGCCCTCGAGCTCGTGGACCCCACGACCGAAGTGCTGTACCTGCCCGGGCAGACGCTCGTGCTGGACCTCACCGGTGGCCGCCGTGTCGTGGCCGACCGCGTCCGGGGCATCCCCGGGACCGTCCCGTGCGTGCCCTACGTGTGGGGACGGTCCCTGGACCGCCTGTTCGGCCGCTCGCGCCTGACCCGCCCGATCATGGACCTGTCCGGGATGGCCGTGCGCACGCTGCTGCGCGCCGAGGTCACCGCCGAGCACTTCTCGCGGCCCCAGCGCGTACTCGAGGGCGCCCGCGACGAGGCATTCCGCGACTCCAAGGGCAAGCCGATCCCGGCGTTCAAGCTCGAGACGGGGTCGATCTGGGGCATCCCGGACTTCTACGACGAGGAGACGGGCGAGTGGCAGCGGGCGAACCTCAAGCAGCTGTCGGGCGCGAGCCAGCAGCCGCACATGGAGCACCTGCGCACGATCACGATGATGATGGCGTCCGAGTCCGCGATCCCGCTGCACCAGCTGGGCATCGTCACGGAGAACCCGCCGTCGGCCGAGGCGATCCGCGCCACGGAGTCCGAACTCGTGGGCGTCGTGCAGGCCGAGCTCCCGAACTACGCGCAGGCACGCCGCCAAGTGGCCCGCCTGGCGATGTTCACCCGGCACGGCTACGGCACGACCCTGGACCGGACGATGGAGGGGACGCGGGCCGCGTTCCTGAACCCGGGCACGGTGACCCCGGCCGCGGCCGCCGACCTGGCGCAGAAGTTCATCGCCCAGTACCCGGAGCTCAAGGACGAACCCGTCGTGCTCGAGATGTGGGGCTTCGACGAGTCCCAGCTCGAACGGCTCACGTCCGCTGTGCAGCGCAACCGTGGCGCGTCCATGCTCGAGCGCGTGCTGCAGCGCCGCGACGGCCAGACGGCCGAGCAGACGGGCGGCCAGGGCGAGGACACGCCCCCGGGCGACGACGGCGAGGACGAGACGACCAACGATCGGGGGTGACCCGTGGCATCACTGGGTGACCTGCAGGAGTACCGGGCCGCGGCCGCGGCCGTCGTGGACGCCGCCCGCATGGACCTCATGGACCTGTACCGGAGCCTGCAGGGCAACGACCCCGCCGTGATCCGCGACGCCCTGCTCGAGTACGTCCCCGTGCTCACCGAGCAGTACGGCGCCGTCGCGGCCGCCCTGGCCGCCGAGTGGTTCGAGTCCCTGCCCACGATGGGATGGGCGACGCTGCAGCCGCCCGTCCCGCGGGCCATCACCGAGGGCCAGCTGCGCTACCGCGCGGGCGGCCTGTGGCGGCCCGACGGCACGCCGTCCGGCCTGGCCGAGGCGGCCGCTGTCATCGGCACCATCGCCGGAGACCTGGACGAGTGGGTGCAGCGCCCCGCCCGCGCCACGGTCCGAGAGTCCGCCGAGGCGGGCGGCTTCGGATGGGTCCGCGTCCCGCGCGGCGAGAAGACGTGCGCGTTCTGCCTGATGCTCGCGTCCCGGTCCGGGCTGTGGCTCTACCGGACCAAGGAGTCCGCGCAACGCCGCGGCCGCGGCCAGACCGAAGACAAGTACCACGACCACTGCGACTGCCAGATCGTGCCCGCCGGTTCCGCGGACGACGTGCCGTGGGACCCGGAGCCGTTCTTCCGCGTCTACGAGGCCGCCGTCGACGTCGTCGGCAACCGAAGCGACACCGCGTCGATCCTGGCGCAGATTCGTCGTGTCGCCCCAGACGCCGTGACCGACGGCGTCCGCCCGCCCGCCCCAGACGTCGACGACGACTGACCGCGGGCCCTACAGACTTCCCGCCCCGGTGCGAGACCGGCGAGGAAAACACCGCGCCCCGGCGCGGATCACCACGAGGAGGAAACCCATGCACGGGATGAACCCGATGCTCGCGGCGCTGCTGCGATTCATCGAGTCCGGCGACGAGACCGGATCGGGCGCGACGCCCAACACCGACACCAACGCCGCCCCGACCCCTGGGGACGATGGCGCCGATAAGGCGCCCGCCGGAGACGACAAGGGGGAGGACGCCGAGGAGCCCGCGACGGGCGACGACGACAAGCCCCTGGGCGAGCCCGGCAAGAAGGCGCTGCAGGCGGAGCGCGAGGCCCGCGCCGAGGCCGTGCAGCGCGCCAAGGACGCCGAGAAGGCCACGACCACGCTCAAGAACGAGGTCAAGGTGCTGCGCACCGACCTCGAGACCGCACGCACCGAGGCCGCGACGGCCACCACGCGCGCGGACGGACTCGAGCGTGAGCTGTGGATGTATCGGGCCCTGGCAGAGCATCCCGTCCCCGAGGAGCACCGCCACCTCGTGAAGGGCGACACGGCCGAGGAGTACCTGGCCGCCGCGGAGTCCGTGGCGCGCCTTTCTGGTGTCCCCGGCGTCGTCCACGCGTCTGGCAAGTCCGGCGACAAGAAGCCGACCATCTCGTCCCTGGACGGGGGCCGCCAGATGTTCCATGACCGCCACTCCACCACGTCCAGAAAGGACTGACTCATGCCGAACCTGCGCAACGAGTCCATGGGGGGCCGGGGAGATCAGCGTTGGCTGGTCAACACCCACGGGATCGAGGACGCGATCACCGCGTCCCTGACCCTGTCCGGCTTCACCAAGACCACCCACTACCCGGACGGCTTCATCCCGTCCGGCACCGCCGTCGACTTCGCGAACACCAAGGACGTCAAGCCGTTCGCGGACGCCGAGGGCGCCGTCCTGGGGTTCGTCCTGTTCGACACCCCGGTCTACGACGGCGTCGAGAACGTCAACACCGCCGTGCTCCCCCACGGCCTCATCAAGCCCGACAACGTGCCCGGCGAGTTCGCCGTGCCGACCGTGGCGACCGGCCACGGCTTCACCTTCGCGAAGGGGGCTGATTCCTGATGAACGTCTGGACCGACATCATCACCCCGGCCGAGCTCACGGGTTACATCCGCGAGTCCCAGACCGCCTACGAGCTCCGTCGTGGCTCCCTGGCCTCGTTCCTGCCGAACCGCACCGTGTCCGACATCGTGGCACGGTTCGTGCAGGGCGAGACCGGCCTCGTCCCGGAGGCGCAGTTCCGCGCCTTCGACGCGGCCCCGGAGCTCGGCGCCCGCAAGCGCCGCAAGCGCGTGACCGTGGACCTGCCCGCCATCGGGCAGAACATCCCCGTGTCCGAGTACGTCCAGCTGCGCTCCCGCAACGCGTCCGACGACGAGATTCGGAACGAAATCCTGTCCACCGCCGACCAGGTGGTGCAGGCCGTTTCGGACCGGATGGAGCGTCAGCGCGGAACCGTGCTCGCCACGGGCAAGGCCCTGATCGACCAGGACAACTACGTCTCCGAGGACGACTTCGGCCGCGACCCGGCCCTCACCCTCACGGCGAGCACGCTGTGGACCGAGGGCACGTCTGGCCGCATGGAGCAGCTCGAGGCGTGGACCGACCTGTACGAGTCCAAGGCCAACGCCCTGCCGGGTGTCATCCTGGCTTCCCGTCGGGCCGCGCGTCTGCTGCGCGCGGGCGACGACTTCCGGGTGAACACCATCGGCGCGCAGGGTCAGCCGTCCGCGGACATGGTCAACGCCATGCTCGGGGACAACGAGATCCCGCCCGTCATGGTGTACGAGCGCAAGACGTTCAGCGGCCGCGTGCTGCCCGAGAACGTCGTGCTGTTCCTGCCCGCCCCGGTCGACACGAACGACTGGCAGGGCACGCAGCTCGGCTCCACCGTGTGGGGTCGCACGCTGACCTCGCAGGAGCCCGAGTTCGACATCGTGGCCGCGGAGCAGCCCGGCATCGTCGCGGGCGTCTACCGGCACCCGCAGCCTCCGATGACCGCCGAGGTCGTGTCGGACGCGATCGGCCTGCCCGTGCTCGCCAACGCGAACCTGTCGATGGCCGTCAAGGTGTTCTGACCTACACGGCCACCCCTGGCGGCCGCCTGGCCCTCACCGGCCGGGCGGCCGCCGCCTGCACCCCCACACGCTTCACCGGAGACGACACATGCGACTGACTGGCTACACCACCCTGTTCGGGCCCGACGGTCTGGTCACCCTGGCCCCTGGCGACGAGCTGCCCGACTGGGCGCACGGCAAGGTCGGCGACCACCTCCTCGACGGCACCGCGCCGGAGGCTCCCGACGACGCCGAGGACGAGACCAAGGCGAAGGACGACGGGGGCAAGACCGGCGACGCCGAGGACGAGGCCCCCGACAACACCGAGGACGACGCGCCGGACTTCACCAAGCCCGCCCCCAAGCAGCGCCGCCCCCGACGGTAAGGAGACGGCCGTGGAGAACCCGGCGACCCTGGGCACCCTGCAGCAGCACTGGCCCGAGATGCCCGACGACCAGAAGGACCTCGCGGAGACGCGCCTCGACGAGGCATGGGTCGAGATCATCGGGCTCTACCCGGACGTGCCCGCCGCGCTCAAGGATGGCCACATGGACGCCGACGTCGTCCGGCTGGTCATCCACCGCATGGTGCGGCGCAGCCTCACCCCGGCCGCCGCGGGGATCGAGGGCGTCACGTCCATGACCAACGCGACCGGCCCCTTCTCGCAGACGCTCTCGTTCGAGGGCTCCGACGGATGGCTCGGCCTCAAGGCGCAGGACCGGCGGCTGCTGGCGGCCGCCCGCCGCACCTATCAGGGCAAGGCGTTCACGGTCATGCCCGTGCGCACCGGATTCTGACGAGGAGACCCCTGTGAAGTTCAACCCGGCCGCGCTGCTGCCCGCCGACTGGCACACCGACGTCGTCCGCGAGCGCGCGGGCGGCAAGGACGCCCGCGGCAACCCGACCCCCGCGGCGAAGAAGACGATCACCGGCTGTCTCGTGGCCCCGCGCGGCACGATGGACCCGGTCGACCGTTCGGACGTCGTCGACTCCAACGCGGTCCTGTACCGCAACGACCCCGACCCCGTGTTCCGCAACGGCGACGTCGTCGTCGTCCCTGCCGGGCGCATGGGGGGCCGGTGGCTGGTCGACGGGCGCCCCGGCGAGTGGCCGGGCGGGCTCGAGGTGGGGCTGGTGCGCGCATGAGCTCGTTCAAGCGTGTTCCCGGCGTCAAGCGATACCGGGCGGTGTCGGACGGCCTGCGACAGATCGGCATGTCGTCCGCGATGCAGCAGGCGTCCATGTCCGCCGGGCAACGGATCGCCGGGGCCGCGGCGGCCGACGGCCGCGACGACTACCGCGTCGTCCCCCGCGTGCTGCCCGCGGGCTGGGCGAACGAGAACCGTGGCGGCGCGGCCGTGCAGTCCGCTGGGACGGCGTCGGCGCACGACGCGGCGATGGACGGCCGGAACCGTGTCCTGCGCAACGCCCTGAACCGCAGCATCACCGGCGGACGCTGACCCCGAGGAGGACCCCATGTACGAGTACCTGCAGTGGCCGGACACGCGCGCCGCCGTCCAGGGAATGCTGGACGGGACGACCCATGCGGGCTACCGCATCCGGGCCGCCTACTACCAGTCGGCGGACGAGTACGGGCGGCCGCTCGACGACGGCGTCCCCGAGGTGGTGGTCTACGAGGGCTCAGGCGGCGCGATCGGCTACGTCGACCGCGTCGACGAACTCACCCTCGACGTGTTCGCCCCGGCCGGGGAGGCCGCCAAGAAGGTGGCCGAGTCCGTCGTCGCGTCCCTGTGCGGCGTGAACATCTCCACCCCGGAAGGGTTCATCGACACGATCCGGGCCACGTCGGCCCCCGTCGACGTCCCCTACCAGTCGGCCACGCACTCGCGCGCGTCGGCCACCATCCAGGCCGTCACCCGGCCCATCTGACCGGCACCCACCGACGCCGTCGCCACCCGGGCGTCGGCACCCGAACGAGGAAGGACGGCTCGCATGACCACGTTCGCAGAGCTGCAGAACCAGTCGGACCAGCGGAAGCTTGTCCGCAAGATTCAGAAGGCGGTCGCCCTGATCGCCCCCCGTGACGTCGAGCTCCCGGAGACCCTGTTCACGGGCCCGGGCCAGCTCGTGAACCTCAAGGACGCGGGATGGCTGCCGCTGGGCATCGTCACCCCGGACGGCTACGAGTTCGAGCGCGAGGTGGAGACCGAGGACATCGACGGTCTGGGCTACGCCTCGCCGGTGCGCACGGACATCACCCGCGTGCCCCGGTCCATCACCACGACCCTGATCGAGACGGGCCGCAAGCACGTGAACGAGCTCATCTACGGCACCGACCTGTCCACCGTGACCCAGGACCCGCAGACCGGCGAGGTTGTGTTCGACGAGCCCGACATGCCGGCCAACCGTGAGTACCGGCTGCTGCTGCTGGGCCAGGACGGCCCCGCGGACGAGGAGTGGGTGCTCGGCAAGGGCTACGGCACGGTGTCCCTCACCGCGGGCGGCGGCGCCACCTGGGGCCAGGAGGGCGCCGTCGGCTCCGAGGTCACCCTCAAGGTCTACTCCGACGACGAGATCGGCACCCCCGTGCGCCACTACCTGGGCGGCACGGGCGCCCTCAAGTACAAGGACGTCCTCGGCTACAAGGCCACCTGACGTCCCACCTGACCCCCACGGCCGGTCGCCTCCTGGGTGCCTGCGACCGGCCGTGGGCCCTCTCCATCTAGGCGCCCGCCCACCACGACGAGGAGGAGCCCGACGTGGCCCAGACCGAGACGTTCGAGAAGGACGGCCTGACCGTCACCACCACCCTGGCCTCCGAGAAGGCCGCCCTGCGCCGCGACGGCTTCAAGCCCGCCGCGACGCCCAAGAAGGACGCCCCCGCGGCCAAGCCCGCGCCGTCCAAGAACTGACCCGACCCACCTAACGGAGGCACCCACCATGCCCAAGAGCACCCCCGTCGACACGCCCAAGGTTCCCGTCGACACGCCCAAGGTTCACACGTCCCTCGCCGCCCTGCAGCGCGAGCGCCCGGAGGGCATCGAGCCGTTCCAGCTCGCCCTCGAGGACTCGCGCATCATCACGTTCCCGGACCTGTTCGAGCTCGACTACGAGAAGGCCGAGACCGTGATGCGCGGGGCCCAGTCCGGCACGATCGCCCCGTCCGAGGCGCTGCGCCTGTGGCTGTCCGAGAAGGACGCGGCCGCCCTGTTCGACCGGCCCCGGTCGTTCCGTGACCTGCTGGCGATCCTCCAGGCCGCGCAGGCGCACTACGAGGGCGTCTACGGCCACCAGGGGGAAGGCGACGCCTCTCGGGGCTGATCGACCGCTGGGGCGGCCACATCCGCGCTGACCTCCTCGAGGTGTACGGCGTGGACGTGGCCGCCTGGGTCCGTGCGGGACGATGGCGGGGTCTGCTCGAACTGATCGACGGGCTCCCGCGGTCCTCCCGCCTCCGAGAGGCGCAACTCAACGATCCCGAGCACGTCGCCGACCTGCTCGAGCTGCAGGGCGACGACGAACGGCCGTGGGCGCCCGCCGTGTCTGAGTCCACGCTCGTGACGGACCTGCTGGGCGCGCTCATCGGTGAGATTCGGGCCCTGCGGTCCGAGGCCGCCGTCCACGGGTCTGGCAAGCAGCCGCGCCGGGTCCAGCCTGTGCCCGGGCCGCGTACCGCGATCGAGGCGGCCCGCGCTGAACGTGCCGAACGAGACGCGGCCAACATCCTGTCGAAGTTCGGCTTCTGACCGCCCCACACGCTGGGGCCCCGTAGGAGGTAGAGCATGGCCGTCGTCGGCATCGCGGAAGTTCTGGTGCGCCCGTCTTTCAAGGGCTTCCAGACCGAGGTCGGCCAGGCCGTGGACCAGTCGACCCCCGAGACGGGTGCGTCGTCGCCCGGCGCGAAGGTCGCCGGACGTATCGCCAGCGGCATGAAGTGGGCGGCCGCGGGCACGGTCGGCGCGGCGGGCGCGCTGCTGGGCGTGTCCCTCACCAAGGGGTTCGGACGGCTGCAGGCGATCGAGAACGCGCAGGCCAAGCTCACGGGCCTGGGCCACGACGGCAACACCGTGGCGTCCATCATGCAGGACGCCACGGCCGCCGTGAAGGGCACCGCGTTCGGCCTGGACGAAGCCGCGTCGGCGTCCGCCGCGGCCGTCGCCGCGGGCGTCCAGCCCGGCGAGGAGCTGCAGAGCGTACTGCGCCTCATGGGCGACGCCGCCACGATCGCCGGGACGGACTTCACGTCGATGGCGACGATCTTCAACAAGGTCAAGGCGTCCGGCAAGCTGCAGGGCGACGAGATTCTGCAGCTCTCCGAGGCGGGCATCCCGATCCTCCAGCTGCTCGCGAACGAGCTCGGCGTCACGACCGAAGAGGTCTCCAAGATGGCGTCCAAGGGTCAGATCGACTTCGAGACGTTCCGCGCTGCGATGGAAGCGGGCATGGGCGGCGCCGCCCTCAAGTCCGGTGAGACGCTGCAGGGCGCGTTCGCGAACTCGATGGCCGCGATCGGACGATTCGGCGCGAACCTGATGTCCGGCGTCTACCCGCTGCTGACCCAGTTCTTCAACGGGTTCATCGTCTGGATGGGCCCCGTCGAGGAGATGGGCAAGGCGATCGGCGAGGGCCTGGGCAACGCGCTGCAGGGCCTCGTGAGCATCCTCACCGCGTCCGGCGAGACGGTCAACCAGTTCTTCACCTGGATTCGGGAGTCGGCCCCGTGGGTCGGCGTGCTCGCGTCCGCCCTGGGCGGCGCCGTCGGGGCAGTCCTGCTCTTCACGGGCGCGATCAAGACGTGGGCCATCGCCGTGGACCTGCTGCGTATCGCCAAGACGGCCCTGCTGGGGGTGCTCCAGTTCGTCTGGACGTCGATCCTGACGAACCCGGTCGGGCTGCTCGTGGTCGCACTCGGCGCCCTCGTCGCGGCCGCCGTGTACGCGTACCAGAACTTCGAGACGTTCCGAGCCGTCGTCGACACGGCGTGGGCCGGTATCCGCGAGGCGATCGTCACCGCCTGGGAGGGCTTCATTCTGCCCGCGCTGCAGGCGATGGGCGAGTGGATCACGGGCACGCTCGCGCCCGCGATCATGGCCTTCTGGCAGGCGGTCATCGTCCCCGCGTGGCAGGCGATCGGCGCCATCATTCAGGCCGCGTGGGTCGGCTTCATCCTGCCCGCGCTGCAGGGCTTCGGCGACTGGATCACCGGCACGCTGGGCCCCGCGATCGTCAACTTCTGGCAGGGCGTCATCGTGCCCGCCTGGACGGCCATCTCGGCCACGATCGGCGAGGCGTGGAACGGGACGATCCTGCCCGCGCTGCAGGCGTTCGGGGAGTGGATCACGGTGTCCCTGGGCCCCGCTCTCATGGAGTTCTGGCAGACGGTCGTCGTCCCCGCGTGGGAGGGCATCACCTCCGCCATCCGGGGCGCCTGGGAGGGGCACATCCTCCCCGTGTTCGAGTTCCTGCGCGAGTGGGTGACGACGTTCCTCATGCCGCTGTTCACGGAGCTGTGGCAGTCGCACGTCGTCCCCGCGTGGGAGGGCATCGCCGCCGCCGTGCAACGGGGCTGGGAGGTCATGGGCCCGGCGTTCATCCAGATCGTCGAGGGCGTGGGACGCGTGGTCTCCGCGATCACGTCATTCCTGGCCCCGGCCTTCCAGTTCCTGGCCCCGATCGTCGGCACGCTCGCGAACATCCTGGGCGTCGTCCTGGGCGGCGCGTTCACGATCGCGGTGCAGTTCGTCGGGATGCTCGTTGGGGCGCTCATCGACCACCTCGGCGGCGCCGTGCAGGGCGCGATCCAGTTCATCTCCGGTCTCGTGACGTTCGTGGCGGCCATCTTCCAGGGTGACTGGCGGGGCGCCTGGGAGGCCATGAAGGACATCGCCGTGGGGGCGTTCAAGTTCCTGTGGCACGCGATCAACGTCGTCCTGACGGTCAACATCCTGGGCGTGGTCCGGTCCGGCCTGGCGTCCATGCTGGGCCTGTTCCGGTCCGGCATGTCCGGGATCACGAGCCTGTTCTCGGCCGCGTGGAACGGCATCCTGTCGCTCCTGCGTTCGGTCTGGAACGGGATCGTCGGCGTCGCACGCGGCGGCGCGTCCGGGCTGTCGTCCATCGTGAACGGGCTCATCAACGCGGTCCTCGGCTTCTTCCGCAGCATGGGGTCGGGGATGACGTCGATCATCCGCAACGCCTGGTCTACGGCCCGGTCCGCGTTCAGCGGCGCCACGGCCGCGATCCGCACGATGGTCTCCCAGTTCGTGTCCGCGGTCATCGGGTTCTTCCGCAACCTGGGCACGAACATCGCCTCGCACTCGTCCTCGATGATGAACAAGGCGTGGAGCCTGTTCAAGACGGGCATGGGCAGGCTCAAGACGGCCGTCTCCGACGGCATCAAGGGCGTGCTCACGTACTTCCGCGAGCTGCCGGGGAACGTCGTGTCCGCCCTGGGCAACCTGGGCAACACGCTCAAGGAGTCCGGCCGGGCGCTGCTCGCCGGATTCATGGACGGCATCACCGACGGGTTCAGCCGCGCCAAGGGCGTGATCGAGGACGGCCTGAGCGGTCTGCGCCGCCTGTTCCCGTTCTCCCCGGCCAAGGAGGGCCCGTTCTCGGGCCGCGGGTACACGACCTATTCGGGCCGCGCCCTGTCCCGCGACTTCGCGGACGCGATCGCGGCCGAGGCCGGGTACCTGACGGACCAGACGGGCGCGTTCATGCGGGGCGCCGACTTCTCGGCCACCGCCCGCGTGTCCGCCGTCCCGGACCTGACGCCGCTGTCCGGCCGCGACCTGCTGCTGGACGGCGCCGGACGTCTGCCCGTGGCCCTGTCGGCGCAGGCCGCGCTCGGGCCCGCGGCGCTCTCGCAGCACCTCGAGCTCATCCAGCCCGCACAGACCATGCCCGACCGCATGACGATCGTGCTGGACGACGGCACGAAGCTGACCGGGTTCGTCCGCCGGGTGGCGGACGAGGGACTGCGCGAGCACGTCGACGGGCTTGTGCAGCCGCTCCGGCAGTTCGCCGGAGTATGACCACACGGGCGGCCCCCGGCCTGGGGGCCGCCCGGCAACGTTGAGGAGGGACTATGGCCTGGTCTGGTTCGGGCTCGTGGGCGTCCGTGTCGGGGCGTCGGATGCGACTCACCTGGAGGGCGACGATGTCGCCGACCACGGTGACCGCGTCGACGTCGTCGGTGTCCGTGACGGTCACGCACACGCTGCAGACCTCCGCGGCGATTGATGACCCGTCGACCGCGTTCGTCCTCTCCGGGGGGCTGGGGGCGTCGACGACGTCCCCGCACGTGCGGATCGGCAGCCTGTCCGGCGGCTCGCAGGTCGTCTCGACCCGCACGGTGTCCGTGCCGCTCACCTACGGCAGCGCGCAGACCCTTTCGTGGTCGGCCAGCATGTCCGGTCTGGCGTACATCCCGACGACGGCGCGAGTGTCGGGGTCGGTCCCGATCCCGGCCCGCCCCCTGGCCGCCCCCGCCGCGCCGTCGGGCGTGCAGGTCACCCGCTCGTCGGACGCCCGGCACGTCCTCAACTGGTCGCGCAACAGCCCAGGCTCGGCCTCCGCGCCCTACGTGCAGCAGGTCATTCAGCGGTCCTCCGACCTGGACCCGACCTGGCGGACGGTCGCCACCGTCGGCAACGTCCCCTCGTGGACGGACACGACGACGACCTCGGGTCGCCGCTACCAGTGGCGCGTGGCCGCGAAGAACAGCGGCGGCACGTCGGCGTGGGCCTACTCCCCCACCGTCTACACGACCCCGGCCCCGCCGCGCGGCGTCCGTGCCGTCCGGCAGGGGCAGGACGTCGTCGTGTCCTGGACCAAGTCGCCGTCACCGCACAGCCGCACACGGCTCGCCTACCGGCAGGAGGGCGGCGACTGGCAGTACCCGGGCTGGACGTCGACGGGCACGTCCTACGTCATCAAGTCGCCGGACCCGGCGAAGCCGCTGCAGTACGCCGTCCTGGCCGAGGCCGATTCGCAGGGCCAGACGCTCACCTCGTCCTGGGTGCATTCCGCCTGGGTGCAGCTTCTCGCCCCGCCCGCGGCCCCGTCCGGCACGGGCCCGCTCGTCGCAGACGCGGCGGGCGACGTCGCCGTCACCTGGCAGTACGGGTCTCGGGACTCGTCCGAACAGTCCGCCTACGAGATTCGGTGGCGGACGCTGGGGGCGTCGTCGTGGAACGCCGTCCCGAGGACGTCGTCGGGCGTCTCCGAACACGTGTTCGCGGCCGGGATGCTCGAGCCGGGCACGATCGAGTGGCAGGTCCGCACCTGGGGCGCCCACGCGGACCCGTCCCAGTGGTCGACCCCGCAGCTGACGCGGATCGCGCAGGCCCCGTCGGTGACGATCACGTCACCGACGGACGGGACACTGGCCGCGTCGCAGGCGAGAATCGTGTTCGAGTTCTTCGACCCCGAGGACGAGGGGCAGACGGCCGGTTCGGCGCAGATTCTCGACGACGAGGGCTCGATCGTCTACCAGCGGACCTGGGAGCACGCGTCGCGGGGGCTGACCCCGCCGGTCCGGCTGCAGGACGGCCGGTCCTACGTGATCCGTGTGCAGGCCCGGGCGGCGTCGGGGCTGTGGTCGGAGTGGGACCAGGTCACGGTGGCGGTGAAGTACCCGGCGCCGCCGCTGGGCGTGCTCACGGCGGAGTGGCTGCCGGACTCGGCGGCCGTCATGCTCACCGTGGCCGTCCCGGCCGCCAAGTCGGGCGAGGTGGACGCCGTGTCGGCGGAAATCTGGCGGTCGGTCGACGGCGCCCCGTGGTCGCTCTACGCGGGCGACCTGCCGCTGGACACGGCCCTGCTGGACCCGACCCCGCACACGTCCGCGGTGACGGCGTACAAGATCGTCACGCTCTCCGACCTGCCGTCCACGGCCGAGGCGCCGCCCGTGCTCGTGGCCCCTGACCCGCAGGGCTGGGTGTGGCTGAACGCCGGGCCCGGATGGTCACAGCAGGTGCGGATGAGGGACAACGCCCGCCTGGGCATGAAGTACGCCCGCGCCGCGGAACGTCACCACATGGCCGGATCGGCCCTGCCTATCTCGATCCGCGGGCAGGAGGTGGACAGCAGTATCGACGTGTCCGTGCGCCTGGCGCCGAACCCGGACGGCGGGGCCACCTGGGCCGAGCTGCGCGAGTTCATCGCGAACGCGGAGGAGCCGATTCTCTACCGGGACGCGAAGGGGCACCGCCTGTTCGTGTCGATCCCGGAGGTGTCTGGGTCGGCCGAGCGGGTCGTGGAGACGGCCAGTTTCACGGCCTACGAGATTGACTACGAGGAGGTGACCGGGGAGTGACGGACGAGCTGCACCTGATCGGGGCGCCAGGGTGGGGGCCGTCCGCGGTCGACCTGCTCGCGGGCAGTCGGACGGTCGAGTGGGTCTACGAGCTGGTGGACGCCCGCAGCCTCCGGTTTATCCGCACCCTGCGCGGCGTCCGAAACTTCCGGTTCGAGAACAACCTGTACGCCACGGTCCGCTCCGGCGGGTCGTGTGTGTGGCAGGGCGCCGAGGACGTGGACTGGATGCGGTACCGGCTGCGCGCCCAACAGCGCGTCAGCCACCGCGGCCGGGAGTTCTCGTGGACCGTGGGCACGTTCATCGTGGAGTCCCCGACCCGGGTGCTCACCGAACGGTCCCGCTCCGCCCAGGAGCTCAAGCTGTTCGACATGATGTACCGGCTGGACGTCCAGACGTCGACGGTGGCCGAGTGGGTGGCCCACAAGGGCTCGAACATCATCGACACGGTCCGGCACCTGCTGAACCGGCAGGGTCTCAAGCACGCCATCGAGGACTCGAGCGAGACGTTCGCGTCGCAGATGTCGTGGGAGGCGGGCACGTCGTACCTCCGCATGGTGAACGACATGCTCGTGGCCGCGAACTTCACGGCGATCTGGGCGGACCCTCAGGGAATCCTCCGGGCGGGCCCCGCCCGCGCGGTGTCCTCCCGTGCTGTCGCGTGGCGCTTCCGGGACGACTCGACGGCGATGCGCTACGCCCCGGAGATGACGCACAACAAGGACGAGTTCTCGATCCCGAACGAGGTGGTCCTGGTGTCCCGGTCAGACGACCCCGACACGCCGCCGCTGTCCGCGTCGGCCCGCGACGAGGACTCCCCCTACGGGTCCAAGGCTCGCCGCATGGTCATCACGAAGGTGGAGGAGGTCGACGCGTCATCGGCCGCCGTCCTGCGCGCGCGCGCGCAGCTTCGCCTCGAGGAGGTGCAGCGGCCCGCGTCGACGTTCGTGATCCAACACCCGCCGCTGCCGCTCGCGATGTCCGACGTCGCCGAGCTCGTGCGGGCCCGGCACGGGATCGACGTCAAGACGGTGGTCGAAAAGACGGCGTTCGACGACGGCACCGGGCTGGCGGAGACGACAGTTAGGGAGGTGGTCGGATGACCAGGCGGAACCCGCTGGACGGGCTCGTGCCCGCCCTGGCCGCGCCGTCGTCCCGTGACCCCGGGGTGCGCATGTCGGACGCCGTCGTGACGGGCCTGTCCCCGCTCACCGTCCGGCAGGTCGGCGCGGCCGACGACACCACGCCGCTGACCCCGCTGCCCCTGGTCCCTGTCGGTGACCTGGAAGTCGGGGCCCGTGTGCTGCTGCTGCACCGGGGCACGCAGAAGATTCTGCTCGGCCGCACCAAGGGCGGCGCGTCGGATCACACGGCGTGGGAGCCGCTGACGCTCTCGGCCCCGTGGGGCCAGTACGGCCCCGCCACGTCGTGGGGCGAGCCGGGCATCTGTGTCCGGGACGGCATCGTCTGGCTGCGCGGCATGGTCACGGGCGGCACGCAAGGCACGTCCACGGAGCCGCTGGCGATCCTGCCCGTGTGGGCGCGCCCGGTCCGACACCGCATCGGAACCGTCCTCGTCAACGACCAGCCGGTCACGTACCAGGTGACGCCGACCGGCACCCTGCACCTGCGCGGCCCGTACACGTCCGGCTGGGTGGCTCTCTCGTCCATCTCGTTCCCGCTCTAGGAGGACTCATGCACACATACGCCGCCAGCGTCGTCGCGGATCAGGCCACGGGACGGCCCCTGGCGGGGGTCCGGGTGACCGTGGAGGACGCGGAGACCGGCCTGCCCGTGCAGGCGTACCGCGACGGGACCCCCGTGTCGCTCGTCACGGGCGTCCACGGGCTCATCACCGAGTGGCAGACCGAGGAGTCAACTCGGCGCGTCGCGCTCACCGCGGGATCGGTGCGGCTGACGCAGTGGTGCGAGGAGCTGCAGGGCACCGCGGCTGACGCCGTTTCGCTGATGGACGACCGCCTCGCCGACGCCGCGTCTGCTGTCAGCCAGGCCGCCACCATCCGTGACGGCCTGGAGCCGCGCGTGCAGGCCGTGGAGGCGCGTCAGACCGCCCTGGAGTCGGCTGAGGGCTACGGCCCGTCCACGCCCGAGGACGGGCAGACGGCCAACTTCATCCTTCAGCCGGAGTCGCTGTCGGCGAAGGCGGTGACGACGCGCATCGTCGTGGGCGAGGCCCGACACACGGACGCATGGGCACCGTCGCTACAGGCGGCTATTGACGCGGCGGGGGACGGCTCGACGCTGACTATTACCCGTCCGTGGACCCTTACCGCGCCCGTCTCGGTCGCTAAGCCGTTGACGATTCGAGGGGCTGGCAATGGGGCGGTGAAGGCTGCCGATTCCCGCAAGAATGGTGTGGAAGTCACGTCGAGCAATGTTGTCTTGGATGCCCTGAGGATCACGGGCGCGGGCGGAACCACGTCAGCTACCCAGCGACTCGTGAATGTCATGGGCGCGGGCGCCAATACTCCCGTGACCGGATTCGAGATGCGGGCGTGCAATCTTTCCGGGTCGTCCTATTCCGGGCTGTGGCTGGAATACGTGCAGGATTTCTCGATTCAAGGCGGAATATACGCTGACCATGCCTACGCGGGGGTCATGGGAATGTCGGTCGGGTTTGGCCTCGTGGAGGGCGTCACCGTCCGCAATATCATCCAGCCGGGAAGCCTGCTGAACTCCTATGGGATCGCACTGTCTCGGTGGTCCAATAAGACCCTGACCGACGCTCCACACTCCACAGATGTGCACGTTCGAGGATGCACCATTGACGGGGTGCCAAAGTGGGAGGGCATCGACACGCACGGCGGACGCCGCCTCATCATCCAGGGGAACACCGTCCGCCGTTGCGCGGTCGGCGTGGCTATGGTCCCATGTCCCGACGAGACTGGGCAGAACCGTTACGCGCCGCAGGGCGTGCACGTCCTGGACAACATCATCGACTCCGGCGTGACAGACGGCACCGCGAAGCAGGGAATCCAACTCGTCGGGTGCACGTCAGACGTGTCCACCGTCCTGGACTACGCCTCCGGTGTGATCGCCCGCAACACCATCATTGGACACGGAACGCAGAACTCCTCCTCACAGTCCGGGCTTCACGTCCAGACAACCCGGGGCGCTGTTGTTCAGGGGAACGTGATGGTCGAGTGCGCGCCTAACGGCGTCACTCTGGCGCACAACAACGTGGGCGTACTGGTGGACGGCAACGTCATCGTGGACCCGTGGGCAGACTCCACCGCCCCCCCGTCTGCGATCTACGTCCAGTCACGGAACCAGACTGGCTCCATCACGAACAACCGGGCCGTGCGGTCCTCTCGGTCCGCCACTACGGTCCTGGATCGCGGCCTCCACATCTCTAGCGGCCTCACGGACGGCTCGGTGTCGTTCCGCTACGACGGCAACGACTTCTCCGCCGCCCGCCTGCCCCTCATCGACTCCCCCCTGACACAGAACGCGACATGGGCGGGCGGTCAGGCGCGACGGCTTGCGTTCTACCCCAACGCAGCCCCGACCGTACAGCAGACAGGCGTGGCTAAGACCCCCGAGGCGATCCACGCCGCGCTGGTCAAACTCGGCCTCATTACCGCCTGACCCGCCCACCACGCGGCCCCCGCCACCACCGGCGGGGGCCGTACCCGCACCCGACCTAGGAGCAACCGTGACGACTCTCATTTTCGACTGGTCTGACTGGGACGGCCCCGCGTCAGGTCATGTGGTAGTGACCCGCCGGACGTGGCGGCGCGCCCCCGAGTCGCTGCATGTGCCGTGGCAGGTGGTGCTGCCCGTGGACGGGCGGGCGACCCTGGATGTGGCTCATGTGGCCGGGGAGGCCGTGTCGATCCTGTGGGCACCACGGCGCATGGCATCCTGGACCGACCATGTGCTGATCCCGGCCGGCGGGGAACACCTGGCGCACCTGCTGGACCGGGTGGACCCGTCCACGCTGGAGCCGCTGCCGGAGGATCTGCCGTCCGCCGTTGACCTTGTGGCGCGTGCCGAGGCGCTCGTGGCCCGGATCGAGTCCGGGGAGTTCCGGGGTGCGGACGGTGACGACGGGCGTGGGATCACGTCCGTGGAGATGGTCGGCGCGAGCGCCCGGTTCACCTGGACGGACGGGACCACGCGGGACGTGGACCTGTCCGCCCTGGCCGGTGACGACGGGGATAACGGTGTGGGCGTCGAGTCGGTGACGCTGGAGGGCACCACGCTCCGGTTCTCCCTCTCGGACGGGACCACGCGGGACGTGGACGCTGCGGCGCTCCGAGGCAAGGACGGCCACACCCCAGACCTGGCATGGGACGGGACGCGCCTGGTAGTGGACGGCGTGCCCGGCCCGAGCTTGAAGGGTGAGTCGGGCGATGACGGGCACACCCCGGTCCCGACCTGGCAGGGCACTGCCTTGTCGTGGGACGGCGGCGAGGCCGTGGACCTGCGGGGCGCGTCGGGGCAGACGCCGACTATCAAGGTCGGCACGGTCACCTCCGGGGCTGCCCCGTCCGCGACGATCAAGGGCACCTCGCCTGACCTGACGCTCGACCTCGTGCTCGCCAAGGGAGACCCCGGCACTAAGGGCGACACGGGCGCGCCGGGCGTCGTGTCCTCGGCGTCGTCCTACGTCCTCGTTGGCCCTGGCCGCCCGGACACGCCCTCGACCACGGGCGGCGTCATCCCCTCCCCGGACACCACGCCGGTCGGGGCAGAGTACCGGTCCACGGACGGAGCCAACGTCGGCGCGTTCGTGTGGATGAAGCGGCCCGGCGGGAAGTGGGAGGTCACGGACGGCGACACCGGGTGGCGGGAGATAACAGCGACTGCCGTGGACCCTTCTGCTTCCCAGCCGGGAGGGCGTATCTTCGTCCGCCGCCTCAGCCCAACACTCGCCAGTATTCGCATCATGGGGCTTGCGCCGCTCTCGGCGGATGGCGTCCCCGTGGTCGAGACGGAATGGCTCCCGCTGGGCTTCCGTAATCAGGGAGTGGTGATGTTCTACCTCACCAATATCGGGCGGGGCGAATCAAGGGGAGGTATCGCGGCGCGCCTCCCTGATAAGCCGTGGTGGAAGTACGCCCGCCCGTTGAAGATCAACACGACCGCCGCCATAGACGCGAATGGCGAGGTGGTGTTCTCTACGACGGACCCCTGGCCCTCCGCACCGCTCCCCGGCAACCCTGCCTGACCCTGACCTGATAGGAGGCCCCCGTGGCTACCATCCCCGACCTGACCGACGCCGACGCCTGGACGGACGACGACCTCGACGCGCTCCGCGTCGCTGTCCTCGCGGAGCGGGAGCGCCGAGACCGCGTCGCCGCCGCACCCGGCCAGCTCGCAGACCTTACCCGGTCTGCCATCGCCTCCGGTTGCGACCCTCAGGCCCTCGTAGACGCCGTCACCGACGCCGCCACCGCCTGACCCGTCACCGACACCAAGGAGGCCACCGTGCCCGCCCGTCTATTCCCTTCGACAGCCCCGCCGATCCGCCTGGCCCTCGGCGCGCTAGCCGTGTACGCCGCCACCCGCGCCGTCGCCTACACCGTGCCCGGGCGCGACGTCCAAGACCCCCTCATCGCGGCCTCATTCGGCGGCCTACTCCTCCCCCTCTATGTGGCGTTGTGGGCCGTCGCCGCCGTCCTCTGCCTCTGGGACATGCGGCGCCCCACGATCACCGGGTGGGGGCCACGCGCCGTCGTCGGCATGATGGCTCTCTGGGGCACCGCCTACGGGGTCGCCTGGGTCGTGGCCCTCGTGACCACCGGGCAGTCCCCACTCTGGTGGCAGACCGCCATCACCTACCTCGGCCCAGCCGTCGTGATTGTGGCGCTGCTGTCCGTCCTCCGCGTTGTCTTGCAGACCATCGAGGACGGCCTGACCATGACCGCATCGGAGGCCCTCGATCACGACACGGAGGCAGGCTGAATGGATACCATGCTCATCACCAGCCTCGCGGCGACAGGCGCGGGACTGGTGGGCGTCCTCGCGTCCAAGTGGCTCCCGCAGAAGGGCAGCACGGAGGACGCGCTCATCGGGCGGCTCGCCGCCCGCCTGGAGGATGTCGAGGGCCGTGTGGGGGTCCTCGAAGCCCGAGAGCGGGCACTCCTCGGCTACGTCAGCGTGCTCCGCTTCCACATCGACTCCGGGAAGGGACCACCCGCCCCGGACTGGCCGGAGGCGCTGCTGTGACCGAGGCCGCGACCCTGTACGCGCTACACCATCGGGAGGCCGACGCCTCCCACACCACCACCACGGAGGACTGACTCATGCCCACCCCCTTCCTGACCGGCCTCGGCCGCGTCCTCGACACCGCTCTCGGCAAGGACGGCTGGACCGGAGTCCCCGGCTGGGAGACCCGCACCGGCTACACGACCCCCGACGGTCAGCCTCGCGGCTATGACGAGGTGTACGGCGCGGTGATCCACACGACGGAGAGCCCCGACTCCGCGTTCGAGAAGGCCGCAGCGGGTCACCGCGCCTACCGCGACCCGCAGGCCCCGACGCTCGACGTCGTCACGGACCGATGGGGCACGCGCGGAAGCCACACCTACGCGATCCTCATCGCCCGTGACGGGACCGTCCGTCTCATCGCCGCCGGGCCCGGCTGGCAGGCAGGGCGCGGGACCTGGCCCACGAAGGTGGCCGGACCCAACCCCGGCGTCCGCGACGGCGAGGCGAACTTCCACACCATCGGCATCAGCATGGACGCGAACGGGTCCGAGTACCCGGTCACAGAGGCGCAGCTCGTGACCCTCGTGAAGATCCTCGTGCAGCTCAAGCGCGAGTGGTCCCCGGACCGCTTCGAGATCATGATGCACGGCGAGTGGCAGCCTGTCGGCTACCCGGGCGCTGAGGGCCGCACCGATCCCACCGGCGTCCCGGGCGGGTGGGGCGCGATCCGCCGCGCGGTGGATGCGGGCGCGTGGCCCGTCCAGCCCAAGCCCGCGGCGCCGGCGTCCCGGCCCGCCGTGGTCACCGCCGCCTACATCGTCCAGGCCGGCGACACCCTCGCCCGCATCGCCAAGGCGCACGACACAACGTGGCAGGACCTCGCCAAGCTCAACGGCATCGCGGACCCCAACATGATCGGGGTCGGGCAGCGCCTCCGCGTCCCGGCCACATACATCGTGGCGAAGGGCGAGGGCCTGTGGACCATCGCGCAGCGACACGGCCTGACCGTGGACCGGCTGGCCGCTCTCAACGGCAAGACGACCAAGGACACCATCTACCCCGGCGACATCCTCCGGGTCGCCTGAACGGAGCGCACAATGAACAAGAACTCGATCCTCCGCTACTTCACCTACCACCACCTGACCCGCTCGCCGCTCCGGGACGTCTCCAAACTGTTCCATGACCTCGCGGGCACGCTCGACGCGCGGCTGCCGGACGGCCCGGAGAAGTCCACTGCGCTCCGCAAGCTCCTGGAGTCCAAGGACGCGGCCGTCCGCTCCGCTCTCGACATCGAGGAGGTCTGAGAATGCAGACTCGAACTCCGCAGATCATCGACACGCTCACCAGCGTCCTCGGTGCCGTCTACGCGACCCTCGGCGCACTCACGTCCGCGACCGTCCTCACCGACCTGCACGAAGCCATCCCCGTGGCCCTCGGCATCGCAACAGCAGTCGTGGGAGCCGTACAGATCGGCCTCCGCACCTACGTCGCCGGGCAGGTCACCGCCACCGACGACGTGGTGGAAGTCCGCGACGGCGGGCAGGTGCTCGCCGGCCCCGCGAACGATCGCGCGGCGGCCGGGCACCGTGTCCGGGCGATCGGTGACCCGCCGTCGGCGGGACCGTCGCAGCCTTGACCCGCGGTCGCGTCCGATGTGACCCGCGAGAGTATGGGCCCCGTCCTCCCAGTGTGGGAGGGCGGGGCCCTTTTCGCGTGTCCGGGGGCCGTGGTAGGCCGTCCCGCCGTTGCCCGGCCCGCCCAGTGTGCTGCCAGGGCGGCCCAGGGCGGCCCAGGGCGGCCCGTTGGTGGCCCGGATGGATAGTTGGGCCCGGGCGGCCTGATCGTCCGTTCTAGGGCCGGTCGCTGCCGTCCGTCGGCCTCAAGCTCGGCCGCTGCTGCTGCCCGCCGTCGGCGGCCATGTCGGCGGCCATGTCGGCGGCCATGTCGGCGGCCTCGGCCGGGCGCGGGCCGCTGCTGCTGCTGCCCGTCGGCCTCGAGCTCGGCTGCTGCTGCCCGTCGGCCTCGAGCTGGCCTGCTGCTGCTGCTGCTGCCCGCCGTCTGCCTCGAGTCCGGGGATGACAGCGGGCCCGCTGCAGCGTGCAGCGGGCCCGCCCGTCCGTTCATGCTCCGGCGCGGCCGTCCCATCCGCCCAGTCGCGTCGCGGCGGCCCGCCGTCGCGTGGCCTCCTTGATCGCTCCCTGGCGCCGCGTGGTGCTCGGCCGGGACTTGGGGTCGGCGTACTGGCGCCCGCGGGATGCGTTGCCCGCGGCCCTGTGCTCGGCCAGCCACTCGCGG
>ERZ501041.55-NODE-55-length-26135-cov-10.280560_pt1 | contig 26135 bp, 28 predicted proteins | sample MGYA00248848_ERZ501041 | MGnify/ENA primary metagenome ERZ501041 (study PRJEB25958, sample SAMN03398573) | human skin metagenome | study: EMG produced TPA metagenomics assembly of the Human Skin Microbiome Metagenome (human skin metagenome) data set.
GTGTCCAGAGGGTCGTCGCGTGCGACCAGCATGACCAGCGCGCCCTGGCCGCGGCGAAAGCCCGCGACAGCCACGGTCGCGCCGCCGCGCCGCAGCATCTCGACCCGCCGCCACACGGACGGATCGTCAAGGTCATGGGCGAGATAGGTCACGCGCAAGCATGCTCTCCGACGTCTGGGGCCGCGGGTGGGGCCGCGATCCGGACCGCGAGCCGGGCGGGACGTGCGGCCCGGGCCGGGCTGGCAAATGATCCAGTTGCAATCACACGGACGCCCTTAAACGATGTCGACCCCCGGTAAAACCGGGCGATCCGGGCGGCTTTATCAACAGTGGCGCACCTTTATGTGACGGTGGCGCGGGCATGCGAGGGCCGGCCGCGCAGGCGGCGGGCTGCCGATCAGTCCTCGATCAGCAGGCGGCCGATCCGGGTCGGGCGAGTGTCGGGCCGTCGCGCGGCCAGCTTGTCGCGCAGGATCCCGCGCGCGATCGGCAGGATCGTTTCGGGCTGGCGCAGGGCCGACACCATCGCGCCCGCCCGGCCCATGCGCGCGCGGTTGTCGAGGAAATCGCGCAGCGCGAACCGGTGGTGCAGGTCGCGGCGATGATCCGCCAGCGCCGCCACGGCCGCGCCCCCGTCCGTGCCCCCGCGCTTGCCCCCGTCCGCCGCGCGCCAAGCCGCCAGATGGCTTTCCGAAGCGCGCCACAGCGCCTCCAGATCCTCGGTGCGGTGGCGCGAGCTCAGCGAGTTCTCGCGCCAGCGGGCGGCGTAGCCCACGTCGCGGATGGCGCGGAACCGCGCGCCCGCCTGCAGCATGCGGACGTAAAGGTCGTAATCCTCGCCCAGCCGCAGTCGTTCGTCGTAGCGCAGGCGGTGGCGGCGCAGGAAGTCCAGCCGGATGACGGGCTTGAGGAAACCCCATTCGTGCCGGGCCGAGCCCTTGCTGGACAGGTTCGCGCGCACGAAGCCGTTCAGGTCGATGTCGATCACGCCCTTGCCCGCGGCGCGGGGCACGGGGGGCAGGTCGTCGGGCACCGTCGCCTCGGTCACGAACAGGATGTTGTCGGCCACCAGGTCCCAGTCTGGCACCGCCAGCAGGCGCGCGAACCGACCCGGCAGGACGAAATCGTCCGCGTCCAGCACCGCCACGAAGTCCCCGCGCGCGGCGGCGAATGCGCGGTTGCGCGCGGCGGCGGGACCGCCGTTCCGGGGCTGGCGCAGGACAACCAGGCGCGGGTCGCCGCCCGCCGCATGGGCGGCCGCGTGCGCGGTCGCATCGCGCGAGGCGTCGTCGACCACGATCACCTCGGCCACCTCGGGTTCGGCCAGGGCCGAGCGCACGGCGTCGGCGATCGTCGCCTCGGCGTCGTAGGCGGTGACGACGACGGACACCTGCGGCGATGGGCGGGCGGGGTCGGGACGTGCGGCGGTTTGGTCCGGCATGGATCTGATCCCGTTCCGAAGGTCGCCCGGCTCTTACCCGCTTGGCGCCAAAGGCTCAACACGCGAGTGGCCGGCGACGTCGCGGCAAGCGCGGGGGGCCCTTACCCGTCGCGGCGGATCGGCCTGCGGGCGCGGGGCCACTGGTTGCTCGAAGGCGCGTGGATCGAGGCGGGCCAGCTTGGCCGGTTGCCGCGCCCCGAGGCTGCGGCGAACGGCCCGACGCGACCCGCCCTGCCGTAAGCGGCGCGGGGCATCCGGTCCACGGCGCGCGCGGCCTGTCTGAACCCGGCCGCGTGGCAGATCGCCACGATGGTGATGATCGACGAGAAGTCGAACTGGAAGAAAAACACCAGCTCGACCTGCATCAGCACGAACTGCCGCACCATGAACAGCGCAAAGAAGATGGAACCCGCGCCGGGACTGCGGATGGTCCATGACAGCATCGCCCAAAGCGCGCCGTAAAACAGCACCGCCTGGATCGTGATGCCGACCAGCCCGATTTCGACCGCGTTCGAGATGAGGGTGTTGTGAAAGTTGAACCCCGTGCGCGTCTCGATCCCGAACTCGGCCCACAGCTGCTCGGCCAGCTGGTTTCCCACCACCCAGAACGCCTGGTAGCCGGTGCCGGCAAGCGGGTGGCGCGCGATCTCGCCAAAGGCGGTCGCCCACAGCTCGGTGCGGCCGGTCAGGGTCAGGTCCTTTCCGGTCGCGCTGAGAAACGCCTGCGACAGCTCGTCGAACATGCCGGTAAGGATCACCGTCACGACCGCGACCAGCAGCGTCGCCAGCGCCACGACCGCCAGCCGCACCGGCCCGTCGAGCCTGCGCAGCACGTAAAGCAGGCCGAACACGCCCACCGTGCCGCCGACCGCAAGGATCGCGCCGGTGGACTTGGCCATCAGAAGCAGCATTCCGCCCGCGGCAAGGCCCGCCAGCGCCAGCACCCGCCACAGCCGCGTGGCGCGCCGGTCGAACAGCACCGCGACCGCCGCGATGACAAGGATCCCGCTTGCCGCCGCCAGCGCGTTCTTGCTGGCGTAGATGCCAAGATACCCACCGCCGTCGCCCCGCGACCGGCCTGTCGCGAAGCTGGCGAGCGATGCCATCAGCTGCGCCACGAGCACCAGCTTGACGAAGATCGCAGGCGGCAGCCGGTCCGCGAGCGTGATCCCGATCATCACCGTCAGCAGAAGCTGTACCCCGTAGCGCACGGTGACGCCCGGATAATCGGACCACGTGAAGGAACACAGGCACCAAAGCGCCAGCGCCACGATCAGCCAGTTGCGCCCCATCGCGGCGATGGTGGCACCGGGACGCATCGCGATCAGGCCGGCGCCCGCCAGCAGGAACACCAGCGCGCCCTTGGACCCCAGCATCGGCAGCAGCGCCGCGCCGAGAAGGCACAGGAACCCCACGACGACCGTGGGCGAATAGGTCAGGACGAACCCCGGGCGACGTGCAGGCGAGCGCGCGGCCGGGCGCGCAGACGGCCGCGCGGCGCGCGGGAACCGCGCCGCATCCGTCGTCTGCATGTCGCCAAGGCTTGCCATCAGTCCTCGTATCCGCCGCGCCCCGCGCGAAAGGCGCACAGGGGTTCATATGGGGGGATCATATCGGAAGGGCGCAACGCGATCGCCCTTGCCCTGCCCTGCCGGTCCCGCGCCGCCCGTGGTCGGCCCGCGAACCCGGCCATTCGTCACGCGCGCGCTTATGCCGCCACCGGCGGCCCTGAGCAACGCGCCACCCGTCAGGCCCGCGCCATTCCGCCTGGCACCGCGCCAACGGTCGGCAAAGCGCCCGCCCCTAGACCACCAGTCCCCAAACCACCTGCCGCCAGACCACCGGCCGCCACACCGCGCCCCTCGGCCAGCCCTTCAAGCCGCGTTTCTGCCTGCGGCTCGCGCGGGCGGGCCAGCGCGAGGTCCAGCGCCTCGGCGACCGGCAGCACGGCCGCCCCGGCGGCCATGGCGTGGTCCACCACGCCCGCAAGCGCGCCGGGGTCGGTGCCGTAGCGCGAATGATCCTCGGTCACGTCGTGGGTCAGGAAGATGAGCCACGCCTTGCGCCGGACGGCGAGGTCGATCCAGTCGCGCGCGGAACGCCGGGCGAGGATGTGCGGCTCAAGGCTGACGCAGCGCAGCAGCGCCAGGTCGATGTGCCCCTCGTTCAGCCCCGGCCAGATGCCCCGGCTGGCCGCGAACCAGCGCCCCGCGTGGCGTTTCACCCGCGGGCTGACATCGCCATAGGGATAGGCGTGGGTCCGCAGCGGCTTGGTGTGCCCCAGCAGCGCGAGGTGATCGCGGTTCGCCTCGAACTCGGTGAGGATGCGATCCTCGGATTCGCGCGCGAGCCAGGGGTGGGTGGCCGAATGGCACCCGATCTCGTGCCCCCGTTCGGACAGGCGGGCGAGATCCTCGGCATCGTATTGCCGCACGCCGTTGACGACGCGGCCCATGTTCGACGCGGTGGCATAGAACGTGCCGCGCAGCCCGCGATCCTCGAGGATCCGCGCCCCGGTCGTGGCGGCGCTCTTGGGGAAATCGTCGAAGCTGAAACTGACGACGGCGCGGTCGAGGAAAACGGGGGCGCTCCGCTGCGCGAACCGCCGGGCGGCGACATGGGCGAGCCGCCGCTTCAATGATCTTGTCATTCGACCATCTGCTTGAAAATGAGACTAGGAAACATGCGCCAGACGATCTGCCGATGCTGGCCCTCGGGGCGATTCCTGTAAAGGAAAGCCGACCTGTCCTTTCGGACAGTATACAGGGCGAAGGTTTTCAACCGCCGCGTGAGCGCGCTGCGACATGGTCCGCCCGCCGCGACCCGTTCGCGGCAGCGGGACCAGGCCGGTTTTCCTGCCGATCGGTGCCGGGCGAGCGCAGGCAGCCCGCCACAACCCGCCACTCGGCTGACGACAGCGGCGCTACCGGCGCGCGGGTGCGTTCGCGAAGATCGACAGCAGCTTGTCCACCTGCGCGCCCCGGTCCATGTCGGGCCGGGCTGAAAAGTCGCGGGCGGCGCGCGAGGTGGCCTGGTAATAGGCCTCGTCGTGCCACAGCTTGCGGACTGCGGCCGCCCATTCGTCGGCGGGCGCCGCGGGGTCGATCAGCACCCCGCCCGGTCCCACCGCCTCGGGCAGGCCGCCGCGATCGGATGCGACGACGGGGATGCCGCTGAACTGCGGCTCGACCGCGATGCGGCCGAACGCTTCTTCCCACTGGCTGGGGGCAAGCACGATCCGCGCCTTGCCGTAGACCGACTTCATGTCGCCGGTTGACGGCTTCAGCGTGACGTTGGGCAGCGCCGCCAGGCGTTCCATCAGCCGGGCCTTGTCGTCGGGTTCCAGCATCCAGCCCGCGACGAAGACAAAGGGGATCTCGGGGCAGCGTTCGGCGACGCCCAGCGCGATCTCCAGCCCCTTGCGGGGATGGGGGTTGATGAAGGTGACGTTCTCGCGCGTGGTCTCGGTCTCATAGGTCTCGCGCCGGATCAGGGGATAGACCACGTCGGCGTTAATCCCGAACAGCTCGCGAAAGCGGCCGGCAGTGAAGTTCGAGTTGGCGACGTAGCCCACGTTCCTGAGCGTATCCAGACTGCCGCCCAGATCCTCGATCTCGGCGTTGCGCAGGTAGATCACGACGCGGGTATCCACCCCGTCGAGCGCCTGCGCGATCTTCACCGGAAACAGCGACTGCGGCACCACCACGTCGGCCCCCACGTGGCGGGCCACGTCCGCCGCGACCTCCCACGGGAACCAGGCGCGGTAGACCGGGTAGCCGAGCGTCCGGTCCACGACATAGCCGCGCCGGTTCAGCTTGAGCTTGACCCGGCTCACGACGCCCAGGCGGCCCTTGCCGGTCAGCCCCGACAGCACGCTGACCTCGTGCCCGCGTGCCGCGAACTCACGCGCGAGGTCGTTGATGCTGGACTGCGCGCCCCCGACCATCTGGGGAATATAGGGGTGGGCGTTGGCAAGCAGGATCTTCATCGGGTTCTTGACCTATGGGCGGGATGCACGAGAGGCGGAAGGCTGGGGCGGAATGCACGGCCAAAGCCATCCACGGGCCGCGCCTTGCTGTCTGCCTTATCCAGTCTGTCCTTCTGATGACAGCCGGGCGCGGACTGCGGCCGGAAATCCGCCGATCGAGGCGCCACGCCGGCCATCGCGGGGGGCGCCCGCCCGGCGGTCACCCCAGCCGGTAGTTCGGGCTTTCCCGCGTGATCTGCACGTCGTGGACGTGGCTTTCCTTCAGCCCCGCGCCGGTGATGCGGACGAACTCGCAGCCCCGGCGCATCTGGTCGATCGTGGCGTTGCCGGTGTAGCCCATCGCGGCGCGAAGGCCGCCGACCATCTGGTGAATGACCGCCGCCGCCGTGCCCTTGTAGGGCACCTGCCCCTCGATCCCCTCGGGGACCAGCTTGTCCGACGCCGCGTCCTTCTGGAAATAGCGGTCGGCCGACCCGCGCGCCATCGCGCCAAGACTGCCCATGCCGCGATAGGACTTGAACGACCGGCCCTGGTACAGGATCACCTCTCCCGGGCTTTCGTCGGTGCCGGCGATGGCGCTGCCGACCATCGCGCAGCTTGCCCCGGCCGCGATCGCCTTGGCGAAGTCGCCCGAATACTTGATGCCGCCGTCGGCGATGACCGGCACGTCGCCCGCGCCCGCGACCGCATCCATGATCGCCGTCAGCTGCGGCACGCCCACGCCCGCCACGATCCGCGTCGTGCAGATCGAACCGGGGCCGATCCCGACCTTGACCGCGTCCGCGCCCGCATCGACCAGCGCCCGCGCGGCGGCGGCGGTCGCCACGTTGCCCGCGCAGACCTGCACGTCGGGATGTTCGGCCTTGAGCCGGGCCACCGCGCGCGCGACCCCCTCGGAATGGCCGTGCGCGGTGTCGATCACCACCAGGTCCACGCCCGCGTCCACCAGCGCAAGGCTGCGCTCGTGCCCGTCGTCGCCCACGGTCGATGCGGCGGCGACCCGCAGGCGGCCCTTGTGATCCTTGCAGGCGAGCGGGTTCAGGACCGACCGTTCGCTGTCCTTCAGCGTCAGAAGGCCGGTCAGGTGGCCGCGCTCGTCGGTGACCAGCAGCTTTTCGATCCGGCGCGCCTTCATCAGGCTCAGCGCCTCGGCCCGGTCGGCGGGCTCGCGCAGGACGGCGAGGTTGTCGGCGGTCATCATCGTGCGGACGGGGGTCGCGTCGTCGCTCGCGAAACGCATGTCGCGGTTGGTGACGATGCCCAGGATGCGGCCTTCGTCGTCCACCACCGGAAAGCCGGTGACGTTGTAGCGGTCCTGCAGCGCCTTCGCATCGGCCAGCGTCTGGTCGGGGCGCAGGGTGATGGGGTTGTAGACGATCCCGCTTTCGAACCGCTTGACGCGGCGCACCTCGTCCGACTGCGCCTGGGTGGACAGGTTGCGGTGGATCACGCCGATCCCGCCCGCCTGCGCCATGGCGATCGCCATCCGGCTTTCCGTCACCGTGTCCATCGCGGAACTGACCAGAGGGATGTTGAGCGCGATCCTTGCCGTCAGGCGCGTCGCCACGTCGGCGGTCGACGGCAGCACGCTGGACGCGGCCGGCACGAGAAGGACGTCGTCGAAGGTCAGCGCCTCGCGAATCTGCATGGGAATCGATCCTGTCAGAGCTTCGTTTGGCAAGTCCCCCTGTCACGCATCCGGCGCGAAGTCCAGCGGACAGGCGCGCGGCCCGCAGCGCCGCACCTGCGACCCTGCCACACGCGAGCGTTGCGGGCGCGCCACGACCGCGCGGGCAAGAAGATCCCGACGTTGCGTCATGTTTGCTTCACGTTTGTTTGCGCGCCACAGTCCGCATGAGACCCGCCTGTTGGCGGAGGGGAGGGACAACAATGAAAAAGACACTTACGGCCTCGGCCGTTCTGATGCTGGGTGCCGCGCCGCTGATGGCGGGCGGGATCGAGCGGGCACCGCAATCGCTCGGCGCGCTGTTCGAGCCGGGCAACTACGTCGAGCTGAGCTTCGGCAAGGTGAACCCGGACGTCTCGGGCAAGGACGTGGCGATCTTCGGCGGCCGCGACACCGGCGGCGTGGCCGAAGATTACGGCTTCGTGGGCTTCGCCTACAAGCAGCAGCTGCAGGACAACCTGTCGGTCGCGTTCATCGTCGAACAGCCCTATGGCGCCGACATCGAATACCCGGTCGGCGAATCCGTCGCGCTGGGCGGCACCTCGGCCGAGGTGAACTCGACCACCTACACGGCCCTGCTGCGCTATACGATGGACAACGGCTTCGGGGTCCACGGCGGTCTGCGCGGATCGCGCGCCGATGGCGAGGTGAACCTGCAGGGCGCGGCCTACGGGCCGCTCAGCGGCTACAACGTCAAGCTGGATGACGACTGGGCCGCGGGCTACGTCGTGGGCGTCAGCTACGAAAAACCCGAGATCGCCGCCCGCGTCTCGCTGACCTACAACTCGGACATCGAGCACGAGTTCGACACCCGCGAGAGCCTTGGCGGCTTCCCGCTGGGCGGCGAGTCGCGCACGACCGTCCACACCCCGCGGAGCTGGAACCTGGAAGGGCAGACCGGCGTGGCGCCGGGCACTCTGGTGTTCGGCTCGATCCGCTGGGTGAAATGGTCCGAGTTCAAGGTGAACCCGCAGGTTCTGGTCTCGGCCCCGCCCGCGGGCTTCGGCGTCACCGACGGTCTTGTCGAACTCGAGGACACCACGACCTTCACGCTGGGCGTCGGCCGCAAGTTCACCGAGAACTGGTCGGGTGCCGCATCGTTCTCGTACGAAAAGGCCGAGGACGACGACCTGGTGTCGCCGCTCGCGCCCACGAACGGGCGCAAGGGCATCTCGCTGGCCGCGATCTACACGCAGGACAAGTTCAAGGTCACGACCGGCATCAGCTACTTCAAGCTGGGCGACGCGTCCGCCGAAACCGGCACGCCCGACACCGCGCGCGCCGAGATGGAGGACAACCACGCCCTCGGCGTCGGTGTGAAGATCGGCTACACCTTCTGATCCGACCCGACCCGAACGACATCACGCAAAGGCCCCGCAAACGCGGGGCCTTCTGCATTGCGGGTTCGCGCGCGGAAATCGCCTGCGCCGGCCGGTCACTCTGCGGCCAGCGCCTTTTCCAGCTCGGGCCGGAACCGGTTTTCGTAGTCGGCTCCGACAAGGGGCCCGGCGTGGCGGTAAAGGATGCGGCCCTGCGCGTCGACGATGAAGGTTTCGGGCGGGGCCGTCACGCCCCAGTCGATCGCCGCCCTTCCCTGCGGGTCCGTCGCCAGGGCGCCGAAAGGATTGCCATGCTCGTCCAGGAACCGCTGCGCCGCGGGCGCCGGGTCCTTCAGGTCCACGCCCAGCACGGGCAGGCCGGATTGCGCGAGCGCGGTAAGTGTCGAATGTTCGGCCCGGCAGGGCGGGCACCAGCTGGCCCAGAAGTTCACCAGCTTGACGCCCGGCGCGCGCAGATCGGCGTCGGTCAGCTGCCGCGTACCCTCCAGCGTCGTCTGCGGCAGCGCGGGTGCGGGCCGGTCGATCAGGGCCGATGGCAGATCGTCGGGGTTCTCGCGTCCCATGCCCCACAGGAACATCGCGGCGATGCCCGCGAACAGCACCGGCGGCAGCAGGGCAAGCGGCGGAATCCTAGCCACGGCGCCGTTCCACGCGGTCCAGGTCGCGCCGCGCCCGCGCCCCCGCGACCAGCGTCTGCACCACCAGCGCGGCCAGCAGGGCGGCGGCCACGCCCCATGCCGACAGGACGGGGACGGCGTATTTGCCAAGTTCGATCATGCAACCTCCTTCACGGGCGCGCCTCGCGCGCGATCAGGGCGGCGGTGCGGCGGCGCCGGATCTCGGTCCGGGTGCGGGCGAGGACGAGCGCCACGAACAACAGGAAGAACGCCAGCATGCACAGATACAGCGGCTGCTTGTAGACCGGCGCCATCCGCTCGCCGGCCCGCACCGACAGGGATGCGCCCTGGTGCAGGCCCTGGTTCCAGAACAGCGCGGCGTAGCGCGACAAGAGCGCGAAGACCGACCCCACGAGGCACAGGACCGAGGTGAGGTCGGCGGCGCTGTCGGGGTCCTCGACCGCGGACCACAGCGCGATGTAGCCCACGTAGAACAGGAACAGGACGAGGAAGCTTGTCAGCCGCGGGTCCCATTCCCACCACGATCCCCACATCGGCTGCCCCCAGATCGCCCCGGTGACAAGGGCGATCACGGTCATCACGGCGCCCACCGGCGCGGCGGCGCGGGCGGCCAGCGCGCTGACGTGGTGGCGGCGGACGATCCAGACCAGCGACGCGACCAGCATCATCATCCAGGCGTTGATCGCCATCATCGCGGCGGGGACGTGGACGAACATGATCTTGACCGTCGCGCCCTGCCGGTAGTCGGGCGGGGTGGCAAAGCCCCAGCCCAGGCCCGCGACCAGCGCGACGGCGGCGGCGGCCGACAGCCATGGCAGCACCGCGCCCGACAGGCGCATGAACTTCACGGGGTTGGCGTATTCCCACAGCGACATGGTCGTCCCTTATCCGCGCGCGTGGCCGGGGTGAAGCCCGCTCACCTCAGATTGACCCGCAGCGCCGCGGCGGCCGCGAACGGGATCGCCGCGACCACCGCCAGCGTGATCCCCGCCAGCAGCGCAAGCGGCGTCGCGGGGTCCTGCCCCGCCGCGCCCAGCCGCACCGTCTCGGCCCCGAAGATCAGGGTCGGGATGTAAAGCGGCAGCACCAGCGCCGACAGCAGCAGCCCGCCCCGGCGCACCCCCACCGTCAGCGCCGCGCCGAACGCGCCCAGCATCGACAGCGCCGGCGTCCCCAGCGCCAGCGACATGAGCAGCCAAGGCAGCGCGGCTGTCGGCAGGTGCAGCAGCAGCCCGAACAGCGGCGCCGCGACCACCAGCGGCAGCCCGGTCGTGACCCAGTGCGCGGCCGCCTTGGCCAGCACCACGCCTTCCAGCGGCAGGGGCGCGGTGGCGAGCAGGTCCAGGCTCCCATCCTCCCCGTCCAGGGCGAAGATGCGGTCGAGGGACAGAAGGCAGGCCAGCAGCGCGCCGACCCACATGATGCCGGGCGCGATCCGCGACAGGATGTCGCCCCCCGCGCCCACCCCGAACGGGACCAGCGTGCAGACGATCAGGAAGAAGGCGAGGCCAAGGCCCAAGCCCCCGCCCGCGCGAAAGGCAAGCCGCAGGTCGCGCAGGAACACGGCCTTCATGGGGGGCGCTTCGGGCTGGGTGGGGCGGGCATCACCCGAACGCCTCGTCGAAGCTTGCCGGGGCGCGGCCCGCCGGGCGCGCGGGGTCGGCGCGATACGGGGTCAGGTCCAGCACCGCCGCCTCGGGCAGCCCAAGGTCCACGTGGGTCGCGATGAGCGCGGCCCCGCCGCGGCCCAGATGCGCCCGGACGGCGGACGCGAACAGCAGGACGGACGCCGCGTCCAGCGACACCGTCGGCTCATCCAGCACCCACAGCGGCCGCCCGGTGACCAGAAGCCGCGCAAGCCCCAGCCGCCGTCTTTGCCCCGCCGACAGCATCGCCGCCGGACGCTGGGCAAGATCGCCGAGGTCGAGCGCGCGCAGCGCCGCATCGACGCGCGTGCGCCCCGCCCCGAACAGCTGCGCCCAGAAAGACAGGTTCTCGGCCACGGTCAGCGAGCCCTTCAGCCCGTCCGCGTGGCCCGCATAGGCCACGCTATCGGGGGCAAGGTAGATCCGCCCCTCGACCGGGTCCTGAAGCCCGGCGACGGTCCGCAGCAGCGTCGTCTTGCCGATCCCGTTCGGGCCGCGCAGGATCAGGGCCGCGCCGGGGTCCAGCTGAAACGACACCCCCTCGACCGCGCGCCGCCCGCCGCGTGCGACGGCGAGGGTCGTGACCGTCAGCAGCGGCGTCATGGATCAGACCGGGATCAGGGCGCAGGCCACGCGCCGCCCCTCGGCCAGCGTCACGTTGTAGCTGCGCGCGGCCGACGGGCTCGACATCGCCTCGACCATCAGGCCCGCGTCCTGCAGCCGACCGGCCAGATCGCCCGGCAGCCGCGCGATGTCGGCGCCCATGCCCACGAACAGCAGATCGACCTCGGCCGCGAGATCCAGCAGCGCCGCGCTGTCGTCAAGCCCGCCCCAGGCGCGGACCGCCTGCGCGGTCGCGATCACCGGGCCACGGTGAACCTGCCCGCCGATGCGGAAGAACCCCGGACCGTAGCCGTCCAGCGACAGCGCCCCGCCGAAATCGGTCGGGTTCATCGGCATCAGGGCATGTCCTTGAAGGGCGTCCCCGCAAGCTCGTCCCTCTCGCCCGGCGCGGCCTTGGCGGGCTTCGACCAGTCGCGCTTGACGCCCAGCCACAGCACCACCGACTTGGCGAGATAGACGGTCGAATACGCGCCCACGATCACGCCCCAGATCATCGCGAAGACGAAGTTGCGGATCACGTCGCCGCCCAGCACCAGCATCGGGATCAGCGCGAGCAGCGTGGTCACCGCCGTCATGACCGTGCGCGACAGCGTTTCGTTCACGGTCAGGTTCATCACGTCGATCAGCGGCCGCGTCTTGAACTTGATGAGGTTCTCGCGAAGGCGGTCGAACACGACGACGGTGTCGTTGATCGAATACCCCAGGATCGTCAGCAGGGCCGCGATCGTGGTCAGGTCGAACCTCAGCTGGAACAGCGAGAAGATGCCCATCGTCAGCAGCACGTCGTGGACCAGCGCGGCGACGCCCCCCAGCGCGAACTGCCATTCGAACCGCAGCCAGATGTAGAGCAGGATGCCAAGCGTCGCGGCCCCCACCGCGTAAAGCGCGGTGTTCAGCAGCTCGCCCGACACCTTGGGGCCGACCGATTCCACCGCGGCGAACCGCACGGCCGGATCGACCTGCTTCAGCGCCGCCTCGTATTCGTTCAGCTGTTCAGGCGTGACTGACCCGGCTTCGTTCGCAAGCCCGATGCGGATCTGCGCCACGTGCCGGTCGGGTCCGAAGGTCGGGTCGAACACCTCGGTGATCGACAGATCGCCCTGCACCACGGGTTCAAGCGCCGCGCGATACTCGCCCACCTCGAACGCGGTGCTGCTTTCGGCGCGGATGGTCGTGCCGCCCTTGAAGTCGATGCCGAGGTTCAGCCCCATCGTGAAGATCAGGATCACCGACGCGACCATCGCCGCAAGCGAGATGCCCGTGGTCAGCGCCTGCCAGCGGAAGAAGTTGATGCGGGTTTCGTCCGGGACGAGCTTGAGACGGAATGCCACGATATTCCCCTTACAGGACCAGCGTCTTGGGCTTGCGCCACTCGAGCCACAGCACGATCAGCAGCCGCGTCAGGAAGATCGCGGTGAACACCGAGGTCACGATCCCGATCGTCAGCGTCACGGCGAAGCCCTTGACCGGGCCGGAACCGAGGAAGAACATGACCAGCGCCGCGATGAAGGTCGTGACGTTCGCGTCGATGATCGCGCTCATCGCCTCGTTGAAGCCGTCGCTGATGGCGGCGACCACGCGCTTGCCGGCGCGCAGCTCCTCGCGGATGCGTTCGTAGATGATGACGTTGGCATCGACCGCGGTGCCGACCGTCAGCACGATCCCGGCGATGCCGGGCAGCGTGAGCGTGGCCCCGATCATCGACATGATCGACAGGATCAGGATCACGTTGACGATCACGGCGCTCGACGCGAACACGCCGAAAAGCCCGTAGCTTGCCACGATATAGCCCACCACCAGCACCGTCGCCACCAGGGTGGCGAGCGTGCCCGCGTTGATGCTGTCCTGCCCCAGTTCCGGGCCGATCGTCCGTTCCTCGAGGAATGTCATTTCCGCAGGCAGCGCGCCCGCGCGCAGCAGGACGGCAAGCCGGTTCGATTCCTCCACGGTCATCGCGCCGGAGATCTGACCCTGACCGCCGGGGATCGGCTGTTTGATGTTGGGCGCGGAAATCACCTGGTCGTCCAGCACGATGGCGAACAGCTGGCCCACGTTCGCGGCCGTATAGGCGCCAAAGCGGCGCGCGCCGTTGGGGTTGAACCGGAACTCGACCGCCGGCTGGCCGTCCTGGTCGAAGCTGGGTCGCGCGTCGGTCAGTTCCTCGCCGGTGACGACCGGAGTCTCGTCCAGAGTGTAATACACCCCCTCCTGCTCAAGCGACGGCAGCAGGATGTTGCCCGCGCCGGGACGGGCGTTCGGGTCGACGCCCTGCCCCACGACCTGGTGGAAGGTCAGGCGCGCGGTCGTCCCGATCAGCTCCTTCAGCTCCTCGGCCGAGCCGATGCCGGGCACCTGGATCAGGATCCGGTCGGCGCCCTGGCGCTGGATGGTGGGTTCGCGGGTGCCGACCTCGTCCACGCGACGGCGCACGATTTCCAGCGACTGCTGGATGGTCCGGTCGTCGGTCGCGGCGCGCTCCGCCTCGGACAGGCCGACGATCAGGTTCGCGCCGCTGGCGGTGATGTCGAGGTCGCTCGACCCCGCCCCCGACAGCGAGGCGACGGGCGTCGCCAGCGAGCGCGCGATCTCGACCGCGCGGGCCATCTGCGCGGGTTCGCCGATCTCGACGGTCAGGCGGTCCTCGGGGCCGGGCACGCGGCGGACCGCGCCGATCACGTCGCGTTCCTTCGCCAGCGCCTCGCGCAGTTCCGGCCACAGCGCGTTCATCCGCGACTTGTAGACCTCGGCCACGTGCACCTCGCCCAGAAGATGGGCGCCGCCGCGCAGGTCCAGGCCCAGGTTGACGAGGTTCGAGGGCAGGAAGTCGGGCCAGCTCTTGCGGGCCTCGGCCTGCTCGGGCGTCTCGAAGCCCGCGCGCTCGGCGGCGGTGACGGCGTCGTTATGCTGCTCGACCCGCCCGTAGAACAGGTTCGGCATCGCGAACAGAAGGCCGATCGCGACCAGACCCAGGATCAGGGCGCGCTTCCAGAAGGGGATTTGCAGCATGGCGCCGGTCTTTTCTCAGCTTTTGGCGGCGGGCGCGGGGGCCGCGGCCTGGCTCACGACCTGCGAGATCATGCCGCGCACGACGCGCACCCTGACGTTCTGCGCGATCTCGACGTCGACTTCGTCGTCACGCACCGACACGACACGGCCGATGAGGCCGCCGTTGGTGATGATCTCGTCGCCCCTCTTCAGCGCGGCGACCATGTCGCGGTGCTGGCGCAGCTTGCGCTGCTGCGGGCGCAGGATCAGGAAATACATGATCGCGAACACCAGGATCAGCGGCACGAACTGAGCGAAGGCGGCGGCGCCCCCGGGGGCGGCGGTGGCCTGGGCGTAGGCGGGCGTCACGAACATCGGCGTTCCTTGGTCGGGGCCCCGCGCAGGGTCGGCGCAGCGGGCATGAGGGCAGGCGGAAAGCGGCGACCGGCGGCAAAGCCTCCGGCGGATTGGCGCGCAACCTAGCGACGGGGCGCGCGCTTGTCCAGAAAAGGGGTGGCGGGCGCCGCGCCGGGCCCGCGGACGCGCAGATCATCGCGCGCCCGGGCCCGCGCCGGTCAGTCCCGTCGCTGGCGGGCGAGCCACTGGCTGGGCGACATGCCAAGCTCGGCCCGGAAGGCGGCGCGCAGCGCGTGATCGTCGGGAAAACCGCTGCGGCTGGCGACGTCGCCCAAGCCCCGCGCCCCCGCAAGCAGCAGGTCCTGCGCCCGCGCCATGCGCGCCCGGCGCAGCCATGCGCCAAGGCTCGATCCCGTGCGGGCGCGGACATGCCGGGTGAAGCTGCGCCGGCTCATCCCCGCCCGATCGGCCAGTTCGTCCAGCGACGCCGGGCGGGCGGGATCGGCGGCGATGGCGTCCAGCACCTCGGCCAGCCGCAGGTCCGCGGGCGAGCCGATCGCGGGACGCGCGACCAGCTGCGGCTGCGCCCCGGACCGCTGCGGAGCGACGACCAGATGGCGGGCGACCCGGTTCGCCTCGGCCGCGCCCGCGACGCGGGCCAGCAGGTGCAGGCAGCAATCCAGCCCCGATGCGACTCCCGCCGAGGTGAGAACCGGTCCCTCGTCCACGAAGATCGCCCCCGGATCGACGGTCACCGACGGAAACCGCGCGGCGAAATCGTCGGCGCGGGCCCAGTGCGTCGTCGCGCGGCGCCCGTCCAGCAGGCCCGCCTGCGCCACGCCGAACGCGCCGAGGCAAAGCCCCGCAACCACCGCGCCCCGCGCGCCCGCGTGCCGCAGTTCGTCAACGATCGCGGCCGGCACCGGCTCGGCATGATCGCGCCAGCCCGGCAGTACGATCACGTCGGCGGTCCGCGCGGTTTCAAGCGGGTGCGGCACCTCGATCGTCAGCCCCGCGCCGGCCGCGACCCGGGGTTCGGCGGCGCAGACATCGACGCGGTGACCGGCGGCAAGGAACGGCTCGCCGAACACCGCGAGCGGAGTGGACAGCATGAAGGGGCTGATCCGGTCATAGGCGATGACGGCGACGCGCATTGGCCCGATCTACATGAAACTTGTCCGCAGGGCCACTACCACACGGGCCGTAACCGCGACAAATCTGGCCCATCGCAACCGGAACGCTGCATTGAGGCCACCGCGCATGAACCGCACCCTTCTCGTGATCGACATTCAGAACGATTATTTCCCCGGCGGTCTGTTGCCCCTGTGGCAGGCCGAGGAAACCGAGGCGCGGATCGTCGACGCGATCCACGCCGCCCGCGAGCGCGGCGACGGGATCGTGCTGGTGCAGCACGTCTCGACCGCGCCATCCGGGTTCATGGCGGCGGGCGGCAGCGGCGTCCTGATCCGCCAGGCGGTGCTGGACGCGGCGGGCGGTGCGCCGGTCGTGACCAAGCACGTGGCCGACGCGTTTCAGGACACCGACCTTGCCAACCACCTGCCGGGCTCGGGCGAGCTGCTGGTCTGCGGCATGATGACGCAGAACTGCGTGGTCTTCACCGCGATGTCGCGCGACGCAGAAGGCTACGATGTCCGCGTGGTGGGCGACCTTTGCACCGCGCCGACCGAGGCCGTCCATCGCATCGCGCTGAACGCGCTGCGGTCGAAGACGCGGGTGATGGACGCGGCCGACCTGGGCCGTGCCGACGCGGCCTGACCGGGCCGCGCCTGCCGCCTTGGCGCGGCCTCGCCGCGCCCCTCAGGCCCGCGCGGGCTGCGCGCGTTCCACCAGCCGGGCGAAGAAGCTCGCCCCCACCGGCGCGATCTCGTCGTTGAAGTCGTAGGCGGGGTGGTGCAGCCCGGCGCTCGGCCCCTGGCCCAGGAACAGATACGCGCCCGGGCGGGCCTGCAGCATGTAGCTGAAATCCTCGGCCCCCATCTCGCGCTCGCTTTCGCGGTTCACCTGGTCCTCGCCCGACACCTCGGCCGCGACGTCGGCGGCGAAGGCCGCGCGGTCGGCGTCGTTGATCGTCGCCGGATAGCCGCGGTCGAAGTCCAGTTCGGCCGTGACGCCATAGGCGGCCGCCTGCCCCGCAACGATCTCGGTCATCCTGCGTTCGACCATCTCGCGCACGTCCGGATCGAAGCTGCGCACCGTGCCCTGCACGAAGGCGGTGTCGGGGATCACGTTGTCGGCCGAGCCGGAATGGATTTGCGTCACCGACACCACGAGATCCTGCATCGCATAGTGGTTGCGGCTGACAATGGTCTGGATCGCCTGCACGATCCCGACGGCGGCGACCAGCGGGTCGGCCGTCTCGTGCGGCCTGGCCCCGTGCCCGCCCCGGCCCGCGATGCGGATGTCGAAGGTGTCGACCGCGGCCATGATCGCGCCCGGATTGGTCTCGAACCTGCCCGGCTCGACATTGGGCGAGTTGTGGATGCCGAAGACCTGGGTGATCCCGAAGCGGTCCATGATCCCTTCGTCCACCATGACCTTGGCGCCGCCGCCCCCTTCCTCGGCGGGCTGGAAGATCAGCGCGACGCGGCCCGAAAAGTTGCGCGTCTCGGCCAGGTAGCGCGCGGCGCCCAGCAGCATCGTGGTGTGCCCGTCATGGCCGCAGGCGTGCATGACGCCCGCGTTCTTCGACGCATAGTCCTTGCCCGTCGTCTCGGCGATCGGCAGCGCGTCCATGTCGGCGCGCAGGCCGATGGTGGGGCCGCCGTCGCCCCCGTCGCCCGCATCGCCCGCGTCGCGGCCGTTGATGATCGCGACCATGCCGGTCTGCGCGATCCCCTCGTGCAGCTCGTCCACCCCGAACTCGCGCAGGCGCTCGGCCACGAAGGCGGCGGTCTGGGTCAGGTCGAACCGCAGTTCGGGGTGCTGGTGCAGGTGGCGCCGCCACGCGGTCATGTCTTCGGCGTAGCCGGCGATGCGGTTGAGGACGGGCATGATGGACTCTTTCGCAGGGTGCGTGTTTCGTGCGGCCATTCAGTCCCAACCGGGACGCATTGTCCATCGGGGGGCGGCGCATGTCCGACGCGACTGACGAAACCGGGCGGCTGATCGCCATCATGGCCGCGCTGCGCGATCCCGCGACCGGCTGTCCATGGGATATCGAGCAGGACTTCGCGTCCATCGCCCCCTACACGATCGAGGAAGCCTACGAGGTCGCCGACGCGATCGAACGCGAGGCATGGGGCGAGCTGCCGGGGGAACTGGGCGACCTGCTGCTGCAGGTGGTGTTTCACGCGCAGATGGCGTCCGAGGCGGGGATGTTCGGCTTTGCCGACGTGGCGCGGGCGATTTCCGACAAGCTGGTCAGCCGGCATCCGCATGTCTTCGGCGACGAGAACCGCGACAAGTCGGCCGCGCAGCAGGTCAAGGACTGGGAAGCGATCAAGGCGACCGAACGCGCCGCGAAGGCCGAGCGTGGGGTGCTGGACGGCGTGGCGATGGGCCTGCCCGCGCTGACCCGCGCCGTGAAGCTGCAGAACCGGGCGGCGCGGGTCGGCTTTGACTGGCCGGCGACGGACCAGGTGCTCGACAAGCTGCGCGAGGAAACCGCCGAGTTGGTCGCGGCAAGGGACAGCGGCGACCGCGCCCACATGACCGAGGAGCTGGGCGACCTGATGTTCGTGATGGCGAACCTCGCGCGCCACCTGGACATCGACCCAGAGGAGGCGCTGCGGGCCGCGAACGCCAAGTTCACCCGGCGGTTCCGGTCGATCGAGACGGCGCTGGCGGCGGACGGCCGCACGCCGCAGCAATCGACGCTGGAGGAGATGGACGCGCTGTGGGACGCGGCGAAGATCGCGGAGCGGGCGCGGGCGGAGCGGGCGTGACGGGGCAGGCTTACCGAGTGGCGGCGTAGACGAGCGAGTCGCCCGGCTGGTCCGACAGGTTCGGACGAACCATGTGCTGCCGCAGAACCCCTTCCAGGACCAGCCCCGCATTCTCCATCACCCGCGCCGAGGCGGTGTTTTTAGGGCGCGCACGTCGCCTCGACCCGCAGGACGGCCGGATGCGACAGCGCGTGCCGGACGAGGCAGCGCAGTACCTCGGTCATGCAGCCGCGGCCCCACCAGCGGGAGGCGAGCGCATATCCATAGACGACGGTGTCGCCGGTCACCTCGGGGTGGATCATGCCGATGATCTCTCGCGCGCTTTCACGCGGCAGGATGACCATCGGAAAGCCGGTGCCGGCGGTCCATTCGGCCGCTGCGCGGACGAGAAAGGCGCGCGTCTCGTCCGGGTGCCGGTGCGTGCGCCAACCCAGGTGAAGCGTGACGCGCGGGTCCGAGGCATAGGCGTCGAAAGCCGCGTGGGCGTCGTCCGGGCTGGCGCGGCGCAGCAGGAAGCGGTTGGTGGAGAGGTGATCGGGAAGGGAATAGGGCGGGGTCATGGGCGAAGGATAGCGGTGGTGAAATATGCCGCAACGGCGATCCCGACGTCGGAGGTGGCTGCCGGAGATGGGCAGCCCTGCCCCGCAGCGGTGACCGACGCATTGCGACAGTCCTTCGATCCACTCCCGGTCCGCCCAAAGCGGCCCGGGACGCGCCCGCCCGCCCCAGGCGGGTGCGTTCGCACCCACCAGGCGGTCGCGTCCCTCCGGAGTGCTGGCGTCATGGGACCGCATGGAAACGGGCTCGTGGCCCGTTTCCTTCAGCAGGACCGCCGCAGGGCACACCCGATCACGCCGCCATCGCCCCGTCCCGCACCGCCGCGAGCGCCGCGTCGTAGTCCGAAAGCGTCCCCGACGACCCCCGCTCCGACAGGATCCGCTTCCATCCCCGCGCGCCGGGGCGGCCGTGGAACAGCCCCAGCATGTGCCGGGTGATCTGGTGCATCCGCCCCCCCCTCTCGGCCAGACGGCGGGCGATCACCTCGCGCATCTCCTCGGCGACCTCCAGGGGCGACGCGAAGCGCGGCACCTCGCCCCACAGGGCGTCGGCGTCGCCGAGGATGTCCCAAGGCTGGTGATAGGCGGCGCGCCCGACCATCACCCCGTCCATGTGCGAAAGCTGGTCGCGGACGACATCCATCGTCGCGATCCCGCCGTTGATCGACAGGTGCAGGTCCGGGAACGCCGCCTTCATCGCGTGGACCAGCGGATAGTCGAGCGGCGGCACCTCGCGGTTTTCCCTTGGCGACAACCCTTGCAGCCACGCCTTGCGGGCATGGATTGTGACCCGCCGCACGCCCGCATCGCGCATCCGCGCAAGAAAGCCGGGCAGCACCTCGGCCGGGTCCTGGTCGTCCACCCCGATCCGGCACTTCACCGTGACCTCGACCGCGCTCGCCTGCGCCATCGCCGCCACGCAGTCCGCCACCAGGACTGGCGACTTCATCAGCACCGCGCCAAAGCAGCCCGACTGCACCCGGTCGCTGGGGCAGCCGACGTTCAGATTGACCTCGTCATAGCCCCGGTCGGCGGCGATTTGCACCGCCTGACGCAGTTCGGCCGGGTCCGACCCGCCAAGCTGCAGCGCAACGGGATGTTCGCCAGGGCCGAAGTCCAGAAGCCGCGCGCGATCCCCGTGGACGATCGCGGCCGAGGTCACCATCTCGGTATAAAGCAGCGCCCGCCGGCTCAGCAGGCGGTGAAAGCCGCGGCAGTGGCGGTCGGTCCAGTCCATCATGGGCGCGACGGACAGCCGCGCGGCATCGCGCACGGCGGCTTCTTCAGGGCTCGGCGACCGCTGAACAGGAGAAGGGCGGGGCATCGTCATGCGCGCCATGTAGCAGCTTTCCGGGCGCTTCGCCACGTACCGGCACAAAACGGGAACTTCGCCCCGGCGAAAGGGGTTCTGCCCGACACATTCAGGCGAGATCACCATGGCCGACGAACAGAACCCCAAGTCGCAGACGCCCGAGAACGGCAACACGGAAAAGGACCCCGACGACTGGGTCAGCGGCGACGACCCGATGACCGGCGCGCAGGCGTCGTACCTCAAGACGCTGAGCGAGCAGGCCGACGACCCCGACGCCTACGACGAGACGGTGAACAAGGCCGAGGCGTCGCGCCGGATCGACGCGCTGAAGGACAGGCTGGGCCTGGAATAGCCCCGCCCGATCCGCGCGACGGGTCCGCGGCTTGAGCCCGGGCCCGCGCGCCCCTATCTTGGCGGTCAGGCGCGCACGCCCCGACCCGAAAGGTCCGACCATGTTCTCGATCCCCGGCAAGTCCCCCGTCACCATCACCCCCGCGGCCGAGGCGCAGATCGCCCGGCTGATGACCGGCAAGGGCGCGGCGGGGCTGCGGATCGGCCTGAAGAAGGGCGGCTGCGCGGGCATGGAATACACGATGGAAATGGCCGACGTGCCCGCGCCCGGCGACGAGGTGGTGGAACAGGGCGCGGCCCGGGTCCTGATCGCGCCGACCGCGCAGATGTTCCTGTTCGGGACGGAAATCGACTATGAGACCGCGTTGCTGGACAGCGGCTTCCGGTTCCGCAACCCCAACGTCACCGACAGCTGCGGCTGCGGCGAATCGGTCAGCTTCGCCATTCCGCGCGGCACCGCCGACGCCTGACCGCCGCCTCACAGCCGCCCGACGGCGATCCGATCGCCGCTCACCCGCGGCTTCCCGGCTTGATCCCCGCCGCCGTCCTCGCCTAAGCCGTTTTCACAACGGAAACGAAGGGATGGACCATGCGCAAGCTTGCCGCCGGCAACTGGAAGATGAACGGAACGCTGGCGTCGCTGGCCGAACTCGACGCGCTTCTGGGTGAAGATCGCGACTGCGAGGTCCTGATCTGCCCGCCCGCGACGCTGATCCACCCCATGGTCGCGCGGATCGCGGGCGAGGCGGTGGCGGTCGGCGGACAGGACTGCCATGCCGACGCGAACGGCGCGCATACCGGCGACCTCGCCGCCGCGCAGCTGGCCGACGCGGGCGCGGAATACGTGATCGTGGGCCATTCCGAACGCCGCACCGACCATGCCGAGGATGACGCCACCGTCGCCGCCAAGGCGCAGGCCGCGCACAAGGCGGGCCTGACCGCCATCGTCTGCGTGGGCGAGACCGAGGCGCAGCGCGACGGCGGCGAGACGCTGGATGTGATCGCGCGCCAGCTTGCGGGCTCGATCCCCGACGGCGCCCGCGCCGGGAACACCGTCGTCGCCTACGAACCCGTCTGGGCGATCGGCACCGGCCGCACCCCCGATAGCGCCCAGATCGCCGAGGTCCATGCCGCGATCCGCGATGCGCTGACCGCGCGGTTCGCCGATGGCGGCGACTTCCGCCTGCTCTACGGCGGCAGCGTCAAGCCCGGCAACGCGGCCGAGATCTTCGCGATCCCGCATGTGAACGGCGCGCTGGTCGGCGGCGCGAGCCTCAAGGCGGCCGACTTCGGCCCGATCGTCGCGGCGCTCGACGCCGCGTAAACGTGCGACCGGGGATGGCGGCGGGCGGGTCACTTGCCGCCCCCGCCCATGCGTGAAAGGGTCGGCCCCAGAAGCACGAGGCAGGCATGACCGAGGCCAAGCAGATCATCTGCATCAAGTGGGGCACGAAGTTCGGCCCCGAATACGTCAACCGCCTGCACGCAATGATCGCGCGCAACATTACGCCGCCGTTCCGCCTAATCTGCTTCACCGACGACGGCGACGGGCTGCACGGCGACATCGTCGTGCGCCCCCTGCCCCGGTTCGACTACGAGCCGCCCAAGAACACCATCGGCAAATGGCCGAAATCGCGCCTGTGGGGGGACCTGGGCGACGTGACCGGCACGGTCCTGTTCATGGACCTCGACGTCATCGTCACCGGCAACCTGGACGACTTCTTCAGCTTCGGCGACCCGGACGACACGGTGCTGGCCACCAACCCCGCCCGCATCAAGCCGTTCGAGAAGCTGGGCCAGACCTCGGTCTACCGGATGCGGGTCGGCAAGCTCGCCGGGTTGCAGGACATCTTCCGCGCCGACCCGCAGGCGGTCGCCGACGAATACCGGTTCGAGCAGCGCTTCGTCACCCGCCGCGCACCGGGCGGGGTCAGGTTCTGGCCCAAGGGCTGGGTGGTCCATTTCCGCGCCGATTGCGTGCCCGCCTTTCCCCTGCGCTACTGGCGGACGCCGAAGGTGCCGGATGGCGCGAAGATCGTCATCTTCGCGGGCAGCCTGAACCCCCCCGACGCCATCGCCGGCCGGTGGAGCGAGGATGACACCCCCCGCGCCCCCCGCGACCACCTGCGCGCGGCCTTTGACGGGACCCGGCGCGAAAGCCTGTCGCGCCACCTGCGCCACTACGTCCGCCCCACCCCCTGGGTCGCCAGGCTGTGGCGCGACTGACCGCCGCGCCCTCGGCCTGGCAGCCGCTGCCGGACGCGATGGCGGCGGCGCTTGGCCGCACGATCGCCGCCTTCGGCCACCTGGAGGACATGCTGAAACGCGCGATCTTCGCGCTGGAACGCGACGGCCTGCCGGGCGAGATCACGGAACGCGACTTTGCCGCCTGGCTGCGCCGGATGGAGCATGTCGAGACGGATTCGCTGGGCAACCTGATCGAGCGGCTGGACCAGACGCTGCGGCGGGCAAACCACATGGACGCAGCCCTCGACGCCGAACTGGGCGAGATCAAGACCTGGCGCAACGTGCTGTGCCACGCGGCCTGGCACCCGACCCCCGCAGGCTGGGTGCCCGCGTTCTCGGGCAGCCGGGGCGAGGTCGTGGACAGCGCGCTCAGCGCCGCGGACCTGACGGCGCTTGGCGACCGCACGCTCGCCGCCGCGCAGCGGGTCGGGCGGGTGATCGAGGCCGCGCTGGTGGCCGACTGGAAGGGCAGCGACTGATCGGCGCGGCCGGGCGCACGTCGAAAGCGCGGTGGGCGCACGCCCGCCTGCCCCGCCCCTCGTTGCAATCACCCGCGCGGGCAGGCTAACACCGATCGGACTCCCCCCAAACCCGCCCGACCCGCCCTTCTTCCCAGTCACGAGGCCCTCATGTCCGCCCCCCTCCGTCTCGGCATCGCCGGTCTTGGCACCGTCGGGATCGGCGTCGTCAAGATCATCCAGTCCCACGCCGACCTTCTGGCCGCGCGCTGCGGCCGCCCGGTCCAGATCACGGCCGTCTGCGCCCGAGACCGGCACCGCAACCGCGATGCTGACCTGTCGGATTTCGTCTGGGCCGACAGCGCGGCGGACCTCGCGCGGCGCGACGACGTGGACGTGTTCGTCGAACTGATCGGCGGCGAGGAAGGGGTCGCGCGCGACGCCACCCTGATCGCGCTGGAAAGCGGCAAGGACGTGGTGACGGCGAACAAGGCGATGCTGGCCGTCCACGGGCAGGCGCTGGCCGAGCGGGCCGAGCAGCTGGGCCGGTCGCTGCGGTTCGAGGCGGCGGTGGCGGGCGGCATCCCGGTCATCAAGACGCTGACGGAAAGCCTTGCCGGCAACGCGATCCGCCGCGTCATGGGCGTGATGAACGGCACCTGCAACTATATCCTGACGCGAATGCAGTCGGCGGGCCTGCCCTACGACACCGTCTTCGAAGAGGCGCGCCAGCTCGGCTACCTTGAGGCAGACCCGACGCTGGACGTGGGCGGCATCGACGCGAGCCACAAGCTGGCCATCCTCGCCGCCATCGCATTCGGCACGAAACCCGCGTTTGACGGGGTCGAGATCGAGGGGATCGAGCGCGTCAGCATCGACGACATCAACCGCGCCGCCGACATGGGTTACCGCATCAAGCTGCTGGGCGTCGCGCAGATGACGGCGCGCGGGCTGGAACAGCGCATGTCGCCCTGCCTCGTCCCCTGCGACAGCCCGCTGGGCCAGCTGGAGGGCGGCACCAACATGGTCGTGATCGAAGGCGACGCCGTGGGCCAGCTGGTCCTGCGCGGCGCGGGCGCGGGCCAGGGCCCGACCGCCAGCGCCGTCCTGTCAGACATCGTGGAAATCGCCCGCGGCGTGCGCCTGCCGGTGTTCGGCCAGCCCGCGACCGGCCTGCGCTCGGCCCATCCCGCGCGGACGGCGGTGCCCGCCGCCTATTACCTGCGGCTGACGCTGGCCGACAAGCCCGGCGCGCTCGCCAAGGTGGCGACGGTGCTGGGCGACGCGGGCATCTCGATCGACAGGATGCGGCAATACGGTCACGCCAGCGGCGACGCGCCAGTGCTGATCGTGACCCACAAGACGACGCCCGACGCGATCGACTTCGCCATCGGCGCCCTGCCCCGCACCGGCGTCATCGTTGGCGAGCCGGTGGAGCTGCGGATCGAGGAGGTCTGACCGGACCGGTCAGCGCGGCGCGTCCTGGTTCATCAGGTGGCGCAGCCCTTGCGTCACGTCGGCGCGCACGGCAAGCCGCAGCCCCGGCTCGTCCCCCGCCCTGAGCGCGGCGAGGATCAGGCGGTGATGGCGCGGCGGCTCGTTCCGGCGCATCCGCTGATAGACGGCGCGCATCGTCGGCCCCAGCTGCAGCCAGATCGTTTCCAGCACGGCCAGCATCGCGGGCGCCTGCGCGCGCAGGTAAAGCGTCCGGTGAAACTCGAGGTTGAGGCGGATATACCCCACCGCGTCGTGGTTCTGCGCCGCGTCGCCCAGCGAGGCGTTGATCGCCGCCAGCCGGTCGATCAGCGCGAAATGAGCGCGCGGCAGGGCGCGTGACGCAAGCTCCGGCTCGATCAGGGCGCGCAGCGCGGCAAGCTCCTCGATCCGCTCGACCGACAGTTCCGGCGTGGCGACCCGGCCGGACGATGACAGCGTCAGCGCGCCCTCGGCCACCAAGCGCCGCACGGCCTCGCGCGCGGGCGTCATGCTGACGCGGTGGTCGGCGGCGATGCCGCGCAAGGTCAGCGCCCGTCCCGGCGGCAGTTCCCCCAGCATGATCCGGCCGCGCAGCGCGCGATAGACGCGCTCATGCGTCGCGGGCTGCGCGGGCGCGGTGGACGCCACGGATGCGGAGGACGCGGGCGGTGCCGGGGGTGCGGGGGTGCTGCGGGTCGCCATGCCCGACCTTGTGATCACACCCGCCCGGCGTCAAGCGCCGCCGGGGCCGTCCGACCGGAACGACCACGCCATCAGGTCGCCGCCGTTCCGCCGCAGCCATGCGCGGCGCGGGGCATAGCCCGGCATCAGCCCGGCGACTGCGGCCCAGAACCGGGGCGAATGATCCATGTGCGCCAAGTGCGCCACCTCGTGCGCGGCGACGTAGTCCAGCACCTCGGGCGGGGCCATCGCCAGCCGCCAGGAAAACATCAGCCGCCCGTCCTGCGTGCAGCTGCCCCAGCGCGACCGGGTGTCGCGCAGCGCGATGGCGGCAAAGGGCCGCCCCAGCGCCGCCGCATGGCGGTCGCAGGCGGCGGCGAGGCGATCGCGCGCCAGGTGCTTCAGCCACGCCTCGGCGACCCGGCCCGGCGGGCGGCCCTGC
>ERZ501041.56-NODE-56-length-26100-cov-8.483586_pt1 | contig 26100 bp, 28 predicted proteins | sample MGYA00248848_ERZ501041 | MGnify/ENA primary metagenome ERZ501041 (study PRJEB25958, sample SAMN03398573) | human skin metagenome | study: EMG produced TPA metagenomics assembly of the Human Skin Microbiome Metagenome (human skin metagenome) data set.
GGGCTTGCCGGTGTCCGGCGCGGCGCCGTAGCCGACGAGGGTGGGCACGCGGCCGTCACCCTCGGCGGGCCCGCCGACGTCGGGCTCGGCGCCCTCGAGGGTGAAGGTCACCAGGGGCGCACCGACCTCGAGGGTCTCGCCCTCGGCGCCGTGCAGGGCCGCGACGACGCCCGCGAACGGGCTCGAGACCTCGACCACGGCCTTGGCCGTCTCGACGTCGGCGAGCACCTGGTTCACGGTCACCGCGTCGCCCTCGGCCACGCGCCACGTCACGATCTCGGACTCGGTCAGGCCCTCGCCGAGGTCGGGCAGGCGGAAGGTCTTCTGGCTCATCGGGTCTCCTCCCCGGCGTTCTGGGCGGCGAGGAACTGCTCGGCGGTCTCGGGGGCGGCGAACGCGTCCACGGAGTCCAGCGAATTCGGCCGGCCCAGAGCACGGTCCAGGCCGTCGAGGATGCGGTCGAGGTCCGGCAGGTGCAGGTGCTCGAGCTTGGACGGCGGGTAGGGCACGTCCATGCCGGTGACGCGCACCGGCGGGGCCTCGAGCCAGTGGAACGCGCGCTCGGCCACCGTGGCCACGAGCTCGGCGCCGAGGCCGCCGGTGCGGGAGGCCTCGTGCGCCACGACGAGCCGGCCGGTGCGCCGCACCGAGGACTCGACGAGGCCGGTGTCCAGCGGGGACAGGCTGCGCAGGTCGACCACCTCGACCTCGACGCCCTCCTCGGCCGCCACCTCGGCGGCCTGCAGGGCGGTCTTCACGAGCGGGCCGTAGGCCACGAGCGTGGCGTCACGGCCCTCGCGCAGGATGCGGGCCGGGCTCATCGGCGGGATCGCGACGTCCAGGTCCACGTCGCCCTTGTCGTGGTAGCGACGCTTGGGCTCGAGGTAGACCACCGGGTCCTCCGAGGCGATCGCGGCGCGGATGAGGTCGTACCCCTCCTGTGGGGAGGACGGGGAGACCACGCGCAGGCCCGCGGTGTGCAGGAAGTAGGCCTCGGGCGACTCGGAGTGGTGCTCCGGGGAGCCGATGCCGCCGCCGAAGGGGATGCGGATGGTGACCGGCATCGGCACGGCGCCGCGGGTGCGGGCGCGCAGCTTGGCCAGGTTCGCCACGATCTGGTCGAACGCCGGGTACACGAAGCCGTCGAACTGGATCTCGACGACGGGCCGGTAGCCGCGCATCGCCAGGCCGATGGCCGTGCCCACGATGCCGGACTCGGCCAGCGGGGTGTCGAGCACCCGGTCCTCGCCGAACTCGGCCTGCAGGCCGTCGGTGATGCGGAACACGCCGCCGAGGGCGCCGATGTCCTCGCCCATGAGCAGGACCTTGGGGTCGTCGGCCAGGGCACGGTGCAGGCCGCGGTTGATCGCACGGCCGAAGGTCATGCGCTCGCTCACGCGCCCGCCTCCTCGTCGTCGAACTGCTGCAGGTAGAGGGCGTGCTCGCGGCGCTGCCGCTCGAGCTCCTGGTGGGGCTCCGCGTAGATCTCGTCGAAGAGCTTGTCCGCGCCGTCCTCCTCGAGCGCCTCGAGGGCGCGGCGGACCTCGGCCGCCAGCTCGTCGGCCTCGGCCTGGGCCTGTGCGAGCACGGCGTCCACGTCCACATCGAGGGTGCGCAGGTGCGCCTCCACGCGGGTCAGCGGGTCACGGGCCTTCCAGGCCTCGAGCTCGGCGTCGTCCCGGTAGCGGGTGGGGTCGTCCGCGGTGGTGTGCGGGCCCATGCGGTAGGTGACGGCCTCGATGAAGGTGGGACCGCCCCCGTCGGCCGCGCGCTCGACGGCGGCGCGGGTCGCGGCGAGCACGGCCAGGACGTCGTTGCCGTCCACGCGCATCGACGGGATGCCGAAGCCCCACGGGCGGTCCGCGATGCTGCGGCGGGTCTGCAGGCGCACGGGCTCGGAGATGGCCCAGTGGTTGTTCTGGCAGAAGAACACCACGGGCGACTGGTACGAGGCGCTGAAGACCATGGCCTCGTTGACGTCTCCCTGGCTCGTGGCGCCGTCGCCGAAGTAGACGATCGTGGCGACGTCCGCCTGGTCCCGCTGGACGCCCATCGCATAGCCGACGGCGTGCAGGGCCTGCGCGCCGATGATGATCTGCTGGGTGGCCACCCGCGTCTCGTTCGGGTCCCAGCTCGAGAACGTGGAGCCGCGCCACACCCGCAGCAGGTCCAGCGCGGGGACGCCGCGCAGCAGGGCCACGCCGTTCTCGCGGTAGGACGGGAAGACGAAGTCGTCCGGGCGCAGCGCGACGGCGGAGCCCACCTGGGCGGCCTCCTGGCCCAGCAGCGGCGGCCACAGGGCCAGCTCGCCCTGACGCTGCAGGTGCGTGGCCTCGACGTCGAGGCGACGGACCACGGCCATCTGGCGGTACAGCGCGGCGAGGGCGTCGGCGTCGACGTCCTCGATCCACGGGTCGAGCTCCGGCTGCGGACGGCGGCGGCCCTCCGTGTCGAGCACCTGGAGCATCACGGCCTCGGCCGGGCCCGCCGGGGGCGGAGAGCCGGCGGACTGTCCGCCGGTGGGACGGGTGTGGTCCACGAGGGTCACTGCACTGCCTTCCGATCGACGCCCACGGTGCGGGGCGAGGGAGTTGTACGCATGCGCGAGCAGGGGTGGAGCGCGCGGCGTCTCGGTGGTGTGATTGTAATCACTTTCGTGTGATCTGCGCCACTCTGCCCGGGGCCGCCGCGCGAGGGCCGGGTGTCAGGCGCGGCGCAGCAGCACGTCGACGGCGGCGTCGAGGTAGGCGTCGACCTGGCCCTCCTCGTAGCCGGCGGCACCCTCGGCCTCGCCGAACGACGCGCGGCGCACGTCGTCCGCGGTCAGCCCGCCCTCGGCGCCGGGATCCGTCGAGTCCTCCGCACCGGCCAGGGTGACGCGCAGGCGGTCCACGAGCGCGTCCACCTGGTCCACGTCGTAGCTCACGGCGTCCGCGCGGGAGGGGCGGCGGAAGCGCTCCGCCGGGGCCCGGTCGGCGCGGGCCACGAGCTCGGCCACGCGCTCCTCGAGGTCTGCGGCCCAGTCCTCGTCCCCGCGCTCGGCGACGAAGGCCTGACGCTCGGCGGCGGCCAGCTCCTCCTCCAGACGGTCCAGCTCGTCGTCCACCTCGTCCGTGGCGTAGCCGCCGTTGACGGTCGCGAAGCGGGCCTGGCGCACCTCCTCCGCCGTCAGCGGGGCACCGCCGTCGCGCGCCTCACGGGCACGCGCCATGAAGGCGTCCACGTGGGTGGTCTCGTAGCCGATCTCGTCCTGCTCGACGAGCTCGAAGACCGGCTCGGCGTCCGGGGTGGTGCGGGGGGTCATGGGCGTCTCCTGCGGTGCGGGTCCCGGCCGTGCCGGGTCGAGGGGTGGATCAGGTCAGGGGCAGCGCCAGCACGGTGTAGGCCACCGGCGCGGCGAACACGAGGGAGTCCAGGCGGTCCATCACGCCGCCGTGGCCGGGCAGGGCGGAGGACATGTCCTTGATGCCGAGCTCACGCTTGACCATGGACTCGGAGAAGTCCCCCGAGGTGGCGGCGGCGACGGTGGTCACGCCGAGGACGGCGCCGACCCACCACGGCTGGCCGACCAGCAGGGGGACGGCGACGACGCCCACCAGCACCGAGCCCGCCAGGGAGCCGGCCAGGCCCTCCCAGGACTTCTTGGGGCTGATGCGCGGGGCGATCGGGGTGCGGCCGAAGCGGTAGCCCACGATGTAGCCGAACGTGTCGTTGGAGACCACCATCAGCAGCAGGATCGCCACCATGAGGTGCCCCAGCGGCTCGTCCAGGAGCGCCGCGGCGAAGGAGAGCAGGAACGGCGCCCACAGCACGATGAACACGCCCGCGAGCATGAACTGGCCCGCCGGACGCCGCCGCGTCAGCGCCGTCCACACGGCCACCAGCGCCAGGCATGCCACCAGGGCGATGAACAGCGCGGGCACCCCCCACCGCCACGCGGTGAGCGGCAGGACCGCCGCGGCCACCCAGAGCGGGGGCCGCGGCACGTCCAGGCCGATGCCGCGCACCGCCGTCGCGATCTCGGACACCGCGCCGACCAGCAGGGCGACCACGAGCACGACCAGCAGCCAGTCGAGCCAGAAGAGGCCGACCAGGGCCGTCGCCAGCAGCCCCACCCCCACGAGGACGGCGGACTTGAGGTCGCGGCCGCCGCGCGGGGGTGCGGGCGAGGTGGACACGGCGGAGGTCATGGGGCGAGCGCGGACGGCGGGAGGCTCAGACCTCCAGCAGCTCCTGCTCCTTGTTCTTGGCCATCTCGTCGATGAGCTCGACGTGGCGCTTGGTGAGCGCGTCCAGCTCCTTCTCGCCGCGGGCGCCCTCGTCCTCGCCGACCTCGCCGTCCTTGACGGCCTTGTCCATGGCCTCCTTGGCCTTGCGGCGGGCGTTGCGCACGGAGATCTTGTGCTCCTCCGCCTTGGACTTGACCAGCTTCACGTACTCCTTGCGGCGCTCCGCGGTCAGCTCCGGCATCACGATGCGGATGACCTTGCCGTCGTTGGACGGGTTCGCGCCGACCTCGGACTCGGACAGGGCCTTCTCGATGTTGCGCAGGGCCGACTGGTCGAACGGCGTGATGAGCAGCGTGCGGGCGTCCGTGGTGGTGAAGGACGCCAGCTGCTGCAGCGGGGTGAACGAGCCGTAGTAGTCGACCATCACCTTGGAGTAGAGGCCCGGGTTGGCGCGGCCGGTGCGCACGGAGGCGAAGTCCTCACGCGTGGCCTCGATGGTGCGGTCCATCTGCTCTTCGGCGGACTGCAGGGTCTCCTGGATCACGGTGTCTCCTCGGTGTGGTGGAACAGGTCTGCCGCCATCCTACGCGGCGCGCCTCAGACGGTGACGGTGGTGCCGATCGGCTCGCCGAGCAGGGCGCGGGTCACGTTGCCCGGGCCCTCCATGCCGAACACGCGCATGTCCAGGTCGTTGTCCTTGCACATGGTCATGGCGGTCAGGTCCATCACGCGGATGTTCCGCAGCAGCGCCTCGTCGTAGGTCAGGTGCGTGAGACGCTCGGCGGTGGGGTCCTTCTTGGGGTCCGCGGTGTAGACGCCGTCCACGCCGGACTTGGCCATCAGGACCTCGTCCGCCCCGACCTCGAGGGCACGCTGGGCCGCCACGGTGTCCGTGGAGAAGTAGGGCAGGCCGGTGCCTGCGCCGAAGATCACGACGCGGCCCTTCTGCATGTGGCGGATGGCGCGCAGCGGGATGTAGGACTCCGCCACCTGCTCCATGTGGATGGCGGACTGCACGCGCGTGGTGACCCCGGCCTGGATGAGGAAGTCCTGCAGGGCCAGGCAGTTCATCACGGTGCCGAGCATGCCCATGTAGTCGGCCCGACGGCGGTCCATCCCGTTCTCGGACAGCTCGGCGCCACGGAAGAAGTTGCCGCCGCCGACGACGATCGCGATCTCCACCTGGTCCGCCGCGGCGGCGATCTGCTCGGCGATGCCGCGGACGGTCTCCGGGTCCACGCCGATCTTGCCGCCGCCGAACACCTCGCCCGAGAGCTTGAGGAGCACGCGACGGCGGCCGGTGTCGTCCGAGGTCTGCGGGGCGTGGGCGGTGGTCGGGTCCTCGGGGGCGCGGTTCGTCTCCATGGGAAGCATCTCCTGGTCGGTGGGGGTCGGGCCGGGGACGGCCGTCCGGGGGCGGACACGCGGACGGGGTGGCCGCCCGGTCGGGGCGGCCACCCCGTCATGCGATGGTCGTCGGCGCCATCCGGCGCCGGAGTGGACCTCGGGTCGCTCCCGATCCTACGCCCCCGCGGGGCGTGGACCGGGAGCGGCCGGTCCGGGTGCGGCGGTCAGTTGCCGACGCGGAAGCGGGCGAACCCGGTGACGTTGGTGCCGGCGTCGGAGGCGACCTTGCCGACGGTCTGCTTCGGGTCCTTCGCGAACGGCTGGTCCACGAGCACGATCTCCTTGAAGAAGCCGGTCAGGCGGCCCTCCACGATCTTCGGCAGGGCCTGCTCCGGCTTGCCCTCGGCACGGGCGGTCTCATCGGCGATGCGACGCTCGTTCTCGACGGTCTCGGCCGGCACGTCCTCACGGGTGAGGTACGTGGGCGAGTAGGCCGCGGTGTGCACGGCGATGTCGTGCGCGGCGGTCTTGGCGTCGGCGGAGTCGGCGTCCACGGCGAGGAGCACGCCCACCTGGGCCGGCAGGTCCTTGGAGGTCTTGTGCAGGTAGGCGTCCACGAAGGCGCCCTCCACGCGGGCCAGGCGGCGCACGGCCACCTTCTCGCCCAGCAGGGCGCCCTCCTCGGTCACGTAGTCGCCCAGGGTGCGGCCCTCGTAGTCGGAGGCCAGCAGGCCGTCGACGTCGGTGGCGCCGGAGGCGACGGCGGCGCGCAGCACCACGTCGCCCAGGGCGATGAACTTGTCGGCCTTGGCCACGAAGTCGGTCTCGCAGTTGAGCTCGATCATGACGCCGACGCCGTTCTCGACGGTCGCGGCCACGAGGCCCTCGGCGGCGGAGCGGCCCTCGCGCTTGGTGGCGCCCTTGAGGCCCTTCACGCGGATGATCTCGATGGCCTTCTCGGCGTCGCCGTCGGCCTCGTCCAGAGCCTTCTTCACGTCCATCATGCCGGCGCCGGTGCGCTCGCGCAGGGCCTTGATGTCAGCAGCGGTGTAGTTCGCCATGCTCGTTCGGTCCTTCCCGTGGTGTGGGTTGTGCGGGATGTTCGGGGTCTGATCCGGTCCGTCGGCCCGGCCGGGTGGGGCCAGGCCGACGGACCGGCCGGGATCACTCGCCCTGCGGGGCGGCCTCGGCGGCGGGGGCCTCGGCCTGCTCGGCCTGCTGGGCGTTGTGCTGCTCGAGCAGCTCGCGCTCCCACTCGGCCATCGGCTCGGCGGCCGCCTGGCCGGACTTGCCGCCCTGACGGGCGATCAGGCCCTCGGCGACGGCGTCCGCGACCACGCGGGTCAGCAGGTTCACGGAGCGGATGGCGTCGTCGTTGCCCGGGATCGGGTAGGCGACCTCGTCCGGATCGCAGTTGGTGTCCAGGATGGCGACGACCGGGATGCCGAGCTTCTGGGCCTCGTCGACGGCCAGGTGCTCCTTCTTGGTGTCCACGACCCACACGGCGGAGGGGGTCTTGGCCATGTTGCGGATGCCGCCGAGGTTGGCCTGCAGCTTCTCGAGCTCACGGTTGAGCAGCAGCAGCTCCTTCTTGGTGAACTGCGAGCCGGCCACGTCCTCGAAGTCGATCTCCTCGAGCTCCTTCATGCGCTGCACGCGCTTGGAGACGGTGGAGAAGTTGGTCAGCATGCCGCCGAGCCAGCGGTGGTTCACGTAGGGCATGCCCACGCGGCCGGCCTGCTCCGCGATGGCCTCCTGGGCCTGCTTCTTGGTGCCGACGAACAGGATGGTGCCGCCGTGGGCGACGGTCTCCTTGACGAACTCGTAGGCGCGGTCGATGTAGGACAGCGACTGCTGGAGGTCGATGATGTAGATGCCGTTGCGCTCGGTGAAGATGAAGCGCTTCATCTTGGGGTTCCAGCGGCGGGTCTGGTGGCCGAAGTGGACACCGGAGTCGAGGAGCTGGCGCATGGTCACGACGGGCATGACGTTCCCTTCTGTGGCAGCCGTGGCACCCCGCGCTTCACGCGCGGGCGGTCTGCCGGTCGATTTCTTGACGGTTGGCGGCCGGCCCGGTCGGGCGGCCCCTGGCATCACGACGGCGGGCTGCCGGGCCCCACGAGCACCCGCGCCGACGTCCTCTCCAGGAGGACGGCGGGGACGGGACCGAGCGTGGGGGCTGGGCCGCTGAAGCGACCCACCGCGATGCGCGGAGTCGGCGTCCGGGGCACAGCACAGGGCCGGCCACAGGACACCGCTGAGGTGAATCCTACCCCAGGTGGGCGACCGCTCCCATCGCCGACTCCTGCACAGGGGCCGGTGCGGCGGGCGCTCTCCACGATGGGACTGCGGGCCCGCCACGCGGCCGCCCGGGACGCCAGGCTGACGCCATGACCCCTCGCACGCTCCTCCCCCGTCCGCTCCCGCGTCCGCGCATCGCGGGGTGCGTCGCGGCAGCCCTGCTCGCCTGGCTCGTCCTCGCCCTGGGGATGGGCGACCTCGGCCCCGTGTCCCGGGCCACGCCCGCACCGTCCACGCGTGACGCGCTGCTCCTCGTCGCGGCGTCCCCGGCAGGTCCGGGCGCGACGGCCGCGCCGGTCGCGTGGCACCCGCCCGTCGCCGGCGCCGCCCCGGATGACGTGCTCCGCGCGTTCGTCGCGCCCGAGCGACCGTGGAGTCGGGGGCACCGGGGCGTGGACCTCGCCGTGCAGACCGGGGCTCCGATCCAGGCGCCGGCGGCGGGCCGGGTCGTGTTCGCCGGGGTCGTGGTCGACCGCCCCGTGCTGACCCTGGAGCACGAGGACGGGACCCGCAGCTCGCTCGAGCCGGTGGAGGCGGATGTCGCCGTGGGGGCCGTCGTCGCCGCGGGCGACCCGGTGGGGCGACTGGCCGGGGCGCCACCGCACTGCACGCGCGCGTGCGTGCACTGGGGCGTGCGGGAGCCCGACGGCTGGCGTGTGGGGGAGGCGGCCTTCGACCGCTACCTCGACCCGCTGGTGCTCATCGGGTGGAGCGGCCCGTCCGTGCTCTGGCCGCACGCCGCGCCACACCCAGCGCGGCCGTGAGGTCCAGGAGCCGGCGGGCGGACTCGTCCCAGCTGAACCGGGCCGCCTGGGCGACGCTCGCCCGGGAGGCCGCGGCGAACTCGGCGGGGTCCTCGAGCTCCCGCACGCGGGCCGCGAGCGCGGCCGCCCGGTCCCCCTCGAGCGGGACACCCCGGAAGGACGGGGTGCCCGCGCCGGCGATCTCGCGGAAGATCGGCAGGTCCGAGCACACCACCGGCGTGCCATGGGCCATCGCCTCGGCCACGGGCAGGCCGAAGCCCTCGGCGCGGGAGAGGGTGACGGCCGCGGTGGCCCGGCGGAGCAGGCGCACGTACTCGGCCTCGTCGGTGCCGTCGTGGAACACCACGTCTGCGCCGTCGGCCCCTGCGACGGCGCGACGCTCGGCCAACCGGTCCTCGAGCTGCCCGCGGCGCTCCGGGCTGATGCGGGAGAGCAGGTGCAGCGCGTAACCCGGCAGCAGGGGCGCGGCGGCCACGAGGGACTCGACGTCCTTGTAGTCCATGAACGAGCCCATGTAGAGCAGCGTGCGCTCCGGGGTCTCGTCCGGGTCCCGCGGCTCCGGGACCGCCTGCGCCGCGTTCGCGATGACGTGGACCGGACGCCGGGTGAGGCGGTGCCGGGCGATGAGCTCCGCCGTCGTCCGGGAGACCGTGGCGACCGCGTCCGCGCGGTCGAGCAGGAGCCGCTGCGGGGTCTTGGTCAGGTGGTAGGCCCGCCAGAGCCAGCGGATCGGTTCGGGCAGGTTCCGTGGCGGGGTGCGGTGCTCGTAGTAGATGAGGTCGTGGAGCGTGAGGATCAGGGCGTAGTCCCGCCCCCACGAACCCATGGTCTGCATGGGCGAGAAGACGACGTCCGGTCGCAGGCGCGCGACCTGACGGGCCACGAACGGCTCGCGTGGGGAGGTGGGGCCGGAGACGAGGTGCCACGGCACGCCGTCCGGGAGCAGGGCCAGCTGTCGTTCGTCCGAGATCAGCATCGCGACCTCGACCTCGACGTCGGCCCCCTCCGGGCCCGGCGCGTCGGTCCGGCGGGCGACCGCCTCGATGAGGCTCGCGCCGTAGCGGGAGATGCCGTCGTGGAAGTCGGTGCGGGTGTAGCGGGCGTCCATCAGCAGGCGCAGGGGGCGGGAGGGGCTCACCCGGACCACGCTAGCGCCGCGCCGGAGAGGGGCGGGGACAGCCGCGCGCGGAGGGTGCCGGGCGGGGCGCGTCGCGCGCCGATCGGCCACCTGGGCGTCATCCGAATTTCTGATTGCGTTTCGATAACGATCGTGTATCTTGATCACGGATCGGTTACAGCCGGTCCGCCACACCGGGGCTTCCTCCGCATCCTCGCGTACCCGGTCATCCGCACTGCTCGTCAACTCGCACCCGCGGCCCGGCCTCGTTCCGGGCATCGCCCCGAGGCACCACCCTCATGGCCGCAGGTCCTGTCCGGGAAGAAGATCCGATGTCCGTGACCTCCTCGCACGCCGCTTCGCGTCGCGCCCCCCGCACCGCCGCCGCCTCCGTGGCCCTCGCCCTGGGCGCCGCCGCCCTGACCGGCGTCGGCACCGTGTCCGTCGCCGAGACCGCCCAGGCCGCCGAGACCACCTACACCGTCCGCTCCGGCGACGGCTGGTGGATCATCGCCCAGCGCACCGGCGTCTCCATGTCCACGCTGCAGTCGCTCAACGGCATGACCGCCGCGACCGTGCTGCACCCCGGCATGGTCCTCAAGACCTCCGGCACCGCCACCCCGGCCCCGGCCCCGGCGCCGTCCACCTCGGGCTCGACCTACACCGTGCTGGCCGGCGACGGCTGGTGGATCATCTCCTACCGCACGGGGGTGTCCGCCTCGGTCCTGCAGTCCATCAACGGCATGAGCTCCTCGACCATGCTCCACCCGGGGATGGTCCTGAAGACCACCTCGGTCTCCACCTCCAGCGCCCCCGCCGTCGCCCCTGCGCCGGCGCCCGCGTCCAAGCAGGCTGCCGTCGACTACGTGCGCGCCGCCGTCCGGAACCCGTCCTCCTATTACGTGTGGGGCGGCAACGGCCCCTCCGGCTTCGACTGCTCCGGCCTCACCCAGCAGGCCATGGCCCAGGCCGGCATCTCCATCCCGCGCCGCGCCGGCGACCAGTACCTCGCCGCGAAGTCCTACGTGCCGATCTCCCAGGCCCAGCCCGGCGACCTCGTGTTCTACGCGAACCAGTCCACCGGCCGCATCTACCACGCGGCCATGTACATGGGCGGCGGCCAGCTCGCCCACGCCCTCAACGAGGACGCGGGCCTGGTGTTCACCTCCACGACGATCATGAAGTCCGACATGCTCGCGGTGGCCGCCCGCTACTGAGCACCGGCACGACGACGGCCCCCGGCCCGCGCCATACCGCGCGGCCGGGGGCCGTTTTCTGTAGGGCGTGCGGGACTTGAACCCGCGACCCAGGGATTATGAGTCCCCTGCTCTGACCGACTGAGCTAACGCCCCTCCCCCGCGGCATCGCGCGGGACCCGCCCATCCTACCGACGGGGCTCAGAGCATCGCGCGGACCTCGGCGGCCGTCGCGCCGCGGTAGAGGCGCTCGAAGATGTCCACCGTCTTCTGGGCGGAATGGTGCAGGGCCTTCGCGTGGGACGCCTCGCCCATGGCGGCGCGGTCCGCGTCCGAGAGGTCGAGGATCCGGGCGATCCGATCGGCCAGGGCCACGTGGTCCCCGGGCGGGAAGAGGTGGCCGTTGACGCCCTCGTCCACGAGGTGGGGCAACGCGAGGGCGTCCGCGAGGACCACCGGGGTGGACGCGCTGAGCGCCTCGAGGGTCACGAGGGACTGCAGCTCCGCCGTGCCCGGCTGGCAGAACACGTCGGCGCGCAGGTAGGCCGCCCGCAGCTCCTCCTCGGAGACGTGGCCGCGCAGCAGGACGCGGTCGGCCACCCCCTCCTCGTCCACCGTGGCACGGATGCGGTCGCGCTGCTCGCCGTCGCCGACGATCTCGGCGTGCACGTCCAGGTCGGGGCGGGTGCGGGCCAGGTGCGCGATCGCACGGATCAGCACCTCCACGTTCTTCTCCACGGCCAGCCGCCCCACGAAGAGCACGACCGGATGGCCGGGATGGTCCACCTTCTCCCCCGGCTGCAGCTCGTAGGCGCTCGCGTCGATGCCGTTGGAGACCGGGAGGACGTTGTCCAGGCCGGCGTGCTCGGCCATGGCCTGCGCGGCGAGGGCCGTGGGGGTGGTGACCACCGCGCCCTTGCCCATGAGTCGACCCATGTCCTTCCACGACACCCGGGAGACGATGTCCAGGAACCACTGCGGGAACGGCAGGAACGGCTCGAGGTTCTCCGGCATGAAGTGGTTCGTGGAGACGATCCGGATGCGGCGCCGCTCGGCCTCGTTGATGGCGGCCTCGCCGATCATGTAGTGGCACTGGGCGTGCACGACGTCCGGCTGGACCTCGCGGTAGATGCGGCGGAAGGAGGTCTTGGCGTGCCGCGGGAGCACCACGCGGTAGTACTCGTGCGTCGGCGCCGGCAGGGAGCGCAGCAGGTGCACGGTGGCCTCCGGCCGGTGCTCCACGGTGTCGGGGCCGGCCTCGGTGCGCGGCATCACCACGTGGACCTCGTGGCCACGCGCGTGCAGCGCCGTGGCGAGGCGGTGGCCGAAGGTGGCGGCCCCGTTGACGTGCGGCGGATAGGTGTCTGCGGCGATCAGCACCTTCAGGGGGCGGTCGGCGGCGATCCCGGGACGGTCGGACACGGCGGTCCCTCTCTGTGGTGGCGATGGCACGACGGCGCCCGGCCCGTGCCGTGAGGATCGGCCGCGGGCACGGCGCGCGTCCCACGGTAGCAACCGTCGGCGCCGGCACGACCATGCGCCAGGGTCAGCCCCGGCGGGACGGTTCTTCGCGCGGGTCCTGACCGTCCGCCCGCAGGTCCCGGGCCTTGCCCACGGCGCGCACGAGGTAGTCCCCCGCGGCGAGGATGTGCAGCAGGCAGCCGGCGCCGACCAGAGCCAGGGCCACGCCGCTCCACGGGCCGCCGTCGACCCCCGGCACACGGGCGAGCAGCAGCAGGGGCGTGCCCACCAGCAGCAGCGCGGTGCGCACCTTGCCCAGGACCGTGACCGGCAGATCCGGGCTGCCGCCGAACAGCCACAGGCACACGGCGGCGAGCACGACGTCCGGGATCGCGATGGCCAGGGCGAGCCAGAGCGGGGCGATGCCGGTGGCCACGAACGTCACGGCCACCACCAGCAGGGAGAGGCGGTCCGCCACCGGGTCGAGCCACCGCCCGACCGTGGAGATCATGTCGAACCGGCGCGCCACGTAGCCGTCCACCCAGTCCGTGCCGGAGAGCACCGCCAGGATCACGAACGCGTCCAGGTGCCGGCCGTCGACGGTGAGCCACACGAACACCGGGACCAGGGCGAAGCGGGCCAGGGTGATGAGGTTCGGCACGGTCAGCCAGGTGTCGCGGACGCGGTACTCGTGGCCCTCGCGCAGGCCGACGTCGATCACACGCATGGGTCGCTCCTCCAGGGTCCGCGGGCGGACGCCCCCGCCGGGCGCCCCACACGCCCAGCCTACCGACGCCGTCGCCCCTGCCCGCAGACGACGAGGCCCCGATCCGTGGGGATCGGGGCCTCGGGGGCTGGGGAGGGCGGGCGCCCCCCGGGTCAGCGGCGGCGCAGGCGGCCGGCGAGCGCCACGAACGCGGCGGAGGAGGCGCCGAGCAGCGCGAGCGGCTGCCAGTTGTCCTTCACGTAGTCCTCGGCCTCGGCGGTCCGCTCCCCCGCGCGGGCGGCACCGGTGAACGGCGCGGTCTGCTCGGTGGCGTGCGTGGTCTCGGGGGTGACGCCGCGACCCTTGCGCTGGGCGGCGAAGGCCGCGAGCTGACCCTTCACGCTGGTCTTCTCGTCCAGGCCGGAGCGGATGTCGCCCAGGTGGCGGCGGCGCAGGTCGGCACGGCGACGGATCTCGGCCTCGGTGGCGTCGTCGCGGTCCGGGTGGGGAGCGGCCTCGCCGTTCTTGCGGGCCTTCTTGTTCTCCTCCTTCTCCACCTTCTTCCGCTCGGCCTCGCGGGCGGCCTCGACACGCTTGGCCTCGGCGCGCTCCGCCTTGAGGCGGTCGTACTCGGCCGGGTCGAAGGCGTTGCCCTCCTTGAGGTAGCCGAGGTCGTACTCGAGGTTGCGCACGGTCTCCTGCGGCACGAGCGGCATGGCGCCCTTGACCATCACGAGGCCGACGCCGGCGAAGATCAGGCCGAGCACGAGGAACGCGAGCGCCACCATGAGCGCCGGGAACCAGAAGGTCGGGTCGGCGAAGGCGCCGATCAGCGTCACCACGAGGGCGACCACCATGAGCGCGAGGAAGAACAGGCCCACCACCGCGACGCCGGCGCCGATGCCGGCCTTCTTGCCCTTCGCGGCCACGTGTCCCTTGGCGAGCGCGAGCTCGTCCTTCATCTGCAGGGGCAACAGGCGCACGACGGCGCCGAGCAGGTCGGTCAGCGAGCTCGCGCGGGTCTGCGGGGTCACCGGGACGGCGGTCCGCGGCGCGCGGGCCTTCGACGCATCGGCGGGGGGAGCCTGGTGGGACATGGTGCATGCCTTCCGTGGAGTGCCTGGACAGATGCGCCCGGGCGGCGCGGCGGCCACCGGGCATTCTCGAGCAAAACTATCACCGGCCCGCCCCCAGGGGGACGGGCCGGGTGCGCGCGGTGGCGGCTGGATCAGAAGTCGATGACCGCCGGGTCGGGGCCGAGGCGGCCGTCCTCGCGGTCGAGGGCGTCGATCCGGGCGACGTCGTCGGCGGTCAGCTCCACCCCCGCGGCCTCGAGGTTCGAGACGATGCGCTCGGGCGTCACGGACTTGGGGATGACCACGAAGCCGTGGGCGAGGTGCCACGCGATGACCACCTGGGCCGGCGTCGCGCCGCGGGCCTCGGCGATCTCCGTGACCACGGGGTCGGCGAGGAGGTCGCCGCCCTGACCGAGCGGGGACCAGGACTCGTGGACGATGCCGTGGCGGCCCTCGACCTCGCGCAGCTCGCGCTGCTGCCAGTACGGGTGGGTCTCGACCTGGTGGATCACGGGCACCACGCCGGTGGCCTCGATGATCTCCTCGAGCTGGGCGGCCGGGAAGTTGGAGACGCCGATCGAGCGCACCTTGCCCTGCTTCTGCGCCTCGATCAGGGCCTTCCAGGTGTCCAGGTACTTCCCCTGCGCCGGCTTGGCCCAGTGGATGAGGTAGAGGTCGACGTAGTCGGTGCCGAGCTTGTCGAGCGAGGCGTCGAGGGCGGCGAGCGCCTCCTCGTAGCCCTGGTCCGAGTTCCACACCTTGGTGGTGAGGAACAGCTCCTCGCGGGCGACGCCGGACGCGGCGATGCCGCGGCCCACGCCCTCCTCGTTCCCGTAGATCGCGGCGGTGTCGATGTGGCGGTAGCCGGCGCGGATCGCCTGCTCGACGACGTCGGCGGCGACGTCGTCCTCGACCTGCCACACGCCGAGCCCGAGCTGCGGGATCTGCTGGCCGTCGTGGAAGGGGACGGTGGGCACACTGGTCATGAGGGAGCTCCTGGAAGGTCGGGGTCGGGCGGATGCGTCGGATGCAACCGCGCGCGGGCGGCCGGCATTCCCGACGGCGGTCACCGGGCCGGGGCGCCGCCGTCGGACGTCCGCTCCCCCGCGACGACGGCGCCCACCGCGCGGGCGAAGGCCGCGAACACCTGAGCGGGGTCGTTGGCCGTGACGAGCCGGGCGTTGGGGCGCCTGCCCCAGATGTCCCGCGTGTCGTGGACGGTGGTGCCGCGCAGCAGCTCCGAGTCCGCCTCGACGTCGACGACGGTGGCCCGCGTGGCGATGCGGGCCTGGCCCGCGGCCACCTGGGCGGCGAAGAGGTCGTGCAGGTGGGCGATGTAGCCCTGGTCGTAGTCGTGGTGGAACTCGAAGTAGAAGCGCAGCGCGTCGGCGAGCACGTCCAGGACGGGGCTGCCGGTGGCGGCGTCCGGCCCGGCGACCCGCGGCCGGTCCGCGGACCAGCCGACGGGGCGGGCCCCGGCGTCGGCCAGGAGGCCGTCCAGCAGGGCCGGCGTGTACTCGATCCGCTCCGTGGTCTCGAGCGCGCAGACGATCGGCAGGCGGTCCTCGGGCAGTCCCTCGAAGGCCGCGAACACCTCCTTCGCGGCGTCCGGGTCCACCCAGGTGTTCCACTCGGCGGTGGGCGTGGTGTTGCCCGGATGATAGAAGGAGCCGCCCATGATCACGATGCCGCGGGCGAGGAACGGCAGGCGCGGCTCGGTGCGCAGGGCGAGGGCCAGGTTCGTCAGCGGCGCGGTGCAGAGGATCGTCGTCTCCCCGGGGTGGGCCCGCAGCTCGTCCAGCCACACGTCCACGGCGGGCCGGGGCGAGAGCCGCTCGGGGTGTCGAACGATCCGGGCATGGCCGAGACCGCCGTCGCCGTGGGTCTCCGGGGTGGTGACCGCAGGGCGGCGCAGCGGGGTCTCGGCACCGACGGCCACCTCGACGTCGGCCCGACCGGCCAGGTCCAGCACCGCGGCGGTGTTGAGGGCGCAGTCCCGGGCGGTCGCGTTGCCGCCCGTGGTGGTGACGGCCGCGAGCTCGGGGCCGACACCGAGGCGGTGGGCGCCCACGAGGTGGAGCAGGGCGCAGGCATCGTCGATGCCGGTGTCGACGTCGGCGAGGAGGCGGGCGGTCACGGGGTGGGCGTGCCGCCGTTGGCGTTGAGGGTCTCGCCGTTGACGTAGCTGGACTCGCCCGAGGCAAGGAACACGTAGGCGGGCGCCATCTCCACGGGCTGGCCGGCGCGGCCGATGGGGGTGCTGTGGCCGAACTCGGGCAGCTTCTCCTCGGGCTCACCGTAGGACACGTGCTGCACCGTCCAGATGGGCCCGGGCGCCACCGCGTTGACACGGATGCCCTTCGGGCCGAGCTGCTCGGCCAGGCCCTTGGTGAAGTTGTTGATGGCGCCCTTGGTGGCCGCGTAGTCGAGGAGCCTCGGGTTGGGGTTGTAGGCCTGCACCGAGGTGGTGTTCACGATCGTGCTGCCCGGGCCCATGTGCTTCAGCGCGGCGCGGCTGAGCGTGAACATGGACATGATGTTGATCTGGAACGTCTCGTGGACCTGCTCGTCGGTGAGATCGGTCAGGTCATCGGAGATGAACTGCTTGCCCGCGTTGTTCACGAGGATGTCCAGGCCGCCGAGGCGCTGCGCGGCCTCGTCCACGAGGGAGGCACGGTAGTCGGCGTCCATCAGGTCGCCCGGCAACGCGACGGCGGTGCGCCCGGCCGCCTCGATCGCCGCCAGGACGCGGTCGGCGTCGGGCTGCTCCTGAGGCAGGTAGGCGATGGCGACGTCCGCGCCCTCACGGGCGTAGGCGATGGCGACCGCGGCACCGATGCCGGAGTCGCCGCCGGTGATCAGGGCCTTGCGGCCGGTCAGCCGGCCCATCCCCCGGTACGAGTCCAGACCGATGTCCGGGACGGGATCCGTCTTCACGTCCAGGCCGGGCTCGGGCTGGCGCTGCTTGGTGATGTGGAGCTTCGGGTGGCGGGTGCGCGGGTCGTCGTGGGCCAGCTGGGAGTCCTGCACGGGGATCGCGGGGGCGTCGTCCTTCTTCTCTGGAGTGGTCATGGGCCCGATGCTACGCGGCGCGCGTCAGAGGGTGACAAGGGACGGGGCGCGGCGTCGTCGGCGTGGCCCTGGCGGCGGCTAGGCGTCAGCGGGGCCCGCTGAGGCCGCGCAGGGCGCCACGGTGCTGGAGCACGTGCAGGTCCCAGCGCGAGCTGAGCCCCTCGAACAACCCGATGCCACGCCGGGAGTTACCTTGCTCGTCCAGGCGCGGCGACCACGCGGCGAGGCCCAGGGCCCCGGGCACGGCACCGAGCAGCGCGCCCGAGACGCCGGACTTCGCGGGCACGCCGACCTCGGCCACCCACTGGCCGCTGGCGTCGTACATGCCGCAGGTGAGCATCACGGACATCGCCTGCTGCGCCACCCACTCGTCCAGCACCCGCTCCCCCGTCACGGGGTTCGTGCCGCCAGCGGCGAGGGTGGCGCCCATGACGGCCAGCTGGGGTGCGGTGACCAGGACCGAGCACTGCGCGAGGTACCCGGCCACGGCCTCGCGGGCCGAGATGGGCAGCCGGCCGGCGTCGGCGAGCAGGTGGGCCAGGCCCAGGTTGCGGTCGGCGCGGGTGCGCTCGGCGTCGAGGACGTCCTCGCAGACCTCCAGCTCGACGCCGGCCAGCGCGCTGTAGCGGCGCAGCAGCAGGGCCGTCCGCTCATCCTCGTCCCCGGCGGGCAGGAGGGAGTGGACCAGGATGGCGCCGGCGTTGATCAGCGGGTTGCACGGCCGGCCGTCGTCGTGCAGGGACAGGTGGTTGAACGACTCACCGGAGGGCTCGACGCCCACGTCCTCCAGCACGTGGTCCAGGCCGATCTCCTGCAGCACCACCGCGTAGGTGAGGGCCTTGGAGACCGACTGCAGCGCGAAGGCGTGCTCGGTCTCCCCGGCGGCGGCCTGGTGGCCGTCCACCGTGCACACCGCCACGGCGAGGCCGTCCACATGCTGGCCGGCGACGTCCTCGAGGTAGTCGGAGGGCTCGCCGCGGCGGTCGGACTCCACCTCGCCGAGCATCGCGCGCAGGTCGTCGTCGAATCGCGTCGTGTCCATTCCTGTCACAGTAGTGGACGGGCGCCCGGGTCGCGGGCGGGCACCGGGCCGGTCACGGTGTGTACTGGACCGGGCGTTCGGGCCCAGCGGCAGGCCCAGCCACCTCCAGCCGATGACCATGCCGGTGCACGCGGGCAGGAAGGCGATCGAGGACGGGAGCATCGTGGCGATCAGGGAGCCATGCCCATCTTCCGGTCGTACCTCTGAGCCACCGCGATGATCAGCGGGACGCTACGCCTGCCGCGGCGGGTCAAGGCAAGACCCGGGAACCCGTGCCGGGGCTATCGTCGGGGGATGGACGTGCGGATCGGGACCTCCGGCTGGACCTACAGGCACTGGCGCGGGACCTTCTACCCGCAGGGGCTGCGGATCGCCGACCAGCTCGACCACTACACGGAGCGCTTCCGGACGGTCGAGCTCAACGGCTCCCACTACCGCTGGCCGGCGGACAGCACCGTCGAGGCCTGGCGCGAGCGCCTGCCCGCCGGCTTCGAGATGGCCGTCAAGGCCTCCCGCTACCTCACCCACTACCGCAAGCTCAACGAGCCGCAGGACTGGGTGGAGCGCATCGTGCACACCCTGGACCTGCTCGGTGACCACGCCGGGCCGCTGCTGCTGCAGCTGCCGGCCCACCTGCACCGCGACGACGACCGACTCGCCGGGTTCCTCGGCCTGCTGCCCGAGCGGGTGCGCGTGGCGGTGGAGGTCCAGCACGAGTCCTGGCTGGACGAGGACGTGTTCGACCTCCTCGACCGGCACGGGGCGGGGTTCGTGGTCTCGGTGATCGCCGGGCGGGAGCCGGTGCTGCGCGCGACCGGCCGCCTCGCCTACGTGCGCTTCCACAACGCGGACCCGGACTGGCGCTACGGCGGATCGTTCTCCGACGCCGAGCTCGCCCCCTGGGTGGGGCGGCTGCGGGAGCTGACCGGCGCGGACGACGGCGGCCCGGCCGGGGACGCGGCGGGCGCACGGCCCGCCTACGTCTACTTCAACAACGACAACCACGGCCACGCCGCGTTCAACGCGCTGACGCTGCGCAGGATGGCGGAGACCGAAGCCTGACACGTGCCGAGCGCGTGCCTAGCGTGAGGAGGAAGCGGCGGCCGAGCGCCGCCGTCGTCCCCCGAGAGCACAGGAAGGCAGACGCACATGACCCTCATGCAGATCCCCACGGACCACGGCACGATCGGGCTGAACGTGGAGGAGGCCGGCCACGGGCGTCCCGTGGTCCTCATCCACGGCTGGCCGCTGACCCTCGACTCGTGGAAGGACCAGGTCGCAGCCCTGTCCCCGCACTACCGCGTGATCACCTATGACCGGCGGGGCTTCGGCGCCTCGGAGAAGCCCGCCGGCGGGTACGACTACGACACGATGACCGCCGACCTGCACGGTCTGCTCACCGAGCTCGACCTGCGTGACGTGACGCTCGTGGGCTTCTCGATGGGCGGTGGCGAGGTGGCGCGCTACATGTCCCGGTTCGGCGCGGACCGGATCCACTCGGTGGTGTTCGCCGGCGCGGTGCCCCCGTACCTGCTGAAGACCGACGACAACCCCGACGGCCCGCTGACCGAGAAGCAGGCCGCCGAGATGCGCGCGGGTCTCGAGAAGGACCGCGAGTCGTTCTTCGACGACTTCACGACGACGTTCTTCTCCACCCCCAAGCTGGCCGGCCTGACCAGCAGCCTCAAGGTCACCGAGGAGCAGCGCCAGGAGGCCATCCGGATGGCGCTGCAGTCCGACCAGACGGCGGCGCTGGCCTGCATGGACGCGTTCGGGGCCACCGACTTCCGCCGCGACCTGCCGGCGGTGACCGTGCCGGCCCTGGTCCTGCACGGCGACGCCGACCAGATCGTGCCGTTCAAGGGCTCCGGCAAGCGGACGCACAAGGCGATCGACGGCAGCCGCGTCGAACTCGTCAAGGATGCCCCGCACGGCTTCAGCATCAGCCACTCCGAGGAGTTCAACCGGATCCTGCTGGAGTTCCTGGCGGAGTGAGGGCGCGGGCGGGCGCATCCGAGTGCTGGACGCGACACGGCGCTCGCGGGGGTGGTGCATGCCGCCCACCGCGGCGCCGACGCTGACCTGTCAGGTTCGATCCGACGACGCCGTGGTCACCCGGAGCGCGGGATCAGGCCGCTCGGCCGGCAGAACCGCGCGTCAGCACGTGGAGGATGAAGCCGATGAGCGCGGTTGCCCCCAGATGGAGGCCTGCGGCCCGGAACGGGTCGATTCCAGACGGCAGGGTGGTGAGGAGGAACGCCAGAGCCAGCAGGAACCACAGCACCGCCGTGGAGCCGCCCTTGGACCCGCCCTCTCGCGCAGCCGCGTTCTGCAGGAGGCCGCGCACGGCCACCCCACTCACCAGGGTGAGCACACTGAGCCAGATGATCCCGATGACCGTCATCGACGAAGCTCCCTCCACAGCGAGGCGCAACTACCGAAGCCGAGCAGATCCCCGGCCGGCCCCGCAGCGAACGGCCACGCTACGGGAAGGCACGCCTTCTCCTGCGCCTCCGACGTCACCGACGGCGTCGTGTCCCGGTCCCGTCCGACGTCAGGCAGGCGGCCCGATCCAGCGGGCACCTGATCGCACACCAGTCCCGTCGTTGCACTGTGCAGGTGGTGCTTGCGTGTGGTCGAGAACGTGGCCGGGGTGGTGAGGGAGAAGTGATGAAGCGCCAGCGAACGGAATCCGACGAGGTGTCGGGTGGGGGCGGTGCCCCGGAAGTCATCTCGCTCCCCTGGGCGACAGTGGGTCACCTGAGCACGGGTCTTGCCCTCATGCCGGGGGTGTGGCTGCTGTGGTGGTTGCTCAGCCAGGCCCTCGCCACACCTCTCGGTGGATGGTTCTCGCTGGGGCTCGCTGTGACCGCTGTGGTGGTCAGCTCGATCTTGGTCGCCTGTGGTGAGCGGCCTTTTGTGGTCGCAGCGGCCCACCCTTCCCCGGGCGGCTGGGGCTATGCCGTGTGGAGCTTCGTGGTTCCCCCGATCGTGGGAGGAATCGTCGGCTGGTTTGTCTCTGCGGGGGTTGCCGTGTGCGGCGCTGTCGCGATGTTCCTCGTCTTCGCCGCTGAAGCAGTGTGGGTGAAGGTCTGGAAGCCGGGCATGAGTGCGGCTGAGGTTCAGGAGGCATGGGGGAAGACCACGCAGATGACTCGAGACATGACTGCAGAAGACCGCAGGGAGAAGGGCTGGGTGAATCCCCCGAGGAAGTGCGAGGACCGGGACTGATGCACGTGTAGGTGACAGTCGTCGTCACGCCGCGTGAGCGGGCGTGTGGTCCATGGCCAGCTCGTACTCGATGGGGGTCAGCCGGCTCAGACGGTCTTGCCGTCGGCGGCGGTGATAGGTCCTCTCGATCCAGGTGATGAGCCCCGCCCGCAGCTCGTCCCGGGTGGCCCATTGACATCGGTCGAGCACGCTCTTCTGGAGGAGCGCGAAGAAGGACTCCATGGCCGCGTTGTCCCCGGCTGGGCCGACCTGGCCCATCGTGCCGATCAGCCCATGACGGGTGAGCGCGTCCTGAAGAAGGCCAGATCGGAACTGCGAGCCCTGGTCCGCGTCCACCAAGCACCTGGCCACCACGGCTGCACCGCCGCGCGTGTGACGGCCTTGTCCGCGCAGGGGTAGAGCTCCTCCTCACCCGTGAAGTGCTCCCTGATGTCGGTCAGCCAGGGCCTGTTCGGCGCTTCTGGAGTGGGCTGGCGCACAGACCGATGTGCTGTCGATCCCTGACGGTGAGATCCAGGCGCGTGAGAACGATCTGGATGCAGCAGGCACGTTCCCCGGTGACGGGTTGGTCGCGGACGCCTCTGTCGCGGGCCGTGGACGCTGATCGAGGCCGGTGTGGTCGAAGGTCGCACCTTGACGTCCTTCCCGAGCATCCGCACGGACCTGCGTGACGCCGGTGCGGACGTCGTCGGCCAGGACGTCGTGGTGGACGGAACCTGATCACCAGCCGCTCACCCGATGACCTGACTGTGTTCTGCGATACGATCGTGGCGTAATCTGCGAGCAATTCGACCCAGGAAGAGGTGATGGCATGAGCGTGACGAAGGGACTGCTTGTCAGGCTGGAGGCCCTGCCCGGCAAGGAAGACGAGGTCCAGGAATTCCTCGGCATCGGGCGAGGGCTCGTCGAGGAGGAGCCGGCCACCGTCGCGTGGTTCGCGATCCGTCTCGGCCCGTCCTCCTTCGGGATCTTCGACGTGTTCCCCGACGACGCCGGCCGCGACGCGCACCTGTCCGGCGCAGTTGCGACCGCTCTCGGCGAGCAGACCGGCAAACTGTTCAGCGAGCCGACGATCGAGAAGTTGGACGTCCTGGCCTCTAAGCTCCCCGCCTGAGACCACGACCCCGTCGAGCGTGCCGCTGTGCGATTCTCATATCGCACAGCGGCACGCTCGTCACGACGGGGTCACGTTGGTGGCTGCCTGCAGTGCGGCGGCGAGGTAGCCCGAGGAAGCACCGACGCCCTGATCCGCGACGTGGGCGGGCGTACCAGCTGCAACCACGGTCCCGCCGGCGTCGCCCGCGCCGGGTCCAAGATCGATCACGTGATCGGCCACCGCGACAACGCGCATGTCCAGCTCCGCCGCGACGACCGTGTTGCCCGCATCGACCAGCGTCTGCAGGTGCGCGACGAGACGATCCGTGTCGGCGCAGTGGAGCCCGGACGTCGGCTCGTCCAAGACGTACAGCGTGTCTCCGCGCTGCGCGCGCTGCAACTCGGTTGCGAGCTTGACACGCTGCGCCTCACCCCCGGAAAGCTCGGTTGCCGGTTGACCCAGCCGGAGGTAGTCGAGTCCGACGTCCGACAAAGCTGCCAGCGATCGAGTGATCTCCTCATCGCCCACGAAGAACAGGTTCGCCTCCTCGACGCTCATCGACAACACGTCAGCGATCGTGCGCCCGCGCCACGTGATCTCGAGCGTTGATGCCTTGTATCGGGTGCCGTGGCAGTCGGGGCATTCGGTGTACACGGACGGCAGGAAGAGGAGCTCGACCATCACCGATCCCTCGCCCTCGCAGGTCGGGCAGCGCCCGCCGGCGACATTGAAGGAGAAGTGGCCAGGCTTGTACCCGCGGGAACGAGCTTCCGGGGTGTCTGCGAATCGACGACGCACGTGATCGAACAGCCCGGTATAGGTGGCGACGTTCGACCGCGGGGTCCGGCCGATGGGCCGCTGGTCGATGACGACCAGCCGCTGCACACCGGTGACGGGCCCGGCGACGCGCCCTTCGAGATGTTCCGGCGCATCCGCGAGGAGTGACTCGTCGCTGACCGGCTCGTCATCGGCCCGGGCAGCCAGGCCAAGGCGATCGCCGAGCAGCGACGGAAGGGCCTGGCTGACCAGACTCGACTTGCCGGACCCGGACACGCCCGTCACCGCGGTGAAGACACCCAGAGGGATATCGACGGTGAGGTCGTGCAGGTTGTTCCGCGTCACGTTCTCCAGGCGCAGCCAACTGCGTGCCTCACGGGGTGTGCGAAGAGGGAGACCGCGGCCGCCGAAGAGGTATCCGCGTGTCACGGACTCCGTGACACCGGCGAGACCGTCGGGCGGGCCGCTGTAGAGCACGCGGCCGCCGTGTTCACCGGCACCGGGGCCGATGTCGACCAGCCAGTCCGCGTGCCGCATCACAGCCACGGAGTGTTCGACGATGAACAGGCTGTTCCCTCGCCCCTTGAGTCCGTCCAGAATCTCGAGGAGCGCCGCCACGTCCTGCGGATGCAGCCCCGCCGATGGTTCGTCGAGGACGTAGACGACCCCGAAGAGATCAGAGCTGAGCTGCGTCGCGAGCCGGAGTCGCTGCAGCTCGCCGCCCGACAGCGTTGGCGTCGTCCGACTCAATGACAAGTAGCCCAGTCCCAGATCGACCAGTGGACGAAGCCGCTGCAGCACCCCTGAAGCGAGCTGGACCGCAGCAGCATGCTTCTCTGGTGCTCGGCTTGCGGTGGGTCGCACATCGGAGGAGGCGGCCTCGGGGTCCTCCACGCGTGCGACGACTCCCGAGAGGATCGTGACAAGTTCCCGGAGCGGCAGTTGGGAGAATTCGGCGATGTCGAATCCTTCGAACGTGACAGACAGCGCCTCGGGCTTCAGCCGCTTGCCATCGCAGACCGGGCAGATCGCAGCGGTGAGGAACTGCGCGACGCGCCGTTTCATCGAGGCGCTCTTCGTGTTCGCGAACGTGTCCAGGATGTACCGGCGAGCCCCGACGAATGTGCCCGAGTAGCTCGGCTCCACGCCTGCGTCGATCGCAGCTTTGGACTCGGAGAGCGTGAGCCGGGAGTGGACCGGGACGAAGGGGGTCTCATCGGTATACAGGATCCAGTCCCGGTCCTTCTTCGGAAGATCCCGCCACGGCACATCGACGTCGTAACCGAGGGCGACCAGGACGTCGCGCAGCTGGTGGCCGTGCCACGCGGTCGGCCAGGAAGCGATGGCGCGTTCACGGATGGTGAGCGATGGGTCAGGGACCATCTGCTGCTCGTCCACCGCGTACACGCGGCCGATGCCGTGGCATTCCGAGCAGGCCCCTTGGACTGTGTTCGCGGAGAAGTCCTCCGCATACAACATCGGCTGTCCATCCGGGTAGTCCCCGGCCCTGGAGTACAGCATCCGTACCGAGCTCGACAATGTGGTGATGCTGCCCACGGTCGATCGGGCGTTCCCGGAACCCCGCTGCTGCTGCAGGGCGACCGCCGGCGGCATCCCCGTGATCGAGTCGACATCGGGCACTCCCGCCTGATCGATCAGGCGGCGGGCGTACGGTGCGACCGACTCCAGATAGCGTCGCTGAGACTCGGCGTACAGCGTCCCGAACGCCAGCGAGGACTTTCCCGAGCCGGACACACCGGTGAAGACGACCGTTGCATCGCGCGGCACCGTGAGGTCGACATCCTGCAGATTGTGTTCGCGGGCGCCGAGAACGCGAACGTCGGGCTGCACGGAGAGCCTCGGCGGCACGAACGAAGAGGATTCAACCATGGTCGAATGTTAGCCACGCACGGAACGGTCGGACGATCTGCGTCCGGAGGAGAGGGCTTCTGCACCGACGAGGGCCGACGCACCACTTCCCGTCTCCGGCAGGCGCGCGGCGTCGTCGTCGGCGGCGTGGGCACGGACGGCGGCGAGCGTGGCCTCGTCCATCAGCTCCAAGATGGCCGGGACCAGCCCGTCCCCGGTGATCGCGGCGATGGCCGCCGCACCGGCGGTCACTTTCGGGCGAAGGCGCCCACCGTGTGCACGGCGCCCGGGACGTGGGGCCCCAGGGCGAGCACGGCCTGCGCGATCACGCCGAACGCGCCCTCGGAGCCGATCATCAGCGCAGTGAGCTCATAGCCCGTGACGCCCTTCACGGTGCGGTGCCCGAGGGACATCACGCTGCCGTCCGCGAGGACCACCTCGAGGCTCGACACCGCCTCCCGGGCGACGACGCCGAGGCCCGGGTGGCCGGCGTCTACCTCGAGTCCTCCACGCGCGCCGACGTGCCCCTGTACGAGCGGCTCGGGTTCCGCGAGACCGGGCCCATCAACGCCTACGGCACCGAGGACCCCACCGGCATGTGGTGGGTGGCCTGACCACGCCCACCCCGCGCCTGCATACCCGCGGCCCGGGAGTGACATCATGGACCTCGGCTCGCGCTGATACCGGATCTCGTGATATGACACCAGGTATCGTGAGCCACGCCACTACACTGTGCCTCCACCGATAAAGGAGCAACCCCTCCATGCCGACCCTGCGAACCGTCCCCCTCTCCGCCGCCACGCGGGAGGACCACCT